>OMEW01000010.1_pt1 | contig 189001 bp, 207 predicted proteins | sample 1645471 | NCBI WGS metagenome assembly OMEW01 (sample SAMEA103958126, study PRJEB25191) | human gut metagenome | reverse complement strand
CATTCTCCTCAAACAGACTAGGTAAATTATTAAGCACTAACATAGCTTCCATCAGTTCTATATTACCATTAACACTTTCCATCATCAAAGAGTTAGGTTTATTCTGTGATATAATATCACTTTCGAATGCTCCAGTAAGACCATGTCTTCCCTTTACTAACTCTCTAGACCTTTTTAGCATTGATGTACTAATTTTCACTACATCTATTTGATTGGTAAATTTATTTCTAAGTAGTATACATCCTAGATATTCTGCAGGTTCACAGTCAACCACTTCCCAATTACGGTTACAATATCTAGACATTCTTCTTTGAAACCATCCATTAACTCCACTAGGATTGCCTGGAATTTGTGCTTTTGTAAACTCATAGTACGGATTCTCATCCTCTATAGCCTTTATTAAACCCTCCTTAATAACTTGAGTAGTATTTATCTTATTGTTGGCTATACTATTCATCCTTCTTTTCACCTTTACAAATAATTCCTCATATGTGTCTCCTTTAAGAGGGTCTCCATTGCCTTTTGGAGAGTATACATATTTACCTGTTTCAGGGTTAGGCTTATCACCCTTTCCTTCTTTTATAGTTTCAGCTACCATATCATCCGTGATTTCTCCTGGAACGCTATCATATTTAGGGAACCACTTTGACATTACACTGGTTACAGTTTGGAGTAAGTTTTCCGTTGTAGCTTTAGTAACAAACGGTGCTGGAAGGAATTCGTCAATATTCTCTTGTATATTAATATTTGTCTTAATATCTTGAGTCAAGTCTTCTACATGACCTGAATATTCTTTTATACCACTATATACCCAATCATCACCTTCTCTCTTAAAATCTGATAGTTGAATAGGAGCTACAAATAGCCTAGAACCGCTAGTGTTTATTCCATATTTTCTTAACAGGCGCTCATACACACCTAGCTGGTATTTAAAGGTTAAGATTTTAGCAGAATCATACCCAGCTTCAGAAGCAGTTCCCACATACGGTCTGGGTGATGTCTTATAGTCAATAATGTGAGCGTTTCCTCTTCCATCAATTACTAGTAAGTCAATAACTCCTAACAGCTTATTAGGATTTCCAGATTCTCCTATTTGAGAAGTAGTTCCAGAAACTGCAACTTCTGGAAGGTATATCAAATCTTCACCAAATTCTCTTTGTAATGATTTCTCTAGGTCTCTACAGTATTTGACGGTTTCTGCAATAACCTTACTTGGAACTAGCTTAGTATCTAATATAGATGGGAAATATGTGTTGATTAGGAAGTTATCATCTGATTCCCTTATATTTCTACCACTCTTTGATTCACTGAAATACTTTTGTATTGCCTTATGCAGTTCAGTACCAATTTTACCCTGAGCTTTCCATTTGTTTTCAATAACCTCTCTTGCTCTAGCAAACTCTTCATCACTTACAATAGGTCTAGTTTCTACTCCCTCGCCAAATATTGCATCAGCCTCCTCTTTGTCAAACTTACCTCCTGCCCATCTTGGCTTAATCTCCTTCCAATAATTTTCAGGTCTAAATTCTGGGAATAACAAATCCCCTTCTAAGTTCCTAAGACCTTGTAGAAACTTATTCACACCAATATATCCATTTCCAGATACATTAATGTTTTCAATATCATTTTTTCCATCTTCAACCTCAGAGATTATCTTACTTGCTTTAAGAGCCTCAGTATCCATCTTTAAGTTCATTACAGAGTCATAAGTCTGGATAGCTCTATTGCTTTTACTAAACACAATGTCTCCATACTTAGATACTAAATGTCCCCTTTCAAGTAAGAAATCATCTAATTCTAATTCAGATTGGAAGATATGTCCTTTGTAATCATAAATGCATCCCATTATCCACAAAATTCTTTTAGGTCTTTATTCTTCATTAAATCTGATTTAACGTTAGCTAATACTCTGTGAACCTCAGCTGACTTAACATTAAAGGTTCCTGAATATTGATTATTAGTTAGTGCAGAACCTAGATATTCAGACAGCTTTACTAAAGAGGAGTTGAATAGACTCTTTGTGTCCATAGTAGCTATACTCTGCTCCCCAAATAAGATAGAGTCTAACACTCTACCCATATTGTAGAATGTTTTATGCAGCACATTAACTGGTAACTTACTAATAATACTATCTTGCCCAGTTATATATTTTGAAAACTCTGACACCAACAATTCCTCATTTATGTCAGAATCTGTTCTGTCCTTATAATTTCTAGCCAGCAACGCTTTGTTAGGTAATTCATTCATAGCCTCCACCATTGAAAAATATAGTTGAGGGTCACTGTACCTAACTGAACCCAAGAATAGGTGTAACATTTCGTGCAATGGAGCATCAATGCTAGAATTATCTATATTAATGTATATATTACCATTGTAGACGAAAGCGTTAGTTGTTTTAGCATCATCTACGACTCCCTTCCATTGTTCTGAGGATAGTTCCCCGTTAGTAATGCTAACAAAATTAATACCATAGAGGTTTGCCAACTTCTCTAATATACTATTAAAGACTCCAACATTCCTAGAGGAAGATGTGGAATCATCAATGATTATTCCTCCCTCATATACATTGTCCCATTTATTTGGGCGTTTCCTAACTTGTATCGTAGACACCTCACTAGAAGGAGTTAGCTTAACCTCTAAGTCTCGATACGTGTTATTTATCCTAATATTAGCCTCTTTGACATCTGTTGTGCCAGTTTGAGAAAATATCTTATCATTCTTTACGAAACTCGTATCATCTATCGTTTTGACTGACAAAGAGTTATTCAGATAAGGTCTAGAGTCAGCCCCAGGTATCTCATCGAGTTCTGGATACCTACCAAATTTATCTACAAATGTAGATGTAAAAGCATTAAATTTAAATTCAGAGAGACCAGACATCTTCAACAATGTCTGGTACTCTACTGAATTTTTATTAAGACATACTGCCATATTAACAAGGATTGTCTAATAGTTGAGTTATGATTGCAGAATACTGTAAACCATCAATAGCTTTTACGTTTATGCCATCAACAACTCTGGTTACATAAGGTATATCTAAATCTGATTCAGAGCCACCTAGTGATTTAGCTAGACTCACTAGAACCTCCTTACTATAGGTTTTACCCTTATAGCTTATAGATTTTAGCTTCTTGTCAGCATCAAGATTAATTACAGAATTTGAGTCAATTCTTATGTTGTAGTCGTTATATATGTCAGCTGTGTCCCAGGGATTAGTATAGTTAGTGTTTTCAATAACCTTTGTATAATCCTCTAGGTTAGGACCATATTGACGCCCACCCATGTCTCCATTATCATAATCATCTCCAACCCAATCCATATAATCGGAATCATAGTCAAAATCTCCATCCACCTCACCAACGTCAGCAGAATTAGATTTCCTTACAAATAGATGATACTTCATATCTGCATTGTTATAGTCTCTAACATAATAACTAGTAGAATAGTTAGTATCCTCAATAGGGGCACACCACTTTTGAGCTTCTTCATAAGAGAAATCTACCCCCTCAACTAACTCTGAGTTAGAATCTAACACTGATGTGAATTTATGAAATTCTTCAACCAGCGGGGATGACTTTGTTCTAATGATGTCCTCAAAGATTGTAGTCAAAGAACTTTGAGAGACAGTGTTGTTAAAGTTTATCAGATTATAATAGAAGAATAAATCAGTCAGTGGATAACCTTGATATGTAGGAGCACCTTGTAATTGATTAAAGGCTCTCTTATATCTGTTTAAACGCTCTATTTCTGATGTAGACTTAGGCAACATATTAGTTGGTAAAGAATACACAAATGCAGAGTTACCACTAAGGGTTCTATCTAATCTAATAGGACTTAGAGATTGAATAAATTCATTAGGTTCTATATCCTTTAATTCGGGAATCACCACAGAATCCATCCACATCTTAAATGACTCATTACCCCATCTTGTTCCTAACATAATAGGGGTATCACCTTGAGTAGTAAAGGTATTACCAATACTATTCATAATAGTTACACCTGCTGGGACTGTAATTACCTTTTCAGAAGTTTTCATCCAAGTGTTTCTAAGAGTCATATCACAGAATGATTGAAGCTTCTTATAAACATTAGACCTTTCCTTACTACTATAGAAGCTACCATCTTTGATGATTCTAGGACCTAAATCCCTCATCATTCTGTACTTAGACATAATCATGTAGTTACCTTCCATATCCATGTGGAAAGTTTCTAAGTAGCCTCTATAGTGAGGTACTGACCAAGCTGCATCTAACACATTGAATGAATGCTTTAATCCTCCATATAGAGCAATTAAGGTATTTCTATACTCTTCGTCAGACATGAATCTGCTAAAAGAAATTCTGTATGGATTACTTTCATCGTTAGTTAGATTCCTTAGCTTTGAGATAACGTCAGAAACTTTCATAACCATTCCATTAACCATTACAGTTGATTCCTTCTCTTCACCTGAAATCTCCCTTATTCTATCCTCGAAGATACTTTCAAATTTATCGATAAACTTAAATTTATCCTCTACTTTGTTAGGAAGACCCTGATTAAGAGCATATATACTCCTTAACCTACCCATTTCAGATGCACCCTGAACTAATTGCTTTATTGAATCAATGGCTCTGTACTGCACTCCCTCAGAGTTAGTGATTACATCATTGTTTATGATATAGACGAATCTAATATAATCAGATAACTCTTCTAGAAACTTATACATTGAAACCTTGTTCATAGATGCCTCCATAGACCTTATTCTCTTTCTTAAGCTATCAATCAATTCGTGACCTTTAGATAAGTCAGAGAGTCTATATTGTAACATCTTACCAATTACGAAGTCAGATGCATCTGTACCAGACCCAAACTCCTTCTTTAGTATAGAGATGAACTCAGGGTCTAATTCCCCAATGCTGGGACCATTTTCGATATACTTAATAGCACTGGTAATTGACATACCATCTTTCCTATTAAATACATTAGAGTCCATAAGCTTAGAGAGGATGCGAGCAGTTTTAGACATCATAGTACCAGCTAAATCATTTAAAGGAATACCAATAGCTGTACCATAAGTATATAATCCCATCATGTTAGGACCAGCATTGATTTTAGCCAATATCGGGTCTTTAGCATTATCAGTTGCAGCAGACATTAATGCAGAGAATACTAACTTAGCATCAGTGTCATTATCCACGTTCTGTAACGCATCTAATACTTCGGGATTTCTTACAGATTCTAGATTACTAGTATATGAGTTAGCTAACAGTCTAAAAGTTTTACCACAAACAACTCTGTTGAATAATAGTCCAGATTGCTTCATTACATCACCGCTACCTAGTGTAGTGTTATAATAATGGGTTAAACCATCATACACTTTAATAGCAGATGCAACTATACCAACGTTCTTCTTACCAGATTGAAAATCATACATAGACTCATACTTATTTACTACATTACCTGGAGTAAATTGTAGAGTTCTCTGACCTTCTGTTGACCCTTTAGCTATATCCTTTAACAATGCTACAGCATCATCAATAGATGATTGTGATTGCATTAAATTAATAGGATTATCACTAATCTTGAACATATAAGAAGATATGAAGTTCTTAATCATATCCTCTGGGTTACTAGAGTTCCTTACGTATAAATTGTGTCGGTCAATCAACTCCTTCATTTCGTTAAAAGGAAGCCTAGAACCTTTAGGGATATACAATTTACCACCGTTTTTCTTAATCATTCTTAAGAAGTTCGATAAAGATTGTATTGAACCTAAAGAATTGTCCAAGTCATATTCTGGCAGGAATAGAACTTTTGAACCACTAAAGTTAAACAATTTCCCTGAACCTACAAAATCATAAGCCCAATTAGTCAATGCTGTATCATCAGTCTCAACCAACTCTAACTCTTTATTTGTAGGGAATGGCAGCTTCTCAGATTCCACTAATGCACTCTGAGAACTCAAATTAAAGTATGGACTCCATCCAACATATTTACCTGTCCTGTCAAATGAATATCCTAACAAGGAAACTTTATCAATATCCAAGTCAGAACCCTGTAGCCAAAACTGGAAGTAATTAACGTAGGCGGAGTTTGTATCAGTCTCGTCAAATCCCACTACTCTCATAGGCATAAATGATTGCATAGACTGGGCAGGGATACGAGCAGCTAGAACATCCAAAGATTTAATAAAAGACGTATGTAATTCAGCAGCAGAATCTCTGATTGCATCAATACTTGGGTCTTCTATCTTAGCTCTAGGATTGGTTCTTAACTTACTAATACTTTCTGAGTATAGCTTATTCACATAAGTTATAATATCGGTAGGGTCATTCTTACCTATATACTTGGCAAATCTACTCGCCACCTTAGACTTTGAGCTTAGTATAGGCTGAATAATCTTACTAATATCCTTACTCATAGCAGCACTATTAGATACCTTTATAGTGTGGTAATTAAATGAATCAATATAGAACTGAGTATTATTAGTAACAATTACTTCATTACCATTAACATCAGTGTATATTCTATCTGATTCATCAGATAGTCTGTGTAGCTTCTCTCCAGAGCTATTAACTCTGTAAAGCTTAGCTCCATCCCACCTAGTCTCAATTTCCACAGGAGTCAAGTGAGTATCTTTATAAACTCTCTTGTCTACTAGATATACGTGCTTACCATTTAACCTCTTCAGTTCAATGTCGAAATCAGCATCATTAACTTTACTTTCCCAATTTGATAACATTCTCTTTAGGAAGAATGTGTCATCATTTTTAATGGTTGCTAGACTATCACCTCTCTTCAGCCCAAATCTACTAGCGTAAATCTTAGGCATTATCAGCTCAAATGGCTGAGTTTGTAGAGAAGATTTATCTACTTGTACTATTGCCCCATTAACGGACACAGAATTAAGTGTACCATTACTAACTGCACCCAAAGCATTCTGAAGCTCTCTTCTTAGGAGTATTCTTTCTTTAGAGTCAGTGGTAGAGTAAAGATTTTTAACTACATCTAAATCCCACATATTGTAGAGGTTTCCATCTACGTCCTTGAACGTAAAGTTGTAAGATGCTAAATCACGACCTGCTGTAATGTTTTCAACAATACTAAATGGTATTCCCATTAGTTCAGACTGAGTTAGTCTGCTTCTTAAATCCCAGTACTGCTGAGGAGTTTCTATAAATTCTGTAGATGTAGTATCACCCACAGTAACTGTATAGTGTCTACCAAGTCTCAACTCCGACAAGTTAGTTATAGGCTTAGAGTTATACAATTCCTGTAACTTCTGAATTTCTTCATCATTATTAAAAGAATCATACATTCTATCACCATACAGCTTCCAAATCTTATGAGAAGGATTCAATACAGCAAGGCTACCATTAAATTGTAATCTAATAGCTGCCTTAGTTAAAGTAGACGATATAGCAGAACAAAGTCCATTAAAGATGCTTGGGTCACTAAATGGAATTACCCCCTCAACATTCTTATACTTTACCAGTTTACCTGCCTTAGTATCAGATATTAATGTATCCATAACAGCCTGCATAAGATTTCCATCTCTGCTAGTACTATTCTGAATAGACTTAACTATTGTGGAGATTATAGCATCCTTGAACTTAGTAGGGTCACTATCATCCATGTATTGTCTAAATCCTTCAACGTAATCGTTGATTCCAGCCTCAGTTAGAGCAAACATAGCTTCATAAACTTCTCCAGCTTGCTCTGAAGTGTAACCTCTAGAAGACAAAGCATTAACTACCTGAGTCATAATAGACAGCGTAGATTCATCAGCATTATGTTCTGCATCTAGCTGAATACCAATATCAGTAGTCTTAAACCTCATAGTCAGATATGGATTATCATCAAAATAGGCGTGCTTCAAATTGACATTAGCTGCACCTTGCTTAATGGCACCTGCTGTTACCACGTATTGAATAGATGCCCATTTTAATGGCTGAACCACATCTGATTGGGAAACAACGGAATCAGACACTTTAACTCCCACACCGTTAACGGCTTTAACAACATTCCTTACTGAAACCTCAGATGGAATTAAACCATCTTCTGATTTAGAATAGGAGTTCCAACCTCCAAACATTTGGTATAAGCCAAAGTTGGTTGTTACTGGATAAAGAGTTGTTCCACTAGCTGTAACTCTCGGACCTTCTCCAGGTTTGGGAGTAATCTCAGCTGGAAGTTGTCTTACAATAGTACCATCAGGTTCAACTTCAGATTTAATAATCATATATGTACCGTCCTCTGGCACATATGTAATACTATTAATCATATAAAATTTACCATCAGTTCCTTTGTAATAAACATCCTCATAGGGTATGAGATTGCCCTGGAAATCTACCAATACATTATCATTAAACAGAGAACCCTCAAACTCCCATGTTTTGCCCCACATCTTCTTCACCATTCTCTGATAGAACTTGCTATTTCGCATAGTAAAGTTGGTTAAGGCAAATCCAGCAGTTTTAATAATACCACCAGTAGCACTACCCTCCTTATAGAAGTGAATAAATGGTTTCTTATCTACACCTACCTTAGCACCACCAAGAGAATTATTCTCCAGATACATTGTCTCAGGGGATACAAATGTACTACCATCATATTGCTTAACACCATGTTCATCATGGTCTCCCATAGGATTATAGGTTGGGGCGGTATCATCCTCAATTACAGCAATTGTATACTCAGGTAATATACCATTTATCAGACCTTGAATCATAACTTGCTTGGCAGCTGTATATGATACATTTCTCTTATGCTGAGCAATATATCTTGCAGCTTCTTCTACTAAGTCATTCGGACTTGAAGTAGCCTTCTTAGCTGGATGATTAGCATGAGTTCCAACGGTAGAGAGTACGTACTCTTGGCTAAGTAGATAGTCCATTACGTTAAATCTAGCCAAATCAGGATGTAATTGTAGTTCTCCTCCTCTTATCTCTAAGAATTTAGAAAAACTAAATCCAGGAGTCCCCCAATTATAAGTTATTCCATTCTCAGTATAACCTCCTATGGAATATAAGTCTGACCATTTAGTAATGTCGAAAGTTTTACCAAAATTGGTATACTTAGCCAATATTACTCTTTTGGTAGAGAATTTTATCCAATCCTTGTTCTTAGCTAGATATGCTACCTCTGGAGTGGTAAGAGCATTACCTCTTTCATCAGTGGTTTCAATCATGAAGTCATTGTCAAGTAGGTCAGTTAATAACTCTACCTCTTTAATCCTCCAAAAGTCCTCACTGTTAGTAAGCTTACCAAATACTTCTTCTACGTTAAGACCAGCCCTAGTAAAATACTCTGGATTAAACCTATTAGTAAGAGATATTAAAGTTCTGTTGAATGATAAAGTTTTGCTACCTTGGAATGATACTTCATCCTTAATTTCAAGGTCTTTACCCCTAACAATGTTTTGATATACTCTCAATACCTCTTCAAGAACCTTTCTTGAATCATTCCCATAGATTACATTCACTTCCGCAAAGTTAGTCATTGGGTTAAATACAGGAATTACCTTCTTGCTTGCCAACAACGGATACTGAACTGGATTGTTAAACACTAAAGAAGTATCAACACTCCTAAGAGCAGAGTTTAATTGTTCCCACTCTGAGGTTATAGAGTTTATTATCTTTACATAACAATCTCCAAGCTCCTTGTTTATAATAGCTATGGTTTCATCCTTAGTTAGATTCGCGTAGGGCTTGTCTAATCCACTAGTAGACTTTAGATTCTCAACCATGTGAATCAGAGAGGACTTATCTGAGATAACAGAAGGTAAGAATGCTGCATCTGTATTACCTACTATATTACATAAGTAATTACTTACAAATGCAGTATAGAAAGACTCTGACATATTGAAGTCAATGTGCTTCTTGCTACCTATTTTACCCTTATACTCTCTTGACACTACCATTCCTCTATGAAGGAAAGAGCTATTTAAAAGGGAGAAGGCATTAGTGGCAGAACCTGGATTCATGCACTGATTTACCCATTGGTTTCTATAATTAGTACCAAGCATAGACATAGCAACTCCAGATAATGCATGACCCTCACCATCCCTAGCGATGCCACCTACATAAGCATCGGTAGTCATAGCATAGGCTGCTGCAACATCTTCCATTACTGGCACATAGCTAGGTAGAAGAATACCAATATCCTTAGAACCTCTCTTTATAGAAGTTAGATTCTCAGCACCAAATACCTCTTCTTGTCTCCTTCTAAATTCCTGAGTACTAGTTTCCTTTGGAACTAGATTATGGGAGAAGTATGAGTTGAAGAAAATACTTGTACTAAGTTGGAGTAAATCACTAATAGCTGACTCGTACTGGATATTACCATTTTTTGTCTTTAGAGCGAGATAACTTTCAACTAAAGGTCCATCCGAAACAAAATCTAGATATAGGAACTCTTTAAAGAAAGGAAGTGCTTTTTCCCAATCCTCCTTACCATTAAAGGTTGTTAAAGGCTTTCCATCTCTAGATATTGAAAAAGCATTAGACCTCTTCGCCTTTGGGTTAAATTGAACAGATATATTTAACTCTGGTATCTGGAATCTAAACACAGAAACAGTTCTTAACCCTTCTTTTGCATCCGTAACCTTATCCTCTTCATATCTAGGATTATATTTAGCAACTTTAGGCTCATATTGTGTAGGAGCTGTAATACTTAATGCAGAAGAAATGCTTCTTTCAAGTTGATTTCTTAATTGTCTATTAAGATTATCTCTCAAAGTTGCTCTGACTATCTCCCCATCTTCGTTAATCCTATATTGCACAAAGTCAAGAGGGCTAGCAGTTGCTACTAGCTGACAGATGAATGAGTAATAGTTAGTGTCAAGAATATTATTCTTGTAAATCCCAAATAAGGAGTGCATATCACTACTAAAGATACCCTGTCTCAGTGAATACACTAGGTTCTTTTCTATACTCTTGAATCCTCTAAGTAACTCATAATTGCTATTGAAGAAAGACTCATCACTCAGTAATTCGAACAAAGCGTGATAGTTTTCAAGTACATTACCAGTACTAGCAGAAGATAGTAGTGTATAAAAGGACTTACCTCCAATTGAAGAGCGCAAATGCTCAAATTGAGGGTATTTAAGGAAGAACATTCCATCAAACGTGAGTGCAGGGTTATGAATATCAGGAGAATTAGCCAATCCCTTAATCTTGGATATGATATAATTGAATGCATCCAACTTAACCTTTTTATCAGCAACAGGTGTACTACTTCCCCAAGTGTATACAGGAGTAGTCTCAACCAGTAACTTAGTCACATCAGATACATGGTCATTCATATTTACATCCTTCTCCTTGTCACCCCAGTTCCTACTATTGTTTGCTCCAGTGCCAGTAAGAGAATATCTATCCTCTGGACTGTATTTAGGGAAGTTCTCATTAATTTTAAGAACCTTTCCCAACTTGGAACTAAGTAAGTCGTCGAAGTGATTTAGGATAACTAAGCTATTATAGGCTTTAATAAACTTCTTATCAATAATCCTATTTCTAGAATATATCCTTCTAAGGTCGTCAGCTGTGAAGTGTGAATGATGAAGAAATCTTTCACCTACAGCATTAAGTTCTCCTACTGCATTTAGATACACTCCATCCTTCCACATGGTAAGATTAGATAACTTCTCAAGAGCACTTTGGGCATCTTTAGATGGAAGTTTAGAATATACATCCTTTAAATAAGCAACCACATCTTGTAGAAGGGTTTCTTGGTAATTCCTAAGTGCCTCATTGATTTCATGTTCAGTTTTTATAACTTTACCAGCTTCTCTGTCTACAAGGAAACATTTAACTATATTATCGACAACACTAGCTTCCATTGCCGAAGCAATTTCAGTTGCAGTACCATAATTAGTTACTATGAATCCTCTAATTCTTTGTTTTGCATCAGCATTACCCTCAGGGTCATCTAAGGCATCCAGTTTTGTAGGATTTTCCTCAGCAGTATCATCAATATTACTACTATTGCCAGAAAGGTAAGTAGTCATATTAGATGGAACAACATCATGTAATGCTGGAGCAATCTCCATAACGAATGCATCAATAAAGTCCGCAAGGTCGGAGAGGGACGTGATGTCGTACCCCTCTCCAATCTCTTTCAGACTATTAATAAACATCGCCTTTCTACTAAATTCGTCTTTTTCCTCCCAAATTTCCTCTAATGTATCTTGTAATACATCTTGTAAATCTAAGTTGGAATCATTCTTGTTAAATTTACATTTACCCATGATTATAATTTAATTTTTATGGTTATTGGACATGAATTGTCAGTAGTGTTTAGACGAGCCTTTTCATCTTGCTTAGACTGCAAGAAATCTACCAAATTCTTAAGCATGTCTCTCTGAGACCCCTCGAATTGGTCGATTTCCTCACTCATCCTTTTTATCATTTTAGAAGTTGCTCTCATAGCATTAACTTCTTTATTAAATGCTTCCACACCCTTTGCAGATTGAACCTTACCAAGCGTGGCAAAGTTAAATACACTAAGGATGTTTTTATATTCTGCAACTTCTGACAGTGAGTTTACACTGAATGAAGTAAGCGGAGTTCCTGTAGTTGCATCCGCCTGCTTTATTAAGGTAATCTCATTATCACTTAGATTTAGCTCTGCACTAAAGATTTCATTCCCCAAAGTTAAGGTAAATTTGTGAATATTTAAACCTATTTGGGAAATATCTGAAACAACAGAGTTAGACACATCAAGGTTTGTAGATTTTGCACTTATATAGATGTCAGAACCTATAGGTATTACCAGATGGTTTGTCTTCCTATATGCGTCTAAAACCTGCTCCTTAGATAGTGTTTGTAAGGTATCTATATCCATTTCTGACATGACGGAAGTGGATGCCTTAATATTCATTGACTTAAAGACAGTATCAACTGTTGGTTTAGAAATTACTCCTATACGGGAATGTCCAGCCAGATACTTACTATTATCTTTACTGCCCTTAAAACTACCTTTATCAGTCATTTTATTGACTATTGTTTCTAGTAGTGGGCTTACATTACCATAAAATGAAGGACTGTCTATCTTACCATTCACCATAAATGGATTATTGTCAATAGAATAGTTACCTACATCATATACTGCATCCAATGCAATAGCATCTGTAGAAGACTTATCATATTGTATATTGTAGAATATTCCAGGAATCTTGTTTTGACCTAGAATATGTTCCACAGAACGTAAGTTAGCTTCCTTAAACACTCTACTGGTATTATCAGCATTTGGCGGATATACAGAACCTAATAGATAATTTTGAAGAGCTTGTCTACCTGTAATGTTGGCATTCAAACCTTTAATATCCACTGGGTCATTAAGGATTGCCATTTGAGCCTTAGTATCTCCTTCTGCATTATTAAGCTTCCCAATTAACTGCATGATGCCTTCATACGCGGTAGTATTGTAGTTTAGGTCACTTTTCTCAAACTCTGGTTGAGCAGATAATATGTTGATGATTCTATAAGCAGTAAAGTCATTGCCTATTCTTTTGATAGAGTTCTTATCTCCAGAAACTATGCTTAGCAAGTTGTCAAAATATTCCTTAACTGATGCTTTTGGAGGAACTACATATACTAGCTTTACCTTCTTCTCTACAGAGCCATCCTCAAGTTGTTTATAGTAATAAGTTTCAAGGTCTGAACCTTGTAACATTATATCATTGCTAATAAACACAAAAGGATGTCCTGGCTTGGCAAAATTGATAGTCTTTCCACCAAATGTATACACACCTTTAGGTGATAACTTTACTTTAGAGATAGTCATTCCTGGAACTTTCGATAATTCATCGAGTGTTATCCATTTACCTTCATACTTCAAGTTTCCATTATACTCATAATCCATACCTTTAAGGACGTTAGTTATAGTTGGACCTTGTGATTTTAGTCCTCCAGCTAATGTCCAGTTGTTATCCTCTATGTAGAATATACCATTCGAGTTAAAGGTGTACACTTTCAAAAAGTTTACTAGGGCACTTCCTCCCCCAATAGATGGATTAGCTTGTATAAACTTAATAAGTTCATTGAACCTATCAAACATAGTAGCACTAGGGTCTCTCCTTGAGATTTCATTATACTCATCTCTAATTGCCTTAAACTTATCATTCTTAAACACAGTTACAGGGTTAGGCAGAATGGCTAGAGGTAGCTCTAATACATCATTAGTGCCCTCTCCTATAATAATAGATAGAGTCTTCAATTTAATGTTCTTGCTCTCTTCATCTTCAGAGAACATATAACTTAGAGATTCTGAGCCAGTGTCTTTTCTAAACCTGCCCCATTCAGCATTATTGAAAGTACTTGCTGAACTCTTAAATGCGAATGTACAGTAGACATCATTACCCAGACCTAACAAAGTCTTGACCTTTTTAACAAGGTCTCCCTTGTCAGAGGTATTAAATATAATACTTCTTAGATTACCTATTACTTCATCAAAAGTCTCCTTGTTCTTTACTTGGATTCCAGGTAGTCTATTTAATCCGAAATAACTATCTAACCTCTTACTATTTTCTGGAGTTACTATTAAATTACCTTTCTCATCAAATGTAGTTCCAGACTCAAATGTTGGGAATGTGTACATTAATAAGTCAAGTATAGCTTCAGTCTTAGTACTAGAGGTATGGCTAACACTTGTTGCAGGTACAGGGGGTGGAGTTGTATCCTCACTAGACGCCAGAGTCTTATCCCTTATATCTTTCTCAGTTGGAAGTCCATTATTTGTGATAATCACTGTTTCCTTAGTACCGTCATCAGTCACTGTTGTAGCAGTCTCTGAGGTTAATCCCACTTCTGGAACCACAGTAACAGAGGGTATAGTAGTATCTTTCTCTCTCTTAATTAGCTCAGTAGGTTTACTGTCTAATGTAAGCCTATTTAACATATCCCTTCTTTCAGAGGAGAATGTTTTAATTCCATCCCTTGATAATTCACTGACACTAGTAGAAGAATCTTGAATAGAGGCTAATTGATTAGAGTTACTGGTTCTATAGTTGTCCTTAGTATGTAGAACGATACTTCCCTGTATAGCTCTAGAGATACCAGTATAAAGGTCGTCCCAGTACTCTTCGTTTTCCAAACCAGCAGAATCATCAATTATATAATACTTACCTTCAAGACCCTGCGAAGAGTTACCTTGCTTAAAGTCTATTCTATCTTTATAAGTAGCACTTGAAAGTAACTTATATATTTCAGTATCAGTATCATAATAGATAAATCCTATCTTCTCATCAGGATTCATACTACTAATCATAAGGTCAATATCAGCCTTAACTAATTCTATGCTATATGGTACAGAACCATTTACGTCTTTACTATTATAGACTTTGGTTCCAAATAGTCCAGAATTGTCTTGGTAGTAATGCATCGTTATGTCAGAACCATAATTATTGCTTCTTAGGTCTGACAGAATACTCTTAAGATAGTTAAGGTTGACTGTTACTTGCTGATTATTGGCTCTCATTGATACTCCCAGCTTAGGACATCTCACAAAGTTTCGACGCGCTAGTTGTATAGTATTTCTAACATTTGTTCCCTTGAAGTTAATCAGGTGTCTACCAATAGCTTTACTTTGGTCAAAGTCTCCAGCCACAATAATCGGAATACCATATTTTTGAGCAAATCTATTAATCAAATCCATATCAACAACAGTATATCTCGACACCTCATCAATAAGGATTAGAGAAGGCACTTCAGAAATTTCATTAATTTTGAAGTTTGACCTTGTGATATTGTTGTCATCGAAGTATATATCATCACCAACTATTGATACCATAATATCATCCTTAGAAGATGGGTCTACCTCCTTAGAAGATTTTTGAGGATAATCCTTGAAATCTCTCCACTCTTGAGATACCCTCTTCATAAGGTGTTCTCTGTCTAAGGTGGTGGCGGACTCAAGATTTAGGTCAGCTTTTAGACCCTTAGCACTATCCTCAGTAGCATGACCAATCCAAACATTCTTAAGAACGTCGGGATGATATTTCTTTAACAATACTATAAGATTATTAAATACTCCAGTAGTCTTTCCACTACCAGGAATGCCCTCAATGAATGCAACCCTAGCAAATCTCGGAGAAACTAAGGAATCTAATACTCCTTCTCTAAGAATAGTTTCTGAGTCATATTTAGAGTTCCACTCAGCATCAGTCATAGAATCCGCGTGGTTCTTTAGGGAGGTATTTACAGCATCACAGAAGTTCTCTATTACACCTCCGTTAAGTATAGATGCATATCCCAAATAAGTAGCCAATTCCTGAGTTGGAATAGGTGCAATCTTATCACTGATAATAGACCTGTATTCTTCATAGAAATCAGAAGCTCGAACTGCAGCTCTAGAGGCGATGTACCAAACTATAGCATTATCATCTATACTAGTAGACTTAGAGTTTAGAGATTCTATACTATCATTTAGGGTTATAAGTCCAAAGTTGTCAACACTAATAAGCTTAGACAGAGCTTCTGGATTTTTTACTTTATCGCTATTAGCTTTAAAGAAATCATATATGGCATCATCTAACTTAACTATTTCTGATTCAACTTGGAACCTCTCCTCCTTATTAAGATTAACCTTCTTAGCAGCAGATATTTCCTCTAATTTACTTAGACTACTCACCACACTCTCAAACTCAGCCCTTCCAGACCAGTCATTGGGGATGCTAAGAATAAATCTTTTTATCCTATCATAGATAAGTATATTCTTATTGTTAGCAGTTCTAGTTTGTTCCCCTAATTTCTGAGCGTTGTTAGCGGCAATAATTTTTTGGAATGTTTTAAGACGTAGTTCAATACCTTCCAAATCTTGCATCATTGCGTCAGCTACATTTGATTGCAGTTCAGCAAGGTTAGCCTCAGAATCTAACTCATTTATAGTAACATTCATACCATAAAGATTAGATAAATCAGCGTTGTCAACTCTAGCACTAAGTAGCTGAGCCTTAAATATGTTAATCACTGAAAGAGCTTCAGCAATTTGGTCTAACCTCTCATTATTTAAGTTAAAGTTGGATAGGTCTTCCATATGCTCCTTTAAAGAAGCATCTGTTTCTTCAAGAATACTTGATACTTTAACATCTGAGTCAGTAGTGCTTAAAGAGAATTGGTCTAAAAGTTCAATGATATTTGAATGCTTCAACTTATCAATTTGAGCTTTAGCTGCTTCCATCTTAGTTGCATCTATATAACTGTTCTCATCCCCATAATATTCAGCCTGATTAATAAAGTACCAATATGCTGAATTTAGGGTACTACTCAGTACTCTCTTTAGTTCTGGGTTAATGTAACCTTGATTTATAATAGGCTTAGTAATAGCCTCTATGTGGGATACTAAGAACTTACCTACCAACTTGTTATACTGCTCCGCTTGTACCTCTGCTGTATAATCCTCAGTTATTGGAGTATTTATAATATCGGTGAACGTAGACTTCTCAGATTCAGTCCCAAAAGTAGCTAATAATGGGCTTATAATACCCATTGATGAATGTACATTAAACTGAGACATCTCTTCGGAGAATGACTCTGAGTCTTTGGTTTCGTTAAGCCTATTAACATACTCATTCAATCCTGATTGTAAGACACTTAATGTAGAGTGCAGATTTTCATCAAAACTTTCATAGTATTTTAAGCTATGATTTTGAAACAGTGGGGCAACCACTTTAGCTATAGACTTATGGATAGAAGCTGCAGTACGTACTGCATCTTTAAATCCAGAGTTCTTCCATCCCTCGTACTCCTTAGATATTTCCTCTAACTCGTTTTTCGGAATATCTGTTACCTTCTTACCAGTTTTATTTTCAGCATACTGTATAAGAGTTGGAGATAGATACGCACTACTAACAGCGGTAGACATCTCGAATAAAGACTCATATATAAGCTGAGGAGCTAGTTCTCCTTTCATATATGCTTCTTTTCTCTCAATAGCTGCCTTAAGTTCCCCTTCTAGTCTGCTTCTCTCAGCCTTAGTTGCTTCATCACCATTTTCTTTTACTTGTGCATCTGTGGGACCTCCATTTTCCATTCTTTCCTGAGTTCCCCCAAGAGAGTTAAGCTGATTGGTCAAGGTTACAATCTTCTCACAAACGCTATTATAATCCTGTAGGTAACTAGCAGCTACACTACTATTTCTTAGTGCAGAAAACCTAAGGTCATTAAGTGTTTGTGTGTCGAAGAAGGCATCATCACTAATAGTAGCGCCTTGTGCAGCTAATGTATCAGTAACAAATTTAGCTATTCTCCTAACCTCAGATTTAGCAGCAAGGTCTTGATTGTCAGAGTCTGTGCCCTGTGCCCATATTTTCTTACCATCTACGCCATCTACAAGTTTAGTGGCAGATAAGTACTTGTTTCCAAGCTCCATCTTGTTTACTAGCTTTAAGAAATCATTCATTTTACCATTTCTAGCCATATAAACAAGTTGTTGCATAGCTTGCTTGCTATCCATACTTCCAAGCTGCCTAGCTGCCCTAAGATTAGGTAAGGCATCAAACATAGCACCACCTAGCATACCTCCGACGAAGGACATACCATATCTATCTAGCATATTATCCCATGCTTGTAAAGGAGGAGTATCACTACCAGCTAACCACATACCGAGATTGGTAACAGATTTAGCAAAATCATACAATACTTCCTCAGATACTTCTTCTATACCTTCACCAAGAGCATTTGCAGCAGTAGCCTTTAGTCCACTCTTTCCTATTGAATAATTAGCTTGGGCAACATCCTTACCTAGCTTAAATATTTTCTTCATCCATTCAGTTTTCTGAACCTTAGAAGCATTATCAATAGTTTTTCTAGAACCTTCTGTTAAAGTTTTAACTACTTGCTTCATCTGCTCTTTATCCATCCTAAGTTCTGGAAGTATCCATTCTCCTAGCTTACTATTAATAATAGCATATTCACCCGCAGCGTATCCTAGTGTAAGTAGTGCTGCTTCCATGTCAGTAGCACCCTGTTCCTTAGCTTCACCATAGGCATCTTGAACTGTAATACTAGTCATATATGCCTTAGATAGAATTTCTCCTATCTTGTTATAGCCCTTCATATAGTTCTCTAAATCATTCTGAGCCTTTAATGCTGTAACAGCTTTAAGCTCTTCTAATTGTCGACCTAGTTTAGCTATATCCTTTTGAGACAGTTTAGTGTAATCCTGCAATGTAGCCCATTTTTTCTGGAACTCTAATTCTTTCTTAGCTATTCCAGCTTCATCCATTAGATTACCTTTTACTATAGCTGGGGCATATTTAAATATCCACCTCTGTTCATATAGTTGCTTAAATACATCTCCAGCTAAGTTAATAAAGTTCTCCATAGACCAGGCATTACTTTGACCATATTCAGAGGTTGTAGGCTCTAAGGACTTAGTAAATCCCTCTACAGATGAAAGGAACTTATTATCACTTCCAGAAAACACTTTACCTAGAGTAGCTAGAACCTTAGTTGTTTCTAAGGCAATTCCTGCACCTATATACCAGGGACTAATGCCAGGAATAAACATAGGAAGGATTGAAATTGCATTCCTAGCTAGAGAGCCAGCAACACTTTTATCAATTCCGTCTGAATCAAAGAAGTCATATTTATTAATTGCAGACCCGTCAGTAGTTAGGGTATTCAGCTTAGATAAAACTCTTCTTCCATAAACATCACGTCCGTCTAAATTCTCATAATAATAGGTTCCATTTTCATTTAGCTTTAGTTCCCCCTTCTTGTGTTTAACTAGCTCTTTAGATATTGGGTCTACGTGTTCTCCATCTTCATCCCATTGTGCCATGACCCTAGTATCCCAGAAATCAGTCCAGAATGAATCATTCGGAGAATCATGCCACACTGGGCTAGCACCGTTGGATGCTCCTATAGGATTAGCCAATACTTTTTGGGTTTGGGCAACTTCATCCGCTGACATAGTTGGAGCGTCCAGCAAGTTCAACCTTCTAACTCCTCTCTTTTGTCTAAGAGGGTTAGCCTCCCTAGATAGATAAATGTCTGGACCCTTCCTTCTTTGCTCAGGTTCTGCAAAGATATTATCTCTATGGAACGTAGCTTGGCTTACAATATCCTCCTGATATGACTCATCAGCCAACTGGTTGTAAGTCTCAGCCATGTATTTATATATATTATCAAACTTGGCTTCATCAAATTTGCCATCAGTTTGAAATGCAGGATTATCTTGAATTTGTGGAATGTTCTTATAAACACTTGCATCTTCTAATGAAGTGTTTGTGGCATCTAATCCTACTGCCTTAAAATCAGAGATAGAAAAGGTAGGATTAGATACTCTATTCAACAGCCAATCATTTTCCTTTGAATTTGTCATATTACTAGATTTTATAGTGTAGATAGAGAAGGACTTGGCACATAGGTTTGTAACTTTTGCTTTTGTTGCTCCTTAGCTTCTATATCCATAGCATCATTACCCTGCATTGTTGGATAATGACCAGAGCCAAGAGAGGCATTAATAAGATTCTGTCTTACAGGAATATAAACTGAACCAGAATATACGTTGTTACCACTAGAGAATAGACCTGGCTGACTCATCTTAAATGATGCATCAGCAGCTTTTAGTATTCTTTCTATACTTTCTCTTTCATTAATGTCAGTAACCTCACTAAGTGTATCGTCCATTGTTGGGTCTTCCGCAAATGCAGATTCATCAGCTGATGCGTCTAATATAGCAAATCTTCCGTAAGCAGAAGTATTAATTTGACCATTTACATATTTGTAAGGCAATTTATACTTAGCATAAATCTCATTTTTCTGAGCTTCGTCCTTTATATCTCCCTCTCTAATCTCATTTTCAGCTAATTCTAATCTCTTTAAAGAATCTATATCAGGTTTAAGAACTCCAGACTGTAACGCCTCTACGTCAATAGGTAGGTCTACAGCCACCACATTTGAGCCATCTATAGCTACTCTACTCCTTTGTGAAGAGTTCAATAACTGTCCTCCCATTGTAGCATTCTTAAAATCTAATACTCCAGAGAATGTACTCCTTGCAGCATCCTCTAACGTAGCACTTCCTATAGTCTTACCAGATGTATCGACCATTGGGGCACTATTACCAGGAAGATTCAAACTATAAGAATTTCCATTGTTAATCTTATGGTTCTTAATCTCACCCAATCCTAGTAGGAATGCTTTAGCAGGGTCTGTAATATTGTTATCCTTACTACCAGATGATTTGGTATTCCCCTTAGCATCCATTTTCTCTTGCAGGTCTAGTTTTATAGTATGTTCCCCACTCAATGCTGATTGAGTTAAGGACATCAACAACTTCTTAACCCCTTCTCCAGAATTATCTCCTAAGTACATAGCTGCCTTAGCTTGTAAAACCGTCCTCATATTTCTTGGCAAGGAAGCTAACAAGTAGCCTAATGCTTGATTAGCTTGAGCCTGCTGGGACTTGTCTAAGCTAGACATCTTATAAAGACCATCTACTGACATTCCAGATAGGTCTTCCCTACTTGGCTGCAAAGCAGTTAGATACTCTATACCTTTCAATATTTTTCCAGATTGCTGACCTACATACCCCTCTCTGGACATAGAGGTAGTTCCCAGCTTATTAATTACTGACTGTATATACTCGGTGATTTTAGGAACACCTATAGCATTGTTTATAATACTTGTTAGGTCAGTATTAAAGGCTGCACTAATACTATTGGCACGATAGTTAGCTAACTCAGAATTAGTTAATATTTGTTCAGAATTGAGGTCTACATCATTTAACGACTTCTTCTGTAACTTGCCTTCAGCATTAACCGTAATTACATGACCACCGTCGGTCACTGCAATTTCTCCAAGTCCACCATTTTTGTCCGCCTGTGTCATAGCACTTTTAAATCTTTCATTTTCTGCCTTTATTCTAGGAAGCATTTTCAATATTGTCTTATATTGGACGGTGGCATCTTCCTTCTTAAAGGGGTTTTTATATATATTATCCGAGAATATACCTGAAGTTTCTATAAATGCTTCAACATCACTAGGTATACCATTCTCATATAAAAATTTTACCATATTCTTGTCTAGTAGCCCAACAGAACCGTCTGATTCCTCCTTACTAGTTGTTGCAGGTGAATAGGGAGCAGCTACTTGAGGTTGGGGTACATTAGTGTAGCTAACAAAGGCGGGCATACCCCCGCCTTGTTGTAGCTTATCAATTAATTTCATAGTTGCATTCCTTTCTTTATAAGTGCAGCAGTGAGAGCAGACATATTTGCAATCATCTTGTTATGCTCCCTCTTAGATTCCATTATATCTTTATGAAATTGTTTATTATCATCTGATAGTCTCTTATTGAAATCCTTAGCCCTTTGAAGCATAGCTTTTTCAGCATAGGACAGCTTAGAACCCTTTCCACTAAATCTAACTAACCAGGGAGTATCTATCAGTGATGTTCTTTCCTTCAGTGCATCTGACTGATACTTGGAGCGTAATTTAGATATTTCTCTCTGTGCCCCCACTGGGTCATTCTTGTAAGTCTCTCCAATCTTAGCTAATTCAGTATCGTATTCCGAACCAACTCTGTTTAGATAGGACTCTAAAGCTAACTGATTCTTCATACCTCTAGCTTGTCTGAATCTATTCTCTACACCAGCTAAATAAGGAGCAATAACTTGCTGATAATTAGCAGTTATCCTTCCAGCATCAATCTGCTTCTTAGCTGCATCTATAGCATTCATTGAAGCTCTATTCCTGTTAGCAACCTCTACTCTTCTTGCCTTAGCAGCATCAGATTCTTGTTGTCCTAACATCCTAGTTTTATAGAACATTTCAGCATCTTGGAGACCACCTTGGAATCTAGCTTGTCCTGCTCTATCACTAGCCTCTAACTCTCCAGCTAACTGCAGTGAAGCATCAGAAGTTCTAGGTCTTGCGGCTACAGATTCTAAATTACCTGCTTGTTGCTCTGCATTGGTCTTAGCTTGGAAGTTACCTTGAAGTGGGACAGTATTTTCAAATGTATCTAATAAGGTTGGCTTTAGTCCTTCCTTATATACTTTAGCTGCCCTGTTGTTAGCTGCCAAACCTCCAACCATCCTACCTAAAGCTAATACTTCCTCTGGAGCTACATTAAGTTTAAGCTTCTTCTTAGGAGTACTTGTTACGCGCTTTATACCAGATGGGTTAGTTGTGTCACCAGCTTCTACTTTAGGAGCTGTAACTACAACCTCGTCTAGGTGTTGAGTTGGTTCTTGAAGTGCTCTTAGTCGATAGGTTCCATTACCTTTGTCATATAATTCCATTCCTCTGGTTGCTAATTGCTTATTAAAGCGAGCAACGTCTTCGGGAGTCATTCCGCGGGCAAGTGTTCTGTTACCAGTTCTATCACCAGCATATACGTCAAATCCAGTTGTACCTTCTGTGGTACCATAGCCTACGATACCATTTCTAATTAGGTCATCAAAGCCTTGATTAGTTCCTCTAAAGGTGATTTGCCTTTGTTTAGCTAATGGGTCTTGTACTGAGTAATTATACTTACCACCGAAGTAATCTCCAGTCTTATCAGTTAATTGGTCATATATATCTTCTCCGCCATTAAAAGAGAGCATATAAGAAGATTGCCAATCATCTGGTCCAGTATGTGAAGCTTTCCACCTATCAATATCAGCTACCCAGTCATAATTAGCCAGAGCAGATGCCCTATTCCAGTTAGACATATCTTTAGCCTTGATTCTTCCTACTGTATCACCACCTTGCAGGAACTGAATTAATCCACCCTCTGCTTTCTTAGTAACTCTATCATCTTTAGAAGTTTTCTTCTTTTTATTTGACTTTTTATGAGGTAAGTCTGTCCTCTTAGTATGGTTAGTATTAGGTTTCTTGTTTATAAGTTCCCAAAGATACCTTGCATTAGGGTCTTTCATAGCACCTTCTGGTACTACATATACCTCTGTAGGAGTAGGAGGAGCATAAGGACTTCTCTTAGGGAAAACTTCTTCATATCCAAAGTCCTTCCTATTTCTAACAGCTTCGTCCCAAACTGCATTATACTCGCGTTCTGCTGCAGGATGAAATACATCTCTATATTCCCTCTCAGTTTTAGCTCTTTGTTTACCAAACTGTCTTCCGCCTGGTATTTGTCCTTCAATAAACTGGTCTAACCTCTGTGAAGGCTGTATAGTTTGTGAAGCAACTACTTTATTAGCATTCCTAGATGCAGGGATAACAGCTGGCAAGTTTGCAGTCTTAGGAACAAATGGTTCCAAAATAGAATTTATAGTCCTAACTGTCCTTACTGCGTTAGCATTTGGAGACTCAACTGGAGTACCTCCTACATGGACAGCTCTATCCTGATATGTTCCTGGTTTACTAAGGTTAGATGGATTTGTTACATCTTGAGGTACTTTAGGTTGCCCAGAACCCATTTGAAATACTCTATGTGTTTGACCTGGGGCTGGTAAAGCTAGCATTTCCTTAGGAGTTTCCTTTTGTGAGCTTGGCTTTTTACCCTTATTATTTTTTGGACTCTTTTCTACCCCGTACTTCCAATCATTATACTTCATTGATAGTTCATCAACACCTGGAATCTTAGCAACGTTCTGCTGCATAGTAGCAGCGATGTATTTATCAGAGTTACTATAGACCCTAGGTACTTCTATCCATCCTTGAGAAGTTCTCTTCTTCACTTTCTTGTTAAAATCATACTCATTTCTGATATTGGAATCAGGAAGATAGCGAGAGGGGTTAAACCACCTTTTATTTAAGTCCCCAGCTAGTCTCAAATTATCATCTTTCAGTAATAGTTGCAATGCTGCTTCTTGGTCTTCCAACTTCCTATGAGAGCGTATCTCAGATAACTGAGCTGGAGTTACAGATACCTCTTTACCACCTAGTGTAGTAAGCACTTTATTACCTGTTGCTAGGTCTTTTTTGAGATTACGAGCTTGAACAGTTCTCTTGACACCCTTACCTCCTTGTAATACCATCTTAAAACCTTCTGCAATATTTCTCCAGTCATCCACCGTTAGGTCAGCACCTGGTGTCATAGCCTTTTTCATGGATTCTATAGCTGGACCCGTGTAGTTATATGCAGCTAATAGGGACAATGTTTTAGGTATATACTTAACAGCTGTTTTAAGCATCTTACTACCCTTCGCGGCTGTTCCCAATCCTGGAATTAGACCCACTGTATCTAAGCCTAAGTTCATAGCCAAGCTACCTAAGTCACCCAATTTAAATCCATTCTCAGACACATCTGCTCCATAATTGGCTAGAGAACTACCTACACCTAACACTGCTGAAGCAGCAGTACCATAGACAGGCACATATGCTGCTCCCAAAGAACCAATATCAGCAACTATAGATGCTAGTCTAGTATAATCAGCTCCAGTCCAATCACCACTAGTGATACTTCCAGGCTTTCTATCAGCTACCTTCTGCTCCTCAGTAGTCCTTCCTTTAGATTCAGCTTTCTGTCTAACAGTTTCCTCTTCTTTGGTTTTCTTCTCTTGTGCTCTCTGTTGTTGATAGCTACTGTAATTAGCTCCAGCACTATACGTTCCTCCAAACTGCATATAAAGTACACCACCATTTTCCTTCTTAGATGTACGGGTACTATCATAATGAGCGTTTGCAAGACGTCTTAAAGCATCATTCACTAGCATAGATGATTCTCTATATTGTCTAGTGGTTGGATTATACACCATTGTAGTGTAGTTATTATAATCAAACGTTGAAGGAATTGCTACAAATCCATCACCTGCGTCTGGAAGATTCATCTTCAAGTGATTAATTAGATAATCCATGTGATTGGCAATATGTTGAGTATTACCAGCTCTAAACCAATCTCTAGATAGGTTATCGTTTAAGTATTGGTCAATATTGTTATTATAGAAATCCTTTATTGGTTTATCATAGTCTTCTGGTTTATATGATACAGAGCTAGGGACATATCCTGACTGAATGGATTCCTTAAATGGATTCCGAGTAGCATAATCGTTGAAGAATTTATTTCTCTCCCTCTCGTATATTTCTTGTCGGTTAGCCTTAATAATAGCTTCATTTCTGTCAGCTTCTTCTCGCTGCTTTCTTTGAATGAACGCAGCCTTAGCTTCAGGAGTGGTTGCTCCAGCTGCTTCTGCTTCAGCTTCCCACGCCTTCATTTTACTCTGTTCTGGAGTAGACTCAGTCTCTACTGGGGCTTCCCTCAAGAACTTATCTAAACCACTACCACCTAGTGTGGCAAATGTGTTGTAATCATCGTTGTCTAGTTTATTATTAGAAATAGCAGAGCCAAATGCCCTTCCACGAGCTATTAAGTCTTCTACGCTATTGATACCAGTATCAGTCCAATCGTGCTCTTGATATAATTTATTATAATCTGCACTATTAAAGATGTCAGCTATGAGTGCATTACGGTCTTTCTCTGACCTATTTTTAAACCAGTTGCCAAAATCTATATTGTTTCCTCCATACCATCTTTTTGAAATCTCCTTAGTTAGATAGTCATTGGTGTTAAATTTCTCAGCCTTTACCTCAGGCTGCTTATACTGCGGTGCTCCCTTAATGATGTTGTATAGATAATCAGCAGCTAATCCATAGGCATTATTCTCAGTATTCTTAACCCCTGTTTTTATACCCAAGAATTTCTTTCTATCTAACTCACCAGTACTTGATTTTTGACCCGTTGCATCTTGAAAGTTGCCCATAGCATCCATAGTTATAGTGCCATTGTTCATTCCCTCAAGCATATATTGCACAGCATTCCTAAAATCAGCTGCAGCAGCATTCTTTAACCCCTTAGATGAGGTATATTCATCCACATCTCTATAACCTCTCTTTATTAGGTCATCTTGGTTAAAGTCACCTAGCCCTTTTATACTTAGAAGCTTAGGTTTGTCAGTTTGACCTCCAGAGTTGTACTTTCTTATTACTTGTGACATATACTATGTATAATAAAAAAGGAGCATATAATTAATATACGCCCCTTCTTACCTTGTTGACTAATTATCTTACTCTTACTAGTCTAGCACCTTTTCTTGCAAAAGTTGGTTCCTCTTGAGGAGCTTGTTCTTGAGCAGCACCACCTTGAGCGATTTGCATTAGAGCTTGACATACAGCCATTGCAGCCTCACAATTCTGAGTCTGAACTGCTTGTGCAGCTACTTGTAGAATCTGTGCCATTGGGTCTTGTCCCCCTTCAGCAGGTGCACCACCCTCAGCAGGTGCTCCTTCTGCTGGTGCTCCGCCTGCTGGTTCAGCACCAGGTTGAGGTGCAGCACCACCTTGCTGGAATTTTCTAAATTTCTCTTCGATTTTCATAAATTAATACGTTTAAACAGTTTAACCACTTAATTTCTGCAAATATAAGCATTATAAGCTGCATCACCAAATCAATTTATGAATTTCATGAAAATAGATTAGAGTTTGATTTAAAAGTCAAATATCACATAGTACAACTATTCATATCTTATCTGTGGATGATTATTATACTCTCATTATCAATAGCCTTCCTAATATACCTCATTAATGTAATAGGCTTATAGGAAGCTACAAATGTGGTAGTACCAACATCATCCTTATCATTCATATCAATAGGAAACTCTACAATTACATCATCTGTTATGATTCTATAATATAGAGTTCCAGCTATTGCATGAACAAACTTTGCTTCGCTCGGAAGAGTTACTATTTCCTTTAGTGTTATACAAGGAATGATTTAATAGTATCAGCAAGTAATTTACCATCTACATTATCAAGCTTTCCCTTGACCACCTTAATAGCTTCTCCCATAGACTTTTTCGGGATTTCTGGACAGATTGTGTCTTCACTCTGCGGTATGTACCATCCCTTCTCCGTACAGATTTCATAGATTGCCTTATTGATGTCCTCAATCGTGGCTTCTCGCGGAAGGAAAGACTCCAGCACTAGAATCTCCTTAGATTCATTATCGGCTAGGTCTTTCCTTCCTGCTGCAATATATTGGTCTCTACTATCAAGTCTTTGCTTAACCATCTTACGAAGAATAGTAAACTCAGCTGCATCATCTAAAGGCTTAGCATTTTTAGCTGTTTGAAACACTAAGAACTCATTCTTAATAGCTCTTAATACATCAGTTCTCTTTGTATTCTTATCAAGCATTGATTGCTTAATAAGTGCATCCATTTGCTCTCTGAGCATTTTCGTTCTCCTTTCTTATTAAATGTTTTAAATACTCGTATTCTTCAATACTAATTATGCCCTTAATCCTTAGAGAGGTTAACTTACGAAGAAGTAACTCCCTGTCTAGGGTTGGGTCATTATAGATATGTCTAAGCGGCTGTATCATTTAGAATATGTATTGCTTGTTCGACATCTTCATCACTTAAACCCCATTTCAACCAGTCAGTTTGGATAAAGTAAGGTAGCTGACAGTCTAACATATCACTATCATCGTCAAGAATAACATACCTATAAGGCTCAGTTTGCTTATCCAACCACTCCTGTATTTCGGAACCTCTATGTCTACTCCTCATATAAGGCGTAACATCATATATAGGCTCTTTAATTCCAACTAAAGTAAATACCTCTTGGAGGTTACTATCACTTCTCCAAGTAGAGGAAACTACAATCTTAGCCTTAGTAGCATCCGTTATTCTATTTAACCTCTTTACTGCTCTTGGGTCAATGTTGCAAGCACCCCAAGCTATGTGCTGAGGATGGTCTTTAATCCATTCATCATATCTCTTATCTTGGGTTCTTTCAGAATAGAAAAGGTTACTGTTCATAACCCCATCTATATCTAGGAATATAAACTTATTCATGCTTCAGATATTCTTTAGTAAACTCCTTAGCTTTAACTACAATATCCTTATAAGTAAGAGTCTCTAACATCTTGGGATGCTGTAAAAATAAACTAGTAAAGTGTAGTCTTAATCTCTCAAACTTCTCCTTTTCAGTTTCTTTTACTTTGTCCATCTCCTTAGGATGTTTTGAGCAGTTCCAGAGGTTTCTTTACCCTTACGGATAAAAGCAATGTCATAGTCAGAGTCCCTAGTCATAGCTTCATCACGTTCTGTATCTGACGTAAACCCACCTACTGTACGTATACTCTCATTAGCCAAATATCTAGGTGACTTTAGCATATGATAAACAGTAATACCTATAGGGGCAACACCACAGGCTAGTAAATAGTCCTGAGCCATTCTGTCAGCACCTTCACATTCTGCTACTACAAACCTTGCCCCATTATCAGTTCTACGTACCCTACTAATGGCAGGAGCATACCATTTGGCAAACTCCTCCCATGTTAGGTCTCTATGTCCACTTATAAAGTAAATCATGCTGGGTCTAAGTCAATATCATCCCAATCATTATCTTCTAAGTGCATCCATTTCACAAAGTCCTTGATAATTTCATCGTGACCAAATGCCCACTTATAATTATCAACGGTATCTACTGGAATCCATCCTATAGCTTCTACTTCATCCTCTTCTCCACCTCTATCATTACCAGTTCCAACACTAATATTTCCAGGCTGTGCATCGACTAAGGCATAATACCTAAATGATACATTCTGCCTGTTTTGAGTTGGAGAATCATTGAAACACCAGAAATGAAGATAATCAGGATTGACCTTAACCCCAGTTTCTTCATAGACTTCTCTTATTACTGCTTCAGCCGTAGTTTCATTGAAGTCTAAATAACCACACGGCATATTCCACATTCCCTGAAAGTCAGGTGTGCCCTCACCTCTTTTATTGGCTAATACACACCACTTACCATTCAGAAATGTAAATATACATCCAGTTACCGCAATAGAACGGCTTATCCACCATTCCTTGCCATTTTCGTCTAATATTGGAAAGTTCTTCATGTTAATAAAAATAACTCTTAGGTTGTTCAACATTAAGATAGTCCAATGGGTCTGCGAGCATTTCTCCTTTTAGATATACATTTCCTACGTCTGATATTCTAAATCCTTTTAGGAACACAGAATCATCAGCAACAATGTTTCCAAATTGTCCACTTATAATCTGGTAGAAGTTATCTGCAGTCCCAGCAACTCCCTTAAAGTTTAAATTGTCATCTATTTCCGTTCCATATATGCCTAATCCATTAGCAGATTTATAAGCTAAAAACATGGGAATCCTATGATTTATGCACCACAGTAACTCTGAGAGCATACCTCTTGATATATTCTCAAGTTTTTGTTGCCATGCAAATCCATCTAATACGAATACGACATAGTTAGATTGTTCAAGTTTAGAGAATTGATAATCTTCTCCCTTCTCACTATAAACTACCTTATCTTTTGATTTAGTCTTTATACTCTTGACTACTTGAAGTACTCCAGAGGAAAAAGACCAAGGACCTGAAACATAGATTTGGTTCATTTATATAGCCCAAGTTTTCTGATTATTGAATTAACTGCATCTGTTACAAATGGTAATATAATCTCCCCGTTATCAACCCACATTCGGATAGCTGTAGAACATATAGTAATATCTGGAGCATATACAATATCGACATCATCCGAAGATATATCTTCACTGTCAAAGTGAGCTACATCAACTACTAAGAATTTGTTATTCTTTAGTATTTCTTCACCATGTTGCCATCTAGGAATTTCCTTATAGGTTTCTGCAGATGTAACAATAGTAAACTCTCCATATATCCCTTTTAATGCTTCTATAGTCTTATAAGTGGGTAAAGGTTCACCATTAGATATACGGTATTCTATACCATCTACAACTACTCCAGGAATATTATCAAATGTTTCCTTAGCCATAGCAAGTCTATACTCCCATTTGGTTTCAGTATTCTTCCATACACTCTTATATGCAGGAACTACAATTACTTTATCAACCTTACCAGAGTTTAGAGCAGCTGTGACTACATTAACGTGACCTATGTGTGGAGGGTCAAAAGACCCAAAGAATATCCCTACCATTGTGAACGTTCCTCCTTAACTACTTTACGGATAATACTTTCCAAATCTGCCTTACATTTCTTGCAAGTGCCAGAATGTGCAAAGCCATTACCTAGCTTTATGTATTCATGTCCATCAATAACATAGCTGTACACATCTCCATGTACCTTAGACGTTCCTATAGTATTAGGACCACTAATGTTAGATGAGTTAGTACAACCCATTAATAGGAACATTACTAATAAAAATAAATAATATAACTTCATTTCAAACAATTTTATTCATACCTTTCCCTAGATATATAGATAGGAGACTTTTCACGCTTAAACCTAGAGTTACTGCGTCTTTTGATAATCTTATCTATAATCTCTGGACCTATTTCAACAGTTAAAGCATCTTGCACTCTGTCATTCTCAGGAGAAGCAGGACAGACTAAAGTTTGCAACACTCTATCGACATCGTTATAGCTCTTTGCCCCAATCTGGTCTAAGTCACTATTACTAATGCCAAGCCCATCAGTCGGAGTTAGCTTTATAGATTCTCCAATAGCTACAGCCTTATCAGCATCATCCCCATCTGTATAGTAGAAGAGTTTAAGCCATTCGGCTAATTGATAAACCTCAGTCTTCCACAAGTCCTGAATTGGGTCAAAGTCACCCACATCACCATGAATAGTCCAGAATCCTAGCTGATACTCAGTCTGATTATCAGTAGACATTACTAACCCATTATGAATGGAAGCAAGATTGTAGAGATATATCATTCTGAGCCTAGCTTGGATATTACCATTAGCTATAAGAGTTTGTTGTTTGGACTTCTCTGGGTGCATGGTTTCAGTATCATCCAATAAATCAATTCTCTCTTCCCTCCATACTAACCCACTTAGAAAGCATTTATACTCATCATACAGATTTGCAACATCAAAGTTATTACAGAATGCCTCTCCTACCAGTTTAGATACATCAAACTCATCCTTCTTATTCTTAATTGGTAAACTCCGTCCAATTAGAGGAATATTAGTTTGTTTGTTTACCTCACAACAAATAGCAGCTACAACAGTGGAGTCAATGCCGCCACTAACCCCAAGAACCATAGCGCGAAGACTATGATTAACAAGATAATTTCCAGTCTCCTCAACGAGGGTTTTGAAAACTTTTTCATAATTTAATCTGTTCATACTTTTAATTCTTTTTTAAAGTAATATATGAATCCCACTAGTTCAACATATACCACAGATACTAATTCCCAACCCTTATCCCCATAAGCATTTAGCTCTTTGGGGGTAAGTTTGGAAATACTAGATTTTAGTGCATATCGCCAGGTTGGCATTTACTTAAAACTTACTAATAGTTTGAATACAGTGCTTAACCTCTTCAGTATCACCAGTATGTTTCCCTAAATCATCAGATAGTTTCACACAGTTGAATACTGGTTGGTTCTTATTCATACGACAAGAAGTCAGCTTCATAACAATATTAGATGGTTTAAATCCAGTGTCATTAGTAAGGTTAGTACCTATACCAAATGCACATCGGATTCTACCTCTGCAATATTCCTGGATTTCTTCCGCCTTATCAAATGTCAGTGCATTGCTGAAGATAATAGTCTTAGTAGATGGGTCAATTCCAAGTTCTTTGTATCTGGCAATAGCCTTCATTACAAATTGGAACTCATCCCCACTATCCTGCCTAATACCATCAAATAACTTAGCCTGCTTACGAGATAGATTCTTAAAGAATACATCTGTAGTATAGGTATCAGTTAATGCAATACCCAAATCGCCATCATATACATTAGTCCAATTCTCTAAAGCCATATAGTTAGCTTGCTTATAGCCATACATAGCACCATGAAACATAAACCATTCATGTGGATGAGTTCCCATCATCTTCATATCATATTTCATTGCAAAGTAACAATTTGATGTTCCTGTGCAGTAAATAGAATGTTCTTTGATGTATTTAATAACTTCATCCTGAACATTGAATGAATATCTTCTACGAGTGCCGAACTCAGAGAATGGAATACCACTCTTATTAGACAGACTAATCTTGGGAGCTAACTTCCCAATAACTAGCTGCATATCAATACAATGGTTTAGCATATGGTTTCTTAACTGAGACACAATAGCCAGGATAGGTACTTCATACAGAGTTACTCTATATAGATAATCTGTAACTGTGATGTGTAGATGCTTTTCTTCATCCAACCACACTCTTACTTTTCCAGCATCAAGTCTTGTCCCAGACAACCATTCCCAATACATGGGAGGAATGAACCTACAGTTATTAGTCATAAACTCCTGTTCATCCTTAGTAAGTTTAAGAGAGCCTAAGTTACACAACTCAATTCTCAGGTTTTCCAGAAATTCATCGGAATATTCTGTACTATCCCTATCAAAGAACTCAAATGTTCCAATAGAATAAGGGAATAGTTTCATATAGGCATACGAAGTTGTAAATTTATACAAGTCCGTATCTAAAATAGATTTTACAACCATCTCTTTATATATTTTATAATTTTATGCATTACTACATCAACTAACTCACATAAACCAATGCAAACAACAACTATATTCATTATGGGAAGAAGACAACAATAAATGAATGAGAATACTTCACGTTCATTCTCCTTGTGTACCATGTTAGGTAAGTACTTACCCATAAGAATAGCTATTGCTGATATTGATAAGTGAACTAGCACTAGTATGATAATTTTTATGACCATACCCTAACTCCATTACTTTCTACATATTCATTGAGTTTAACTCCTCCATCTAGGGAAGCTACACCATCAAGGAATATCATAGGGTTAACAGGGGCTAGGTTCTTCAAAGTTTCAAGTACGCAGAAGTCTCCTGCTAAACCACAAATTACTACTTGCTCATCTGGCTGAACGTCAACTCCTACCGATGAACTATAGATAGTATGGTACTGGACTTTAGCATTAGCTGGAGCAACCTTTATTCCATATTCTTCTGAAAGTGATAGAGTACCTTTAGTAATTACTTCATAAGGTATTCCAGCACCAATACAACCATATAGTAATAAATCATGTATAGCTGCACCCTTAGAGAACTGCACACAATGCTCATTCCACTGACCACCATTCTTCTTAAAGGAACAATGGTTAGATGGATGCCAATCGGCAGTAAATATCACCCGACCAACTTTGTTATTCTCAATTAAATGAGAGATGTTCCACAGAGCCTTATCAGACCCTGGAACATAGAGTGGTGCTCCCAGCAGACAGAAGTCATACTGGAAGTCCACAACTACTAGGGTTACTTTTTCTTTCATCTTATTGAACTTATAATAAGTAATAATACAGCAATTACTAGCACTACTACAAGAGGCATCCATAAAGGAGCAATAACCCAGAACCAAGTTATATTAGCTCCGAATAACTTGCAGGCTAGTAGTACTATAAACAATAGAGGGAAGAAGCCTATACCTCCCCTTGTTGCAACTTTAGACATCGAGATATAAAGGTTTAAACGTTTCTGTATACGTTTCATCTACTAAAGACACATTAGCCATCTTCATATCGTCAAGGGTTTGCAGATTATGCTCCCCACTATGGATATGTCCACAGAATGTATATTTAGGATGTTTACGAAGCATCTCGTCAGCCAACCAAGGATTACCAGCATCCTCTTGGTTAAATCTCTGGTGGATAACACCAAGACCGCATAATTTAGGAGCATCGTGAGATATAACAATATCACACTCTGCTGGCATAGATTTATATGCCTTGATTAGAGTTTCAGGCTCATACATATAAGCCCAATTGCCAAAGATTTTACAATATGGAGTTCCCCATACTAAATAGCATTTTCCACTCTCATCAATAATACAAGTCTCTTCATTATCTAACAACTCAAGTTTACCATTAGTTGGCTGCGTTAAGATTGAGTTAATCTTTAAAGGTTGTCTGTACATATTAGCTAAAGCAAAATCATGATTGCCTCCTACCATAATAACAGACTCACACGGAAGATTATTAACCCATTCAGCAAATTCAGTCTTTAACCATTTCTCACTCTGAGGAATGTTTCTCTGCATACGTAATGGCATAATATCTCCGCATATCAATACTGCTGTACACGGTTCTTCTATTTTAGGAAGAATGCCATGTAAATCAGATGTTACACAAATTCTCAAGGCTTCTTAGTTTTTAACGATTGGTCAATTTTGTGGGCTTTGCCATACACATTCTTAGTCCATCCATTCATGTGTCCTTTATTATTGCCTATTAGACAACCTTTCTCACTATCTACTGCATAGACTTTATGAGTTACACATGAACCTCTAACCTTACAGAATACTACATCACCCACTTTACAATCTTCCCATTTTATTGGAGTAACCCTATGCTTTTCATTACTCTTATATAACGGAAGCATAGAGTTCCCAGGCTCACTGGTGATAAATGATTCACCAGCTTCCAACCTTTTAATCTTCCTCAGTGTGTTGGGATTCATAACCTATTTTTAAATCCTCTTCATAATCTTCGGCTACCTCTTCTAAAGCATCCTTAACAGTGCAAGCAAGAAATGTCTGACCAATCATTAGAGAGCCAAATCCCTTAATTAGTTCAGCAGCACTTACATCATTATAAGGTATCTCCATAGAACAGATAGTTCCGTCGATTTCTAAAGTCAATTTAGTCATTATAGTTTGTATATTTCGTCAGGAATTGTATGCTCCTTGACTGATTTCTCCACTCCATTATCTATTTGGTTTTGAATCTTTTTCTTCACCTCTTCCCAAGAGATTGGAGTGTAGTTATTGTTATCTACGCCAACATCATATTGATATGGGAATAGATTACACAACCTATCACAATCTAAACCAGAACTAGTAGGTCCAGAATGAACATGACCAAATAACTGCCATACAGCATCAGCTTCACTGCGATAAGAACCACCATAGCACAAGAATGGATAATGATTCAAATAGATACTTCTTTTCTCTATCTGAATTTGCATTTGAGGTATTACAGCCACAAATTTATCCATGTAACCTTGTCTTAGATTCTTCCTATCGTGATTACCAATAATTAAGTAGATTTGTCCGTTTAGACGAGGGATAACACTATTCCATAATGCACTACCACCGAAGGCAAAATCTCCCAAATGGAAGACTGTACCGTCCTCTGGAACTACTTTATTCCAGTTCTCAATCAACTTTTCATTCATCTCCTCTACATCTTTAAACGGTCTATTACATAATCTAATTATGTTAGCATGACCAAAATGTGTATCAGATGTGAAGAAAGTCTTTTCAGGATTAAATTCAAACTTCTGTTCTTTCATCTTTATCAATTTTTATATCGTAACCAGTTTCTACAAATATATATGTAGACGGACTGAGCATCCTTCTATATTGGAAGGCATAAACTTTGTCCTCTAACAATATCGGAATTAGAGTGTGAGATACAACTAGAAATTTCACGTTACTCTTAGCTGGAATGTTAATAAGCATATTGTGTAATCCCACTTGATACCTTAAATCAAAGCCCTTATCAGCTTCGTCAAGAATCAATAGACACTTCTCATTCCAGTTGTCTTGGTTCTCTTGAACCCACTTACCTAGATTCTGTAACTGACGTTCACCATTAGATTTACGTTTCCAATAGAATCCACCATTTGTAATAGCTGCTTCTGCTGTAGCCATGTTGTCTAATGATAATGGGTCGTCAAATTCAGAACTAATAAAGTAAAACTTCTCAAAGTCAGTGTCAATTTCTGCCTTATCTTTCATACCACTAATCCCTGCATATCCAAGTTTATCCTGGCGGCTGTCGCTAGCATTGTCGCACTGAAAGCTACGTATGATATTAATAAGTGTAGACTTACCACAACCATTTGGACCAACTATCAGATACCTATCTTGATTAGTAAAGTCAAACTTATATTCAGTATCCTTCTTTAAGGTTCTGAAATCTTCCTTTATCTTAATGTTTAGGTACATAAAATTAGCTCTTATGGTCTAGACTCCTAGTTAGGTATTCGATAGCCTCCAATTCTCCTCTGGTTAGGAGTAGTTGCTTCTCGTTAATAGTAACATCCCAACCTTCACCATTAGTCCACTCAGTAATCTCTATGAAGTCACCATCCTTAGCCAGATGGTCATATTTCCTTAACTTGTCATTGACTGACTTCCTCTCAGCAAATTCCATATTCTGTCTCCTTATAAAACTCTATTTGATAGTTATACTGCTTCTTTAATGCCTCATTAATATCAGTAAATACACTAGAAGGCATCTTAGTACCCTTTCTAGAGAAGTACGCAGGGTGATATACTTCAATAGTCTTTAAACTATCTACTATATCATTCTTAAATAGCTGTGCTTGACTACCAAATAAGACATAAACTATGCCATTGTTCTTATAACTAAGATTATGAATTAGTTTAGACACAAATGGCTTCCATAACTCAAAGTGTGACCCAACTCTTCCGACTTCACAAGTAAAAGCAGTATTAATCATTAATATTCCCTGTTTAGCCCAAGATTCCAACGTATTGTCAAACTCTATTCTGTTATGGGGAATTTCATAATTAATAGCTGCCTCTTTAACTATTTGAAGTGAGGGAGATAACCTATCCTCTGGAGTATCTTCGGAGTTACCGAATAATATTCCAGTAGCTACTCCCTTCTGTGGGTAAGGGTCTTGCCCTAAGAAGACTACTTTACAGTCCTCATATGGGCAAGCCCTAAATGCTCTGAATATGTTTTTAGGAGAAGGACATAGAGTAGCTGAATTAGTCTTATTAATCCAAGTTACTACTTTACGTAGTTCTTGCTTATCAATAACATCAATCCAGTCTCCAAAGTACTCCTCTGCTTTCATTGCAATAAACCTCTTCTGATAAATTCCTCATGCAATGGGGCAGCTAACTCTCTTGCTTGAGGATGCGCATCATTAGCATCTCTTAGCTTAAAGAATCCTTCCCATTGTGCTATAGTACCAGTCATAATTAACTCAGTCTTTAAGCTATTGGGAAGTACAGCTCTAGCTTGTTGTGCAATCCAACCCTGATTTAACAAGTCAAAGTATCTCTCTTCGGCAGTTTCTAGAACCATGAGGTATGTATCTACCTCCCTCCAACTGCTATTTCTTGTCCAGGCTCTGGGATTCACAGACTCTCCAAATATGTCCTCCTCATTAGCTCCAACTCTATAGTTTATACCATCATGGAACCATGCTTCCCCTTCTGGAATATCAAGCCAGCAAGGAATGATAAATGTACACTCCTTATTGAACTTATCCTTACTATAGTTACAGTACCTAGTACTTTCTTGAGCAAATGAGAATACCCTATGTCTTACAAACTCATGACTAACACCCCTATCACATACAAACTTAACAGTTATTCTGCGGATATGCTTAGTAGGTTCAGTTATGTATTCTAAATCACTGAGCCAACCCTCCTGCAATAGTACTCTGTAGTTAGTTGTCACATAACCAATCCAGGTTCCAGCTTCAGCTTCTCCAGTACTTATAGCATTAGAGTACTTGTTAGTACAGTACTTAAAATACTTATTCCTACTACTCATATCAAGAGTAAGATATACAGTACCATGCTCAACCATCGCAGTGTGACCACGTTTAACAAGCATATCTACAAACTTAGGAGCACTTTTCTCTGTAATCTTGCCTTCTGACTTATAACAAGTCCTACCACATCTTTCTATATGTTGTAACAGCCCATCTAATCCAGGCTTTTGTTCTAGTATTTCAAATGATGGTTTTATCAGTCTCATTCAGCTACCTCTTCGTAAGTTTTCTCAAATATATCTGGCTTACAAGGATAGAACTCTCCATTCACTCCCTTAATGATATAATCTCCTACAGAGGCTTTCATAGTACCTTCAAGAGTTTCAATATACATATAAGGATTGTCTGCATCCTCATAGCTTATCACTATGGTATCTCCTCCTAGAAACTCTTGAATTTCTATAATGCGGTCGGCATTATCTATGAATTGTATAGCTTCAATGACTACTGGTTTCTTCCTATATTTCATTTCTTAACTAATGAGTCCCTCCAATCATCCCAAGCTTTAGCTTCAGCACGAGACTTCTGAATAGCTTTCCAAGATGTTTTAGAGAGTGTAGAGTTATAATAAGTAGTATCTTGTGTTACTTCTTTACCAAGCCATTGAGGTTTTTCAAATAGCATATCCTTGCGTGGTAACTCTATCTCAGCAATGATTAATCCTTCATCCTCACCATGAAACTCATCAACTTCCCATTTAAGCATACTATCCTCACATGGAATAATATAACGAGTTTTATGGATTACTCTGTCGCAAGTAAATGAGAGCAATTCCTCTGCATCCTTTTTAGGAATTGGAATTTCATACTCTAATCTTGCTAAACATCCGTTGGACTTTATGATAACCCATGCTTTCTCATCTCTTATAGATACCCTAGCTTCTCCATTGCTAGAAGTTCCTACATATCCCTGACGAATATCCATAATTCTGACAGCACTCTGTTTAAAAGTACTGTCAGTAACTATGAATTTTCTTTCTATCTCAGTGTGCATCAATCCTCTTCAGATTCTTCTTGACACACCTCATCAATTATCTTCTTTATGATACGAATATCACTATCCTTACAGTAATCTTCAACGAAGACTCTAAAGAAATCTTCATCCATTCTCTGCCAGAACTCACTTAAGAGGTCTTCATCTTCAATAAGACCTAGAACCTGAGACACTTCAGGCTCTACATCAATTACTGTACACAAGTCTATATACTTACCCATATTAATGAATCCAATGGTCTCCAATCTCCACATCAGCACCTAAATGTGCTCTTGTACAGAATGGTTTACCTGCACTTACCATGCACTTAACTAATATATCTGCAACTTCTTCTGAAATTTCATCTGGAGCTTCAAGGTTAATTTCATCATGTACTGGAATACAATATTTAACCTTAAATAACAAGCCATTCTTCAATAACCAGTTGAATAGCTTTATAGATGCTAACTTAAAACACAATGCACCAGCAGCCTGAATCGGATAATTAATAGATTGCTTCTCAGACTCAGCTTTACGTCTGGCTAACCGCCTGACACCTTGTACTGTATCGCACTCAGGATTTTCCTGCTTCATTTCTCTATAATATGCCCAGAAATCAGGGTCATCTTGTTTTTCCATCTGCATTTTAAGCTCGTCATAATCATAGATATATGCCTTGTGTCCAGTAATCTTACTTAATAAGATATAACCCTTGCGCATTACATCTACTCTTCTGAAATCTTGATACCTCTTCAATCCAGCAAAACCAGACATATAATTCTCATAGATTTCTTTAGCCCTTTTAGCATCAAGACCATAGTTCCTTATTAAGGTACTGTCTTGACCACCATAATTGAAACAGAACTCATAACCCTTAGCTTCTTGTCTTAGGTCTTTAAAATTCTTCTTAATATCCTTTAGGGGCATATCTCTTGGAATTTGTTGGAATACCATCTTGGCGGTTAGACTATGTAAGTCGCCACTACCATTAATAAGTTCATCCAACATAGCTTCGTCGTTAGCCATAGATGCCATTAGATAGGATTCTTGACCACTATAGTCAGCAGAAATCCATCTATTACCCTTATCAGATACGAAGCAAGCTCTAGTTTGAGCATCATGTGGTAAATTCTGTAGATTAGGTTCTGTTGAACTTAACCTTCCAGTATCAGTTCCTAACTGGTTGAAATTGGCATGGATTCTACCAGTTACAGGATTAATCAAGTTTAAGAACTTCTGACCAAAGGTATTAACAATGATTGCAGCTTTCTTATACTTTATGTATATTGGAATCAGAGGACTTTTAGATGCCTGTGGTTCTACCACTTTAATATCCACAGACTTCTTGTAGTGCTTAGTCTTCTTATCCAATACTTTAAGGTTTAATCCCAATTCCTCAAATAACGGGATTACTTGCTGGGAGCTAGTCCAATTTATATGACATCTTGGCTTAGTGTCAAATCCATTGAACAAATCACCTTGTATATTTACAGAACAATACTTACTAGAATATTCAGATTCCTCTACCCATTCGTTCAATTCTGCTTCATATTTTTCAAGGTTGTTGAGGTCGGTAGCCATTTTAATTTTCCACTTATCAACGTCTAATTTAGCTCCGCAGTACTCTATATATGCTAAACATTTAACAAACTCATTCTCAAAGTCAATAGCCTTTAATAAGCCTTTCTTCTCTAATTCAATAAGTTGTTTATCTCTAATCTTACCCAGATAAGAGACATCTCCTGCAGCATACACAATAACATCTTCTGTTAGTCCAGTCTGTATAATCTTACCTCGTACAGACTTATCCATATCTACTCCTAGATAATTGATACTGGCAGCCTTCAAGCTCATCTCATGCATACCTGCTGGATAGCCTAACCATAATAGCTTCTCGGCTAGATAACCATCATAAACCCTTAATGGAACAATTCTTTGATGGTATAGGAACTTCAAGTCAAACTTAATATTCCAGCCCAAGAACATTCTTTGAGGATTTTCCATATACTCCTTAAACAGGTGTATATCCACAGATGTACAGTCAATAACTACTTGAAATTCTGCACAACCAAGTTGAACGGTTAACAGTTCCTTAGTATACGGGTCCAAACCCATAGTTTCAGTATCCAGCTCTACTACACTGAGAGGTGCTAATAGTTCTAAAGCCTCTTCAGCACTAATGACCTTATATCTGTCAGAAGCCCAAAGAGACTGTTGCTTGGTTACTAAATATATCATTAATATATAGCTATGTCTACATCATTAATATCAATATCTCCAAGCTGTGATAAAGCTGCTGTAAGACGTTGCTTAATAGTCTCTTTAGCTTCATCAATGTCTAAATAGCCATAGTATTCATACCATGCTATACCTTTAACACCCAAGTCAAATTTGAACGTCTCTTCTTGAACGTTGTACGGAGCAAAAGGGTCATTCTCTGCTCCTAATGGTAAATTACTCATTGTGTTTTGCTTTTATAAATCCTAACGAGTAATCTAATACAGCACTTATTTCTAAGCCTTAAACAGTTGCATAATACAACAAAGTAGGATTATCCTTCTGAATATCAATCGGGTCCATGTTCTTAATAGCCAGCTTTTGGCTGAACTGTTGAACATCGAATCCAATAGTTATTAGATGATAACCATGTAGTGTAGGAATTTGATACCTTACCTTATTCTCCTCAGCACCTCTACATTCATTAACCAGTTCAATAACTGTCTTTAAATATTCTGGGTCTTTGGAGTCTACATCAACCACCCACAATGGTTTATAGCCTCTAGCTCTATTTCCGCCACATGCACTATCCCATACTCTATAACCCTGATAAGAGTTACCTTCTGAGACTAATTTGGCATATTGTTGGATTGAAGCTAATGCTACTTCCTGAGCATTCCTTCTATTAAGATGGATGTATGCTCTAGCATTATTCTTGAGGCATAGTTCTTTAATCTTCTCTTTCTTGGTTAAGAACTGGTCTTTACTAAAGATATAGTAAGTCTTGATAGTCCTATAACCATTGTTTCCAATTTGAGTTACATTGCCATCTTTCTTACGTTGGATAATCTGTAGAAAGTAGAACTCATCTTGGTTATTAAATTCCAAGATATTCTCAATCATATCAAAGTTATCTACTATAGTAAGATTACTTAGGCATTGCTCGCAGAAGTCATAACCACTATGCTCCTTACGATACTTATCAAATGGAATATTCTGTTCCATAATGACACTACATCCATCACAGACTACAGCGCCATTTCCTCCATTAAACTTATACATTGTTAATCTGCATTTGAGTACAACAATTTATCATCTTTAGCTGAATAGATTTCATGAGTGGCATTACCACCATTCTCTCTGGGACTTAGATATTCGTCAACATCATAGAACTCCTCCATGTCAGTACTATCTACCTCCCCGTCTCTAACCAGCTCAACAGCCTCTTCCAATGTTTCAGCTTCTACTTCGTAAGAGTATCTACGCCAAGTACATACCTTTACGTCTTCGTACAAATTGAATTTCATATTAGAATCCTGTTTGTGTAGTGAAGAAGTTAACATTACCTACTCCGATGATGTGGGCGTCATCTTCATTATCAACATAGTAGTTTACTTCACCATCAAAGTCTTTGATTAGTGTAGTAGTCCACTCTCTGTTAATATGATAATCGAAGTCGGGATTATATTTTAATACTTCGTCCAATAGGAACACAGCTACCATACCAGTATCAGCACAGAAGTACCCAATCTTCTCGACGTTTAAAGATACATCAGCTATCTTATTATCATAGATTTTAGCTTGAACTGAGTCTTCTCCATACTGCTTCATAAGTTCCCATCTTGCTCTTCCTAGAGTATTAAACTCCTCTAACTGTGCTTCTACATCCTTACGAGGTGTAGACCAGGTGGAGCAACTCCAATCACCATAAAGAGTAGATTCAGAGATATAGGTTGTAAAACCTAATACCCCCATACTCTCACCCCAACCACATTTATCCCAATCATCAGAGTCATCTTTAATTATATAACATGGGTCTGTTATGATAATATCACCCTTGAATTTCATTTGATTTGTTCATTAGTTTTTCATATTCCAAATCTCTTTGATATATTGCACCAAGCGGACTGACACCAGCTTCAAGAGTTTCAATGATTTTAAATCCATTTTCTGGAGTTATCAAAGAATCTTTTTCAGATATACAGCCAGTATATTTCTGACCATAGTCCCCTTCAATCTTCTTAGTTGCAGGATTAATATCTCCCCAATCTGCTGGATGTCCATTACCTATTGGTTCAACATAGTATGTCTTACCAGTAGTTAAGGATTTAACAATGAATCTTCCAGTTTCATCAGTATTGGTTAGAAACCTCTTCTTAATATCATCCATAGGTTAGTCTCTTGGAACTACATCCAAGTCAGTTAGATAAAAGTATTCATCATCTTTAGGGAAATATCCTTTAACTTCAGCATTCTGACCACTTAGAGTGTGAATCATAACTTCCCTATCTTGGTCAAATTGCTTGAGGATTTCAATCAGTTGTCCTACTAACATTGCCATTAGAATTTCCCTTCATTAGGCTGAAGACATAGTAAGCCCTGTTCTCTCCACATCTTGACACATTTGTAATTGTCTTCAAGAACAAATTGAACATTGTATTTACCCTCGATATTGTCTTTATAGATTTTCTTCTTACAATCAGCTCCAGGACTATAATCCTTAACTGGTCTGAAGAATAACCCATCTACAGCAATATCATGTCTAGCTAACCATTCCTTAGTAGCTTCTATAATCTCTGGAGTGCCCTCTCTACCAGTAATGATAAAGACTTTGCACTTCTCATACATACGCCTAACAAGAGCACAAGTTCCTTCTATGGCTACATCATCCAGCATACCCTCAGCTGCACCTTCTCCATAATAAGGTCTACCTGATGTATTTAGGCATAAAGTAGCATCCATATCAACTAATATGACAGGACGTCCTCCGTCTACGTGTTTGGGTGCTCTCTTTAGCATATTGTTAATGTCTTCTCGGATAATAAAATCTCTGTATCTTCTCCAAGTTGCTTTGATAACCTTCTCACCAATGGGATTAGGTCTCATTGCATCACGACGAATACACTCATCAACTGGAATAAAGAAGTCTTTATATTCAACCTCATACTTCCAATCATAAGTATAATTCTCGTTAAAATCTTTAACCATTTTCTCCAATTCTGCACAGGTCTTTGGATTTAGATTCATATTATCCACTACAATGTTATAACCTTTCTCCATACTATAAGCTAGTACAGTGTTATATGTTGCAGTAACAACCTTTTCTCTGTTAGGAACCCAATAGTCACCTAACATATTACGAACATCATCGTTGTTGAATCTAATCCTATTCTCTGGGTCTTCGTGACACCATTGTTTAGCCCAAGTAGATTTACCTGAGCCTTGAATACCTCTACAGATAATTAGTTTCTTAGTTTCCACTATTTCTCACTAGTTGGCTTAAGCCATAAATTAGTGTTCTTAAAAATGTAATCTCTTAAATCAGTGAGTTCAGATAACCACCCTAGAGTTAAAGATGAGTTACACTTAAAGCACTTTGTCAGCTCTTCCCTTATCCTCTCTTCAGACACTACTGGCATTTTGTCGAAATAGTCATAAGCTTTCATAGCTTGCCACATATCTTCAGATACCCGTAGTCTCTTGGTAATGGAGAATCTTATACCTCTGAGAATCCTTAGAGGGTCATCATCGAAAGTTACAATAGGAGGTAATGGAGTCCTAAGAAGTTTCTCCTTAATATCTTTAAGACCTCCAAAATAATCAATGATTTCTCCAGTATCAGGGTCTTTAGCTAAAGCATTAACAGTAAAATCCCTACGTAATAAATCATCATAGAGATTTCCTGGCTCAACTATTGGAGTTCTGGTATTGGGAATATATCCTACTTCCTTTCTAGCCATTACAAAATCAGCTACTCCTTGATACTTATAGCCCTCTGGGAATTTAGCTCGGATTGTATAGCAGTCTGGAGTTACTAAGAAGATTTCAAATTTCTGTTCTTCTAAGTAACTCTTTAGTGCCTGAAACACTAGTCTGGCAGGAGAGGGTTGAGACTCACGAGGATGAATACTACTATAACACGCCTCAGTAGGCACAGCTACGTAATCAACATCCTTATTAGTAAGACCTAAGAGTTCATCTCTAATCTTACCACCTACTTCATAAAACTTAAACATTTCAATAGAAATACCCATGATTATCAATAGTTTTGTGGAATACTCCCACCTTTCCTACTAATCCATATCCTCTATGCTCGTGTACTATGTCTAGCTCACTAGTAAATTTAAGGAAGTCCATAATAGCATCCTCAATATTACTAGATTCAATGTGAATATTACCACATTTGATAGTCCAGCCACAACCATCTAGCCATCTAAAGATATGGACGTGTTCATTGTTGATATGGTTAGGAAGAGTAGTTATATCAACTGTCCTTCCCATAGATTTCTCCACTGTACTCATTCCATTCCTCATCATCTTCGCATTCCTCTATGGAAAAACTATAGTAGGCAGTTTCATCTATCCTACTCCACATTTCATCCCAATCCTCGTCAGTCATTTCATCTGGGTCATAGCCTTCTTCCTCAGCTATGTCCTGGTCATGACCAAAAGAATAGAAATTATCATAGGCTAACTGTTCAGCTATATCCCATAACTCTATCTCTGACTCAGCAACTGCTCTGAATGTGTCTTCTTCACCACACCAATTAGTATCAACGTGAATTAGAAACCTTTTCATAATTTAGAAATCTTAATGTCTTCAATCATCATATAGTCATTAATTTCATCTTCTATATAATTAGCCTCATCTAAGGCTTCAATCATTAAAGCCTCTGGAATGTCGTCTAATGTATTGAAAGTGGGTTCCTCGCAACGCCTTTGATAGTCATTAACTGTCTCAAGCAATTCCAAGTCGTCCACTTCCATTACATATTCAAGTTTAAATTTCACCTTATGATTCAGTTTCAATGTCAACTTCACCCTTATCCAGTGATTTAGATTCTCCTTCTAAGAATTTAATACACTTTAGCTTATATGCTTCGGATAAAGAGTTTTCAATCTTAATAACAACTCCCTCATGCGGAACTTTGTTGTTACAAGTTGGAGATTCACACTCCATGAAGAAATTCTTATCACTAGCTAACTTTTGAATGAAGTTCTCATTCCAGTGTTCTGTCAGAGACAATTCTGGATATAAGTCTTTAGCATAGCCATAGTAATATTCTTCTACAGGCTTCAAGCCTTCTTTAGTACACCATTGTTGTACTTGACGAGCACTAAACTCATATACACGTCCATCAGGATTAGTATAGGTCAAACGATAGATTTGTACTCCAAAGTTTTCTCCATACTTATACTCCTCAACACTCTTCGGAGGTTCAAACCCATAGTCAAATGCTTTACCACCTAACTTTTGGATTGCACCACCATTAGGAAGATAACCCACTATTTCATAGTAAGCTGTCATACCTTTCTGTAGATGAGGTCTAACAACATCATCAGCAAACTTCCATACATCTACTCCATAGAAACCACCATTAGTAGTTTCATTGTAATATGGATTCTTAACTACAGAACGAGAAGACCATAGATAGTCATATCGAGTATCATCTATCTCTTTACGAGTTAGGAACTCAAATACTCTTTCATACCATTTCTTAGGTCGTTCGCATAGTACATAAGCAGATATACCAGAGGTTCCGTGAACCTTAGCAGTAATACTAATAATGTCATTAGGATGAATAACGGATGGACACTTCTTAATAAGAGTAGTGTCATAGTGGAACCTAAATTGGGTATCAATTACTTTCTTTACCTTCTTTAAATTCCTTGTTATCTTACCTCCAACCTTTGGTTGACCAGGAGTATATGCACGTTTGGGAACATATTTCCTACATACAATCTCATTGTCTACAGAGTCAAACTCTGTTCCAGGAGCTACCTTGTGTACAATTTCACTGTTCTTGCCTATTGCGGTAAGCCAATTGTACAGGTATGTAATAGGAGTAATAAATCCTTCAGAAGGATAACCTTGTAGTTTAATTATTTTTACCCTACAGTTATCTTCAAAGAATCCAGCTTGTCCCTTATCGGCATTCTTCTCCTTGTCTCTAAAGAGGTTATTAGCGGATAAGAATTTATCATCAATAGCACATTCTATTGGAAAGTAAATATATGTACCAGGGTTGGTATCAATACTTACTGCAATAGAATAACCATCAATTGTACAGCATTTTAATCTCTCACACTTTGGATTAGGATGTTTAATAAACTCCTTAATCTCTACAATCTTGGCAGCATAATTTCTGTTAAATTTAGGTGATTGAGTTAATTGCATTTAAAGCAAATTTAGAAAACCTATACTGATAATCTTTGTATTAGGTAATCTGATAGGATTGTGACTAATCTTCGAACAGAGTCCAATCGTCACGGAGGACAGCATCCCAGTAGAGCTTTACTTCTTCTCTTCTGCCCTTAGGGTACTGGGCTTTAGGGATACAGTACACTTTATTGTTCTCCATGAAGTAGATGTTACCTCTTCCGTTAGTCACTTTGAGACCACTTTTCAGAAAGGACAATGCCTCTCCGAAATCAAATTGTTTAATTTCCATTATCTTTTAAAAATATTTACAAGGTAAAACTTAGGTGTTAGCTATGATATTTTTCTAGATAGTCATATAGTTCGTCAGTAGTGCGTATTATCTCAACGTCTTCGCCCTGCTCGTTAGTTTCAAATGCCTTCAACTCTGGGTTGCGGGATTTTTCATATACCCACCATTGAGTCCATTCAAGACCCTCCTTGCCATAGGCATCTTCCATAACAGCATCAAATAATTCGCACATACCATTCACTAATGTACTCTCACTTATATCAATGCCAAGTTCTTCTAACTTCTCTGTATCCTTACCTACATTCGATATAAGGTTTAACAATTTAAGGAATGTTACTTTTTTCAATGCAAGAACTTTCTTAAATGTTCAGTAATAGCTTTGTTATCCTCCCTAAATGCAGTAGAATCTAAAAGGGTTTCCCTTATTACATATTCACCGTTATCAGGAGAGAAATACCTATCCATTACTTTAATTACATCATCTTCGTCACGAATCAGAGTATCATCTTTATAAACAATATCCGATTCATCCCTATGAGCAAAGAAAAGGGACATTAAAGCCCCTCCTCTTCTAAAAACTACAATATAATTCATTCTTGTGTAAGTTCAAATTCACGCATAAAGTTGGCGAATGTTTGTGCTAATGATTCATCTTGCTTATTACAATAATAGTATTGGAAAGCATGGAATACTTCATGCCAGAATGAATTCTTGATTTGTTCTTCGGTGAGGTGTATTCCAAAACTATCCCCATTGTCTATAAATTGACAAAGCTCTACATTGTAATAATGATTAGCTATTCTAAACTTACTAGGAATCCCGTACTTATTCATAGCCTTTAAGTCTTTTCCACTCATCAACAAACTCTTTAGGCAAGTTGAAATCCATCTCTGCCTGGTCTATCTCTAAGTCTCCAACACTAAAGCTATCCCTTATCTCGTCATAAACTGAATCATTCAAGTCACATTCATCATTACAGTCAAGATAATCACTTGGATTAAGCTCAATGTTATCATTAATATAACCCCAATGAACGTCATAACGATATGGTATTTTATAATTACTCATAATCCCTAATACACTTCAGAACTGGCTGCAGAGGGCATCCTTCATCACTAAGATAGAAATATTTTACAGTAGCCATCTTACCAATGATTTCGTCCATTCTATCAAGGTATTCCCACTTTAATTCACGTGGACCCATAGGTTTAGCTTCAAACTTAATACCTAATTCAGTCTCACACACGAATACCATGTCTTCTGGACGTAGACCATCCTCATAACCAACAATTTTAAATTCAGCATCTTTATACATTTTGACTTTAATCATAGCATTAGTTCTACCACCAAAGTTATATACTTTAGATGGGTCACGAATAACTATACCTTCAAAGCCTTCACCTACATACTTATCATGTAGTTTCTGTATATTAGCCCAACCTACTACCTTTTCCTGTGGAACCATTTGGAACTTTAAGTCACCTTCAGCCCAAGTTCTCTCAGGATTAAAGTCTAAGCCTAACTCATTAGCAATATCGTGAAGAACCTCTAGCCTTTCTTCAAATGTCTTAGAACTATCCATTACATCATAGATATAATATTCTAGCCAATCCATTCCAGCTGTATCCTTCTCCAATCTTGCAGCACCACTGATTTGTTGTAGAGACTTACCATGTTCATATAGTTCACCGTCTAAAACAATATCAGGATGGTTTTCAAAGAATTGAATTAGTTTAGGGTTATGGCGCATGAAGGAAGTAGAAGCATCGTAGTCACCACCACCCCTAGAGGCAGTTCTAACTTCTCCATCCCTATAATAGAAAGAGCACCTAACTCCGTCTATCTTCCTACTTCCCCACCAGTATTTAATCTTGTCAAATACACTGGTTGCTACTTTGTCAGCTTGTTTAGCCAACATATGTTTCTTAAATCCATTGGAATCAGAAACACCTTCGCCCATCTGTTCTTGGACGAACTCAGCTACTGCCTTACTATCATCAATACTAATGTTAGAAGGTAATAACTTATAACCCTTATCTTGATACTTCTTCAAATGGGAAGCATATTCCAACTTTACTTGTTCAGTAACAGTTCTCTTAGCTTTACCAGTAAATATCCAAATTTCTGGCTGAACTGATACCTTACCAGCATATTGGTAAGTACGCCTTCTTATTACGAAGCCCCTTCTTGAATCATCCCATTCGTAGTCAATCTCAACAACTCTGATTTTACCCTTATTGTCTTTACTAACTAGAATATCCATTAATAAAACTTTCGTGTAAATAAATTATAGGACAGTGACTTTCTTATACTTAATGCCTTTAGCTCTACTTTTGCCCACATAATCTCTAATCTGCTGCTCAGATTTAGAGAAATACAGTGGTCCAGAAGTACTATATGCAACATAAATATATTCACATGGAATTTCCTCAAACTCAGCGTCAACTGCTTCAGTGCGCATATAGCCAATAACTACCCCTCTCATACTAGTATGTAATCAGAAATGTTATGGCTACTAAAGAAATCCTTTATATCAAACTCTAGACAATCCATATTATAATAAGTATCTATCCTTTGTATGAATAATCTCTTTGCAACTAAGTATTCAGTAGGAGAAGACTCTTTCATTCCATCCATAGAGATAAACTCAGTAATCGATACCTCTTTGAAGGTTTCTCTATAACCTAGTCTACCTCTAAACTGATAGTTCTCAGAGTATTCAACAAGTAACTTTGAGGTATGTACATTTATACCCCTCACGAAGTATACAATACTGCCACGTTTGAAATACCTCCCTAGTAATATAGATAACTGTTCCTTGGCTGTAGTAACTGCCATCTCATTAAATTGCTTTATAGTAGCAATAGCAGAGCTTATTCCATTTGTATTAACTATATCCATATTCTACTTATTTACCTGTATGACCGAATCCACCTTCACCTCTATCTGTTTCAGGAAGTACCTCTACTTCCTCCCATTCAGCTACTTCATGCTTAGCAAGTACTAATTGCATTAGTCTCTCACCATCATTAATACGAACAGGAGTATTAGAAGTATTAGTTAAGATGATTCCAATCTCACCTCTGTAATCAGCGTCAATAGTGCCAATTCCGTTAGTAAGAGTAAGTCCCATCTTTAATGCTAATCCACTTCTCATTCTACATTGCAGCTCATATCCTTGTGGGATAGCTACGAATAGACCAGTGGGGATTAGACATCTACCTCCAGGCTTAATTTCAATAGTTTTAGCTACTGGAATAGTTGGAATCTTATAACCCAAATCATTTCCCTCTTTATCTACCACATTGCATCCATCAGGATTTTCTTTTAAACCAATGGCTACAACATCAGCATCAAAGAAGAATTTCTCTGGCTTATTATCCACTAACTTAATTCTACTGAAATCTCCTCTGACATCCATGCCAGCTGAGAATAGGGTTTCATACTTGGGAAGTTCCCATTGAGATTTATTTATTACTTGTACTTTCATTCTTTAGTTCTTCAAGAATAGGATGATAATCAATCTCTTCAAATTCGAACTTATATCTTGAATTGAGAGTGGTAAATTCACCTTTATCCCAGTAAATCTTCTGGATAACAGATGTTCTATACCACTGTTCCACGTCAGCTATATAAAGACTAAGACCTTCTCCAAATGCAGCAGTAATACCTTCTTCAGATTCTCCTGAAGATAAATACCCTCCATTGCTAGATACCTTAGTAATCTTAATATATCCGACTTTAGAATCTTGGATTGCTTTATAAAGTTCGGGATTACCACCAACCCTTACAAAGTCCTTTAAACTAGCTTCTCTGTGTTTGAGAGTAGCCCTTATAAGGTTATCTCCCCACATTATTGCTTCACTGAACCTCATTTAAATACTTGATAATTTTATCCACCTCACAATCTCCTACTTCGGAATAAAAAGCTTTAATTAGTTCTTTGTTATTGTCATAGACAGCAACGAAAGGAACTAATCTAGTGCCACATGATGCTTTAATCATAATAGCTTTCTTCTTATCCTTATAATGTAGTTCATCATAAGTTTCCACCTCTATCTTGGGAAAATGTTCCCAAATGTAAGCCACTAACCTATTTTCAAAAGGTTGGCAGGCTTCGTTGTAAACTATTTTTATAGTCATGTTTAGCGGGATTAAACCAATATATAAGCATCTGTTTTAGTTCTTGACAGCGATACGTATTGCATCTGCCTAATCTCATCAATGTTCTTACAAACAAGTATGTTTGCCATGTCAATAAACACTGTTCCCAAAGAGCTTCCTTGAATTTTGTGAATGGTCGACGCATATCCATAATCGAATGTCTTTTTCTTGATAACCCTATTATCCCACATTATATCTTTAGGAGTAGCAAAGCTCTTTACCATCTCGAAGTACTTCTTCCATAAGAATGTAGACCTAGTACGATTACCATTCCTTTTGGCTTCAATAGCAGATATTCTAAAATTCTCTATTGTAGCAGCAAGGCTATCTATATAGTCTTTGTTGATGTCTCGTTCCAATATAAACACAGTTAATAATTTCTTATATACTGTATCAAATAGTTCCAGCTCATATCCAGGCAACTTCATAAAGTGTGGAATATGCCTCTCCACTCTTTTAGGAGCGTCTACTATTACATAGTCCAGAGAATTGTAAAACTGAGCACTGTTGTACTCAAAATTCTCATAACCAGTCAGAAATTCAAATTGATTGTACTCATTGGCTATATTGTCTTCCCAAAGTAGCTTTCTCATACATTGATTGAATCCCTGCACCCTAGCATTGGTATATGCTATAAGTTTAACATCATTTACATTCTGCTTTTTAATTGCAGTTCTAAAGAAGTCGGCACTCTTTAGCATAAAGTCTTTGGCTTGGTCACATACAATTAAAGACCCTTCTGGAGCTTCAATAGGTTGAAATCTCTTCATGGGTCTTTCTCTTAGCTTAGATAACAATGGCAACAATCCATTAGTATCAGCTTGTCTATGTATTTTAGTTAATGTAATAATATTAGGGCAGTTGAATACCAAACTTGTCCCCTTACTACATACAGGCTGTATTTGAGCCTTATCTCCAATGAATAGCAACTTAGTCCCATACTGATTACACATATCAAGTAGTAACTTATATATTTCATCATTAATCATAGACGCCTCATCTATGATTACAATACCATTGCTAGGTATTTCACTAAGCCCATTACATTGGAATTTTAAATCTTTATAATCCAATTCAAATATCTCTATGTTAGGAGCAAGAGACAATAATTTATGTACTGTCATCGCTTCCTCACCTGTTACCTCCTCTACTACTAACTTAGCCTTATGGGTTGGAGCACATAGTATGAAGTCTTCTCCATTAGACCTAAGATACTGGATGTATTCATTAAGGATAGAGGTTTTACCAGTACCAGCATATCCTTGTAATACTAGTACTGGCTCCTCTGTGTCCAAAAACCTTTTCATCCTTTCTAAGGCTTCTATTTGCTCATCCGCTAGAGTAATGCGAGGTCTATTAGGCTCTCCTATCCTCTTAGAGGAATACCCACTAAAGGGCAGTTTAATACTCATTTCCAGAACACGTTTGTAATGTCCATTAAACCATAGACTGGGTCTCCATTTTCGTCAATTTCTCTACTCATTTGAACCTCATAGAGTCGTTGATTAGTATTAGGATTTTTCAAACCACCTAATTCTTCAATATAAGGACCTAACTTTATATAGTTAAAGTTCTTAATATCAATATCCTTAGACAGTTCTTGTCTACCACTATACCAGCCAATTCTAATAGGATTAGGAATTTTTCTGGTACTTTTGACTACACTTCCTGCAGGTATTTTGATGCCTTTAGGTAGCTCAACATCCTTAGTAACAGTAAATGAGTCTACAGTTTCATCAATAGTAGATTCCCTTATGAGTTTGGCATAATGGTTAATCAGCTTTGGTTCACTATCTCCTCCCATAAAGCAGATAGCAGTTATTCCCTCGTTCTCCTTAATAAGTCTCTCAATCTCCCTAAATATTAGAGGTTTTCCAATATCTTCTGCCAAGTAAGAACTATGACACCCCTTACAGTGACAAGGGCAGTTTGAGATATTAATAGCAAGTGTAGTTTCATTTGGTAACTCTTGGAAAACTATATCATAATTAACGTATTTCAGCATATTAATCCGATTCATGTAAAAGGAATACAACTGGCTTGCCATCTACTTCAACTACTGATAGAATGTCCTCATTAGCTTCTTCACAACTAGTCTCGTCTTTTAACCAGGCATCTAGTGTACAGATAATGAAGCCAGACCAACCATCAGGACCTCCTAAGAAGAATCCTTTATCTCGTGCGATAGAGAATCCATCACTGAACTCTTGCAGGTCGTTGCTAACCTTATCTAGCCATTCATCCATAGATTTATCTCCATAGACTGATGCCCCGTAATATCTCATTGTACTGAAGTGCGCTAATATAATCCTCTTGGCTAGTTCCACGTCGCATACCCAACCATGCTCATCTACACCTGTCATATACACAATAAGAATAAGATTAATAGGAATACCATCTGAAGAACCCATTTATCTGGGAATTGGTATCTAATGTAATACTCAAGGTCCATTCTCATAAGTAGAGATATTAGCTTATCTTGGAAACCGTTGTAGTTATACTTTACTGCTAGCCCTACCCCTATTTCTAGGAGCAGGATAGCAATAAATATGATTTGAAATAGAACCATAGTTTTTATTGTTTATAGTAATAACGTTTGCTAGCTTCTTTTTGTCTAGCCTCACTAAAGTTACTAATCCTCTTTAAATATCCGATTATTCTTGTGGCGTAATCTATATTCTTGCTTCCACATTTAGGACACTCATGTAAGTATCTCTTGTCAATATGTCCACAATCATTACAGATAGTATTCGGAATATTAAAGGTAAAGTAATTAGTACCATTAGTAGCTGCAACCTTTAATAGGTTTCTATATTGGTCTTTAGTAAGGTGCTCTTCAAGATTCATGTGCAATGCACTTCCTCCATCTAAGTACTTGACATACTCTTCACCATGTAACTTGAATTTATCGAGGATAGTTAAACTAGTATCCTCAACTGCATAGAAATATGAATTGTAGCAATCTCTAGGAACTACATATCCATCCTTCCTATCCCAATTAGCGTGCTTAACTCCTAAGTTCTCTGCTGGAACAAATTCAGTGTTAAACATCAACTCTTTGGTTTTGGCTTTACGGTTTTCATCACTGATAGTCTTTAATATAGATTGCATGAACTCTCTATAAGTAGGATTATCACTAACTTTAATTCCTAAGAACTCAGCAGCTTCAATAACACCATTAACTCCTACAGTTAGATACTGCTTCTTTAAGTTAATAAATCCAGCTGTATAAACCGTTAATAAACCATCTTTTAGATAATCCTTTAACAATTCATTATATGCTGTTTGATATTTATGAACTTTCTGAACCTGAGAACGTAGATAATCAATCATATCATATCCCTTATTAACTGCATCCTGCACTAACCTATTGATATTTAAGGTCATTACTGATTTACTACCAGTAGCAATACCACCTGCACCTAATGAATAGGAGAATTGATTATCGCTTACCTCATTTCTGAGTCGGCAACAAGAAGACAATGAGTCAGCACTATCAGAAGTATAAGTAAAGAATGAATGTCCCTTACTATACATCTCAGCAGTGAAGTCTGCCCATTCCTTATCACGAATATCTTCACCATCAGTAAGTAAAGCTACAGTTTCTACTGGGAATGTTAAGATACATTTAGTACGTTCTTCATTAAACCAGCTCATGAATTTCTTCTGTAACCAGTTTAGTGAATCCCATTGAGGTTTACTACCATCAGGGAATACAAATTCTCCGAATAATCCCTCAAAGTAATACTTATCAAAGTAACTTATATTCCAGAATACTGATTGGAAGTTACGAGCAGCAGCAGGTTGATTGATTGAATATACAATCTGTTGGAATTTCTGCTCAATTACCTTCTCAATAGTAAGCATACTAGTTACCTTTGCTGTATTAATAGGCTTGTCTGCTCCTTCTGAGTTAGTATCAGTTGTAAACCTTAATTGACAGTTAGCGTCCGCATATTTCCAATAATCATCACCCCACTCCTTACGAGCAAAGTAATCGAAATACATTAGGAACTCACCAGTAGCTACTGCCCCAGCAAATTGTGAACTGATTGCAAATACTAGATTTACAAACATACCACAGAATGAATCCAAGTTTTTAGGTTTTGCAGATAAACCTCCAATAGGCTGCAAACCTTCCAACAAGAATGGATACATAGTAATAGCCACACAATATGGCATAATACTAGTCTCATCATGTTTATATAGTTCGTGAGATTCTAGCTGACGGATATACTCCTTAGCTAAATCCTCACCATACATCTCTCTAATTTTATCGGTAAGTATAGTACGATTCACCTTAATAATATCACCTTTGAACAATTCACCATTCAAGGTTACTATATTCTTTTCAGTAACATTAGCATTAGAATCATATTTACTACCTGTAGCTGCATTACTAGCTTTAGCATAGTCTCTAATGAATTGCTTCTTGTTAGTTAGAGTTCTAAGCTCAGCTTGTTTCTGCCTGTATAAGATAAATGCTTTAGCAACATTATAATAATCACAAGCCATTAGAGCCTTCTCTATCTGGTCTTGGATTTCCTCTACAGAAATAATATTGTTAAAGTATAATTCATCTTTTACATCACTAAGAATATCCATATCAATAGGTTCATTAACTGCATGGAATGCTTTAGTGATAGCTAAGTCAATCTTACCCCAGTCAAAGGGCTGTACTGTCTTGTTTCGTTTTACTACTAGCATTAATTAATTAAAAGTCTAAGATTGTACGTAGTAATAAGGTCTTTTCTGCCTTATTGATGATATCTTTTCCACCATCATTGCTGATTAGCTCAGTAAATGCATTGTAAACCTTAAACATATTGACATCTTCATCTTCCTTAACATAATACTTGGACTTATTGTCCACAAACAACGATTTATAAGCGTCAATGACTTCTTTAGTACCTAGCTTAACCTTGCCATAACCCAAGTCACAGTGTTGAGAGATTGCATTTCTCATCCACTTACCTAAGTTAGATTCAATAGCTGGTACAGTTCTCTCCCATTCTGTTTCATGGAGAGTCTTCAACCATAATTTCAAATCAGATGTTTGTTCCATCAGATTCTTAACTGGCTTGTAGTTTATAGCCTTCTCAGGCTCTAATTCTTGAATATTGATGAAAGAAGGGTCAAATACACATAGATTGGTACAAGCTCTATTAAGACCACCTCTATACATCTTTACTATCGGCTTACGAACATCTAGTCCATATAGGAATCCGATAACTTCATCATGGTTATCCCACGCATATTCATCTGGCAATACTGCCTCAATGAGAACCCTATTATAGGTTACATCATCTGTGTTATATTCACCAGTAATAGTTCTGGTGATTTGGTCAGGGAGTTTAACTTGTACTCTGAAATCAGAAGTAAATTTAGACATAGTTTCCAAGAATGGCTCTACATAAGCCTCAGTTGGAAAATATGCTTTATCTTTGATTCTGGTTGCCTTTCCTTGCAATAACTCGTCTAATGTTATTTCCATATGCAATTTTATTGTAGTGTAATTCTGCCATCTAGCATATTTCCATTTTCATCTACAATAGAATAATCACAAGCAGCTGGTGTGTTACCAAAGTTCTTGTGAATCCATTCAGAACTACCAAATAGAGAGCTTACAGATTTATATGTAAACCTTCTTCCATAGGTAGTAGCAGACTGATGTAAGTCTCCTTTTACAAAGACCACATTGCCTTTAATTCCTTTATTGTCAAGATACTCATTGATAAAGTTTTCTGTCTTAATATCAAGAGTGAGAGGTAAGTTCTTAAACATATCCTTGTTATCCTTGCCATGACACAGGATATATGTTGTGTCATTTAGCTTAAACTCACCAATAAACTTCTCAAATATTGTAGCTTCAATATCCATACTTTGTAAGATATACTGAAGTGCAATATTGGCAGAATATCCGAAATCTCCATCATGGTTAGATTCTCCCACACAGTAATAAGATAGATTATTACAAGGTATCTCTTCCGCAAGAGTAGTCATAAACCCAGTCATTACTTCAATGAAGCATTTGAGTTGCTCCTTATTATTCATGTTCTGAGCTAATTGATGTCCACCTCTTGTAGTCTGACCATCATATCCGTCCAAAGAATCACCTAGATTACATACAACTACATTATAGAAGTTGCCAAACATTAGAGATTCTTTCTTTACTTGGTCAATTAGCTTCTGAAGTCTACTCTCGACCTCTTCTTGGTTATACTCATTGGCATAAATAGAATATCCAGACACGGATGCTCCAATGTGCATATCAGATAACCAAATAATCAAATCTCTATCCTCTCTACCTGTAGCAGTAGGAGTGAATTTGGGAAGATTTGACACATCAATACCATCAAGTAACCCAGACATATCCTGGAGTTGGTCTTTAAGGTCTTGATTTTCTTTCATATATCTTTTGAGTTGATTCTCGGTTTGTTTAACCTTTTCAACTTCATAGCTTCTTAAGAAGTCATTCTCCTTCTCCCTAAATTGCATTTCTAGCAACTTGTTCTTGTCATTCTCCTCAATAATATGTGGAGCAAATGGGGCTGATGCTTTAGTAATACTAAATGCCCTAAGAATCCTCTTAAAGTCAGCTAAAGAATATTCTGGGAATACTCTTGAAACTTCCCTTTGTGTAATTCCACTACCATAGTTAGAGTACAACCTATATACCAAGTTCATTTCATCTCTACTGAATGAACCTATAATAGGTTGTCTATCTCTTACATAGACAGTGAACGCATACTTAACTATTTTACCTTCCTCATCCCTCTCAATGGAAACCTTAGATGTATCATCAGTATCTAATTCAGCATCACTAAAGACAGCATCATCCTGAAATAAATCAGGAGTTGATTCTTTCTTAGTTGCTCTTATTCTTGGTCTAGCATCTATCTGTCCGAATAAATCCATAATAGTATTATAATCTTCATCGGAGATAGTTCCAGCTTCTTTAGCTTGTTCTACCGCTTTCCTTTTCATACAGAAGTAGCTAGTAGGTAAGCCTATCTTTTCAGAATAGGCATTCATACTGATATTATCTGCAAGTACCGTTTTGAGGTGATTTGTAAGTTTAATAATAGTCTGTTCTTTCATCGTTAGATGTTTAAATTAGATAGCAGTTACGCCTTTAAAAATAATCATCTTGGTAGTCTACAAATCTATTATAAAAAAATAAGGGACTACCTTATTTTCATAAGATAATCCCTTTGATATTTAAAGTTGTAGAAGTCTATTAGGCTTCAACTCCAAAGCAGATGTAAGTTCCTTGTTTAGCACTCTTAGATGGAGTGTACTTAACTTCAAACGCACCAACTTCACCCTCAACCACATCTTTGATGTATTTGCAGAAGATGTCGCCCTTGTAATCTTTCTTGGTGTACAATTCCTTAGCTACTTCCTTAGCCTTGTTCTTTGTCTCGAAGTTAGTGAATAGAATTTCACCAGTTGCAGGATTAATACCTTGATAACCAGTTTTATACTTTCTCTTACCCTTCTCGTTCTTAATATCCTTTACAGTGTAAGGACGCTCACGTGTATCAGCAGAACCTGCTTCAAATGTGATAGAACAGCCAATACCAGCAGCATACTTAGTGTGCTTTGCTAGATATTCAGCACAGAACTCTTTCAACGCTTTCTCAGCGATTGGCTTACCAGCAGTCTTCCATGCCTGAGTTGCATCACGAATAACTTGGAATGGTGCTTCTGCGATTGCTTCTTGTTTTGTGAAACCTTTTACTTCTACTTTCTTAAAATTCATTGCTTGCATAATTCAAAATTGTTAAAACATTATTTCATACGTCTAATCTTGTAACTTTCTATAGTACAAAGATACTACTTTAATCTGGATTGACCAAGTAGTCTTAGTATTAAATAATCTAAAAATTTGAATTATAATCTCTATATTTCCCTTGAGGAAAGTGATACAAAGATACTACATTTTACCTGACTGTGCAACTGCCAACCCTTAAAAAGTGTTAATTGTCAGTTTGAGATAAAATTGCACTAACTGTTGGGTTATTGATTAATGTAGTTAGAGTATCATAACTCTCTTCGTAAAACAAATCCTCTCCATCCCTGGAGGCAATATCTACATTTTGCAAGATTTGTTGAAACCTCCACTGAGGAAACCTCTCTACCAACTTAGATAGAATTTCAATAATCTTCTGATTTGATTCATACCTCATGGAGATTTTATCTCCCCATGAATTTACTTGATTTTCTGTCATTAGAATGGTAAATAAGTGTGTAAAATCTCTTTAATCTTGCTGACCATTTCCTTAGAAGACTTCATATCAAATGTTAGGAACTCATCACAGTGCTTCATCATGTCTGTACAAACAACAGACAAACCCCTAATAAATTTTAGGTCGTGCTGAGATACTTCATTATCAATTATCTTCATTATTACCAAATAACAAGTAGCATCGGGATTCTTAACTCGTGCCTGCTTAGTAAGAAAGCATATTAAGGAAATAAGTGCAAACTTACTGCCAATATCACAATTTAAGTTCCCCAAGCTAAAATATTCTTGATAATATTTTTCAAGGTCTTGATACGATGGACTCCATGCTTCCATAAGAAGAATTAGTCATATAGTTCGCAATATGCTACTCGTTGTAGCAAATCTTTAAATTCTAAGAAACCTTTACGAATCTCACCATTAGTAACCCTAAATACTCCAGCTCTAAAATCTGGTACGGTACAAACTAAAAGCATATTCGCCATCAGACTAGATGGTTTCATGTTATATTGCTTTTCTACGTAAGAACGTAGCATCCAAGCATACATAGCCATCTGTCTATTATAATGGTATTTCTTAAATGAATCACCAAAGTCAATCAACCAGTGTCCTGTAGTCTTTAAGTCATTAAGAACTACTTCTCCAGTTTCAGTATCAATGGTGAAATTATCTAGCTTACCTTTGAGTTTAAGGATAACTTCCTTACCCTCATGTTCAGCCTTCACATCCATAAATAGGGCAGCTTCGTTCATGGAGATAGGCTCCTCGAACATTCCCTTAGGATGTAATAGATTTTGCACTTCTTTATTAGCTTCTACCGAAGCCAAACAAAGTTGTAACTTCTCTCTAGATTTGGGGTCAAGATAAATTGGCTCTTTATCTGAGTTCGTATGCTCAGACTCCCAATCTCGTCTATCCCACCAATAATTTATACATTTGTCTCTAACATTCTCAATCTTAGCCTCGTCCATCTTGCCTTTGTAATAATCAATTTTGTCAGATGCAGCTATAATATCCTTATCAGATACAGTACCTTTATTACTAAGGAACGTCTTAAATAGTTCATCTGCCATAGCTCCCATCTTAGCAGTGGGTCTATCAACATTATTAATTATTTTAAAGCTTTCAGGTTGCAATACTAATTCATGAACTGCTGAACCAAATACAAGAGAGTCAGAATATTTAGGATGTTTACTTAGTCCCTCTTTATAAATTTGAGGACTTCCGTCTTGGTCTGGATTTATTAAAGCAAGTTTTGAATTGCTTATATAATCAGCCCACTTATCACTAAAATATTCTTCGTCACTCATCTCAATGAGTTGTATAGTGTCAAGAAGTGGTGTCAGTTTAACATTCTTATGCATATTTCTTCATAAACAGATATGAGTCAATTATCTCGTCTTTGTTCAATGAGAATACTTTAAACATAGGAAAGTCAGCTGTCTTCTCTGTGTGGAATAACAGCGCAGGTAAACCAGACTTCTGGCACTTTAACACATTAGATAGTGAATCATCAATAAATATATCCACTCTACCTTTAATCATATCAGCCTTGTTTCCATGCTGATAAATCATTTGATAGACTGGTCTGTCAGGGAATCCATTACGTCTTAACCATTCCTTAGTCCATGCCTTATTGTTTACACGTTTAGTGCAATACAATTCAGGTATGAAGTCAGGTCTGTTCTTAACTTCAAGATTCAACCAAAAATCTCTGTCTTTACCTAAAATCTGCTGTACATTACGTGTTATAATGTGGTCTTCCAACATTTTAGGGTTGTGCTCAGTATCAAAATACTTACAATATGCTCCCCAGAAGTCAGCCAGACAATCGTCAATATCTAAACCTATTCTCATTTTCCTTGTATCGACTTAAGAAGAATGGAGAAACGAAAGTCATAAATTCCTCAAATGGTATTTTTATAGTACGTTCGTTAGGTCTAGATATTCTATGACATAATTTCCATAAGGGAGCACCATCAAATAAACAAGACTGTGCTTCTCTTAGTGATTTAACATCAGGCTGTATTCCTAACTTTTTACATATATAAGCTGTTACTTTGGCTCTGTTAACTACATATATTCCGTCCTTGGCACCGAATACAATAAAGTCGGCTTCACCTAAGCCCCAGCCAGCATCCCCATTTACATTGAGAAGTTCCCATAGAACATAAACTCCCCAACCTTTGTACTTATACTTGACCTCTAGCTTGTAATACCTCCACTTACCCTTATTATAGCACTTCCACCAATAATCGTAGTGGTAGTGCATATTCTGATATGCATTTGACTTACCAAGCTTAGTGCCAGGGAACATAATTGCCCATATAAGTGGAAATATGTAATCCTCGTACCTCTTACCATTGAGAGTTGCCTCTTCGTGATTCAAAACTCTTCTATGTCATAAATGTCTCCAATTACTATATCTGCTTGAGTGTTTAGAATCTTGATTAAGTCCTCCCAATCGGAAGGAACATCAATATTCTCGTAATCTTCTATGAAAGCATTAATAAACTTTTGCTGAGCATCGGAGAAGTTTCTTGCACGTACTTTCTCAATCCAGCAATGACTATCCCCACAACAAGGGAGTAGATAAGTTGTCATCGAATGTTATGCTTAATTTTAAGTTTCCTTTTGTCTTCATCTGTGAGTATGGTTTTCCCTCTACCTACGTGCCACTTATGACATACACTACACTTATAAGCCTGTCTTTTATGAATAGTTTTATCCTGCACATTAATAACCATAGCAGCATGAATAGCTTCTTTCTCTGATTCATATGCAGTCTTATTCCTAAACACTGGTTCTTTAGTTTCTGGATTAATATAGAAGAGTGTTTGATGCTCACCTATATTGTTATTAAACTTCTCCATAACTGGACCAATTTCAACTAGTTTCAGTATAAAGCGTCTATCATCATCAGTAGCAATAAATAGCTTACTATCCTCTCTAGAGATGGATTGTATTCTATCTGTACTAAACGGAAATAACCCTTTCACATACCCTAATAGTTCCCAATCAATAGGTAGACTCATAAGTTAATAGTCATTATAGGATTAAGATTGAAGGAACTTGGAGTAATTTGTACCTTATCCTTAGTAAGAATAACATTCTTACTTAACGATTCAGGTGGATAGAGATGCGTCTTAATCTTAGAGGTTTTCAAATATTCTACAAAGTGTGCACCAAACGCTGCATTCTTTATATCATGTTCTTGAATTACATCCTCTAAATATTCAAACACACCAGGCTCAATACCCTTATTACTTCTTCCAGAAGGCATTAAAGGTAACAATACATGATAGTAAATACTATCACCATATCTAACCACAGTATCATAGAACTCATCTACAGACACCTTATCAGATATAATATGATGGATATTTACATTCGTATCACCCCACGTTAATAGCTTATTAATAGCCCTATGTGCTTGAAGTCTTATACTTGGATTACCCAAGCTAACTGCAACTCCACCAACATATTCCTTAGTATAAGCAAGGATTTCTCCTCCCTTAACATTGTCTCTAGCTAAAATAAGACCATTAGTAGTGTAATTAGGAACTACTCCAGTATTAAATACTGTTTCGAGGAACTCACAGAAATCTGGATGCATAGTTGGTTCTCCAGTTGAACCAATAGCTATTTGGAACGGTTTGTTAGTATATGTAATCTCATCTTTAGAGATAGTACCATACATATCCATCCATTTTTTCCAGGTTTCACATATGTTGGGATAATTAACTCCTCCATGTCCTGCTGATACGTAACAGAAGTCACATTCAGCATTACATACAGTATTAATACCAACATCATAAAATTCAGCCATGTTAGGAGGTAATTCTCTAGCTACTCCAGTACCTACTCGAATAGTTTTCAAATTACCCCATATAGCCTTATAATTGTAGTAGGAGAACTCTCTTATTTTAGTTCCCCAGCTTGTCCAATCTTTCATTCATACTCTATTTTATAGTTATCTTTAAAGTGTTTGTCAAGTATTGCTTCTAATCCTGCCCTATAAAAGTCTACAGGTTGCTCACCATAGGGAATCCATAAGGTAATAACACCATCCTCCATGTATAAGGTTGGTTCCATATCAGAATAACCATACGATGATGGAAATAGAGGTTTTAGCAACCCATAGATAGAATCCAAGTCATTTCCAGTAATAGTACAGAATATCTCTGATGAGCTATTAGTAACTACATCTGAGAACGATTGGATATTAATACTTAACAATACGCCCTTCTTCGTCCTTTGGTCTTTCATGGTCAGAAGATATGCACTTAAAATTTTCTACTAAAAACTTATCTACATAACTAAACCCGTAATCAACTCGGACGAATAAACACTCTCTGAGAACGTTCACTGGGAGTTCCCAAACCCAAGCAAGGTATTCTTCCTTAGATTGGAATGGAACACCATACTCATCATGGTCTTCGTACATATAGGACTCCCTACAAAACTCTTTGAAGTCACTTACCTCAATACCACAGCATTCTCCAGAGTAATATTCAGCATTCTCATGTTGTTTATGTATTGCCTCTAATGCCCTTTGTAATGCTTTAGCAGTATAGGAAGTATCAACTACGTAAGTTTCAGAAGAACTATTTGTTATTACGTCAGAGAATGACTGAATCGGAATCAGATAATACTTAGTTGTAGCACGCTTCAACACAGAACAAATCATTTATTTTGTTCAATATAGCTGCATCGGATTTCTTATCACTGTTCTTAGGGATAATAGATACTTGAGTTGTAGGATACCTCCAATCACTGTCGAAGTTACGTGTAAATTCCTCGATAGTTTCTAATACATCACCTACTAAGCCCATCTTAACAAGTTCCTGATATGCTTCGGAATCACTTATATAGTGTCCATCCTCATCTTTACGATTTCTAACCTCTTCAATCATACCTCTGTACTCTTCATCAATATCCTCGTTATCAATGCAGCGTTCGAAGTAATCTTCAAGCATATCACTATAGTCAATACTAACTGTGAACAAATCATCGCAAGACTTGTCTGAACCTCCAATCTTTAAAATTACATTAATAATATCTTTTACTGCATCAACAGTATATTGTGTAGCTTCTTGATACACTTCCATACTACTGTTGGTTACTACGTCATTTAAAGATTGTAGTCTAAATTTCATCCTAAATGTATATTCCAACCATTGAATAAACTATTAATCTTGTCCCAAGTATCATAAGGGATACTGTTATCATCATTACTTACAACCAATACCTTACCATCCAGCCTTCTCACATCCTCAGCCTTACTAATTTCCCACACTGTAGGTCTAGGTCCATCATAGCTCTTTAAGAATTCCTTAGAGATATCCCAGAGAGCATTCTTAAACCAATAACTATGTCTATGTAGAGTCTTCCAATCAATGCAATCTACAGCATCATCTTCTTCCTCTGCAAGAACTCGGTTAATATCATAATTGACTTTATCCCAGTTATTGTTCAAGTACTCAATAAAGGCATCATGAATAGGCTCCTTATAGTCACAGCTATAGCCACGAGCTATCATACCATTTCCATAATCATGGACTTCGAATGGTTCAAATAAAAAGTTCATTCTAACTTCAAGAACATCCTCCTCGTCTTCTGGGTCTTTAAGCCAACCATTAGCTATTTCAAATATAGTTCCAGGATAACTCCAACCTTCCTCTATCTCACCACTACGAAGCTTTTTACGCCATTCACGGTAATCCTTTAACGAAAAAACCTCTGGATAAGCAAACCCAGAGGTAAATCCTTTGAGGATGTCATTGACTTCCTCGCATGTCTTTCCAGTATCCAAGATAAATACCTCAGAAGAGCTATTAGTAATTAGGTCACTAATAGATTGTACTGGTATTGCTAATATGTTCATATCTAATTCTTTCTTATTAAATCATAAAAGAACTCTTTGGACATCATAACATACTGTCCATCAGAAGCCATATTGACTTCTTTATCAATTTGTTTATTCCAGACAATCACCAATGGTCTATCCTTACGAGGACATGACTTAATGATTTCCGAAATCGAAGGAGTGTTCTTAGTGCATTTACATTGTACATAACATGGAAGATGGTCTATAGTCTCTGCTATATCAATCTTATCATTATCCAAGTTCTTGGATTCTGACCTAGCTGATTTAAGCCCAGCGTATCCTAGTTCTGTAAGCTCCTTAATAATCTTCAACTCATAATTGTTTCCCTTACGTCTGGCATATGCGCCATTACGTTTCTTCTTCGGCTTTTCTGCTACTTCTTCTGGCATATTCTATCAATTCTAAAGTTTTCTCTCGTCCATACATCTTATGAAAGTCTGATATATCTTTGGCTCCATAACTACGAGGAATCCACATACACTCTACATCAAATGACTTTCTAATCTTATTCATATTATGAAGACCAGTTAAATCATTGTCATAGAATACAATAATCCTCTTAAATCTACTCTTCAATTTAGAGAATTGACTTTCAGTTAGGAATAGATTCTCAGAATTTGGAGCTATGGCTGTTATTCCGAGAGAATACAGTGTCATTACATCCTTTAGACTCTTAGTTATTACTAAGACATCATCTTCTTTAGGAAGTTGTTTAGCACCCTGCAATAGAAAAGACTTCCAATTAGATAGAAATCTTAGCTCGTGCTTCTTATTAAAAGGAAAGTAGATTCTCCACAGTTCTGTTTCGTTCTCATTCTTACCTCTATAATATCCAAATATTGGACAACTCTTAGATGATGTTGTAAAGAAATTACCATTTAGAAATACGGTCTTACAAGAGAAGACCCTGAATTTCTTCAGAATCTTCTCTGTAATACCAAATTGCATCCACCATTCAAGTTCCTCTTTAGAGAACTCTTGAATTTCTACCTGTATATTAGCCTCCTTGCACTCCTTGAGTTCATTAGTACTAATAGTAACAGGTTTGGGATTCTTTTTAAGTTTAGGATGTTTAATGTAACCGAAGTCATTGGCAATCATTCTTAGTGCCTTATAATAGGTTAAGCCATATTTGTACATGACTACACTAATAAAGTTGCCATAAAATGCACCACTAAAATCCTTCAGAACAATATCTCCACTCTTGTTCCTATAAAAAGAACAGGTGGGATTATTGTCTGCTCTCAAAGGTGACTTAAACAAACCCTTTTTAACAGGTATGCCTAAGTAATATTCGAGATATGTTTCTTGAGATGCTCTGTCTAATAAATATTGCTTAGTAATCGTAGGTTCAAATTCAAGTTTCATATTAATTCATATGTTTGTATTAGAACCACAAAGTTACTAATTATTTATTATACTTCAAAATCAAGGTCTTCGTTACCTGCTGCTGCTTCGTCAGTAGCATCTACATTATCTTGTACTTCAGTAGGTTTAGCATTCTTCTGCTCATTCATCTTCTTAACTTCATAGTCAGAGAAAGCTACTGTTTCTCCCAACCAGTTGTTAGAGATATAAGCTTCACCTTCCTTGTTAATGCTAACAAAGCTAGGTAGAGATGCATAACCCTTGCTATTACCGATTAACTTCAATCTAGTGTGCTTGTTAAGAGACTTAGCCAAAGCCTTATTCATGATTTCAACCAATTTCTCAAAGTCTTCTGGCAATGAAAGTCCAGTTGCAGCCTTAGAGAATTTCTCCATCATTTCAGGAGCTAGGTTGGTCATTACGTGAGCAATAGTGAACTGAAGTTGTTCCAAAGCAGAAGGAAGCTCCCACTTCTTGCCACCAGTTTCACCAGTAACACGTTCTGCACCATTGTCACCAGGACAGAAGATAAGTGGTTCGAAGATACCTTCGTCGCCAGAGAACTTAATCTTCATAGCTTTCCATACGTTACCTTCCTTATTTGTTCCTTTAGACAACTCGATACCCTTGAATACTACATCATAGATACCCCAAGCTTTCAGTCTTACTACTGCTGTGCCTTTAACGTTATTTAGATTGAATGTCATTCCTGCCATAATATATAAAAATTAAATTTCAAATGATAAGTCATCTATCTCATATGCTTCATCATTATCTAGGGTAGTGTCCAATGGTAAATCTTCCACTGGGTTTTCATCTTCTTTAATCTTTATATTCTTATCTTCTGTTACAGGCTCTTCAGACCTATCCTTGTTGCCAATTAACACAAACAAGCCTTCATGTCCCTTCCACGGAGTTACAGTAAATGTATCTCCATATTTGGACAATAAATCGTTTGCATTACCTCTACAACTTACTGTGAGGCTCTTAGTTAATTTGTTACCAGATTTGGTCTTCCAGGCAGTGTCAGTTCCTATAATTGGGAACATTAATCCGCCCTTCTCAATAGGTTGATATTTAATATCCAACCTGTTCTCCCATTCTACACCCATTAAGGATGCAGCTGCCCTATTAAGGACATATTTGTTAGATTCTAAGGTAATCTGAGGTTCAGCAGACTCCTCTGCTTCCTCAGCCTTAGTAGATGTTTTCTGAGCTTTCTCTTTGACCTGCTCCTGCTTTAGAAGTACACACTCCTTTGTATCAGGATTGTAGTCAAAGGTAATCATCATTTTTATAATCATTCCTCGTCGTTGTTATAAGCATCAATTACCTTTATAATCTCGTTCAAATCATTGTCAATTAACAATTCATCGAACATACCCATCGGAGTCTTTGCTACACACTCCCCATCGGTATTAGTAAGGAATTTATACTCCATTCTGCCAGAATCACCTTCCTGCACCTTAGTAAAGAATACATAGGTGAATAGACCTTCCAGAGTAACCTTTTCTGCCAATAACTTACCAATAGTCTTGATTGAATATTTAGGATTCATAGCATCACCGACATTCTCACTATGAGTTAAGAATATCATCTTGCAATCATCCCTCATAGATTCTGAATACCTAAGCACTTCCATAGCGTGCTGAGCCAACTCAGTAAACTTAGTGTAACCAACTTCAGTAGCTCTATCTACAAACTCATAGCTCAACATATATTGCCAATCGTCAATAATGACTTGCTTAATGTGAGGCATCTTTAGATTAACAATCTTCAAGATGTTTATGATTTTGTCATATTTAGAGCTTACATAATAGTTACCCACCCATTCAGAACCTTCTTTCTTTATCTCTTTATACTTCTTCTTATATCCTTTAAAAGGTAAAGGCTTACCAGTAGTAGAAATCAAGAAAGTTTCTTCTGGGTTCAAATTTCTTAAACAGGTACTTTTACCAGTACCACTTTCACCAACAATCGCAATAGTTTCTGCTGCCATTTACTATAGAACTAAAGTCATTTTCTTACTAGAATCTTGTTGTTCTTCAATCTCTTGGCATGAATCTTCTAATGAGTCAGAAAGTACCCAATCAGGGGTGCTATACTTCTCATAGTTTGTAATCTTGGTTGCAATTGGAAGCTCTCTAAACAAGCCAGTTTTACCATAGAATCCAAGACCTACAGCAATATCAGCTGCGCCCCATCTATTCTTTAATACTACTGCGCTTCTAAAGTTCTCCCCAATTTGTTTTATGTCATATCCTCTATATGTGGACATCTTCTCCCTGAATGGATAAAATAGTGCCATCACTATATTGGCATCCTCTGCTGGATTACCAGTTCCTTTTAAATCATCCAACTGGAGTTCCTGGAAGTTCAACTTCCTTCTCTCTACATTGGAGGAACCTCTATTCACCTGCATTACCACTACAGGACTAATCTTACATTTATTTCTAAACGAAACCAATGAAGAAGACATAGCATCCATTTCATCCTTCTTGGTGTTACCAATGGAAGGTCTAGCTAAACCAATATGGTCTAATACTGCAAGAATGATGTGATTAGGTCTAAACAGAGTATATTTATCACCTTCAAACTTACCAAATTGTTTAAGAGTTTCCATAAGGAACTCTACCATTCTTTGGTTGTTTAATGGTTTATCATATATAATCATGTGAGACTCAATCTTATCAAGCATCTCTAAGGATTGACATACTAATTCATAGTCCATATCGGACAGAGTGGTATCCTTACTTCTAGAAAGTAATTCTTTAAAGGATAATTCAACTCCAAATGTTTCATATATATAAATAGATAGAAGTTTGCCAAGCAGTTGCTCAGCAGTCATTTCCAAGCTGAAATATATAATATGGAAATCTGGATTGTCAATATTTTCCATTAAAGGCTTATAGACAAAGGAATGTAATGCAAACGAAGTCTTACCTGAGCCAGTACCTCCAGCTATCAGATAATATGTCTCCTGTGCTATTCCATCTACAAATCTCTCTAGTTTTGGGAGTCCCATTGATAAGGCATGGTTTTCTCCCCTTCTACCTCTATCAATTAACTCTTTTAAATTCTTAGTTATTAACCCCATTAAATACTCTTGATAGTATCAAACCGCATAATACCATCTCCATTCTTGAGTTCGGCAATATTCTGCCATATCTTACTTATCATAAAATCAGCGATGTTCATGTTAAGTAGATTGCAGTTATTATCCTTTGCCCATCTGATAAGCTCAAGAACTTCATTGTGTTTATCTTGCTTCCAGCCTATAGATTTACCATAAGCATAATAGAACTCCTCTTCTGTACTAAATTTCTTAGCCCAGTTATTGAGGGGAACCTCTACGCCATTAATAACCCCATTATGGGGATAGGTCATTAGGAACTCTGCTCCCAAATCTCCACTAAACTTCCTATAGTTATTAAGGAAATTCTGATTGAATACGACACATTCAGGGTCAAACTTCTGACCCTTATCGGGAACTTTATATGATTTGGTGATAATTCCCTTAGCTTGAAGACTTAGCAATAAGTCTCGAAGGTCCGTTCTAGTTACAGGCATAGTAAAATACTTAACTAGGTATTCTTTATGCCCTTCTTCTATACTAGCTAGAAATAATAAATCAATTAGTAAAACTTCTTCTGCTGTAAGTCTATACTTCTCCATCATTACTAACTGATTATCTACTGTTAAACTTAGTTTTTCCAATTAAATAAATCATTAGCCAATAACTAACAATCTACTAACTGTAAAGTGTTTATTCTGATTTCTCAGCGTTGTCAATTACATACGGGTCTAAGAACTCTTCTTCTAACATAAGTCTTCTCTCCTCCATCTCAGATATACGAATTTTCTCACAAGTAAGTGCTTTAACTTGCGGAGACATATTGTTATATCTGTCCATGAATTTGTTAAGAATAATGAGTTCTAACATTCTTTCTGTTGTCATCTTGTTACCGTGTTAAGAGTACAAAGATACTAAAAATCTCTTAAATTACCAAATGAATCTACTTAAATTGTAAGGATAAACATAGTGCACTTACATCTAAACGCTTACCTCCAAACGTAAGAGAAGCTATAATAATGTGCTTATCCTGTGCCTTCTCCAAATACTTCAATATCTCTATGACATCTACCATCTTCGTAATGGAAGAAGATAATGCACTTCTGGATGAAATATCGTAATAAGTTACTTCAAACATTAGAATCTAAATATCATTTTAGTTTGCTTTTTCTTCTTAGGATTAAACGGTCTTCCTTGAAGAACATCTATAAGATTTTCCTCACTTATTGGAATATATCTTCCAGAATTGGTAGACTTTCTAAACCATTCTTCCTCTACAGTCCCCTTAAGAACTAAGGTAAATACTTCAGCAACCTTTCCCTCCTTTTGTCGGATAACTCGACCCACTCTCTGTTTCTTAGTAGTAGAACTACTATTGAAGCCTAATATAACTGAAACACTAATGTCAGGACAGTTAAAACCCTCATTCAACTTCATAACAGTGTTTAGTACTCCACCATCCTGCTGCACAAACTCTTGTAAACTCATTCTCCCTTTCTTGGCAGAATCTTTACCAGAATACACAGCACCATACTTAATTTTCTCTGCCATAGCTATAGTAGCACTAAAAGTTATACACTTCTTGTCCTGCCTATTCTCTAGGATTAAGTTGGTAAGTTCAATTTTCTTAGGATGATTATATATGTATTTCTTACGAGCCTGTAAGGTTCTACTAAATCCCATAGCATGAACTAAAATCTGCTTGTTAACAGTTTTAAAGTCTTCACTCTGGTCTTCTTTACATCTTTCCTTAGCTAACTCTGCTCTTCGCTTCCAGTCAGTTGCACACTTCATGGCAAGGTTAAAGTCATAGTTAAAGAAGGAGAAATGTTCATAGAACTCTTTATTGACCTCTTTATAGACATCAATATCTTCTGGCTCAATAAGCACCTCATATTCTCGGTAATCAGCGAGCCATTTATTCTCTATGGCTTCCTCTACAGAAATGGTATCCACAATCGGACACTTCTTGCTTATAATTTCATCTTTACCATCCAATCTCTCGAAGGTCGCAGTTAACCCCAAGATTACTGTATATTGGACGTTTTTAAATATGTTCAGCAGTGTAGGTGCTCCCACTTTATGAATTTCATCTATAACTAATAGAGTACAGCTGTACTTGTTAGTAGATGTATCATTCATGGTCTTAACTGAACACTGTTGGAATAAGTTCCAATCAATTAGTTCTTGATTCCATTGCCTCTGAATAGGTTCACTGGGCACAACTACAATAACAGATTTAGTTGGATTCTTCTTTAGAAACCTACTAATAGCCATTAGTCCACCTCTAGTTTTACCTACTCCAGTTGCCCAATTAAGTGTCCCACACAACTTGTTATCTACCCATCGTTGAACACCTTGTTCTTGGCGTTCTGTTCTACTTAGATTTCCAAACAAGTCTGCCATATACTATCAATTTTACCCTTGAATTTACTCTATAATTCTATTGATAGCTATGTAAACAAAACCCCTATAATAAGTGAATAAAACTCAGGAGTATAAATGTAGAACCAATGTAGATGGGTATAGATGTTAAAGAGTAAATCCTTTAGCATCACAAACCATTTTGATTTGGTTCTTACGGGTTTCCCACTGATTGATGTGGAATTTAACCTCATCTTCCAAAGAGAACAGAATTCTGTTTCTCAATGTTTCCAGTTGAGCAGTAGTAAGTTCAGAGTATTTCTTACTCTTAAGGTTTACCATTGCACGAAGTTGAGTGAATGACAAACCTTTCGGCGTCATATACAGATTTGCAGTAGGATTCAAGCCAAGGCGTTCTCTTGCTACCTCAGCCTTTTCACGATATTCTCCATTAGGAGTTTTCTCAGTCAGGTCTTTAGATTCCTGCTGCGTAAACCATAGACCTTGTTTTAAGATAAATGTTAATGTTATGTGCTGCTTGTTAAATTTACCCAACTTATCAAGACAGCCTTCGAGGACAACGTCAATAGGAAGTCTCGCGAACTCCGCAGGACAGTCCCCAACCAAAGCCTCAGAGATGAATGTTTCCTTGGTATCAATACCTTTGTTGTTATCAAGGAACACTCTCAGCGAAGGCAGGAATGTAAATCTTGGAATACCTCTATCTTGCTCTAACCAGCGAAGGAATAATTCAGTATTACATCTTTCTCTTTGGTCTTTAATAATGTCCAACAGAACATAGCGACCTGGATATTCTTTGCTGTCATTATACAGCATAGATTCACAATGGTTATAGAACGTTCTTAGTTCTTTCTCAGAACAATCAACAAGTTTCTTTTCTTCTTGTACGAGTTGTCCATTTACTTCAACCTTGCGACCTTTCCACACGAAAGTGTTAATGTCATTATTCTTCTTAGCAATAGCGGCAGCCAATTTTTCCTTCATCATATTGTTATTCTATATTAAGTCTTTGTCATATAAAATAATCTCTTTGTTCGTTCATCTATCTATTTCACAATATTAAATCTGATTCCGCTGGTTTCTCATAAACAAAGTCTATAAAATAAACTCCAGTAAAGCGGTAAGGAACTTTCTGACCAGATTCTCTGTCATACCAAGTATCCTCACCAGCTATTACTTCATTGTACTTTAAAAACCCCACATCACCTATCTTGAGAACTGGAGATTCCCACCTAGGTAATCGAGTTATCATTTCATAAGCCCCATTAGCTAAATTCTGGAAGACATAGATTATATAACCACCCACATCTTCTCGTAAGGTTATCAACTTGGCATGGATTGTTTCCATTTAATTCAGATACATCACTCCTACTCGTTCATCGTAAGGAATGTTATCAGTAGCAGTTTCTACAGCTAACCATTCACATTCTTCAAGTGGATAGCCATATTCATTAGCATCCATCTCAGAAATTTCCTGTGCATAGAGTTCTGCCTCCAATAGTGATTCGAAGTTACCAGTCTCCTGGTAATCTATTCTTCCCTTACGTCCAGAGTAGATGTTACACTCTATCATAATGATTGAGATTTTAATAATTAATCTTCCTTATCTTTATATTTCCTACAACCGTATTTGGCATAATCACAAGTTTTCGTCTCTTGACCTCTGAAACAGGGGTACTTAGCACAATCCTTGCAGGTACGCTCTGGATGCTGATATCTAACTCCATCCTTGTCTTTATCGAAGGAACTACTTAGTTGCTTTGCCATTGAAATACCTTGAGTCCAGTATGAACTCCAGACCCTATTTAGCTATACCAGATAATATGATTACATTAACCTCTTAAATGGAATTATGATTTTTTCTTCCACCCACTGTGCAAAGTTCTTATTGTTACAGCCGAGTGCAAACATAACCACATAAATAGCTATCTTTGGTACTCCAAACACTGACAATAGAACACACACAATAACAGCAGCTATTAAAGCTACCAGGTTCTTACCTTTAAAAATGTCTGTGAAATTCATACTTGTCTTTTTAACAGTTTTACAATCTTGTTCGATATCCAATCTAAGTTCACTATTGCGTTCAGTATCAGTAATACCAGTAGAAGGTCTGGGATAACAAATAAAAAATGTATAACAACTATGAACAATAAAACCATTGCTCCTACGGTATACTTCACTTTAGTAATAGTGTTATTAGAAGGACCACACTAACAGTAACGCCACCAACTGTTAACCCTTTGTAGAGTTTCTTCTTGGATTCAAGTTTATTAATCTCTCTAAGTTGATTCTGCATTACCTGCTCAGAAGCCTGTGCATGAAGCATAAGCCTGTTTATCTGTGCATTCTTAACAGAGTCATTGCGCTCATAAGAGTTAATCAAACTTTCATAAGATGTTATTTGCTTTTTAAGCTCTGGAATTTCCAGTTTAAACTTCTTATGTTCCAAGAATATTAAGTTAGTTGCCTTTAGCTGTTGAGGTGTAATTACTACTAACGAATCATTTACCAACTTCGGATAGGTATTCTGTGAAGAACACCACATCGTCGGCAATAGACTGATTAGTAATATCAGTAAGCTCTTTTTCATACCAATGTTCAATTACATCAACTTTAACTTTAGAGGAATCTATTACATTATGTAAAGAATCTCTCTGAAGTTTGAGCAAACTTATTTCACTATTTAGAGAGTCAATATGATTAACTAACTCATTATAGTCAGGTATTGGTTGTGGTTCCTTAGTTGGAGTTAACCACGTCCAGATTAGCACTCCTACTAAGCATAGGATTACTAACCACAGTAAATTTTTACTCACCGAGTACGTAGTTTACTGCTTCAGCCATGTTTTCCATCTCCTCATCAGTTGCATCTGTGAGGTAGTTGAATGTAGTTTTGGCTTCTCCTTCAAGAGAGTCAATATAGCTCTCAATTCTTGTGCTTCTGCGATACTTCTCAGCATCCCTATCATATCCAGCTAGATAACGACCAGGATTAACCTTGAAATATTCAGCTTCCTGCTGAAGTAATGCCTTCACCATTGTTTCGTTAATCAATCCAGCATCTACAGCATACAGTGCGTGATTACGATATTTCGTAGCTTTACCTTCGGCAATAGTCTTGCCAAGAGTTTCATTAAACTCATCATCGGGACGACATACAGATACTCCGATAGATAACACTTTCATGTCATTATCAATAATATCTCCATCTTCCTCAATGTAAACTTCTGGTTCACCGTGAATGCTAACAGCAGCCATTACGAATTGACGTTCTGCACCAGTAAAGTCTTTGAAACTGTCTACGATATATTCTACCTTTTTCATATTAAAATGTAAATTATAAGATAATTTTTAGGCTAATCTTTGTAGTTCTAAACAATCTTATGCTTTACGAGATGGCTGTAAGCTATCAGGGTTACGATAGAAAGCTAGGATAGTGGATTGCTTACGCAACCATGAGCCTTCTTCTTTAGCCATATCCAGAATAGTCCTACTAATAGACTCTTCTTCTACTTGCTCTTTAACAAGTCTACCTTCCTCTTCATCCTCTCCATTCAACCACTGGAATGTAGCCCAATCACCCTCCTTCTGAGCCTGGTCTACAATCTTATTGATGCTCATAGTAGTTTCAATCTCTCTATCAACAGTAGCAGCAAAAGGCATAACTCTGTCAGTTATGTTCACTTTGATAGCTGGAACTGGTGGATATTGGAACAGGGCGTCATTAGTAGTCAAATACTTATAAATCCACTCATGGTGAAGGTATTCCTCAGCTGCCCTACCGAGCCAGTAGGTAGCCAATTTGGGTAATCCCTCTACATCAAAGTAATTAGCAAAGGTTCTATACAGACTATGGTTAGCCAGTTCAGCCGATAGTTGCTTTACTAGCATTTCAACCATTACGCTTGACAAGGTACACTTACGTCTACTCTCATCAATGTTCTTCTCTGTATATTGCATAGTAGGCATTGCATCCACTGTCTGAACACCTTGCTTAGTCTCTTTTTGTTCTGGATTTCCTTGTGCGTCTAGTACTCTCATCAGTAACTAATTTAAAGTTGTTTTGCATCAAGTAATCTAGAGGTGCCGATAGCCAAGTAATAAACTTAACTAACCTATAATCTTCCACCTTTTTACTAATAGTTTCTTTCTTAATAGTTAAAGGTGTATCAGCTGCATAGAACTGACTTCCTACACACTCTGCCCTATCTTTCCATATCTTATATAGAGATACTTCATATAGGAACTTAGGATATTCAGTCAGCTTATACTGCTTGTTTGAGTAGACGTTCTGGGTCGATTTCTTTGCCATTCCAGAATGCTCTCACTATAGAGCTACGTTCGCTCTTGTACTTACTCAACAGATAAGGTATATCTGTTTCTGGGCAGTCGTGACGATAAGTAGTCTTGTCAAGTCCCTTTACATGGACAATAAGACGACCTGTAAATCGTGATGTTCTCGTAGGAGGTGCCCAACGTGTGTCAGGAGCTGGGAAACGACGCTGCTTCTTCCAAGCCCTACGTTCTTTCTCAGTCTTAGTCCATACAGATGGGTCACGAGGTTTTACATGTGGATTACGAATACCCAATGCTACCATTTCGGCATCATTGTTTACATCAACTCTCAAATCCTCTTCCTTCTTCTTTTTCTCTTCTTTCTTCATTTTATTTGATGAATTAGAGTTACACATTCTTATAATTTAATTACGCTACCACAAATAGTACACTTGTAGACTTTGTTCTCTGCATCATACAGAGTGTGAGTTGTTGGCAAACCACACCTGCCGCAATCCAGAACTCTAACTGATTGTACGCGTCTTGTCCCCTTCTTAGGAGATTTCTTAATCGAAGCCATAGTTATGATTTTATAGATTTAGCTAGTTTAGAGTCAGCTACCATCTTCTCAACTTCAGAAGAATTGAGCAGCTCTTCCAATCTCTTTACTTCCGCTTTATAATCTTGTACATACTCTTTAAGAGTACCAACATCTCGCTTGCTAGATATTCTGTGATGAACTACCTTTCTAATACAAGTTTCTAAAGACATACCAAACCCTGCATCCTTAAATTCTTGACGCTCTGGTTTACCTTTAGGTCTGACTGTGTATAGTAATTCTAAATCCCAGAAATGGTCACTCGCTCCAGATGTCATTCTAAAATCAGCTTCCTCGATAACCATACCTATTTTTACAGGTTAAATTGTTTCATTATCATGTCCATATGGGCATAATGTACATCTCTGAGAGTGTCTTTCTTGTACTCTAAATACTCCCTTGCACTCATAGGTTCATTAGGTTTAGTTAACCGACAACATTCCCAATCTATTACTGCTTCTTCATAATTACATTCATAAGCAGCTTTATGGTTTTGGATATGATGTTTGTTAATAGCTCTGTGTATTTTCTTGATTCTCTTAGTGCCTAACCAAGGGATAATAATATACATAAGAACTTTATCTAAATCATGAAACTTATACTTATAATAGCCAATATACTTCTTCTCAGTCTTGAGGAAGGCAATATAATGTCTAAGAGTATATGGAATGTGTTTCCATGAATCTATAATATTACTTATAATCATTGCAAGTTGTTCATTTCGACTACAATGTCATTGTTTACTTTCTTAATAGCCTGACTGAAATTGTTCATTTTATCTTTCATCTTAGCCTTTAAAGATTGAATAGATGTTTTCAGGTTATTAATCTCAGAGTTTAGTATAGACTCCTTCTGTTGAAATTCCTTTTTCATCTCAACTCTAAATTTGAGATGGTCAGGAAGAATTGAATAAAGGGAAATAAAGCTCTCTAAAACCTTTAATAACTCTTTATACTTTACAACTTTAGTAGTCTTATCTATCACGAGTACATATGAATCACAATCGTTGCCTGGTAAAACATTGATATACTTATCAGAGATAGTATTCTGCCTTCCTAGATGGTCACCCAGTCTAACTGTAATTGGAAATCCACTTAACTGAAAATATTCAGAGTTGGTATCTCCAACTTGTTCTACTTGGATAAATTCCTTCTTCTCAAGCCATGCCTTAACTTTACTTAGTCCTTTCACTTATTGACTTGTTCAGTTACTTTACCATACATCTACAAAAAATAAGGGTCAACCCATCTACTAATGTAGACAGAATTGACCCCTATAACTATTGTATGGAGTCGTTGGGAGCCAGAGACTCCAAATATCGGTTGACAGCTTTCATTGCATTGTCAGGTATCTTCTGCACTTCTTCACTATGATTTACATAATGTAAGGTTGCACCTACGCCAAATATAGCATAGCATTGGTTAGTTGAGGGAGTAAGTACACATAACACCGCTGCTATTGCAGTAGGTATTACAAAGTGTTTCCTCTTCACACCAGACTTCTTTACCCCTTTAGCCACGCAAGTTCTGGTGCCACAAACATCGCACTGTGAACTACATACTGACATAAAGAATAAGATAACTGATACAATTAAACCAACAATTGAAAGAACCATTAACAATGTATGAACTGAGTCAGCGATACTACATAAGTATAATACCCAATATTCCATACTATTTGAAAATTTTGCTTATTTGATACATCAACTCTCTAGCAACCGTAACGACGGAAGTTCCAGCTAAAATCAAACCCCAAGTCTCCATAGAGAGAGGTTCGGTTCTGAACATAGCACCACCATATTGTACGATTAAGAATTGACCAACGAGAATAACTAAAGCAATTCCAGCAAACGCAGGATTCTTTAGCAAGCCATCAAAGATACTTCTTCTTTGTCCGAACACTCTAGCATTAAACAGATTCCACCATTGTAACAATACGAATATTGTAAAGAACTCTGTTAGAGATACTGCTTTAGTATAGAGCAAAGTGACTAAGAATATGAAGAATATAATGCCAACTCCAAAGATTTCACACCACATTGGTTTAGTGATAATGAATGCCTTAGGACTTCTTGGTTTATCCTTCATAACTGCATCGTTAGCTGGTTCAGTTGCTAAAGCCAATGCAGCGAATGTATCCATGATTAAATTAACCCACAACATCTGTGTAACAGTGAAGGGCAGGTCTATACCAATGAACGGACCAACACAAGCTATAAGTATAGCTACAACATTGATTGTTAATTGGAACAGAATGAAGTGCTGTATATTCTTGTACAGACTTCTTCCCCACTTAACACCTAAGATGATAGATGGGAATGAATTGTCGAGTAGGATAATATCTGCAGCTTCTTTAGCTACGTCCGTACCATTATTCATGGCTATACCTACTTCGGCATGATTTAAAGCTGGGGCATCATTAGTGCCATCACCAGTCATTGCAACAACCTCTCCTATGCTCTGATACATTTTAACCAGAGTTTGTTTATCCTCTGGTTTAGTACGAGCATATACATCAGTATTGTTCAAAGTAGTAATTGACATTCTGTCTCCTACTTCTTCTCCTAATAAAGCTCTTGGGTTGTCGCTTAGTCCTGCCTGCCTAGCTATCTCCGTAGCTGTGACTGGATTATCACCAGTGATAATTTTAACTGTAATACCAGCTTCTTTTGCAGCTTTAACTGCATCAGGAACGTCCTTACGGATTGGGTCTTCAATAGCCATGAAGCCATTATAAGTGAAGCCATTCAATTTCTGAGCATCCTCTAAGGTCATAGATTCTTTATAAGCAAAGCCTATAACTCTACGTCCTTTGTTCTGCTCCGAAACACAGCTTGGTAAGCCTCCTTCTACTGTTTCATTACACATGGTAAGAACAACTTCGGGAGCACCTTTTACCAATGAAATAAAGGCATCACCTTGTTTAACAATGGACATCATAAACTTAGTCTTACTTGAGAAGTCCATTCTGAACACAGGAGTATTATCTCTCCTTATATCATCAAGTAAGTCCCCAGCATCCATATACTTAATTATAGCACCCTCTGTAGGATTACCAACGGTCTTATCACCATCTACATATGCAGTAGAATTGGCAAGAGCATTGATAGTAATATATGCCCTATTAGGCATTACCTCATTTACAACCTTCATCTTATTCTCTGTTAGAGTGCCCGTTTTATCGGTAAGAATAAGAGTAGTTGCTCCTAAGGTTTCACAAGCGTGCATCTTTCTGACCAAATTATTTGCCTTAGACATGCGTTTCATTGAATACGCAAGGGCTAGTGTTACAGCCATAGGCAATCCTTCTGGTACAGCTACAACTATTAGTGCAACTGCAATCATTAAGAAGGATAATAGGTCATTAGTAATCTGCATCCAGTCTTGTCCTACATAAGCTTGTTCTATAAAGAAGTACCTTACTAATAAAGCAAGAATAAGGAATCCAGCAGCACCAAACGCAATCTTATTGATTAAATCAGCAAGACCATTGAGCTGCTTGTTTAGAGGAGTCTCTGTGTCAGTAATTTCAGCAGCTTTACGTGCTGTCTGTCCAAATGCCGTATTATCTCCAACTGCATTGACTACACCTACTACAGAACCTTCTTCAACGATAGTTCCTTTTAGTAATAGCCAAGAGGGATAAGTGGCATTTAATTCACCTTCCTCTTTAGGTTGCTTAGTAACAGCCTTAGATTCTCCAGTTAGAACAGACTCATTAACCTTTAAGTTATGAGATTCGTAGGCTGTAATATCAGCAGGAATTTCTTCTCCAGCTTCTAACAGCACTACATCATCAACAACTAGGTCTTTTCGAGCTACTTGGGTTACTATCCCATTTCTCCTTACCTTGACAAGTGTATCATCAGAACTTGAAGTAAGTACATCGAATTTCTTAGATGCACTATACTCATTTAAGAATCCTATGGTTACAGCTAACAAGATAGCAGCTATAATACCAATAGGTTCTAAATATTCCGACTTAATAACTCCCAGTACCAATGCAATAATTGCAGCGACACTCAATATTTGAATTAGGGGGTCTTTAAACTTCTCAAGGAAAAGTATGTACCAAGGGTCTCTTTTAGGTGGAGTTAACACATTAGAGCCATGACAATCTCTACTATGATTAACCTCAGCATCTGTCAAGCCCTTTAACAATTCTATATTCATCTTTTAAGTTATTTAATTATTAAAAGGTGGACAAGATGCCCACCAGTGTAGTTTTTACTCTTCGTCTTCTTCGAAGTAATCAGGGAATGCTTCAATAAGGATAACGGGAACGTTATGTCCTTCTTCACTTCCCCACTCGGCGATGCTTTCCAGCAGTTCATCTTCAGCGTCGTCAATATCATCATCTTCATTGATTTTGTCAATGAGATATTGAGCTTCTTCATCACTGATTTCACCGTCAGCCAACAGCCAAGCCATTACAGCTTCAGCAAAGAATGCATCAAACTCAGAAGTAGTATCACCTTCTTGAGAGTCTTTCTTCTCCCACAGCATTTCAACTTCTTCCTTTGTCACTACACCATCCGCCATAATTTCTTCGCGGAGTTCTTCTACATTTACTTTACACATAATTGTAAGTTTTAATAATTAAATAAGATTGGGTAATACCCTTTCGATTTCACCTATAGATTGCCAAGAGCCAGTGTTACCAAGAGCCTTGAACTTCCACTCACCGTCCTTACGATAAGCATAGCCTAGAACAATAGCTTCACGACCAATGAATGTAGTTTCAGGGTCTTTACTATCATTGTCCAAGTTATACTTAGCCAATACGTTAGGATTGGAGTTTGGACGGGTTACAGGACGTCCGTCAGTTGTCGTATAGATTCTCAATCCCATATAAGGAATCTTATCGAATCTTTGGTGACGATATGAGTTGAGGATAAATGCAACGTACTCAACTTCAGGTCTGATTCTATCCAGTTCTACTGAAATAGTTTCATTATCCATTCCGTCGTCTCCGTTAGTATCACCTACTAAATCATCACCAGAGTGATGGATTGCTCTGTCACTAGAGTCTTTATGACCAAAGTAAACAGTTTCAAGCTTACGCTTGTTAGCATCCATAAGAACCACAGAAGCATCAAGGTCAACAGCCTCAGTACCTCCACCAAAACCTAAGAAGCCACCAGATTTGATAGCTCCCCAGTTTGCTCCAAAGAATACTTTAGATAACTTATTACCGTTATCATCCTTAGACAGATTAACTCTGCCTCCCTTAGATAAGTTTATCATAGCTTACAGATTGTTTGGACCTGCGTTGATACCATAACTGGACAGAATGTCACACAGTAACACATTCTGATAGTTACCCTTACCTTCGTTCACAGCTTGGAACTTCCATGCTCCATCCTTGCGATACAGTCTGCAGAATACCAATGCTCTATCCATAGAAGCATCTTCTTCCAGGTCATACTTGGCAAGAACGTTGTTACCTTCTGCACCTTCATACAGGTTAACCTTGGCATTCTTTACCATACCAAAGTTCTGCTGACGATTCTTGGCATCATGGATATTGACAAGAACTACAATTTCCTGAACATTGGCAGGAACCTTAGCAGTGTCGATAGTGATAGTTTCATCATCACCATCACCTGCACCAGTACGGTTATCACCTGAATGATGAATACAACCAGTAGCAGCTATAGCTTCAGGACCATCCAACTGCCCAAACAGAGCCATTGCATCGTCACTTACAGCTTTACCATCAGCACCAAGCAGAATAGCCATAGCATCCAAGTCAAATTCTTTACCAGGTTGTGCTGCATCCCAGCCCAAACCAATTCTAAACACACTAGCTGTGGACTCCTTAGAAAGGTCAATGCGTCCACCTTTTTGCAAGTTAATTGCCATAATAAATGTAGTTAAGTTATTAAAAAATTAATTGAAGGAATATCCTTCAAACACAGACGATTACACGCCTTTTCGCTTCCAACTAAGATAAAGTTGAGGAGTTTCAATCCTCTCATCTATCTTGTTATCCAAGACGAAGCAATTAAATCCTAAATCAGTATAATACTTAGCTAAGTATATTCCCAACTCAGGAAGATTCTCGTCAAGGTCGAACACCAAACTATAAGAATTTCTTGCAGATTTAGCTTGCATTAAGCTAGCTATTTCTTCAATACATTTCTGATGTAAGGTGCTACTATCAAGTTTTAACCCATATTTAGTGATTGTATAAGCATCTAAGGCACTTAGTGGCTTAGGCTTGGGAAACCACTTATCCCTAAGCTTTACTAACTTATTCATACTTAGTTATTTAAGTTTGTAGTCCTACCCAGAATCGAACTGAGACCTCCATATCCGTAGTATGGTATTCTATCCGTTAAACTATAGGACTAAAGAATAGAGGGTGTGTTGTTACACCAAATGCTCTAAGGGCGGTTATTGACGTTGAACGTATGTGCAGTGACTTAACGTACACATTAGCCGACTTTTGTTCTCCTACTAACAGCTAAGGGTATCACGTACCCTCCCAATCTTAATTTCAGGTTCCGCTTGTACTGTTGAAACTTATCAATAACTGGCTCCGACACTTAATATCACATTGAGCAACGTATCGGAACCCTCGTCATTTCAGACTAGGAATACTACTCTCCGAGATTAATGCTTGTGCCTCCCTGCGGTTATACGGAAGGACCAGTAAGTTCTATACCTTCACGCTTGTCAACACCACAATAGCTACTCGTGACCTAAGGATATACCATAACTTCCGCTCGCAACTCTTTAAATGATGGGTACTACTAACCCTACATCCCCTCTATTATATCAATATTCAAATTCTTTAGGACTGTCCTTATAAATGTCTTTTAATACTTGGAAGGCTTTTAACCTTGATTCTGTATCATGGTGTTCCCACCAGAAATCTAAACCAGCCATCTTTACCTCCTCAGTAGCTTTAAGGAACTCTGGATTAAACTCAGGGATATTATCAACCAAATCCTTATAAGATGGATGTCCCTTTCTGTTCTTCTCCTTAAAGTCAAATCCCTTGACTGCTGATACCTTTAAGCACCAACACATACCTGGATAAATAAGCCTACTAGTCTCACTTATATAGGTATCCTCTGCAGTCTTTATAACATCATATACTCTCATAATCTAATAAGTTAAATTAGTATCCCCAGAAGGAATCGAACCTTCATCTAGAGTTTAGGAAACTCTCGTTCTATCCGTTGAACTATGGGGACAAATAAAAATGCCATCTACTCTCACGAGCAAATGGCATAACATGGATTACTTCTCTTTTATTACTTCAACTTTTACTGTGACCCCACAGGGATTCGAACCCTGGTCTACGGATTAAGAGTCCGCAGCTCTACCTACTAAGCTATAGGGTCAAGTTGGAGAGTCACCACTGTCCTCTCCGCGATAGGTTTATCTACAATGTAGAAAGGTTTTAATACCTACGATATGAAGGTATGCGCAAGTCCTACTTTACCTTAAACTCGAAGTGGTTATTTACCTCTATTAACAGATTTGCATTTAACTGAGCCAGGACGTGTAGTTGCTTTCTTGAATGATTCAGGCTGAGCATCCCACCATCTCTTAGCTGCTTCTAAGTTAGCTACCATTTTCTTGTATTTCATATAGAAGAATTTACAAATATATTAATCAGTAATCTCTATAGTCCTACTAGCTTCTTGTGCTAGCTTATCACAAATCTTGTTATATTGGTCGTCTGCGTGTCCTTTAGTCCACTCAAACTCAACCTTAGTATGGAAAGCAATTGCTGCATCAAATCTCTTCCACAAATCCAGATTCGCCTTTCTCTTCCAATTCTTAGTATATGTGCAGACCACATACTGAGAATCAGAAACTATGGTAACTTCTGAAGGTGTTGTAATAGATTCAAGGGCAACTATAGCTGCCATTTGCTCCATCCTTTGGTTTGTACTGTTCTTGTACATCTTAGAATATCTAGCTACTTCTTTATCATCCTTAAGGATAACAAATCCAATGCCACCTTGATTACGAGCACTTGAATATGCTCCATCAGTATATACTCTATATGTACTCATGCTTCCGCCTTGCAGTTATACAGATAGTCTGTGTAGATTCCTAATATATAAGCAATCTTATAAATATCACCTTCCTTCTTCGGAATTACCTTCCCAAGAACATCGTTGACCATATCTAATACCACAAACCCTTCTGGACTTTGCAAGTAAGGTTCCATTAATCTGGCTAATTCCTTAAGGTAAGGTTTTGCTTCTATAGAAGCTCCGTCAATACTCTTAAGCAATGCAATTCCTGTACCATCCTCTCTATTAGTAATTTCCTCTATTTGGTCAGCAAACTCATGTCGCATAAAACCTAAATAGAATGCCTTAGAAATATCATCGCCAACCCACTCTGAGAAGCTATTACACTCCTTAATAGTAGATAGGTCAATGGGATGTTCCATCAAATTTTCAACCTTCATAATCATTCAAATAATGCCTCTAACTTGGAAGCTAAGTTATTGGCTTTAGTAGAAACTCCATCTAAAGCTGTACATTCTACTTCCAGCTTTTTGATTTCTTCCTGCTTTTCAACTTTAGTCGCTGCTGCTTTCTCAGCGGTAGCTTTAAGTTTCGTAATAGTACTCTTAAAAGTAGACATTGCACTGTCTATCTCCTTACTAAACCCTGTTGATGTGTTACCAAAGATATTCATACTAAGTGTAATTTAAGGATTAAGAGTAAATTCAAGGGTAGTAGCCCGAGTGGGACTCGAACCCACACGCCCATTACTGAGCATCAGGGCTTAAACCTGACGTGTCTACCAATTCCACCATCGAGCCATGACTAAGAGGGTTGCAACTTACATACCATATCCTCAAGACTTACGCATATTTCAGCCGCTAAATTCTACCATCCGATATATACCTCTTAGTTATACTGAAGCAGTGATTGAGTACCATTAAGGTACTCTAAAGAGGTATTCTGCACCCACCCCACTCCTTGTACTTCGGAGCACGTCTTATTACATACGCTCAACTCGCTTAGTTGTCATCGCCAAACCTAATATTTAAACTCCTTTGATTTGGAATTGGGAGCTACTTACAACAAAATCTTTTCAACTCAGCTGGAGTATGGAATTGTTTCCAGAATGGATGTCTATAATCAAACTTCCAATCACAAATATCCCAATCGTTTACCAACTCATTTGGTTGAGAGATTTCGTATTCTAAAATATCATTAAGCTGTGCTATCTGCTTTACTTGCATTCTTTGAACTCTTCTGACAATTCTGTTATACCATACATGGTTACTCTTGTCTTTCCAAATCGGCTTCTTTTTGCTCCTGCTCATAGATTCTTAATGCTTTCTCATAGTCATACCTTTTAACCATAGGAAATAGTTGACCATATCCTACTTCAAAGTATGCCATATTAGGTGTTCTTTCAAGTCTTTGTTTAGCTTCCTCTAGTCGACCCTGAACTAGCTCTGTCTTACCATACCAGTAGCTGTCTGGGTTCTCTGTATTAGCTAATGCTTCTTGTTGAGTTCTTATATTAGCCTTACACCTCTCTAACTCTTCTGTGTTAGGAAGGAGTACTCTCTTACTATGTTGCATTCTCATATACATAGCATATCTAAGACCATAGAACTCTTTCTTACTAAATGGAATAATAGGAATTACCCAGCCATTCTCTATACCTTGCGCCCACTTATATTCATCAGTGCCTGGTCTATACTTGTCTGTAAACCTATCACAATATCCACTATTGTCCCATTTCTTAGAATAAGTGCCGTAGTAATATCTACCTGCTCTAGGTTTAGGAACTCCATGAGTATCTGTCCAATATTTAGCGTACTCGTAAGTGCCTGGAACATGATAAACAGGTAAAAAATAGCATCTTACCATCCATATCACACCAATAATTACCTAAGAATCTTGGAGCATGGTATTGACATTTCTCATAATGAATAAACTCACGGTCTGGAAAGCCATATTTATTCCAACATCTAGTTTTACTAGAATCCACCTTTCTTGGTACAGATACTCTACCAAAATCGGGAATCTTAACTTTCTTATTGTATGCTACTTGTTGCTTATTGATATGACTAGTCTGTTTTCTATCTAGTTCTGGTTTAACAACTTGAACTAAGCCATCATCGTCCACATAATAATCACCTCTCCATCTTCTATATCTAAACTGTTCAAAATGCCACTCAAGGTCTGCAAGACCCACTTCCTTATGACTATTTCTCAAGTCCTTAATAAGAACATAGAATGCTTTGACTAAATCATTATAGGGTTTTCCTATAAATTTGTCAATAAAGCCAGTTATTCTGTTTGTTCTTAGATAACCACGGTTAATGTTCCACCCCTTAATAAGACGACCTACTGATGCTTTCTGATACCTCAGTTTCATTCCTAAATGAGTTCCAGGAAATTTATCCATATCCCGTCTTGGAAAGCCACTTCCTTGACTGCATCTATTATGGCTTCCGTGATTATTTTTTCTCTTTTTAAACAATAAGCCTTTATCACTCATACATATTAAATTAAGATGTGTGGCGACAGTTGGATTCGAACCAACCACCTTGGGGTTATGACTCCCACGCTCTAACCAAAATGAGCTATGTCGCCTTAAAGAGTGTAGAATTAACTACACCCTAATAAATCCGCCTGATAAGTGTTAGCAATTCTTATCAATTTTTCACCGCAACTGTAATTGTAGCCCATCACGTCTAATAAGCATCAACAGCCTCTAAGTAATTTTCTCACCCTTACTAACTCTAGGTGGTGGATTATTTCTTATTGCAACGGCAGTCTGGGTTGTGTACCATACCAGATTGTCCAGATGATTTAGAGAACCATATATAAGAGTGTCCCTTATATGTAAACTCAGTTACACGCATTGGAATACCAGTTTCTGTAGTTATAGTTGCAACTGGTCCTCTATTAACGCATGAACATAGTCCTACTAGCATTAGTAACATAGCAACTACTTTCATTTCTTACCTCCTTGTTTAGTTTGGTTGGCTTGAAAGTTTATACCTGCTACATAAGCCTCAGACACTAGTCTTTTAGCCTCATTGATGTCAATTACACCTTGTGCTATTTCTAGCTTCTCAATTTCTTCAAAAAAGTCTTTAATCTCTTTCATATTCCTGTTTGTTTAAAAGTTCGTAGGGTAGGTGAGACTCGAACTCACACACCCGAAGGTACTTGTTCCTAAGACAAGCGCGTCTACCATTCCGCCACTACCCCAATTATTGTTTCTTTATTTTTACTTTAGTTGGTCGTAACATCCCTAATGTGTTTCCACTAGGAGTTAAGAAATCTATCCTATTTCTATGTCTTTTGTGCATCTTATCCATAACTACCCATTTACCTCTAAGTTTAGGATTATCAGAGATTACTGTGATAGTATCACCATAGTTGTAATGCCTTAATAAGTCATGTGATAGGGCTACCCATCTTAACTTTTTAGCATTTAGTTCCTTAATACTAATTTTATTTCCACTAGCTGTATACCATGATAAACCATGCTTTGGTCCAGCATGATAATATGTTGCAGTAACATTGTGCTGCCCATATAAGAATAATGGAATAAACATTAGAATTAGTAATAAATGTTTCATAAGCTCTATTTTTAGTTATAAGTAAAGGGCAAGGCATAACACCCCATAGTCTGTTAGCTACTCAGATTTAGCCCTTTAATATCCTTATAGCATGATTAATGAGCGTGGTGAGAGTATTCTGACTTTACATTTCTTAAGGAACTCCCCACTTTCAAAGAGAGTTGGATATGAATTACCACTAGGTTTCCCTATGAAAATAATAATATCCTTATACCTCTGAATTATACTCCCAATACATTCTGGATGATGCCATTCAACTACTTCTGCTACATCTCCATCCTCCATGCTAGTTAATGGGACAATCGTTGTTGCTTCTCTAAATATTCTTGCCATAATTTATCTCTTAGTTAATAACGTGGACCTAGAGGGCTTTGAACCCCCGACCTCCTGATTATGAGTCAGTTGCTCTGACCAGACTGAGCTATAGGTCCGATTTAGCCACACTATCGTAGGGCTATAAGCTCCCAACGTCCGACTGATTACGGAAGGTTGCCCACTAGTCCGACAACCTATGTTTTGTTATTTACTTGTCTTATCAAAAGACTTAGTAATGTCCAATAACATCTTCAAACCTACGGCATCCATAGCTGAATTACTTGAACCATTTCCTCCAAACATTACCGATGGAACCCATGATACTTTAGATTCAGCTAGAGCTTGTGCTACACCGACAGCTGTTTTATAATCCCATTCAGCTCTTTCGGCAGGAGTTAAACCTGCTGAAACCAATGCTCTATTTGCTGCTGCCTTAGCTTCACCTTCTGCTTGAACCTTTAAAGCTACTTGTTTAGCTTTCTTAGCTTCAAGTTCTGCTACTTCAAACTCTTGCTGTGCCTTAGTAACTGCTACTGCCTTCTCTTTCTCTTGCTCCCACTTAGCTCTCTCAGCTGCTGCTCTACCCTCTTCAGTAATCTGAACAGTTCTTTAAATAGCTTCCAAAGACTTAGTCTTAGAAGTAATTACAGCCAAGTTAGCTTGCTTCTGAGCATCAATTTGAGATTGAGTAGCAGCATCATACTTAATGTCTAAGATAGATACCAAGCCACAAGTAATGCCGTACTGACTAAATGGTGATGTTTCCTGACGTTTGTAACCGCTCGGAGAGTTAGTATCAGCCACAATCTGTGCCTTTGCTCTCAACTCCTTTTCTCCAGTAATTTCATTCGTTACTGAATCACGAATTACAGTAGTCTTATACACTCCATTATTAAGCTGGTCAGTAATATAGGCAATCAAGTCTGTTCTTGTCTCAGATACAGACTCTAGCGAAGACATTAGAGGACCACAAGAAGTTACAACCTTATATAGAGTAGGCTTAATTAGATTAGCTATCAATGCCTTTTCAGAACCAAAGTCCTGCTGAATCTTCTTCATATTAGAATCATCATTGGGCATAACAACTCGGAAAGAGCCTATAATAAAGCCTCTACCCTTATCATTGAAGGTTAATGCTGCTGCAGGATTAGCACCTGATGCTACATAGTTACCCTCACTAACCTCTTCTAGACCTGAAAACTCTACTTGGGAGGTTTTGAAATACTCGTGTTTGTTACCCAAACCTTGCCATTGTAGACCACCATCGGTCCAAACAACATACTCACCTGTTACAGGCATTTGACACACATAGTTCTTAGACTTATCTGCATCCTCAAAGAGTGCTCCAGATAGACAAACTAACACGACTACAATTACTCCTGCCAAGATAGCAAAGATTGTACTTTTCTTAACTTTAGGTTGACTCATTTTCTTCTACTCATTTAACATTAAACATTTTCACCTTCTTGGTGTATCCAGTAATAAAACGGAATACATAACTTACCAAAAGTTATCTTTCTCTCAGTAAGATTAATAACACCAGAAAGGTGAGCAACAATCATAGCATAATATACCAAAATTAGTATAATTAGCAATACTAGAATTACTCTTGTGTAAATCATATCACGTTGTTTAGTTTTTTATACACCTGCTCTACCCATCTATCATAGTAACCTTCTCCGTCCCATATATAAGGAACACCTAACACAGAGCTATCAGTATATGGATTGCTCCATGCTGCTTGAATTTCCTCTCTACTAACAGGTAGGTGCATTAGTATTTTATGAGCTAACTGTCTCGCCTCAATTCGCCAGATTCTCCTTACCTCTTTATCATAACTATATCCGAATTTCTTACAGTTACGATTCTTAGATACTGGAGATGCTCCTCCGAATTTTCTCTTATCCTTCATCGCCTTCATAAGATTTAATCTTTATGTTGGGCTACCAGGATTCGAACCTAGACTACAACAGTCAAAGTGTTGTGTGCTAACCATTACACTATAGCCCAATGGAACAGACGACCTTCCCACTAACTCTTTAACCTCCGCAATGGGCAGCAGAGGGGTTCACTATTTTAAAGTCATAATATTTTCTTTGCTGTGAGTCGTCTTACAATAATTCTATACCATGAGTTCATCATAGTAAGATAAATTCATGCCGCTAAATTGTCCTTCCCAATTACCAGAAAGTAGTTCATCGTTGAACTGTGATGTAATTTCATCCTTATGGGTGATAACTAACATCCTCCTGTGTGTATAATGGTTTGGAATGAAAGTAGAATCTACTAATAATGCGTGTTCGAATAATTTAACATCGAACTCCACAGCCCTAAGAGTCTTTTGGAACTCATTGAACTGATTATTAGGGTCATCTACAGCTCTAACAGGTTTAGAAGTAGGAATTGGACCATTACCATGTCTGGTAATATATGGTCTGATAACATACACATGGTCTGTTATCTCTTCCGTCATTCTATCTAAGTGATTCTTAGATACTTCCTTTATCCTATTAATAATTTCCATAGCATTTTGACAAGTAGTGTTACTTGGAGTACAATAAGGCATTATACCAAATCTCTGGTCTAGTAATATACCTTGTGAACCTTCAAAGACCTTGTACTTATAACGAGTAAGGATATTCTCGTCATATACTGTTACAGATTTGAAGTATTCATGCACTCTAACACACCAATCATCAATATTATACATTGGAAGGCTGGAACTGAAATCATAGTAGTTCTTAATAAGTGATGCAATCTTGGCTCTTAGAACCATGATATTAGCACAATCTCGAACAGTAATATGATAACCAGCGGCTACTCTATCAAGAGCAGATTTGAATCCTGTGCCTACAGTACCATGTTTAAGGTTCTCCTCATTGTTCCATTGATTAATAACATCAAAGGGAGTAACAACCTCACAGAGTGGATGGTAGATAATCTCTGGATAGACTCCGAGCTTATTTAAGTCTACCAATTCTCTCATAGTAGTAATAGGGTCTACAGTACAGTATTTAGACCAGTATGTTGGTATGCCAAGTAAAGTTCCACTACCATAATTACTAAACGTGTGTTCAAGTTTGCCATGCCTTACAGTATGACCAACTTGATGTCCACCACTGAATCGAATAACTATTGTTTCTTCTTTAGGATGTGCCTTACATAAATTATGGACGGTTTGCCCTTTACCCTCGTCACCAAAGAACGAGCCTAATACAATTTCATTCATCTTTTCTTAATAGGTATAAGTTCCACTTTCTTCACCTGCACTGGTTGGAGCTGCTGCTTCTGCTTCATAGGGTATTCCAGTGAGGTCTTCGTGTTGCTTAATGGCTTCAGCAATTACGTTGTGAACATTGTGTGAATCACAAGTAAGTACATTCTGTCCGAGTAGGTTCTTCCAACCTGGAGCAATTCTTGTACCATAGCTACCATTAGTAACATGAATATGATAGACGTTATATTGCTCTTGAGCTTTCTTAACGGCTTCTTCCTCGCTAATAGGATTAGCAGGGTGTTGATAGCCTAAGAAATCTTCCAAAGCACGTCCACTGATGCCGTGCAAGTTGGGTTCATCACCAATGGTGAATAGATAACCCTTCTTGTGTCTTTTAAACCATGAGTCTGTTTCAGTGTGATAGCCAGCAATTATATGAGCCAATAAATAGCTCTCGCCACTATTTCCACCTCCACCGCCTTCGAGTACAAACTCTTCAAGAGAGTTTACAATCTTCTCAGTATCAGATTCAAATTGTCCAACTTGAATAGGATACCTATCGTACTCATGGTCGCCAACAGCCATAAATAACAGCTGTGGGTCTTTGACTCCCAGTTGCATTAGAGCATCCATGAGTTTAGGGAAGTTATCCTTAATCATTTCATGGGGTGTTCTACGCATTGAACCAGTAACATCAAGAGCAATGATAATCGGAGTAGTTTCAGGATGTTCGTTGCTATCTCTACTTTCTCTAACACCAGTGTTAATCATTTCTGGTTTAACCTGTGTGTTATAGTTTCTTGCATTTACGTTAGACAATTTAATGTCTGACTTTGCTGATAGAGTGTGATTCGTAAAGACAGCATCAGCTGACTTGGTCGCATACTCTCTATCGCTGGCTAATGCAGAATAAGCTGCAAAGGAATAACTTCCACTTCCCATAATTACTTCAATTTAGCATCGTCTTCTAGCACTTCTGCTACATTAATCATTTCCTCAGTTTCGTCAGCTGGGAACTCTTCACCATCAACTTTAAGTGCAAGAGCATATTCGATGTTAGCAACTCGTAAGTCACGTTCCAATTGATGTCTCTTAGCTACCCAAGCCTTGGGGTCAAAGCCATTACCAACTTCCAACGAAGTAGTGGATTTTACAGATAGGTCTCTGTGCTTGTTTAACTCATTCTTGATACGAAGAACTTTCATCTTACATTCTTGGATGAATCGTTCCTCTTCAATTTTTGTCATTTCATACAAGTTCTGCGCCCTTGCATCAAGTACACTCTGACCACTTCTCCTTAATCCGTCTTTAAAGCTACTCATAATTCATTTTACATAATAACATTTGCAAATGCTAATCTTTGTAGTACTAACTGAGAATCTTGCTATTTAGAAAGAATAAGTCCTACTGTTATTGCTAACAAATAGGACTAATTTTGAGCCTCCGATAGGAATCGAACCTACAACCTTCTCATTACAAGTGAGTTGCTCTGCCTATTGAGCTACGGAGGCAAATTAGCACACATACTTAGATGTGTGCTCAGAAGGCACGCCTGTTTTCTAATACATCTTACCACTAAACGACTATACCCAACAGGACTTTGACGGTATAGGCAAGGATTCGAACCCTGCGTCTTTCACTTACCAATTGAATACTTAGAGATAAAATTTGCTGTAAGCCTTCTTGTACTAATGATAAATACAAGCCGAATGTGTGGGAGTCGAACCCCTCCGCCGCCGTGACAGGGCGGTATGCTACCGTAACACTTCACACTCGTTAAATAACTATCAAGATGGAAGGATTAGCCCTATTAATATCATTTAAATCCCTTTCGGATTCCTTCCTGTCCTTTGTCTTCTTTTCATTTCTCCCAAAACACATTTGGCTCGTTTGGGCATCGTAATAAGATTTTAACACTTGATAGTTATAGTACTCCCAACGGGATTCGAACCCGTATTTTTGCCTTGAGAGGGCAATTACCTAACCAGTTAGTAGATAGGAGCATTTTAACTGTTCTAACCCCCGCTAGGCGTTTAACTAGTATTATAAGAACAGTTAAGGTGGGTGCTAGCCGTTCCTATTCCACCATTGTGTACTACGTTGCTAGCCAACGTGTGAACTTCTCTCCTCTGTTCGTTCACAGTGTAGCCTAACTACCCTATTAAGGGTTAAGGAGGACTACAAGGTATTGGGTAGGGGACTCGAACCCCTAATCTCCACATTGAAAGTGTGGTGACTTGACCAGTTCGTCTAACCCAACATTAACTCAGTTTAAACTCTAAGTACTTGTCCTCACCTCTACTTATTTCTGAGACTTTGTAACCACAGCTTTGGTATAAAGCCTTAGCAGTCTCAACCCAGTTACTACTCATAATGCTTTCAATGGGATAAGTAGTGGCTAAACCAACGAATACTAGAATATCATTTACACGAATGGTGCTGCAACTACCATTCCAATACTTCTTTATAAGCTGATTAATTACAGCTATGACAACATTAGGAAGAGATGGAGTTTGTTCCAACGTCTTCGGATTTAATACTTGAACCTCATTCATAACAATAAGTTTTTAAGTTATAATAAAAGTTCCAAACATTCGCGGAGAGCAGTGGAATCGAACCACATACACTTTTTATGTACGAAACTACTTAGCAGGTAGCCCCTATCACCATCAAGGTTTACTCTCCATACAGAATTTCTTTACTCTGTAATTCTGTAAAACAGCTAAGGACTATCTTTGTTATTAGGCTGCTGCTCTACCACCTGAGCTACTGTTAGACGAATCTAACGTGGGGACTCGAACCCCAGACCCGCTGCTTTGGCTACAAAAGATAAATTGCTGTTAGTCCTTATCTACTAATCGACGTGGGGCGAGGAGGAATCGAACCTCCAACGCCAGGCTCTTCAGACCTGCGCTCTACCATTGAGCTACCGCCCCAAGAGGAAGGATTGTTATCTCGTGTAACCCTTCTAAACCACGTTAAGTAATGGTAAACAAACAGGAAGATTTTATTTTAAAACCCATTACTAAAGGGTGTCTAGTGGTAGTCGAAACCACGTCTACTGAACCACAATCAGTTATTCTAACCGTTGAACTATAAACACCATATAAGACCTACACGTACATCCACTTCCATTTATGACCAGTGACGCGTCACCAGTGAGTTGTACCCTCATCCTACTTAAGGCATTTCACCTAACCACAACCTCGGTCTAATTTATTGTGAAAGGCTAACTACTAGCTATCCGCACTTAGAACTACTTCCCCATTTTAACCTTCTGGTGTACGGAATTGGGTACTTGAGTTTAGTTAGCCTTTAAAGGACACCAATCTGGAATTATTACCTTTTCATAAGGTCTTAACATTCCTTCAATCAGTCTATTTCCTGATTCTGTGCAGAGAGCCTTCTCATCATCATCGTTGAACCAGTCATCAGGGTCTGGGTCAGGAACAATTCTACAATAGGGGCATTCTCTACATTGTGTAATTTCTTTCTTAATTTCCACCATAATTTTATCAATTAGTACCCCGTGATGGATTCAAACCATCGACCCACGCCTTAGAAGGGCGTTGCTCTATTCACTGAGCTAACGGGGCATCATCAGAAGTCATTTTTTGCATATACTGTGCTAACCCTTACACTACAACCTCCATATTAATTATACTTTGGGAGGTTGTTGGGATTCGAACCCAAACTAGTCGAACCGTAATCGAAATTGCTAATAAAGTTGCTGTTAGACTTCTTATAGATTAAATAACTTAAAACATTTCTATCTCAAGTTTAGTTTCTTCCTTAAATTTTCTTCTATTATATCTTTCACCTTTACACAACCAACAACTACATGGGGTACTTGTAGTTTTGTAAGATAAAGTCCAGTGTTGATTATAGTTATCACACCATAATCCGTAACTACTTGCAGGAAACTTCTTTAGTCTAGTAATATATTTCTGGACTAACTTCTGCCTGCGCCAATGCTTGTTGCGTGGATTCATCCACTTCATTTGATTCTTTCTTTCCATCGTCTCTTTCAATTAAAGGTTTGAGGAAAGTCCAATCAAATACAATGTCTGCTATTAATACGTCAATCATGCTTCTTTCTTGTTTATAAGTTTATAATCATCCCATTGATTCAGGACAATCACGCACAGATTAAATCTAGCAGATATATCCTTGCATATTCTCTTCTTTAGTTTACGTGGTGTTTTGTAAAACTTGCCAGTAGATATAACAGCTTCAAGATACTCAAACCGTTCTTCTACCAACTTCTTACATTCATCACTAAACCCACCTGCGATAGCTTTAATTATTACAGGTTCTTTACCTACAGCCTTCATAGCTGTGTCATAAATGTGCCCTAGTTTCTTCTTACTAAGCACATTAGCTTTTCTAAATCTTCCTAACATAATAATCTGTTTGTTTAAAGTAGAGGAGGCTGTAGGAGTCGAACCTACTCAACGAATGGGTACGTTACATCGGATAGAGGAAGCAGCCAGACTCGAACTGGCACATCACTGTTACATGATTACTAGTAGTTTTCAAGACTACTGCCTTACCAATTAGGCTTATACTTCCTTATAAGAATACCTTATATTTATCCCACTTATCAGTAAGAGTTAGAGAACCTTTTACTGTAAGCTCACTAGATGGAATCTCATACATATCACCTGTAATTACTACAATAAATACTATATCACAAGTAGAATTATCAAAGTGCCGAATCTTTGAAGTACCAGAAGAACCACCACAATTTTTTAAAGAAACTTCATAATTACCATTGCTAGTTTGATGTTGTGTAGTTTTCACTGATACTCTTTTTAAACCTTCTTTATCTATTGCTATATCGTACTTTTGTGTATCATTTAATGGGATTAAGACAGGAATACAATTTGCTGTGTAGTATGCTATTGCCCTCCCCAATCCTAAATTACCTTGGTGGGATTTGTAGTCACTGTCCCAAGCGTTCATATAAGTAAATTAAAATTCCGTAGTAACTTATCTACAAAGTCCGTTCCATTACCGTTCTGGCAAACCTCCATAAGTTTTTATTGACATTCCCTTCAGCAGCATAGGAACTTACTCCTTTATAATAGGGAGAGTTCCAGTAGGGTAAATATAGGAATTAGCAGTCCTATCAAAATACCACTTAACAGCTTTCTTAATCAATTTAATTGCTTTCATAATTAATAAGTGTTACTGAATAGAATATGTCAATCTTGTTAGTGAAATAAACCCATCCTACCTCCAGAAACAGAATTCTAGGATGGGTTTAACAGGGGACATGGGTTTACTTTTAATGTCTACCACTCTCCCAATTCAGAATGTGAGACACCATACTTACCCAGCATGGTCAGGGCTAATTCACAGCTTATTACATTTTATTCGAGTGTACTTCTCTAGCCCATCTGCACCCATTGAAGGGATTACTTCGACAGACACGGTTCAATCATTTGTTAGTATAAGTACATTTTGCTGTACGTCCCCTTATAGTTGAAAGGAGGTGTCTGAGCACCTTGTCACTCCGCTGGGATTTGAACCCAGGACCCCCAAATTAAAAGTTTGGTGCTCTAACCAGCTGAGCTACGGAGTGAAATACCCACATTACTGTATTAACAATAGATGTGGGTTCAGAAGTCATTTTAATACGTTGCTCTATCCAAATGAGCTAAAATGGGAAATTCCCACTTATTGGATTCGAACCAATTACCTACGGCTTACAAGGCTTGAGGTTTTGCTGTTAGACTTCTTGTAGTTTAACTAAAAATAGAGTAGGGTAACGGAGTTGAACCGTTCTGACTGGTTTTGCAGACCAGCCCCTAACCGCTCGGGCAACCCTACATAGAATACTTCTTATGAGTTCCTATGTTCCCTATTTGGGTCAGTTTCAATAATACATTATTAACGAATAACTCTATAAGAGTTGTGGAGCAGGTGGGACTCGAACCCAATCCTCCAGATTGCAAATCTAGCGCATTAGCCAATTATGCTACCTCCCCATTGTCAGAATACTTTCTTTTCACCCTCTCGGACTACACCAACATTTCAACCTCCCCTTATAATAACACACAATGGTGGGGAGGGCAGGAATCGAACCTACGTTTAGACAAAGTTACAGTTTGTTTGAATAGCTTTTTAAGTTTGCTGTAAGTATTCTTATAGATAAATTTGATGAATAAATTGTTGGGAGGACGAGATTCGAACTCGCAACCTCTACATCCCAAATGTAGTAGACTAGCCTATTGTCCTACCTCCCAATTTACAGAAGACTGTTGTTGATGTTTGCAATCCAAAATATACTGCTATAATCAAAATATTTGCTGTAAGTCTTCTTATTAACTAATCGCTTGCACGCCGTGAGGGATTCGAACCCCCATATCACGGTTTTGGAGACCGTTGCTTCCCCGTCATGCCACCGACGCATATAGTAGACTTACTTCACAGCAAATCTACTAAATTTAGTTTTATATTAAACATAACCTTGCCAGGTTGAGGGCGGTGTCGGACTCGAACCGACAACCCTTGGATTAACAGTCCAATGCTCTAACCATTAAAGCTAACCACCCATTGCGTATAGTGCAGGAATCGAACCTGCGATGGGATTTCTCACGGCAGGTTAACAGCCTGCTGCCTTCGACCACTTGGCTAACTATACATTTACTACAGTTAAACAACTACCCTTGCTGTAGTACCAACGCCACCCTACGATGTGGATTCCATATTTGCTGTCAGGGATAGGAATGTCTACGATGCGCTCTAGAAACGCCTTCTATACTTTCACACATGAGTTTTCTGATTCAGCTACCCTTATACAAGAAGCACAAGATATTATGAATATATCATAGAATTTCTTGTTAAACTCCTTAAATCTAACGGAGAAGCCACCATTTAGATAATCAGACACATTAGCATATTCCCATACTCCAAATGGGCATTTATAAATGTATCCTTCCTCATCTATAAGAAATGAATACTTATTTGCTGGATTATGGCAATAGCAACCCATCATACTATAAAACGAACCTTGTAAGAATGACCTACCAATAGGAACTATTGAAGAATCAGTTGCCTCTTTAGGTTCAGTGATATGATATTTAGCACCTTGACTTTCTAAGAAAGAAGCTGCACTATCCACATTCTTATTAGTATGCCATCTGTCCTTAGATATTCCAAATCTAATAACATTAGAATATTTACTAATAAGTAGTGATAGTTTAGATTTTACTTCCTCGTTATTAGCCCAATCCCCATTAGTAACTAATCTCGCTGAGATTACTTCACTAAGAAGAATGTCTAAGATTTCATACCACGATGGATTACAGAAGAACTCTCCGCCCATCAAATTAACACTCTTGATTTCATTACTCCTAAAGAATAAAGCAATTTCTTTAGCTTTATCAATAGACATCATAATATCACTCTTGGGTGAACTCTCAAAGCAACAATGTGAACAAGATTGTGTACATCTATTAGTTATACGAACTGTTGGATGCAAAAATCTTGGACATTGAGAAGCTAGTTTACACGTACTACAATGGCAGTCGTGCTTACCTTTGCAAGTTTCTTCTATGCAAATATCACAAGTATTCATTATCTAAATAGTTAATTTGTAGTCCCTGTTGGATTCGAACCAACGACCTCCTGGATGTAAGCCAGATACTCTTACCAGCTGAGCTAAGGGACTATTTACAGAAGCCATTTAATTAACGTGTTCGCAAATAACTGGTGCAAATGTTGATTAAAAGTTTGCTGTTAGGCTTCTTATTGGTTAAATTTTTTAACTGCGTTGGGCGGCTGGGACTTGAACCCAGAACCTTCTCCTTATCAGAGAGATGCGCTAACCAGTTGCGCCACCGCCCAATTTAACAGGAAACATTGTTTAGCGTTGTCAAATTAAAAGTTTGATGCTTAAATAGATTTGCTGTTTGTTTCCTTATAGTGAGTGCAAGTTTCACCGACCTTGCACTCTATCGTAACTACAACAGTCCTAAGTGAAAATTCACTCAGCATAGCCTGGTGTAATATATTTCTTACCAATGAACTAACCCAGTTACCATAGGGTGAGTGTCCTTATAATGATAGATAACAGACTCCATAAATGAAGACTGTTCATGCTTTAATTCCATCAAGTAGTTTTTTCCATAGTAGCCACTGGTGAATATTTTATCTTTAGAGAACTCAGTAAGGGTATTATCATAGATGTTTCTATTAAGCCAATCCCAAGTAGCAGCTAAAGGTGCTCCTCTCAGACATAATGTATATAACAGATACCTATTATTACATCTTTCATCCATAGCTTCTTTAATAGTTCTGAGTGTAACACCAGAGTTCTTAAAGGTATCACAGAAATCACAATCCATTATAGGAACTATTTCTTGTTGTATATTCTCTAGTTTAACTCCAGCAGCTTTTCTTTCCTTGCTCCAAGTAAGGTCAACTAAAGTTAATTCTGAAGGTTTTATAGTTTCTAAGATGAGTTCCTTATAAACTAATGGCTCCTCTCCTGCCAATCCTCTCATAGTTAAGCCAGGTTCTATCTTACTGAATAATAGTCTCTGGACAATTCTCTTAATCTTGTGTTCCATTTTCAATCTAATACTTTAATAGGCGCGGGGGAGGGACTCGAACCCTCGACCTCTAGGTTATGAGCCTAGTGAGCTACCAACTGCTACCACCCCACACGTTATTGTCTTCCAGTGAATCCCTGCATAAGAATATCACCAGTAACATCACCTAATACATTAAGAAGATATTCGGAGGCATTATTCTCAGTAGATGGTTCAGTATCTTTATGAATACGTTTTGCTAAATATAGCAACTCATCTAATTTTTGAATAATTAAGTCTAATTTCTCTTCCATAACATATTTAATTAGTTGCGGATGTAAGATTCGAACTTACGACACCTTGCGAGTGTTCCAGCTTATGAGACTGGTGAGATAGACCACTTCTCTAATCCGCGATGTTAATAAAAGGAACTTAGTCAATAATGGGATAACTTCAATCCTCACTTCATTGGTTTCTGCGTACCATAATATCCTAAGTTCCTGTCATTGGATTACTTTGCTAGCTTTCATCCAACCTCCACTAAAAATCTTTATTAAGAGCCTTATTAGTGAATGCTCTTCACACATTTCAAGTCAGTGTGATACTAAGGACTCCCTCACGTTGTATCCTCAACAACACGCTCTCGTATTAACCCTCAGAGAGTATTGGGGAAGATGCGGTGCATACGAGAATCGAACTCGTACCCCAAGATAGACAGTCTAGTATCCTAACCATTAGACCAATGCACCATTTTAGCGTCACCAACTCAAAAAGTCACCGTTTGAATAAACTCGGAGGCTGTAACGCTAAACAGTAGACTTCACGGATTATCTACTTACAAATTTTAAGCTTATTCTGTGGACCGACTGGGAATCGAACCCAGACTCTCTGCGTGCAAAGCAGAAGTGCTCGCCATTATCACTATCAGCCCATAAAAGAGAATTTCCTTTATACATTCACATCGTTCATGCACAATATAACATCCATTCTCTTATTCACCTATTGCTAGGCTCTGTCCTCTTTACTATCCTGTCGAAAGAGTAATCTCAAAAGACATACTGGACAATTCACACTCACCAGTCTTAGGACTCATAACGCAGTCAGCGCAAGCCTATTTCTGCCAGCTCGCAGCAGCCACATACCCTTAACGTCTGATGTGGATAGACGGAACGAAGAGCAGGTAATGAGAATCGAACTCACATCCTCGGCATGGCAAGCCGATGCACTAACCGTTGTGCTATACCTGCAAATTTGAGTAGGTGAAGGGAATCGAACCCTCATCTCCAGCTTGGAAGGCTGGAGCACTGAACCATTGTGCTACACCTACAGACTAAATATGCCCATCTTCACAGACGAGCATACTCTTTACCAAAGCACTTGACTTTAGCAGATATTGTTGTGGGAGTGGTAGGATTCGAACCTACTCAGCCCGAAGGCAACAAATAATATTGTAATAGTGGGTACGGGTGGATTCGAACCACCAATGTTTACCCTGAGGGACGAGATTTACAGTCTCGCACGACACCACCATCGTCGCTGCGTACCCATTATTAAAATAATGATACTTTATACATTAAAACTTTCTCGCCTAAGTTAATTGTATTCTTAGAAGTAATAGCATCTCTAGGAATTGAATAACAATCTCCATTGTCTGTTAATACAAACAATAAATCTGATTGATTATTATCGAAGGTTTTAGTAGTATGTCCACTTTTATTACCTCCACAAGTTTTTAAACTCACAATATAAATACCATGTTCACTTATCTGTGTAGTGGTTTTTACTTGCACTTTTAACAACTTAGTTCCTGTATCTACTATTAAATCATAATCTTGAGAATCGGTAACAGGGATTGAGATTGTCCATCCCAATTTAGAATAGTATGCTATTGCATAACACATTCCCATATCACCTTGCTTCTTAAAATTGATACAATTACTAAACACTTAAAGTTTTACAAAAATTATTACAATATTATCTGTCCCACCTCTCCAACTGTGGCGCACTCCCCTCAACAATGGGATAAATAAAACACAAACACAATCACGTTCTCTCAACGTTTCTGAGTACAAAGATAGTGCAATCTTTAGACTCTACAAAGTGAATAATGTTAAATTTTGTAACAATCGAATATATTGCTATATCCCATCGTAATGTCGAAATTACTAATACTCTGCTAACGGTTATCTATCTTCACAGACCAATAACATGGATAAAATGCAAATTTACAAAGAATTTGTAAGGGAAGTGGGATTCGAACCCACAATAATACTGACCTAGAATGTGTATCACAATCATCTCGATTGCCGCTCTACCGTTCGCGTATTCCCTTATTTTTACTACCCATCTTCACAGACAGGTAGTATTATTAGTTAATATTATAACATGACACAAAATGGAGTAGGGGTTGGTGGAGTCGAACCACCAACACCATGATTAAACATCATGTGCTCTAACCAATTGAGCTAAACCCCCAAAGACTAACTCGAAACTCCTCGATGATAGCCCTCGGTTTGTGAGATAACGTTCAATAGCCTGATGCTAATGCTGTTAAAATAGTCTAGCGTGTTAATCCACTTCACCAGCGCGCCATGTTAGAGAGGGTGAGAATCATACACATAAGAGTCATATTGATTGCTGCTTACTTGCAATACTGCTCATCTAATATGTTGATTCCTATGCTTCTATCCCACCCATAAACAAAGGATTTAGAGGCGCGCACGGGATTCGAACCCGTGAATGGCTAGATTTAATAATTAATTAATTATTTTGAACCATAGCTACTGGTTTCTCACAATAAGGCTAAAGCTAAAGCTCTTGACTCAATGCTTATGCTAAATATCTAGGATTTAGTAACGCTGAGGCTTAAGCTAAAGCTTTAGTCAATATTTTTATTTTTTTATTTACCATGATGTAAGAAGGTAATCAGCTTGTCCACGTCAAGGTTAGGATTCTCGGCGGGAGTGTCATTAACAACCTTCAATGCTTCTGTCACTGCTGCCAGGATGTTACTCCTTCTTCTCAGCAATTCAGCACGCTGTCTCTGAGTCCATTCACCAGTAAACTTCTGCAATGTATAATCACCAGTTTCTACCGTCTTTTTCTTGATAGTAACTTTGGCATTATAATTAGCAGGAAGACGTGCTGGGTCAAGATTCGGGTCTTTAAGGATACATTCCTCAGATTCTGTGGTACGTGTTACACCTTTCAACATTTCTGTTTGACAGATGCTACGTCCAGCATACTCTGGGTCAGTACCTTCAAGCCATACCTCTGCATCAGAGCGGACAGGAATGTTGTTGTACATATCCTCCAGCGGTTTACTTGTCAGGATAGTCTTGAGCCTCATAAGGTCAAGAGCAGTCAATTTACCGAATGATATGCCATCTACTATCAATTCAACTCTCGGCGCACCAGCAGAGTTAGTTGCTTCAACAGCAAATAGTTCATTCAGATAAGGAATAGAGTTCTGCTCAAACCATTCGAGTTTCTCCTCTACAGTTGTGGCTACCTTAGTTGTACCCATATAACGAGCATCTTCAGCATAGCCATCTCTGGGCTTAAAGGTCTTCTTAATACCTTGGAACATGCCCTGATTTTTCTTAAAGAAGGCAGCATAGTCACCAACCATTCTGTTGAACATTGATTGACTATGGTCTACTTTAGCCAGTAGTGTGTTAAGCTTAATCATTTCTTATTCTTTTTAAAGTTTTTCTTTTTGTTTTCAACAATAACAAGCCGATTCAGCAGTTCTTGGTCCATAGCTGCATTGAATAACTCTGTAGCATTTCTAGGACTAGCCTTAAATGGCTTAGTTCCCATGATAAATGCAATAGCGGCAGGGTCATAGCCACTTAGATAGAAGTTGTTAGGAGCATCAGCAAAGTCTTCAAACTTAGGCTTCATTCCCCTACCATAAAAACCATTAGGCAAATCCCAAAGGATTAACTTAAAGTTATCAACATACTCCTTACTAAAACCACCTCTGCGGAGTCTATTTCTAAATTCCTCAAAGTTGGTTACATTGCTACCACACCAGTTGAACTCACCATCACTAACAAGCAACGCTCCAGTTGGGAACTCATTCTCAGATACTTTCATTGAGCTTTTCAGCTTAACAAACATATCTGCCACAGATTGCAAGTTAGTACTTCCAAAGTTGCTGTCTTTGTCATTAGCCCACCTTTCAATAGCAGTCTTACCTTGCCACTTGCAAAGCTTACAAGTATTGCTAAATGTGGCGTAGGCGTCCTTAAATGGACCATCCAATAATGCAGAGAAATAGAGAGCCATTGCTTTACCAATAGCATAAGATGACATATTAGTTCCGATAGCCTCTGCGGTCATAGAACCTGAAATGTCTCTAACTACCAACAATTTGCTGTCTTGGTTGAGGTTCTGTCTTCCAGTCTCAACTAATCCATTAAATTGTGCATTGATAGTCTCTTCTCTATAGTCTTCCAGCCTGTTAGTATAATAACTGTTACCAAGCGGTTGGAACAGTTCAAATACAAATCCAGTATATTTAGCCGTTTTACGACCACCAATCCACTTCGCATACTTCTCTGTCAATCCTTGATTTTTCAAGAACTTAGAGCCTACCAGAAGGCTCAGAGCGCGTCCATGAATGGTACTGAAGTCAAGTTCGAGCAACTTCTTCTGGCTGATTATTTGCTGCCAAGTATGAGCAGTTCCACTCTGTTTGAGTTTTCTGTATTTACGTTGTGCAGCACGGCTATCAGAAGCATCTTTATCGGACTTCTTATCAGCCTTCTTACCATAAATGCAAGAAGCCAAATACTGACCAATAATAGTACGGGCTTGTGATTCAACAGTTTTACATTCCTTTACTGAACGAATAGTTGGCAGATATTTCTTTACCAATTCACTTGTATGACCATTAGCTAATCCAGCTAAGATAGTCTTACGCATGAAGTTCCAATCCAACTTTCTTCCTTCCCAGCCATGATATTGTAAATCAAGGCTCATCATTTCAAATACATCCTTCCAAGAACCAGCAGCAATGAAATAAGGTAGGTTAGCCATGAATGTTGGTTTGTGATGCATTGCTAACCATAGCATACGCATAATACCTTCATTCTTCAAACCTTGTCCTCTTTGAACATCTAAGGTGATGGTTTCATTAGGAAGAACAATCTGAGTCTCACGAGTAATCAAGCGGATATACACTGCGAGTTGCAAACACTTCTTTGGACTAATACTCCACAATTTATACATATCCTTAGCTACCTCAGAATATTCACGAGGAGCTTTGAAATTTGCAATCATTGCGAAGTTATCCACAAATGCATCATTACTAGTGCTATACTTCTTAGCACCATTACCACTCACAGTCTCCGCGGACACTTTCAATCCTGCCTTAACAAAGGCATTTTCTTGCGCAGGAGTTTCAGTCTTGTACAGACTTTTCTTCTTCTTACTAAATTCCATTGTTTATCTCTTAATTTATAATTAAATTGAGATAATTATATAGCGTGTCTTTACCTACATAATCTATCCTTTTTTACTATCACAATAAAAACAATCACTCAGCTACTTACATGGCAAATGAAAGATATAGCTGAGTGAAAGGTCGAAAATGGAACTGACGACCTACTCTTGTATTTTGCTTGACCATTAATCAAAATATTGTTAAACATTTTAGATAATTTACAAGAGACATAAGGATTTTCTCCTTACATAATTCATTGAGGAGTTGCACCTCATCCTCCCACTTTGGCAGTGGGCGAACACTTCTTATTCGTATGAACTAGGTTTCAACTTTTATTTATACACGTTTAAGTCAACTATATGTGCGCACATATAGCCTAACTCATCAGGTCAGTTTCGTGTCTCGCAGTAGGAATTGCCCTACAACAGTTATGTTTACCAATTTGGAAGTCCCTCTCTCTAACCCATGCACGAGTAGGTAGTTAGGCATTCCAGGTATTTCATGTCCAGTTTCACCCATAGCTTCATAATCCTCATCAGCTGAAAGATTATAATATCTAAGAGTAGCTTCCACAGCCTGATTATACTCATCAGGATATTCATGGCACGCATTTACACACGTGCCATTAATTGGGTCAATGATTTGAATGTACACTCTTTTCATAATCCAGCAACTTTGAGATACATAGTAAACCACGCTTCAATACTATCCTTGGGTTCTTCCCAAGTATCAGCCTTCTTTCGCAGCCTAACTACAAATTTATTAAAGGATATACCTAATCTATCTCTAGCCTTATCCCATGCAGTTGAGTGGTCTCTGACAAATACTGAATTAGTATCCAATATTTCTGAAATCAAGATAAGTTCTTCCATCAATTGTTTACCATGAGAGATAGCTTCTTCTGTTATTACTAATTTACCAGAATTAAAGGCATTTCGCATGGACTGTCTAGTCCTTCCAGATGCTAGTATACACAGAGCAGCCTGGATTGAATATACGTTAGCCAGCTTGAAGACTGATGGGTACGAATCCATAAACTCTTTAAGACGAACATATGCTTCCTTTCTCTCATAGACATATGAATCTAACCTATCGTTAGCTTTCCATCTATCTTGGGAATTATTGATAAGACGGGCTGTTTCTAACGAATCATCATCCTTATACATATATACTCTAAGGGTAAACGGAATACCTTTTTCTATACACTCCAGAGCCGCAGCTAATCTGTGATTACCCTCAGTTACAAATCTGTAGGGTACAGCTACTAATATTGGTGGAATGTACACGCCTTGTTTGTAAGCCTCTATTAAAGATTCTACTTTCTTAGCCTTTATAGGTCTATTGCCAGGAAGTAACCTGAGTGCCTTAATAACATCAGCATTCTTTTCTGTAAGTACATAGACACTCTCTGTGGGAATGTCCTTAATCATGTCAGCAAAGTCTAAATTTTCCATTTTCAATTTGTCGATTAGTTAAACATAAAATAGCGGGAGAGATGCAGGTGACATCTCTCATTCTGTATTTCAAGACCTATTGCCTAAACCAATATGAAGCGTATAGTACTGATTCTTCGGCATCCCGCTTTGTGGACTAACAGGGATTCGAACCCATCACTAAATCATTTAGCACACCGACACTATAGGTTTAAATTTCCCAAACCAGTAACAAGTCTCTTCTCTCCGCCCTTGCAATGACTTTAAGAAGTTTCTAAATTACCTACCTGCGGAGTAGTTATTCCTAAGTAGCATCATTAGTGTCCTATAACAAGTGCACTCATTATAGGCGTTAATCCATGTGGACTTGGGCGGAGTCGAACCGCCGTCCAGACAATCCTTATTATAAGGATAACGTGTGTCTCATTTATATTACATCAGCCAGTGAGTTCTGGCATATAGATAGTTTTAATAGACTTATCCAGAAACCAGATTCAATCACAATGAAGGAATCAGTACGTCTAAAGCTATATATTACAAACTATCAAACTTTAAGGCTCGAAAGCTGACGCTTTCAAACCTAGGGCTGACCGAAGTCATCCTCTCCACCACTTCATTTACGTTGAAGAACGAGTAGCACTTTTAGGTAAAACCCTTGCGTCCCTACTATACACATTTGCGGAGAATCTCAGCTTTACTAACCTTTGGCTTTCAAGTTAAGTGGGCTGCTCTATAATGCTTCTTCCCACACCTCTTCTGTTTCTAGGTCCTCTCCATTAACCCGACTATATTAATATGTTAATACTAATAAGCCAGTAGCTTAAGCTACCATTCTGTAAACAGTGTTGCCACTTAAATTTGTGCATCATTTTATAAGAGTTGGTGCCAACTCTACACGTCCTCATAACTTGTAATCACCTGTCAAAACCATACAAGCCCAAGTTGGTGCAGTTATACTCCTGCACCTTTGAGTAATGAGTTATATAACTTTGCCAAGCTACTCTGAGCCTGCTTCATACGGTTGGTAGGACTAGTCCTGTTGATACAAGCACTAAGTGACCTCATAACCTCTTTAACATTACTAGCTAAAGTGTTCATTTCCTCAACCTTTTGATTATATAAATCGTTTAGAGTATCATAACTGACCTTCAAGGCATCAAGGGTCTCTTTAGTCGCTTTTAACTTCTGTTGGTTGTTTATATAGCCAACTGAATAATTAACAAGACCATTAATGTATTTACTCTTCCTAATTAGGAATTTGTCATAGGAATCTGGTTCACTTAGTAGTGCATCCTTTTTCTCTAACTCCTCCTTTAAGTCTTCTATCTCTCCAAGCATTTCAAGATAGATTCTTCTAGGAACTTGTATGTACACTTCTTCCATAATTAGAATGGCAAGTCAGTTATGTGTTTATACTTACAAAACTCGTAGACTCGCACATTATTAATCTGTGCATCCTCCACAGCTTTGAGTGTTCTCTCGTAGTCCCAACAAGTAGTGATTATTCTCTCAGGCTCTTTAAAGAACCATTCCTTAATAATATCTTTGTCAGGAATCGGCTCATCAATAGTCCATTCCCAATCTTGCTGTAATTGTAAATCATAGCGATGTAGTATTTTATACTCACCTCTGCCAAACAATTCATCAAGTAGGTAATGAATTAGTAAGCCACTTATAGCATCACACCCACAGAAGATAACCTTTTCCTCCTTAGAGTGTAATTTTCTTAGTGCGTAATCCTTAGGCATAGCTATTTGTATTTCTTTGCCATTTCTAATGCAGCTGGAGATGTTAACCTATTAACAGCAGATTTATATCCAGCTAGTACAGATTCTCTCTGTTCTTCTGGAACCAAATAAGTACAGGTTAATAATGGTTCAGTACCATTACCAAACTTCTTACATATTGGTGGTCTTCTGTCATATATATTGCATCTGCAATTCTCTGTTAGAAATGGGCATTTGTTCTTTTCTGGGTCATAATCAGTAATAGGATAACACATTATCTCATTCTTCATATTCTCCTTATCAAGAACCATGATTTCTTTGACTGGATTAACAATCCTATTCTTTAATGCAAATATGTATTTCTTAGGCAATGGAGCATTATAACAACAACTCGCATGGCATTTAGATATATCACACCTACTCATAGGAAATAATAATCACCACGTTCAAAACCCCAGATAGTATGTTGAAGTTCCCAACCTTCATGCCATCTAGTTCCATCCTTATCACAAATAACTATCAGAGTATCACCTTCTATTGATTGAGGTTCAACTCTACCAGTAAAAGCTCCATTTCTTCCTGAAAATGGTTTGCCTTGTAATAATTGTTCTTTTATATTCATTCTCAATTATGTTTAAAAGAGTGTGGACTAACGTGCTTCACAGCAAATTAGCCCAATGATATTTGTCTTCAAAAACCTTCTTTAGTTATCTCCTCTCTTGCGGAGTCTTGATACTGCAATAGCAGCTCCGAGAAGTGATTTGAGTTCCTTGGGCATACCATCGATAATGTCCTTAACAGGGTCAATGTCATTATCGCTGCCATCACGATGTTTCAATGCTTCCAGCACATTCTTTACGGACTGAGCATCTTCAGTGGATATAGAGAAATGTTCACCACCGAACACAGAAGCTTCCATCTTCTTCAGGTCTACATGAGCCAAGTCATTGCCTTCTATGCTGAATATGAAAGTACCACATTCTTTACACTCTTTGACTGCCATTTCTTCGGCAATACGTCCTATGTATACAGGAGCATTACCTGTTGCCAGCAGTGCAAACGGTTCAAGAATCATAGAAAGTTTGTTGATAAGAGTAGGATATTTTTCCTGTTCTCTGTTCAAAATTGCATCAATCTTTTTCATGCTAAATCTTTGTTTTTAAGTGAAATAATAAAAATCATAAGTAATACACACAATACTAATGGCAACCAAAAGGATGCCATATAGCAATGGAAGCCTAAATATCCTGCAAATAGCAGGAATACGGCTTTAGTCAATCTTGCTTTCCACATACTTATCGAGATTAGTACGAGACAGCAGGATACACACGTTCCAATCCAAGTTGGATTCTACACACATTTCTTTAGCTGATTTGATGTACTCAGTACAATCATTAACTATAGCTTTGTGTTGTTCCTCAGTGACTTCCCCACTGCTGAGCTTAGCATTTGTCTGTTCGATTATAGATGCCATTTCAGCAACAGAATAGGCAATTACACCTAACTGAATGTCTGGGTTTAATACTTGAGCACGATTCACCAATTTGTTCTTTTCAATTTTCATTGTCGATTAGTTATTAAATTAAACATACTTGACCAATTAGTTTCATCCTTATGGATTACTTATAGCATCGCCACGTAAAGGCTTAGTCATGATGCCGACCCCATCACGGGGTATCGAGAAATTATATTCTCCAAATAAATGAATATCTATAAGATGTCTGTCTATTCCAGACTGCCAACCTGCGTTACGTCCGTTGCAGATAACTAAGGATGCATCCTTAGTACAGACTAGATTTAAGTGCGAGTCTGCATACACACCATACGTTTTTGAAGTGGTGTCATGGCTAATTCCCACTTTAGTTTACCTACAACCATACTTGGTGCTCTGAGTATCCACGCTTTTATGTACACTATTAAACGCTTCTTCTTATACCAAGTGAGCACAGGTCTTCAGTTACTCGATTCACAGTAATCAACCTAAGCACTTGTACTTTCACCTATTCTCCTCACGGAGAACCTGCCTTAATTATGGATAAATGGTGCTAGCTATTAAACTAGCACCCATTACGTAGGTTTATTGTTCTTTTATATATTTATTATAATCCTTGACCATTTGATTGAACTTGGCTCTTATGGAGTCTATTTGAGCATTGTAGGGAACAGTGTGAATTTCATCCCTCCTGTTAATACATTCCTTAATGGCTACTATACTCTCTTGGAACGACTGCAGCTCCTTTTCCAGACTAAATATGCTGTCTTTGAGAGTGTTCATATTTGCAGTGTTACGGTCTGGAGTTGGGATTTTAGATAATAAGTATAGCCATCCATTAGTCTTTAATGCCTTCATTCTTCTCTTTACATCAAGACTATGTATGATTCTACCATCTCTAGCTTCAAAGTCATCCTCATTGGTATATATTAATACGCCTTCACGATACACTTCAACTTGTACAGTTACGAGTTCTGGCAATGAGAAAGTTTTGGTATTTAAAGTAAATCCAAACTCCTTCTTTAATCTCCTTTCTATAGTAGAGTTTATTTTGCCCAGTTTGTAGTTGAAGAGTCTTTTTATATGGTCTTCGATAGTCATGTCTGCAATCTTTATCTCCTCCTGCTTACCAGGTTGAAAGTTGGGCTGAGATAGAATATAATTGCAAGCCAAGTCTATAAGATACAACTCTGCTAATGTATAATTATAGCAAGTAACTCTTAATGAGGTAAGAACAGAATTATTTATTAATAGAGTTCTGATTCCCACTCCTTGTGTCAGCTTTATGTTATATACACTGTTTAGGTATCTCAAAATAGATTTGCTTCTACAAGAGACATTTTTCTTAGGTATACACATAATAGTAGAAAGCTTTTCCGCTATTTCGGATTTATACTTCTCTGTAAGAGGATGCATATCATCCCAACTTAGTTGAAGTGCTTTTTCTATATCTCTAGGTAATTGTAAAGTGTTCATTATAAGATTGATTTGCGATTAGTTTAAACTTGCCTATCCTTTACAGCGATAGGCGTTCTGTATAGTGTTAAAGACCTTTGGCTGATAGTAAAGAATTAATTACATTTTTACTATGCTCTCTTATATCTTTATCTTCAACTTGGTCCAAATGATATTCAATATATGCCTTGTCAATTATAATGCCAGCACCAATACGAAATGCAGTGTCAGCAATAAGACTCATAAGGTCATTTGTTTCTTTTGTTGTCATTTTGTGAAGTTTTAAGTTATTTTCCAAAATAATATTGAAGTGCTTGCATCAAATTAGCATCTTGGCTGTCAAAGTCATTAGTATGCTCTGCTGCATATTCTAATGAATCCATACACTTAAATGCTTCTTCCATGCTATCAAAGGTCATATCATGTATCGTTGATGGTATAATAACCTTATTGGCTACTGCTCTACCATAACGTAATGATAATGATGTTGCTTTGCCATTATCCAATAGGGATTTCATAAATTCCTCCTGCTGAGGAGTAAGGAGTAAGTCACTACTCTTATTCGTAACTTGTCCAAATTTGTTTATTCTCATAAGAAGTAATGCTTTATGTTTAGTCCTTGAATACACATGAAAGTACTCCTACCAAGAATATACAAAATAAAAGAAAATAAATGAGTATATCCATGTTATTACGATTAGTTGATTTAGTTATTGTGACGCCTAGTTAAAGGCGTTTCGTCTTAATTTTCAAAGACTCGTCAGACAATTTCCTAAATTTGGGATTAAATAGTGTAAGAGAACACAACAAACCATTAGAAAAGTGTATTCTCTTACTTAGTCCTTAACCAGTCCCATTTGAATGTTTGGAAAATTTGGAATTTGGTAGGACTTTGTGCTGCTCCCCATGCTCATTCCTTACTCTGTTGCTCTCGTTGTGCAGACTCAATACAACATAGTTCAAGATAGCATATACATATCCTACTTTCTGTAGCAGAAAGAAACATGTATCATACTTAGGAACATCTGGGTTAGGTAGAACTGAGTAGATGACAGTTCCTGCTCTGAGGATTCTGTCACCTACTAATTCACCTTTAACGGTTACGGTTATGCGAGGTCGATTTTGAATACCCATTGATTACCCAATGTTCTAGTACCATTAGCTCTCTGTCGCATGGTCTGTACTGATTGGATTTGGGGGATTTTCAACTTCTTACCCGCAATGCTGTTCAAAGCCGACTCAGCATCTGCCGATTGTTTCCAAAGGTCAACGGCTGTACCCGTAGCAATCACAGCAGGCAGATTGTTTCCAGCAGCATCCTTTGCTCTTGTGCTATCATCATTGTAAGGTACAACAGCCTTTACGAATGAACTGAGATACAATTCTTTCGGCTGACCAGCAACCTCAACAAAGATACCAGGAGCAGGATTGCCATTGAACTTACGAATGAATTTACAAGCTTGCAAATCTTCACCAGAAGGAATTTCAAATTCATCCCCTTCAGCAAACATATTGCTACCATCATTCACACGTACTTCGATGTTTGCAAAGCTAACACCATTACCTACTTGACCACCAGCAACCTTCACTCTCTGGAGTGCAGTTGCAACATTCTGACTTAATGCCATAATACTTAAATTTTTAAAAAAGTTAATCTATTCTCAAGCTAACTTTAAAATAATTCAATTCGCCTCTTGAGACAGACAAATTAAATGCCAATACAATAACTCAGTATCGGCACAATACTGTAGGCGTTATACATTTAGGCTATATTATAAGTTTTATAGTTAGGCTATATTGTTATTATATAATAATAGAGGGAGATTATTCTCCCTCTTTAATTAAATATGGTTTGATAACGGCATATTCTTTATAGCTGATTTGCTCAATAGTTTTAGGTGTGCCATCACCCCAAACGATGATTTTTACATCGCAAAGCCTTGCTTTGAGTAACTTTGCTTTGTAAACTCCTTTGATTATTTTTTCTAACATAGTTTTATGCACTTAATTCGTATCGTGCGCAACTTTATATTATTGTAAGTTAGTTAAGCATGAATAAACAGCGTTTTTGTATTCTTTCAGAAAGTTATCAATTCCCATATAATAAGGAACATTGAATTTCTTTGCGTCTTCTACAAAGTCTTCCCAAACTAAATATTCCGCTATTAATGATTTGCGGTTATCTGGGCAAAACACGTATCTATTAAATTGCTCATGCAACATTGACCACCCACGAGATTGAACCCCATAAAGTTCAAATAATAGGTTATATCTTTCTTTAACGTATTCTTTTGTCATAATGTTTAAATTTGTGGGCACTATGTTTCAAGTGCCCTTATTAGTATTTAGTTGTTTGAAATAATCTCTTTGTACTCTTCCAAAGTGATTAACACGCCACAATATAATATATAGGTATTCATATCTTTTTATTTTTGATTGTTAGTAACTTAGTTATTTGCTATGATTTCTTTGTATTCTTCAAATGTGATAAGAACTCCACAATATAAAACGTATGTAGTCATAATGATATATCTTTTTTAATGATTATTCTAATTTAATGTAAGCAGTTTAAAGACTTGCTTAGGTCTGTTTGTTTACTCTGCAAATTCAAACCCAATTAAAGCGGCTGGAACCTCAAAAGGTCTGCCCGTTTTAGTCGGAATTGAACGTGCATAAACTTGTCTATGGCAAACTAATTCTTTGCCCTTAGCTAAGGAAACAAACATTTCGCCCAACTCTTTGTTAGTTGTTTGTGCGGTTAGTTTATCCCTTAATTCTTTTGAAATAGTGGAGTTATTGACAACTTCCACCGTTTCACCGCCTTTGCGTTCAAATGCCTTTTTCAACAAGGTAGAAAGCCAAAGTTCTTGCTCATTGCCTTGCTCATCAATAAGCAAAGCAACAACACTAACACGATTTGAACTTTCAGACCTTGCAAAGCAATATCCTTCCGCCGAAAGTTTGAACTTTCTACCCTCTTGGTATGGTGAAAGGTCATCATTCGGAACACTGGCTTTTTGATTTGCCAACTGATTGAACATTGCTTCATTGTCTTTGTTAATTCTTGTAAAACCTTCTAACATGGCTTTAATGTTTTGACACATTGGATGCCTTTTTCATCCGCTAATGGTTTGTTCAGTGGTTGTGTCAATTCCACCTAACGACAAACCGTTTTCCCTCTGCACAGGGAGCTACGCCTTTGTCGCTAACTTTATGTAAGTGTTATAAATTTAGGCTTGATTTTTCTAACGAAACCCCCAGGGGGTGTTTCGTAGAACACTACCCTCCCTCTCGTCTTTTCTACCTATTTCCATTTTCCAATTTCAACTATCACACAGTTTACACTAAAATTTGCAATTCGCGAATCGCGAATTTGACATTTATCAGCCAATAAAATTAAATTTCTAATTGACTGGTCACCTCAATGGGGAGGGGGTGTATTTTTGGAGTACCTAGTACCTGAGTTCGCCTATATTAAATATATTTAAGTATATATCATTAGGTAGTCTATTTGGAATATACTATCTTTGTATTATTAAACAATAAGGAAGAATAAATATATTAATAACAAATTTTTAAATTATGGCTAAAGAAGTTAAAGAAAATCTAACAGAATCAGTTGATGCAAAATGCCAGTGTGGTAGTGCAGAGCCTAAAGAGGAATCAGTTCTTTGGGGTAAAGTTACAGTAGCTAAATTAACAGTATTGGATAAGATTATACGTGGAATGGAAAATGGTGCTAATATTGAGCATTGTTTAGTATTATCTAATATCTATAAGAACCTATGCAATTAAAATCTATACTTGATAAGTATGATGTTATAGAGGCACAAGTACTCTATAATAAGGCAGTAGAGCTATTACAGCTCATTAGTGATGAAGAACTAGAGGAGATATTTACTAAATATCCAGCATTGTTCTCTAAGATTACTAATGTTCACCTTACCCATGAACAGCTACTAAGGGATAAGCAATCTATTAAAGATGCTATTGATGTATTTATAGAGACTATTGAATCACGAAACCTTACTAAGGATGAATTTGATGCAATGACTCTAGATGATATTAAGGATTATATGAATAGCATTATTACAACTAAACTCCCTTGTTTACATAGAATTATTAATGAACTAGAGGATAAAGTAAATGATTCCAGAAATCAGGCAAATTAAAATGAGCTTAACTCTCTTCGAGCAAGGCTTAGAAGAGTTTATGAAGAAGGCTGAGCAAGTTAAGAATGATAATATAGAACTAGCTAAAGAGAATGATAAGTTAAAAGCCAAGATTCTTGAGCTAGAAAATAAATTGAAGGGCTAATGACTATTAACGAAATTGAATTATATGATGTAGAGGCTGTTGATGAAGTATTATCACACCTATCTAATGGAGATGCAAATGTAATACAAGAAGCAATATCTTCTTTATGTGGAATGGTCACTATTAGAGATAAATACATCAAAGAGCTAAAAGAAAAGATATTGCAGGCTGGTAATATCCTAGATGCAAAGACTATTACAGAATATGAAACCAAACGTATTCCAGGTTGTATCCAAGATATTGCTCCCAACAAAAGATGGTCAAATACTTTTGGAGGATGATATACTACAGAGACAGAATGTGCTATATAGTCCTTAAAGAAGGGGAATATATGGTGCAGATTGCTTATACAGTTCCAACTGACCCGAAAGTTGCAGAGGAATTATTACATATGAATGTATCAAAAGCCCATGAACAGATGGCTGAATTAATAAAGACAGAAAGAAGACGGGCATTAGAAATTAAAGTATATGGTGAGGATAACTGATGACAAAGAAATAAAGGAAACTGTATTAGCTGGCTTACAGAGGAATAAGGAGAAGTATGGTAAAAGATACTGCCCTTGTTCCTTAGTAAGGACAGATGATACAGTATGTATGTGTAAAGAGTTTAGGGAAATGGAAGAAGGTACTTGTCATTGTCAACTCTATATAAAGACTAAGGATGTAGACATTCCTTCCCATGTGGATAATAGTACACTTGGATATACATCTAAGAGTTTTAAAATAAACTTTAAGGAAGTAGAGTGATATGAAAACATTTAAAGGTCATAAACAAGAAACTCTATTACTAATTGAAGAATCCGATTTAGATGATAAGATTGCAAGTAAGCTAAGAGGTAATCACGTAGATTATATAATTGCACCATTGTCAGCTAAAGATAATGAGGATTTTATGAAGCAGGCTCTATGTTGTATTTCTATTAGTGGGATTTACTGGGGTCAAATATTATATTACACATGAACGAATTACTTAGTATATTAGAGGGACATACCTCTATCGAGGAAGCCTTAGAATTTTATCAGTTAATATATAGAGCTGTAAAAGAAAATGCCTATATACATCCAGGTTGGGATTATCTTAGATACCCTTCTGTAACAATTAAATCTATAGAGTAATGGTATCATCTGCCGCTATATGTTTACTTCTTTCTAGACCTCACCCTTCGGAAGGTAGGTCTTGCTGGTATAATACATATACCTATATAGATGAACACATTAAACCGAAATTCAAAGAGTTTGGTTTTCCGTTAGACGACAACTATCTTTATGTAGGAAAATATAAGGATTGTAGATTATCTATATCAATAATAGATGAAATAATAACCATACATATGTCTACCTGTGAAGGAGAGCGAAGGATTTCAAATAGATATGAAACTTCATTAACATTATTTAATACATTCACGAAAGATGGATTCAATTATGTACTCGATTCTTTATATAGGTGGATAGAAATGACAAAAGGCGAACTTAGCTAAATGCTAGGCTCGCCTTTTCTGTTATGTAATATAATACCAATCATTTCTATCTCTTACATTCTTATCTTCTAGTTGCTTACTATCTAAATGGTAATCACCATCTCTAAAGTTTAGCTCTTTAGTACCATAATTCCAATAGAAATATCCATGCCATCCTGGAAGCATTAATATCTTACCAGTAGCAGCATATAAAGTAGCTTGATTATAATTCATTCTTATCCTTAGATTTATTATCAAACTTCTTCCAGATTCCTGTTATAGAATCAATACCAAGTAATGCCATACAACAGACTAGGAATGTATCTATCATTAATGGGGCTTGAACAACGTGTACAGTACAGTATAGTAATACAGCAATAGCTACGAACCATCCCAATACACCACACACTCTTTTACTACTAATTCCAGAGTGTGAACTGAACATTCCCTTTATAAAAGTTATAAACCTCATAGTATTAGAAATTAAACATCTGTATCCTACTAGCTACATCAGTTCCACTTCCAGATTTACTCCAATGTCTATCAGATGGGTTAGCTAATCCTTGTAAGTATTTCCTAACACCACCATTACCTGCTAACCATGCTCCACCTAACAATCCAAATTTAGTATATCCTTTTTGTGCAGCTAGCTCTAAATCTTTCTTATTAAATCCCCTTTCAAATGACTTAGCTAATTTAATTGCAGCCTTAATTTGCAGTTTAGGATTATTTCTAAATGTCTCTATATCTGTACCTGCATAAGCGGTAATATTATTATATTTCTTACCATCTTGCATGAATTGGAAATATCCGTAAGCGGGAGCGCCAGCTCTATTTTGAATTGCACTATTAAATCCAGATTCCTGCTCTGCCATTTTAGTAAGGAACTGTCTATAATGCTTAGCTTCTGGGTCTTCCTTTTCTACTTCATCATACCACTTATTAAACTCATCTAAACCTTTAGATGGCTTGATATTAAATAGTTCTCTCTTCATAGGTGTGTTTACAGCTGATTCTATAATAGGCTCATCTATTCTAGGCTCATCAACCTTAGGTTGTGAAACTACTGACTCATCTCTAACAATAGGAATATTATATGTGCTAAATACATCCGAAGACTCGAATTTAGGTATGTCAGGAGTCTCCACTGGGGTATATGATACAAACTGTAATCCATCCTGACCCTTTCTAACTCTATTAGTAGAATATGTAGGTCTATCAGACTTCATAAACTTCTTCCTCATATCTCTCTTATTATTAAGAGTTCTTGAGTTTCTTACTAGGGGAGAATCCTTGAATTTAAATCTCCTACCATCTGATACTAGGCTACCACCCTTCTTCATAGTTAATAGTGCACCTTGCATTAAGGGCTGCCTTCTTATATATGGATTTTTAGGAATACTCTTTATGCTATCCCAAACTCTCCTACTACCTATATAAATAGGATTCTCTTGCTGTAATATAAAAGGGGTTCCTACTTTATCCATTAATGCAGCTTGCTTAGTAGCTCTAACTCCTTCAGCAACATTATCTCCTGACCATCTTTTAGCATAGTCTCTAGGATTAAACTTCCACATATCCTGAGATATTTGAGTTAGTTTACCTTTCTTGTTATAGTCTATTTTAATAACATGACCTCCTACATCGTCAATTGGACCAACATAGTTAGTACCAGGCTGCCTAAAGGTTTGAAATCCATCTGGCATTTCTATAACCATATCTCCTTCCTTACCTTGTAATTTACCAATGCCATTAGAGTAGTTATTAAATTCATCTACATTATTGAATCTTAATGGATGACCACTTTTAACTACAGATTGCATTTGGTATCTTCTACCTTCAATACCAGGATATAACTCACTATATCTTTTATCATAATTAAACCCTTGACCTTTAGCTGGCTTAAATGATTTAGCTATTCTCTGGAACCAAGGACTTCTACTTATTAATGGGTCATTCTGGAATAAATATAGTCCTAATAAGTCTCTATCACCATTATTACCCTCTGGTGTTGCTGAACCAGTATAGGTAGAATCATTATTCTTAATATCCTTTAGAGATACAGAAGCATTGCCTTTAGTTCTCCTTCCTACTTTATAAGCTGCAACTCTGGCAGGAGTTTTCTCTACACTAGATAAGAATGGCATTACTCTATTTATAGATGCCATAGCCATATTAGTAGGTGTGCGAGCTTCCTTATTAAATATCCAATGGTCTTTATTAAGAGCACTCCAACCTAAGTCAGCATCTCCCTTAATAAACTTAGTAGCTAATTTGTTCTTAGTAATATTTAAGCCTTTGCCTCCACCATATACTGCTCCTGGATTTAGATACTCACCAATCTCTGCTGGAATACCTACCTTACCTTCTAACCATTGCCCAAATCCCCCAGTAGCTTTTCTTCCTTCATACCAATTAGCTTCCCATTCTCTAGCCTTAGCTATTTCATTGCCCACACTAGTAACTCTATCTGGGTCTCCAATTCCTCTATTGATATTACGGCTGGGAGCGGATATATATCTTACCCTCTTTGGTTCTCCTCCAGATTGGAGTTTCATTACGTTACTTATTATCCTCATATCTAATTATATTATTATGTAGTTTCTTATGACAATTAGAGCAAACTACTATACACTTATTCATCTCCTTAATAAAAAGAGGTGTGGGAAGGTTCTTAACTGCTCTTGATATTGTATAGAGTTTATTCCTTATATGATGTAACTCTAAACAGCAGTAAGTAGTCTCCCCACATATACAACATTCTTTTTTCCTCTCCCTTAATAAACTCTTGTTAACTTTAGCTGTTTCAGCATTCTCAGTCATAATTAATTATTAGTGATGCCACTTAGCTGCATTTCTAGCGAAATTAGCTCTCTTCTTTTGTAATGGTGTAGCATTAGGATTATTAAGTACAGAACGAGCGTGCTCTTGTACACTTTGACCTGCTTTCTTAGCGGATGCTGTAAACTTACCTCTATTCTCCTTCTTAATATGGATACCACTTCCATTTTTACATCTTGGTACTAGCCTACTTCCCTGTCTAAACATAGGAATACTATCACAATCTACATTACTACACATCTCTTTTAAAGAGACATACATTGCCTTCAATTCTCTCTGATTTAGTTCCATAATTAAATAAGTTTATGTTTCATTTTTTTATTTACAAAATTAAGGCTAAATTTGCACATTATCAAATGAAAGATAGTAAATTATAAATAATGGATTGATGAAAATGAATTAGAGTTTAATTTTAGACGGACTAACATTCAACAATTAAAGGAAATAGATTAATGTCGTTAAGTAGACTAGAAGCAATTTATGCCTGGATTAATAACTTAGGTCCAAATGTTAAGACTATCATAATTATAATTTTATCAGTGATAGTTGTGGAAACTAGTTTTAGAGGGCATACGAAACTCGTTTTACAAGATTATACTGAACAAGTCCAGCAGGAAAAGTACCTAGCTGAGGAATATACAAAGATAATTGCTCATTCTATTAATGAATACATTGAAAAAATATTAGCACAGGACAAGGATGCTTCTAATGTTATTTTATTGAATTATCATAATACCTTGGTTAGTACTCATGGATTATCTTATAGATACCTTACAGCACTAACTGAGAAGAAGAGAGGTCTGGATACTAAGAGCTGTTTAAGAATATGGAAGGAATTAGAATATATAAACTATGGAGATGAGATTGAGAGAATAAATGCAAACAAGTCATTAAGAATGGGTAGTATCCCAGAGTACAGCTCAAGGTTGCCAAACTTAGTAGAATTGTTGCAACGTAGTAATGCTAAGTCAGCTGCCTTTTACCCACTAACTGGTGTAGAAGGACCTGTAGGAATGCTAATAGTTATTTATCCTATTAAGAAGCAGTATTACTTAGGATATTATCAATCTGTAATATCACCATCTCTACAACCTCTAACAACATGGTTAGATTATAATTCAGTAAAGGATAAATTTAAAAGGCTATATGAAAGTGGACAAGCAGAACCAGAACGTTTGCTACAACGATGAGAAGCATATGTACTGGGATGAAAATGGAGTATATGTATCAGTAACAACATTAATTGGCAAATTCTGCCAAGACTTTGACAAAGAATTCTGGTCAGGCTATAAGGCATTAGAGAAGATGTTATCAGCGGAGGAATTTAAGGCTGAGAAATCTCAGTTACTTAATACCCATAAGATAGATGTTGAATATTTCTGTAATATGTATGGATTTACCCGTAACGATTACAATAAGGCTCAGCAGGACATCTTAGATGAGTGGCAAAAAACTAATGCTGAATCCTGTGAAAGAGGTTCTAAAATTCATGCCGAATTAGAAAGTAATTATACTTCTAAAAGGCAGTGCGAGCTTAAAAAGTTTGGACTTGGAGGTAAGTTTGAAGTAAATACCAATGATTCATTAATGCAACACAATCAGGATTTACTTGACATTGAGAAGGGAGTGTTCCCTGAGTATATGATATATAGGAAGTCTGAGGATGGCAAGTTTAGACTGGCAGGACAGATTGACTTACTTATTAAGGATGGCAATGACATCTATATCATAGACTACAAAACCAACAAGAAGTTAGACGACAAATCATTCTTTGATAAGAGGACTAAGAAATGTCAAATGATGAAGTATCCTATGAACAACATTATGGATTGTAATAAAATGCACTACGCATTACAGTTATCAACCTATGCTTGGATGCTTCAGAAGTTGAACCCCAAGTTCGTCATTAAGAAATTAATGCTTATACATTATGACCATCAAGGTAATGTTTCAGAACATGAATTAGATTACCTAAAAGATGATGTAGAAAGAATGTGTAAGTTCTACAAGAAAGAAGCCATATTAGAGGCAAGAAAAAATAGCAGAAGACCTATAGAATTCTAATATACCTATACGAGTATCTTTCAAACAACTAGGTTTGAGATATTAGCAACTTTATGAACTAAATAGAATAAATTATGGGTCTTAGTGCTATTTTAAATGGGCATACAAACGAGATGTTAGGGCTTAATAAGAATATGTCTGAAGCCCGCATCCGTGTATGTAAAGAATGTAAGCTCTATAAAAAGAGTGTAATATTGGGGGAGATATGTAACAGTAAATTGTGGCTCAACCCTGATAATGGAGATATAAGTACAGAGAAGAAAGATGGTTATATTAATGGATGTGGATGTAGGTTAAGAGCTAAAACAACTCTACCTAATGAGTTCTGTCCTGTAGGAAAATGGTAATAAATTAAAAATTTTGAATGTATTATGAGAGGTAATGGACAAATGGATTTAATGTTTGGTGGTAAAGCTGTAGGGTTTGCTGGAGCTGAAAGTTTTGATGACATGAAGAAGAACGCTGCTGTAGAAGCACATAATAAAGCAGTAGATGCTTATACTAGAGCTTTGAATGAAAATCTTAAAGATGAATTACAGAAAGCACAAGAAGTGACTGAGAAGATGCAGTCTATGGAGATTATGCCTATTAACTACTATGTACTGGTTAAACCATACGCAAAGAACCCTTATCAAAAGATTGAGGTTACTAGTAGTGGCTTAATTATCCCAGAATATACTGGTAAGTTTAAGAATCCAGATTCTGGTGAGGAAGACCAAGAGGAGAATCTATCAGTTGTAGCTAATGTAATTGCAGTGAGTCCACTATGTAAATTCATTAAGGAAGGAGATGATATTTATTACAGACGTGCTTGCGGAGTTCCAGTTCCATTCTTCAGACAAGGGTTTGAGGTTGTAGCTGAACAGCAAATTCAGGCTGTAATCAATGAAGGATTAACAGAACGTTTTAAGAATATTGAATAATGGAAGAGAAGGTTTATTTTATGCCAGGTGAGGTGGTAACTCTTAAACAAGATATACCTAACAAACCTGTAATGATTGTGGTTAAAAAGGAAACTATGAACATAAGGACTCATGGTGTTCCTAATGTTTCAGAAGATTATTTTAAAGGTATTAGATGTAGATGGTTTTCTACGGAAGGCGTTCTACAGGAAGCAATCTACAATACTAAGGACCTTTTGAAGGTAGAGAAATAATTAGTATAAATTATGGAGGCTGGTGTATATTTAATAAGTAATAATGTTAATGGCAAGTGTTATGTTGGTAGTACAGTACACCTTGACCAGAGAAGAAGGGAGCATTTCAGTAGGTTAGCTAATAATAAACATATTAATGCACACTTACAAAATGCTTATAACAAGTATGGTAGAGAAGCATTTGACTTCGAAATCTTAGAAACTATAGATATTGATGATAATATAAAAGACAAGTTATTAAAGAGAGAACAATTCTGGATTGATAATCTTAAGCCAGAGTACAATGTCTTACTTGTCGCAGGAAGTAACCTAGGTTATCACCATACCGAGGAAACTAAGAAGAAGATAAGTGAATCTACTACTGGAGTTAAAAAATCTGAGGAACATGCTAAGCATATTAGAGAAGGGCAATCAGGCAGAGTTCTAACTGAAGAACATAAAGCTAAATTGTCTGAAGCAGCTAAGCATAGGAAATCCCCATCAAATCATGCTATTATAAGCATAGATGGGGTTATATATAACTCATTAAAAGAAGCATCTGAAGCTACTGGAGTTAAATATAATACTATTCAGAAGAGACTCAAGAATCCAAACTTCAGTAACTATTACTATGTTAAGTTTGGAAACCAACCTCCTAAGGATTTAGTTAAAGTATGATAAGTATGTTTCAACAGGGTGGGCAGATGAATGACGAGCAAAAAGCATTCACTGCCTATCTTATTAAAGTCCTAAACCCTAAAGATGCAGCGGACTTTGAGAACAAAGTAGCACAGCTATCAGAAAGTGATTTAAAAGAGTTTTATAAACAATACAAAGCAATGGAAGGTAATCAAATTTCAATGGCTAAGTTAGGAGCCAAATTAAGTTATGTTCAAACCCTTAGAGGTGAATGCCCAGAAGGATACGAGGTTGAGAAGTATATGGCTGGGGGTTGTGTTAAGTGCAAGAAGAAAGCTGAGGGTGCTAAAGTAGTAGATATATTTAAAGATAAGTGTGGAGGTAAGGCTAAGAAGAGAGTTAAGAAAGACCAAAAAGGTGCTGTAGTTAATAAGGCTGATACTGTTCATACAAGTAAGGGAATTTATAATGTTAGTAACAAGAAACTTCCCTACAAGAAAATGACTCCCGCTGACTACAAGAAGTTACCACACAATGAAAAAGTAAAAGTTGACCTCAAAGACCAAGAGAATGGTAGGGGTGGAGAAGGTGCTCATGTAGTAAAGAATAAGGGCATCGGTAAAAACTTCTTCGGAGGCTCAATCCAAAGACGTATAATTAAACAATAATTGTTATGACAATATTTCTATATGATAATGTAAATCACGAATTAAGGCTAAACGAACCAGAGATTCTTCTTATTAAGGAGTTCTCCGAGTTATGGACTAATGATAGAAATATCACCAAAGAAGACCCAAAGGGCACTAAGAAAACTAGAGCCTTTAGAGAGTTCACGTATATGTACCTAATGATTGATTGGCAATCACACTATTCACAATTTACTGAAGCTGAACGTAATGAAGCAGCTAAACAAGATAGTGGTATTACAGAGGAGGAATTTAATGACCCTCTATTTAGGGCAGCGTGTAGAAAATATAGAGAGATACAGGAATCAGCAAGAGACATTAAATTAATAAGGGCAGCTCAGAATAAGGTAGATGAACTAATTGATTATTTCAATGAAGGTTCTGATTTACAGGAACGTGACCCAATTACTGGTAAGCCTATATTTAAAGCTAAAGATGTTATTGGGGAAATGTCATCTATATCTAAAGTATTGGATGAATTAGATGCTTTAGAAGCTCGTATTAAGAAGAAACAGAAGGCTGCTACAGGTCTTCGTGCTGGTGCAGTTGAAGGATATGTACCTAAACTAAAGTAACATGGCACGTGGAAGGAAACCTAAAAATAAATTACCAGAATCCCCTACTGTCCAAGCCTTAGTTGAAAAGGTTACAGAAGTAGGGGAACCTACTGGTGTACTAGAAGAGAAGCTCTCAGAGTTTCAATGGGATGTACGAATCGGAGACCCAATAGACTACTTTGACTCTAATTTATCTTATGAGCTTACTGGTTACAGACCTATTGATGGAACAAGAGGACTAGACTTTGACCCAGAGTGGTTTATGGAAGCTAGAAGAACTAAAGCCTCTACTGGTAAATATTGTAATGAACCAATGTTTGGTAAGGCTTATGGAGAGTTCTGGGACCAAGAATATGATAGGTGTAGAAATGGTATGACTGTAAATGGTTATACTATTACTGGTGATAATTACTTCTTTATTAATTACTATCAGTTACCTAATCTATCATCTGCAACTAAGGCTGGTGGTGGTCGTTCAGTAGACTTCCCCAATTTCTTTGTTAAACAGTATGAGTACTTCCATTACATTGAACTATGTAAGGTACTGAGAAAGAACGCTATTGGATTGAAAGCTCGTGGTGTTGGATTCTCTGAAATAGCTGCTGCTATTCTCATTAATGGTTATATTACTAGACCACACTTTAGAGGAGTAGTGGCTGCACAGCAAGAAGGTTATGTTGACGATACTCTTAGTAAGTGCTGGATGCAATTATCATACCTAGATGATAATACTGAGGATGGTATGAGAAAACTAAGGCAGGTTCACAACACAGCCAAATGGAAGAGAGCTTCTAGTAAGAATGTAGATGGTGTAGAATCTGGATGGATGTCTGAGATTGAAGGAATTACAGCTGATAAGCCTAATAAGATTAGAGGTGACCGTACTGATATTCTGATGTACGAAGAAAGTGGTTCTTGGCCCAATTGGAAGAAGGCTTTCATTCAGGGTGATGCTCTTATTGATATTCAGGGACAGAGATTCGGTATTAAATTAGCTTGGGGTACAGGTGGTGATAGTGGTCCTGCATTAGAAGGTGTAGCTGCCGCATTCCATGACCCTAAGGGATATGATGTTCTTCCTTATAGACATAATTATACTAAGGAAGGTACATACGTTGAGACAGCATATTTCATTCCTGCATATACTATTGTTACTGCTCCAGGATATGTTGATAAGAGAGGTTGGACTGACCCAGAGAAGGGTAAGGAATTTTATATGGCTAAGAGAGCTACTAAGATTGCTGACCCTAAAGGATTGATGTTATATTCAGCTGAGTATTGTTTTACTCCAGATGAGGCATTAGCCTTGGAAGGTGATAACCAGTTCAACACTGTATTATTAACAGAACAATTAGCTGCTATTAAATTACATAAGGTTACTCCTCCAGAATTAAAACCTAAATGGGGGCAGTTGGAATATACATTCCAAAACAATGTACACTCTGAGGAAGCTAAGAATGGGGTAAGGTTTATACCAAGTGATAAAGGTAAGGTTTGCATTATTGAACATCCCATTAAGAGTGAGAATGGTTCAGACTTCAGAAACTTATATGTGGCTGGTATTGACGGTATTGACATGGGTATGAATGATACATCAGATAATACAAGAGACCCGTCAGACTTCTGTGTAGTAGTAAAGAAAAGGTGCTTTGGTTTACAAGAACCAATGTATGTTTGTATTTACAAAGACAGACCTAATAACCTTGAAGAGGCATATAGAACTACCTTAAAGATATTGGAATATTATAACTGTAAGGCTTGTCTTGAATCTACTCGTATTAGTATTCTTACTTGGTTTAGAACTAAGAAGAAAGAGGAGAGATTCTTAATGAGAAGACCTAGAGCCACACAGTCCGATATACAGGCAGGTAGAAGTAGACAATTTGGTGCTCCTGCAACTGAAGCTGTTATTCAACATCAGTTAGACCTTATTGATTGCTATATCAATGATTACTGCCACAATATGTGGTTTGAACCAATGATTAATGAACTTATTACTTATTCTTATGAGAATAAAAGAAAGTTTGATATTGTAGCAGCGATGGGTATGGCTGAGTTAGGAGATGAAGAGTTAAGTGGTATTCCACCACAGGAGGCTGATAACGGAGGGAGAAAGTTAAGACTATTTGGTTACTGGACTGATGAATATGGAATTAAACACAAAGGGGTTATTCCCGATAAACAGTCTATAGTACCTAAGTTTAATCTATTCCCAACACAATACTATGACGACACAGGACATCGAACAAGCAATCCGAGATTTAATTAAATCTCTATATTGTAAAGAATATCAGGGAGTCCTAAAGGTTTACGAAACCACTTACAAATTTCCAGGAGAAGAACCTGAACACGTGGGATATAGAATGGACCTTGGACTCAATAAAGATGAAAAGCCACTGTCCATTGCGTGCGATGGTACAGCTGAAGAATTTATAAAGTTTATTGAGAAGGAATTAAAGGAGCGAAGTTTAGTTAGAACTAAATACTTCACTGCTATACAATTATATGATTACGAAGATGGGTGCAAACAAAAGAAGTGATGATTATTTGATAGAGAAGATTGACAAAGCTGTAAATGAGTTAGTCTTCAACAAATGGAAATTACAGAAGGCATACAACTATTATAACGGTAAGAGAGATGCCGAGCAATTTAGGTATCTTGAAGAAAACTTTGGAATAGGTAATCCTACTTCTATTGAGTTCACTCCTCTTATAAAGAAACACGTTGATGCTTTAATTGGAGAGTATTTAGATATTCCAATTCTTCCGAAAGTATCTTGTAAAGACAAGGAAACAATCTCTAAGATTACTAGGCAGAAGGAATTAGAGATAAGTCAGCAAGTATATACATTCTTACAAAAGCATCTAAATAACCAAATACTGTCCTTTATAGGTGGGGGTAATGTTAGTGATGCATCTGTTGAGGCTGATATTGAGAAACTGATTGAGGATATTAATAATAACTTTATTAGTGACTATGAAATAGCAGCTCAGAATGTTATTGAATATGTAATTCAGTCTAGAAATACTGACTTAGCTAATAAACTAAAGGCGTTACTGTTAGACTTACTTGTTACTGGCTGTTCATTCTACAAGGTTAAACCGTCAGCAAGTGGTACTAATATTAGTATTGACGTTCTCAATCCATTAAATACATTTGTTGATAGAAATCCAGAGTCACCTTATGTAAAGGATAGTTACAGAGTTGTAATTAGGAAATGGATGACCAAGCAGCAGATACTAGTTGAATATGGTAAGGATTTGAGTGATGAAAGTAGAGCCGAGTTAGAGGATATGTACGAACACTACTCTGATAGTTCTTATATGTATATTAGAGCTATGGAGAATCAAGTTGGATGCAGACCTATTATGGAAGGCGAAGGAGCTGGATTAGATGCTGGTAAAGGTATTGTTCCAGGATTCCCAGCTGATACTTATGAGTCATTTAACTATAAACTATTGCCTGTTTATGAAATAGAATGGATTGACATTGACAAAGAAGGAGATGAATATATTCAGAATAGATATGAGGGAGTAAGAATAGGACAATCTATATACGTTCTTACTGGTAAATCAGAGAATGTTATTAGGACTAAGGATGCTCCAACTAAATGTGGATTATCTGTTAATGGTGTATATCTTGTTAATAGAGACAATGTTCCACAATCCTTAGTACTACAGTGTGCTCACCTGCAAGATAAGTATGACTTAATTACATATTTCAGAGATAATATTCTTGCTAATAGTGGTACAGATGGTGACTGGTTAGACTTATCAATGCTTCCTACTATATTAGGTGATGACCTTACTGAGAGAATACAAAAGTGGATAGCCTTTAAAAAGACTGGAGTTGCTTTAGTAGATACAAGTCAGGAAGGTAGAGCATTTAATAACAATACCTCATTTGCTGGATTTACTGATACTATTAAGGTTCAAACTATACAGGCATTTGACCTAGCCTTACAAAGAGTAGAGGACCAAACATCATCTATTACTGGTGTATTTAGGGAAAGGTTAAATGGTATTCAACAGAAAGATGCAGTTAGTAATGTAGAAGCTGGAGCTAGAAACTCCTATACTATTACTAAACCTTTCTATCAGACTATGGATACGTTGTCAATAGATATACTTAGAGATTGTATTGACATGGCTAAGATAGTATGGAAGAAGGGATTAACTGGAACTCTAATTCTTGGTGATAAGTTGCAGAAGGTATTTACAGCATTACCAGAGCATTTTACCCATACTGATTATGATGTACATATTGTACCAAGTACTCAAATTATGAAGGAGATGCAAAACATACAACAAGTAATTATAGAGCTTATTAAGAGTGGTCAATTAGACCCCGATATGATTGTAGATGCTCTAACAGCTAGAAGTCTTACTGAACTTAAAGTAAAGGTTACTAAAGCCTTTTCTAAGAAGAAAAAGGAGATGAATGAGATGGGGCAATTACAACAGCAGCTTGAACAATTACAACAACAGAATCAGCAACTTCAACAACAACTTCAACAGGCTCAAGGTAAGATTGAAAGTCTTAATGAGGCTAAGTTGGAAATTGAAAGACAGAAGGTTCAAAACGAAGCTGATATTAACTGGTACAATGCTAGGACTCAAAGAGACAAGTCACAGAGTGATGCTGAGAATGATACTAAGAGAACAGATATTGAGTATGCTCAACTGTTTGATGGTAATCAAATGAATAACGAAGTTAAAAACGCATAATAATGATAAATCTCAATCAAAATGAAAGACCAACCTCCCTGCAAGTAAGTAGACTATATCTACTGCCTGCAGGTGACTTTGAGTTACCTTATGGAAGTAATGCTGTTCTTGTTAAGAACATTACTGATGATAATGTAACTGTAGAGGTGCTATTAAAAGATTCGGAAGGTCAGTACGTATCTACTGTATTCTATCCAGGATGGAATCCTGAATTAGTTATAGGGATTAAAGCTGTACCTGAAAGTACATTACAAGTAGGTAACTAACATGGGAATTTATATTGGCATTGGTAACCATATTGGGAGGGCTAATTTAAAGGTTATCTCAGTTGTAGTTAGAATTATAGACAGAGGTACTGGATTACCCTTAGTAGGTGCTATAGTTATCTTTAAGGGTAAGGAGTATATAACTGATGCCAATGGACAAGTAATATTAAAGGGATTTGAGAATAGTAGTTATCCATTAATAGTTAAACGACAAGGACATGAGTCCTATATAGTGGATAAGTGGAAACTAGAAAATGGAGATATATATCTCACTGATGTTACTAGAAATATTCTTGCTGAAATTGGCGTTAATATACTTACAGAAGATGGAGGTCTAATCTTTAGAGATTTGGCAAACATTATATTAGAAGATGGTAAATTTATGGTTACAGAAAATGGTGATTTAATTTTATTTGAATAATGGCAGCAACTGACATTAAAATCTCTCAAATGACCCCTGCTACAACACTAGCTGGTGATGAGTTAATTCCTATTGTTCAGAATGGGGCTAATAAGTCAACTACTGTTAATAAGGTAATTGAAGGTTTAGCTACTGAACAATGGGTAACTGATGCAATAGCTGATGCAGGAGGTAAGGTTCTTGTTGTTACAGAACTACCAGCTAAGGGTAATCCCAATACCATTTACATGGTTCCTAATGAAAGTTCTAGGGCTAATGATGTATATGATGAGTATATATGGATGGTTACTACTGAGAAAACTGGTTGGGAGTTCTTAGGTAATAAACACGTAGAAGTAGACCTTACAGGTTACTACAACAAGACACAGGTAGATAAAGCTATTGAGGATTCTGAGGCAAGAAGCACAGCTGCTATTGCTCTAAAAGTTGATAAGGTAGACGGTAAGCAGTTATCTACTAACGACTACACAACAGCTGAGAAGCAAGAAGTGGCAAAGATAGCTAACAAGGTGGATAAGGTTGAAGGTAAACAATTATCTACAGAAGATTATACAACAGCTGAGAAAACTAAGCTGGGTGGGATAGCTGACAATGCTAACAACTATACACACCCCACCACAGCTGGTAACAAGCACATTCCAGCAGGAGGTACACCAGGACAAATTCTGGTAAACACTGGAGATGGCACAGCAGAGTGGCAAGACAATCAAGGTGGAGGAGGTGGAACTATTGATTACACAGGTCTAGAAGATATTTATTCTTATGGTGTAGAGTGGGATACTACTGTAACTGACCCTGCATTAACTAGAATTGGTAATCCCCTACTTCACAAGTCACTACCTATACAATCACAATACAAGGGCTGTGTAGCTAACAATGGTGTGATTAACTACTATCTAGACCCAAATGATTGGAGTAAGAAGATTACAGGTGAGGATTCAGTACTTGATGGAACTGATGGTACAGTAAGAGTACACACACCTAAGTTCTATGGTAAATCTGGAACTAATGTACAAGACTCCAATAAAAAATGGGTGAGAATATCTACCATTAAGATGGATGATACTTGGATAGAGATTCCTGAAATGTTAATTGATGCTTATAGAAGTACAGTTGATACTACAACTTCTGCAACTCCAAAAGCAGTCTCTGTAGTTAATACTACTGCCCAATTCCGAGGCGGAGGTAATAGAACTGCTAATGATACGTACCTAGATACAGATGCATTCAGAAGTGATTTAGGTAAACCAAGAACTAACATCTCAAGAGCTAACATGAGAACTTATGCTACCAATGCTGGTTCTGAAATGCTATGCTATGAGTATTACAAGTGGATATTCTACTGGGCTTGGGTTATTGAGTATGCAACATTTAACTCTCAAGCTGCATATAATGCAGAACTAACTGCTGAAGGTTATCATCAAGGTGGTTTAGGAGATGGTGTTACTACATGGGATGGAACTAGCTGGAATAACTATAACGGTTATTATCCTTTAACTCCATGTGGATATTGCAATGAATTTGGTAACTTTACTGGTGTTAAGGATTTAGTAATTCCTGAGACTGTAGTAAGTGAAGCTACAACAGTAGCTACTAAGACATTTAAAGTTCCAAGATGGAGAGGATTTGATAATCCATTCGGAGACATCTGGACTAACTTAGATGGTATCATTCTTGAAAGAACGGCTGCTAACCAACCAAGTAGTGTATACACTACGACTGACACATCAGCATTTGGTGATGATAACACTGCCAAGGGCAAGATGACTGTTGCAGGAACAGAGGTAGCATCTGATGGTTACATAAAGGCATTTGACCTTGGAGAAAAGGGTGAGATAATCCCTTCTGCTGTAGGTGGTTCGAATACGACATATATGTGTGACTACCATTATTGCAATGCATCAAGCACAGCATTAAGAACGCTCATCGTTGGCGGCAGCGCTTCTGATGGTGGTGCTGCTGGTCTTGGCTTCTTCTATTCTACTAATGGAGTCGGCATTGCTGGTACTCGTGTGGGCTTCAGGACACTAAATAAAGTAGTTTAATAATTATATAAGATAACAATACGAGATTAAGGGTGCTGTTTACCTATATTCTGTTGGTGCTGGACAAGAAAATTATTACAAAACACTCATCGTTAGCAGCAACGCTAATAATGGTAGTAATGCTAGTCTTAGCTACTTCAATTCTAATAATGGAGTCAGCAATGCTAATACTAATGTAGGCTTATTATATATTTCTTTAGGTAATTTGTTTTATTTTACAGTCTAAACAGCACCCTTGCCTCTTGGCAAAAGACAACGTAGTATTTAATAACAGGGTGTTAGTAGGTTAATTCTCGAAAGCTTCCACAATAAATATATAAGACTTGAAGCGTATAGGCTATTTACATGAACAGGTATATGATATAGAGAATATTGAGAAAGCAGATGATAAAGCTAGAAAGCATAAATCAGTAAGATGGGGAATCCTCAAACATGATAAGAATAGAGAGGAAGAGAATAGAAGACTTTCGGAACAACTAAGAGATTTAGTTTATGAAACTTCTGAGTATAGTACATTTAAAATATATGAACCCAAAGAAAGGTTGATATTTAGATTACCATACTATCTAGATAGAATAACACATCATGCTATTATGAATGTAATGGAACCTATCTGGACTAAGATATTCATCAAGCAAACTTATTCTTGTATTAAGGATAGAGGTATTCATAATGTAGCATACGATTTAAAAGCAGCTTTGGTAAAGCATCCAAATGAAACACTCTATTGTTTAAAGATGGATGTAAAGAAGTTTTATCCTTCTATCGACCATGACATATTATGTGATATAATCAAACGTAAGATTAAGGATAAAAATTTATTAATCCTGCTAATCGGAATCATTTATTCAGCGGACGGCGTTCCTATTGGAAATTATCTTTCTCAATTCTTTGCAAACTTATACTTAGCTTACTTTGACCATTGGGTTAAGGAAGAATTAAAATGTAAATTCTACTTCAGGTATGCTGATGATATTGTAATTCTCAGCAGTGATAAGGACTTCTTGAGAAGAGTACTCATAGCAATAAAGATGTACTTAAAAGAGGTTCTAAATTTAAGGTTGAAATCAAATTACCAAATATTCCCAGTAGATGTTAGAGGTATAGACTTCGTTGGCTATAGGTTCTATCACACCCATGTATTACTGAGAAAGTCAATTAAAATTAGGTTATTTAGACTTGTTAGTAGATACCAGACTGGTAAAATAGACAGACAAGAACTAAGAAGGAGAATGCAATCTTATTTTGGTTGGTTGAAATTCTGTAATTCAAAGAATCTATTAAGAAAGATTCAAAGAGATACTGGTTTAAGATTCTCTAATTGGGATGGGAAGAAATCTAATATTTCTAGATTTTATAACAAGTATATTCATGTTGTAGACATGGTTAGCTATAGTAAGTGTTTTAGAGTTAACTTTGTATATAACAATAAATCATATTACTTTGAAAGTAAAAGCAGAGAGTTGTTTTACTCTCTAACAAGATATTCATTCCCAGTAAATTTTAAAATAAGACCTTATGTTAGAACCAAAAAGAGTAGAAATGAATGTGCAACCTAATACGATAGAGAAATTAGGTAATGGAACATATTACTACAATTACGATATTCAGTCTAAGACGGTAGAAGTCATTGACCCTGAGACTGAATCACCAACAGAGGAAACCAGGTGGACATATATACAAGTTCATCTAAGAGGTATTCCAGAATGTAATGCTTGTATTCAAGCTGTTATTAGAGCATATCTAACTGCTGAAGAGGAGTTAGCTCTGATTAACAAATACAGTGCATACCAGATGGGAGTTATAAATGATTCAAGTATTTGTGGAGAGTATCAAGAATACGTGGGACTAGTAGCATCTGTTAAAGCTAATGTGAAGAAAGATTTTGATGTAGAAGAGCCTACATTAGTAACAGAACTACTTCCTACTCAGGCTGATATGGTAAGTCTACTAAAGATTTTAATATCCACCACAACATTAACTGATACTCAAGCATTGGCTTGTAAATCACTATACCCTACTTGGGAGAGTTGCATTGGTAAATCACTAAACACAGGAGATAGAGTAACATATAAGGGAGCTTTATATAAGGTAAGGCAAACTATTAGTTCAGTATTAGAGAATCAAGCTCCAAGTATAGCTACGGCAGCTTTATATGAGGAGATTAATGAGGCTCATGCTGGAACTAAAGAAGACCCAATTCCATATAACAATAATATGGAACTAGTATTAGGTAAGTATTACAGCCAAGACGGAGTTACATACCTATGCTCAAGAGATACAGGTCAAGCAGTGTATAGCCCTCTAAAAGATTTAGTTGGAATATATGTAACAATAGTTGAATAATGGATTCAGTATTTAAAATATGTAAGAAGGGAGCTTGCGGTATTACGATTACTGGATTGGAAAGGGATAATGACGAGTACTTAAATGAAACTGGTGAAATTACAGTAAGTACTCGTAATTATGCCTACAGCCAAACTATTACTCTTAATGCTATAACAAGCATTAAATCTTCTGGAGACGAAGTAACACAGAAGTATGATATTGTGGAACACGTTATAGACTGCATTGATGAATCTGAATTAGAGATGCCTATTGATGGTCTATATGAAGTTACACATATTATACTACCTACAGATGTGTGGCTAAAGTATGTACTGGAACGAGACTCTACTGCTTTAACTGCATATAACTCTGTATATTACTATGATACACAGTCTGAATCATTCATGAAGTATGTTGATGAAGAATCTATTGCAGTAACAGTAGAGGAGATATTAGAGGTAAACGCCTTACCTCCAGCTACTATTACTGAGAAGACTACTACAATCATTAGAGGTGATAAGAATACATTCTGTGTTTGTCATATCAATGAATGTTTCTATAGACTGTGTAAGAACCTTCTAGGAGATTTACCAGGAAGATGTAAGAATAGAACTGACGATGTTAAGATGCTAATCTATAATAGAGATATTATATGGATGGCTATTAATGTTATCAAATATCTAATTGAGTTAGGTCAATATTACGAAGCTCAGAGAGTCTTAGAAGACATAACTCAATGCGGAGGAATATGCAAAGATGTTATGGTTGATAAAAATACTATAGGAGGAGGTGGTTGTGGATGCAATAACTAACCTAAAGTTGAAAGTAATCAAAGACTTTGACAAATTCCTCAAAAGGTTAAACAAGGGATATGTGGAGAACTATGATATGATTCTCCACCAAATATCCTTCATTCAGACTTGTCAATACTTTGATAAGATAGATGGAATATATGAATTCTTAATGAATAATTAACATGGCAATAGAAAGGGATACAAGACGTTATGCCTGTATTCATGATTTGAATAATTATTTCAAGAAGAAAGACCTATTAGGTGGGTTAACTGAGTTAGAGCAAGAGCAACTAAGAAAGAATATAGGTATCATTGATTATACTGGAGAAGGAGGACAATCCAAACCCTTAGAAGTCACCTATGCAGTACTCAATGACAATATAGGTAAGAAGAGCTTGGTAACAGGGGCAAGGTATGTTATTACAGACTTTCAAACTATATATTCTTCTAATGTTACTAATAGTTCTGGTCAGAAGGTTACGTGGGGCATTAACAGCTCCACTAACCCCTCACCTATTTGGAAACTGATTGTTACAGCTATTACTAATAATAGATTAGACCCAAGAGTTGTTATTGATGATGATAAAATGAAGGATTGGGTTATAGAATATGACCCGACTCAGGAAACTCTCGAAGATGGTGTTACTACTAAGGGCAAAATAACATTTCTTAGAGACAATCATTACAACTCAGCACACTATGACTTTAAGAATATAAAGTTTAGAAGAACGGCTGAAGAATTAGATAATACTAATCTTAATCTTGGGGCGGCATATGGAGACTTTTATACATTCTCAGATTTAACTGGAGGAGTTATTACTGATAGTTCAGAATTACACAATACTAAGCACAATGAACTAAAGCAAGGATGTACTAACAATATATTCTTGGGAGATACATATGACAATGTGTTGGAAGCTGACTGTAAAGGTAATACATTCCTTAGAGGTTGCCATGATACAACTTTAAGGTGGAACTCAGTTAATAATATGTTTAATGAGAATGTATGTTACATGGAAGGCTCATTATATAATAAAGTATTTCCTATCGGTGATACTAGTTTATCAATGACAATTACCAAAACCATTCATAAGGTTAATGAAGCAACTATTATATCCTTCTTAGACCCTATGACATATGCCTATCAAATTATACAAATCTAAAATATGGCAGAGTTTATACGTCTTGACGAACAAGAACAAGAGGCTCCCATTTTACCTGATTACCCACATTCTATCTCCAATATAAAGCTAGACACCAAGATAATAGATGGAGTTATAGAAAAAGAAGAAGTTGAAGGAATCTGTGCTGACTATGGTGTTATTACTATAGAGAAGATAGATGGGGTAAAAATAGAAGAGGAAGGAGTAGAACACATCTGTATCAAGGATGATTGTGATACTTCTAAATATTATGGGTGTACTGGTGGAGACGATGGATTTCAGAAGGAGAATTTATTCTCAGAATTAACTGATGAATACCAAAGAACAATAGCCAGAATTAACCTCGGTATAGCAGATGAATATGCTCTAAAGTGGGGAAACATCAAAGGTAACTTGTCTAATCAAAAAGATTTATATACCTTTGTAACTGATTCAATAGCCTTCGACATTAATAAGGTTATTGATGAGATTAATCTTAAACTCGCTCAATGGGCTTGCGAGATAGAAATTAGATTTAAGAACAAAGCTGACATATTCTCTCCTAACTTTGCTGGAACTCCAACTACTACATTACCCCTGATGACAGATAATTCTAATAGAATTGCATCTACTGAATGGGTTAATGCTAAAATTGCAGCTGCATCTATTGATGATAACGTCAAGGCTATATCTCTAGACCCAGAGTATATGTGTTATGGAGACGAACCTACGGATGTAACCGTTACTTGGGAATATTATAAGGATGTTGTAGAACAGTCTATCAATGATGTTGTACTAAGTCCTGATGTAAGAGAGTATACTTTTACCAACAGGACTACATCTATGGTAATTACTCTAAAGTATAAGTACGAGGATATTAGTGCTACAAGAGTTGTTACATTTGACATTAAATATCCAAATTACTTTGGAACTTCTCCAGACTATACTAAGTTAGACAGAACTATTGATAATGTTTATACAGTAAATGCGGGAGCTAATGAATATATATACGTTATGATTCCTAACGGAGCTAATACAGTTCTAGGAGTTAGTAGCATTATAGGTGGTTTTAAATTACTTGGAACTCAAGAAATATTTAGCAACCTATATTATATATTTAAGAGTGCCCAACCTGGATTGGGAGAGACAACTGTAGAAATACTTGACCAGAGTGGATATAATCCAGAGAGTATTGATACAACAACTATACGAGAGCTATTAGCTGCAAAAGCTGACAAACATACTGTATATACTAAAGAGGAAGTAGACGATAAACTTGCAGCTATTGAGGGTGGTGATATTCAACTTAATAACTACTATACTAAGAAGGAAGTAGATGATAGGATTCCAGACGTTTCTAATAAAGCTGATAGGAGTGAGATACCTACCAAAGTTTCTCAGTTGGAGAATGATTCTGAATACTTATCAGAAGTTCCAGAAGAGTATGTTACTGATGAAGAGTTAGAGGCTAAAGGTTACTTAACCCAAGAATTAGAACCTCAGTTTGCTGCCAGTGCTGCTAAGAACATAAATCAGCAGGACATTGATAATTGGAATAATAAGGTTGATAAACAGGCTGGTATGGGTTTATCAGAGCAGAATTTTAGTATAGAGGAAAAGGCTAAATTAGCTGGACTGACTAACTACAATGATTCTGCTGTTAGGCAACTCATAACAAACTTAGGCTCAGAAGTTGAGAAGAAAGCTAATAAAACTGATATTCCAGATATTAGTGGTAAGGCTGATAAGACTGAAATACCCACTAGAGTTTCTCAATTAGAAAATGATAGTGGTTATTTAAATTCATTACCAGAGAATTTAGTTACTGAACAGGAATTAGAGGATAAAGGTTACTTGACAGAGTTTACAGAAACAGACCCTACTGTTCCTTCATGGGCTAAACAACCTACTAAACCTACATATACATTAGAAGAACTTGGTGCTGAATCTGCTGGTGCAGCTGCCGATGCTTTACTTAGTGCTAAAGAATATACTGATGGAAGGCTTAACATAATCTTAGAAGGTGCTGACCCATCTTACAATACATTCAAAGAGCTAAGCGATGCTATATTAGCTCAGAATACTACCATAGGAGGTATTAATGCTGAGATAAGTAGTGTGAAGAATACTTTGAATAGTAAGGCAGACAAGTCAGAACTATTCTCTAAGGATTATAATGACCTTATTAATACACCTGTTATCCCAAGTATTGAAGGTTTAGCTACTGAAACTTGGGTTCAGCAACAAATTACTGCTATACCTGGAGTTGATTTAAGTGGTTATGCTTTAAAGACCGAGATTCCAGATGTTAGTATATATGTTGAGAAGGTCTCAGGGATGGGGCTAAGTGCTAATGACTTTACTGATGTCTATAAAACAAAGCTTGATGGATTGCAGAATTATAACGATTCTGATATAAAGTTTAGGCTCTCTGGTGTTGAGCAAGACATTAATAGGCTAAATGCAAATATTGGCTATGATATGTATTCTAGTACTAATCCATCTTCATATTATGAAGACTTTAACAATGCTATTGATTTTGCAGAAAGGTTATGCTTAGCTAAAATGGTAACTATTGAATACCAAAATAATGACTTTGTAACATCCTACAATAAGGTGGGAACAGATACTACAGACATAAATAGTATTAGAACTATCCATGTTGAAATTTATGCCCACTATGATTATAATAGGGATTTAAAGATGGTATTTGATTTAGTAGATGGAGAAACTGAGACCTTTAATTATACTAAGGAATTTATTACTGTTGTAGCAAATGACCTAGTAACTAATAGAACTGACATCCCCTTATCAGCAGCTCAAGGAAAAATACTAATGGACAAACTTACAGCATTAGAAGAGATAGTTAACAATATTACTACTAATGCTTCTATAATACTTGAATAACATGGCAGATGCAATGGTAAATAATAAGCAGGTAAATTTCTGGAGGGGTGATATGACTCCTCCAACTATTTACCATATCTGGATTAAGGATAACAGTAAGATGCTGTTATATGATGGTGAGAAATGGGTTGTATTCCTTGATAATAAGGAAATTATTGACATATTAGACAAAATCCAGGAGATGTTGGATAATATGCAAGATAAGATTGACGAGATTGGAAACAAGACCGTTAATAGGAAGCCCATTAAAACCAATCCAGTTTTAGATGGTACTGACATACTTGTAAATGCAACTGGTAACTATGTGATTCCTACTGAAACGCTGGCACAAACAGCTTTAAGATTAGACAACTTACTAAGTACTAAAATAATTGAATAATGGTTATAGATAGTAAGTTCGCCTATATTAAAAGGAAGGAAGTATTTGAACCATTAATTGATACTATTCCTAAAGGATTAAATCCGATTGTGTTTATAGAAGATACAAGGGAAATGTGGACTTGTGGAACATATTTTAGTATTGGGTATCCTAGTATTGAAATATCAGAAGTTAGTGGTTCAGTAAAAGTACAGATTGGTAATTCATTCTTCCTAATGTCTACTGCTGGAGAGAGTATTAGTGTTAGAAAGGGTGATGGTAACAGAATTATTATTAGTAGTAATGCTCTTAATAGGGTAGACACTGAACCACCATTGGAGTGGGATGCAGCTAATAGAAAACTGTTACACAAGACTAGTGGTGTAGTTCCAGGTTCTTATGGTCAATCTACTAATCTAGGAAATGCAAGTATCTTTGTAGTTCCTAATATTATAGTAGATGCTACTGGACATATTACACTAGCAGAAAACCATAACATAGAAATCAGAGATTATGTAGAACAATTAGCCCCGTCTAATCTAATGGGAGAAAGAAATATATTACTATCTTACAATGAGGCTAGTAATAATATGGATACCTCTCAGGTAAGAAAGGCTAATGGTTTAACATTTAATGATGCTACACAGAAGATGACCATAGCTGGAGGTATGAACTCTAACGGACCAATTAATGTAAATCATGGAGACTTATCAGTATTAGATGGCTACATTATTGGTAATCTAAAGGGTGATGTGCAAGGTCAGGCTACTCCAAAGATTCACTTATCTTTAAAGCCTGAATATGGTGGTGCATCTACTAAGTTATATGGTCATGTAAAGCTTCAAGATATTTTAAATACTAGACCTGACCCTTCTAGTGATAATGAGAACATTAATGATACCAATATAGTTGCCGCTATCGCTGCTTCTCCTTTAATGGTTTGGAATGCAATTCAAACAGCTAAGGATTATGCAGACAGTATTCTTGGCTCAAATAATGCGATGCTGTATAAAGGTGCAGTTGAGGCAGGAACAACAAGTCCAGGTACATTTACCCCTTCAGCTGATGTTGGTAATACTTATGTAGTAACATTTGGAACAGGTACATATACTGATAGTGTTGGTTACATTAATGGAGAGCCAGTAGAAATTGGAGATTTACTAATATGTAAAGAAAGTACTCCAGCTGCTACTTCCTCTACTTGGTCACAAGTAAAGAACAAGTGGACATTTGTACAAACTAATACTACAGGTGTAGTAAGTGGGCCTTCAAGGTCAGTAGTCGGACAAGTGGCTGTATTTGATAGTACTACTGGTAAATTAATTACTGGTTTAACCAATGGTAATGTAGGACAAGTACTTACTATTAATAATAGTGGTACTCCATCATGGATTACTCCAGTATCTCAAACATGGCGTGCTATTAATTATCAGAACTCTGGACAGGCAGCATCCCAAATCCTTAGTAACTCTACAGATTCTGGAGATTTGACTTTTGGTGCAGCAGGTAACATGAGATTGAGTTGGGATAATGCAACCAATACATTAACCTTCACTTCAATATCTGACAATAGTTGGCGTGATGTATTAGCTTATACACCTAGTTCCCTATTACCTCAAAGTATTGGGGAGAATGCTGACTTAATATTCTCAAGTGATTTCTTGTGGATAGAAGGAGAATTAGTAACTGGATGGGCATCTGTAGACTCAAGTGGAAATATAACATATTCAAGATAATTCAGGAGGACTTAGTTCCTCCTTTTTATTAACTTTGTGATTACACAATATGCTAATTAAAACAAAATACATTGACTGTGCTAGTAAGAGTGTGTTTAATACATGGAAGTTACCTACAAGTGCAGCAGATACCAGTGGAGATATATACTGGTCAGCCATTGTCTATATACAAGACACTGGTGAAGTGTGGACTCATGGTAAACTATATGGAGGATTCTTCTCAAATGCAGACAGTAACAAAGTTAGTTTAACCATAGGAGGAACAACAAAGATATTAGCATTAGATGGACACGTTCAATCTTATACTACTTTAACGGGTAGTGGAACAACAGCTGACCAAGCTATCTTATCTACTGGTGTAGCTAATAAGTGGACTTTAAAGACTTTAGGTAAGAATGCATTTAGTAATGTAGATTACCTACCTGCTGATGCAACTGCCGTAGCTGCTGAGAAAGTAGTTAATGCTATGAGATTCCAATATAATGGAAAGGATATGCATTCATTTGATGGTTCAGTTGCCAGACTATTGAATATTATTCAAGGTGATAATGTATTCATTACTGGAGATAGTCAAGGCAATGTTACTATTGCTGCTGACCCAGGAAGCGATACAGTAAACACAGCTGGAGCTACTAACCTTATTGATAAGAAGTTATTTCTTATTGGTGCAGAATCTCAGACTACATCACCACAGACTTATAGTAATCAGTATGTATATATTGGAACTGATAACTGCTTATATAGTTTAGGTAAGAAAGTACTGACTGAACATCAAGCCATCTATAATTTAGATTTACAGACTCAAGTTGGAGATGCTGTTACTAAAGTAACTACATTTGACCCTAATGCAGCTAATAATTCATTTACTCTAGTTCAAGGTACTAACGTAACATTAATTCCTGATGCAACTAATAAAAAAGTAACTATTAGTAGTAAGGATACAACTTATGATTTCTATAATTTAATCTTTAAACAAGGAGACACTGTTGTAGATACTTATAAGCCAACTACTTCTCCTAATAAATCATTCAAAGCTGGAACCAATGTTACATTTACCAAGAGTGGTGATGAAATAACGGTAACTACTCAAGATACTAGAAATACAGCTGGAGCTACTGAAAAATTAGCTACTAAACTATTCTTAACAGGTTCATTAACTCAGACTGACAATCCGCAGACCTATACTAATTCTAAAGTATATATAGGTGCGGACAATAAGCTATACAGTGATGGTAAGGTAGTTTCTACTGGAGACCACACTCATAATTATGCAGGAGCTACAACACCTGGAGGTCCCGCATTAAAAGTAGACTTAAATCCATCTGGATTGTTAGATGCTACTTATGGAAGTTATGGTGGAATACTCCAAGACTCAAATAACGGTCCTGCAACAGGTTCTTGGTCTAATAGAATTAAAATACTACATAATAATTCATCTGGTTATTACACTGAACTAGCACAAGCTATGACAGGTACAGCTGGGTTATGGCACAGAAGAAATGTTGCTGGAGTAGTAAGTGATTGGACTCCAGTAATTGATAAAGCTAACTTCCGTACATATCTAGATGATACTTATGTAATTAGGGGTAATGACCCTAATGTTCTTACTAACTATGTGAGATATTCAATAGCATCTGGTCTGACTATGAATTGGGAGGCAGGTAATGCAACTCCAACTCATATATGGGGTGCCAAGAACAGTGATAGTTCTAAAGCATATGTATTTAATGGGGATAATATTAGAGCATTTGCTAATGCTGTAAATAGAGCAGGTGATACAATGACTGGAACTCTTAAAGTAACTGAAATTCAGGCTACTAATGGTAATGGTCTTGTAATGTACTCTGGAACTACCTACACATACTTAGGTATGCAAGCAGGTACTACTTATATTAGGAGTGGTGCAACAGACTTACAACATAGGTATAATGGAACTGATTATAAGATATGGGATGCTAGAAACTTGGTAGGACTAAGGACAGAGCACTCTCATAATACTATAAATCATATTGATAATAGAGAAACAGCATCAACTCCACAAGAACATTCAGCTGGTCTTTGGCTTGATTTCAAGGCTAACGCTAAAGCAGGACTTACTGATGGGGGTACATACACTGGACTGTTGACTGTCAGAAAATATGGTAGCACTTCCGACTGGACTGGTGGTAAAGCGGCTCAGCTTGGATTTACTGATAATTCTAATGTGTGGGTTAGGTTTGGTACTGGTACAGCTTGGGAATCATGGAAACAATTAGCTACTACAGGATGGGCTGATGGTAAGTTCTTACCTTTAACTGGTGGTACTGTAACTGGTAATATCATTTTAAAAGGTAGTACTAATACTGATATGACCAATGCTAACATCCATCCTAGACTAAGGTTTGATAACTCTGATAGTTCACAGACAGTCAGTTTTATATTCACTGACTATGATTCCTATAGAGCACCTGCTGGTATAAAGTTAGTAGGAAATCAAGGTAATGAATGGTTTGAAGCCCCTAAATTAATAAAAACTGGTTCTTCTGACAATTATGTGTTACTTGGTGGCGGTGGTCATAAGGCTTTGAATCAGTTCATCTATTCTACATATGGCTCTTGTGGTGTAAACGAAAGGACTGGTAACTCCGATGATTTAGGTAGAGCTGGATTCTGGAGAGACAACAATCTTGGTGCCTATGGTGTAACATTAATGCACTCAGATAGTGCTAACTATCAGTGTAAGATATATCATGATTATGGTACTGGTGGAAACCTTTACATGAAGTCTAGAGCTAATGGAACTTGGGGAAGCGTATATACTATATGGAACTCAGCTAACTTTGACCCTAATACTAAAGTTAATAAGTCTGGAGATACTATGACAGGTAAACTGTCATGGACTATGAATGGAGTTACTTCATCTATTAGTAATGACAATGGCTCATATACGCATCATAATACTAATGCTAGTTCTGGTCACTGGTTCAATAAGAATATCTACGTAGCTGGTAATGTATATGGAGGTACATCCTATAACAGAATATTAGCATTTAAGGATGAAATTAATTCTCAAGTAGGTGGTTCTAAGAGTGCTCAAATGCTTTGGAACTCATGGAGTACAGATGCTTCATACGGAGGTGCTATCCAAATTAGAGAATACGGAAATGTTACTAATACTCAATCAGCATGGGGTTATTCTCCTGCAATAACATTCCATTGGGGTAATAGATATGCTAAGAGATTTGGTATGAGAAGCGATGGTCAGTTTGCTGTAAATGATGTTCCAATATCTCTAAACACACACAACCATAACTCGTTATATGTTACTGCATTAGGGACTAATGGTAACTATCTAACATGGACTAAGAATGGTACTGCCAACAACATTACTGTCCCATACTCTGCTAACTCCGATAAGTTAGATGGATATCACGCATCATCTTTCTCTAGGAAATTTGACATAAGCGTATCAACTAACACAACTGTCAATGTAGACGCCTACACAAAGAGTGAGACTAATACTAGGGAAGCTGGAAACATATTCTCAGTAAATGGTTGGGCATGGGCTAGTTCGGCTTATATTAGGCTAAACGGAAGCTATACCATAGATAAAATGAGATACTCAATATTCTCATATAGGAATGGTAATCTAAATGGTTCATGGCAACAGCAGGCATTAATATTTATACCAACATATAGTGATTCAAATGCTATTTATCTGGCACAAATGAACACTGGTGAAACGGGCGGAGCTGTGAATACATCCATAAAAAGGTATATAGATTATGATACTACTGTAGCTAACATAACTAGCGGAAACGTAGCTACGTCGACTAATGCTGACAAGCTTGACGGCTACCATGCTAATGGTTTGTTTACTGGATTATCAAATTCTGGAAATAACATTTCAATCTCTATTGGTGGTACTAATAGAATACTAACTGTAGGATATGCTAGTTCAGCAGGAAATGCAAGTTCAGCAACTTATTTACCATATCAAGACACAAGAGGTACAAACTATTCTCCATATCAGTCTGGATTCAATACAAAAGGATGGTCAGCAACTCACCTTAAATCTAACACAACAGATGGATTAAATGACGGAGGAAATTACCACTCTTCTATATATGTTTATCCCTGGGGAGATTCTTCTGGTGGTCATGCACATAACATTGCCTTTACTGATAATGGTAATATGTGGATGCGACATGGAATTAGTTCATGGTCTTCTTGGTCAAAAGTATGGACGTCAACTAATTTAAATCCAGTTGACAAAACCCTTTTGAAGAAGACTAGGATTCCAGGTGAGATAGTTGACTTCTATGTTTACTATGTAAATGGTTACCATGCTACTAGTACTAACTACAGTGTATTCAAAAACCAATTATTTGAATCTAATGGTAGAGGAAAGACTAGTGTTACTTATAGACCATCTAGTTATGTTTCGACAACATACACTGTAAACTTAAGTGACTTTGTATTGTGTACTAGTGGTTGGGCTTCTGGATTCTATGGAGGTATGTACACAGCTGCTGCAGGTGCTACTGAGGATTACGAAGGTAGAGTTGGTGCTAGTGCAGGTTCTAACAGTAAGAGTATTACTGGTTATCAGATGCCACGACACACTCACTGGTTTGCACACCACAGAGGTGATAATGCTAATGACCGTGACCACTTCGGACCTGAACCAAATAACGGTGATTCACCTAATGGTTTACAATCTGCGGGACAAGGAGGAAACTGGCATACTGGCTATTCTGGTAGAGGTGACGCTATTGACTTTAGACCTAGAACATTTATGGTATTCAAGATAATGTATATGCCTCAGTCGTGGTAAGTTATGAATATTTAAGATAATTTATTTTGAATATTAGTAAATTATGATTAACTTAGCACTCGAAAACTTAAGAGGAGATTTTAGAACAGAATTAACTTAAAATAAATTTAATTATGGAATTACTTAACAAGAGAGTAATGTACAATGTGAGGAACCAAGATTCCAATCTAAAGATTGAGGGTGATGTACAAATCACTGGAGATAATCAAATCGTTTCCTTCTCTGGAAATCTATTTACATTAGAGGATGGTTTCGCTGGCGGATTTAGTTACTCAGAGGATACAGAGGGACTAATTAGCAAGAGTGTTAGTAGCTACCCAGCCTCTTTGGATGATAAAGGTATGAAACTATTAGATGCAACAGTAGTAGCTTTAAAACAACAATTAGAAGTTTAATTTTATGACAGTAAATGAAATGATGGTTAAGCACAACTTTATCACTAAGGTGTTGCTTAGAGACGGAGACAAAGAACTCAGCAAAGACCTAAAGGTAAGGTTAATGAGCATGAGAATTGAGTTAGGTAAAGTAAGAAGGCAACTTGAAGAAGACTTGCAAGAAGCAGTTAAAGAACTAACTCCAAAAGGTTATCAAGAACTGATAATGAAAGAAAATAAAACAGAAGAAGATAAAGCTCAAGTTGAGGCTTGGAATAAGCAAATCAATGAGGAGTATAATGCTTACGTTGATAAGAGAGGAAAAGAGGAAGTACAAATTGATACCACATTGAGTGAAGATGAGTTTGCTCAAATTATTGAGGTAAATGCTGGCAACGATGTTGAAATCAATGGAACTAAGTTGAATGCAGCTGATTTCTTAGAAGTACTTTATAGCTTATTCGTAGCGTAATGTAATAAACGAGGGCTGTGTAGTTTTACATAGCCCTTTATTTTTATCAGCATGAATGAATATATTGAGGTAATTGGTCAATTAAAACCCAAGAACAATGCTAACTTTCCGTTAGCAGATGTTAATGACTTACGTGGTGGTTACATCCAAGTTACCAATATGAGTGATATGGAAGCCTTCCTTAGTACTAATAAGCTAAAGGAAGGTATGCTGTGTTACGTTAAAAATTCACCTGACGACAACCATATGTACCAATTCTATAGTGGGGTGTGGAATGTATGGAAAGTACAAGGAGGTGGAGGGGGTGGCGGAGGAGGAATGTCTATTGTAGTAGTTGATACCTTAGAGGAACTACTTGATAGGGATGACCTTAGAATTAAAGGACAAATAGTATTCGTTAATGATATTAATGAAATACGTTACTTTAACGGATTCGTTTGGGAATCCTTCTCCAAAATCTACATACAGGATGCACCACCTGAAGATAAAGGAGGTATTTGGATAGATACTTCTGAGAATAAAGAACATATGACAAGTAGTACTGTAATTCAAGACCTATTGAAAGTTATATCAGTACTACAAGACAAGGTACGGAAGCTAGAGTTTGCATTTAACTGCCAGATAGATTCGGGTGACTTTAGAAATAATCAGAGATATGCTTATGATGGTATGCCTAATGAGGAGCCTAATTATGGTACTTCAGAGGAAGAGGATAATGCCACTCAAGAAGCTAATAAGGATATAGTTCTTGCTGATTCACCTGAACCTACTGAGTATGAAGAGTATTTACCTAATGCCAAGCATATATGTATTAAAAGTGGTACGTATGCAGAAATGCAGGCTAATAAAGGTGATTTCCTACCGAAAGAATTGTTATGGTGTTATGATACTCAGACATTATGGATTAAAGACCCTAAGACATATAAATTAATTAAAATAGGTAGCACAGGTGGTGGAGAAGACCCAGGACCTGGACCAGACCCAGAAACAATGGATGGAATATTAACCGAAGTCATTGGAAGTGGTAGTGGAGCTAAAACCAAGATTATTGGTATTGAGTTCGCTGACATGACGAATAAAGAGAATACATTCCTTATTCAGGTTAAGGATGGCAAGTTAGATATACATGATTATAGATTAGATAAGAATACTTTAGCTGGTAATGCTCAGACTCAAGGTACTGGAATTTATTATACTACTCCTTATTTCCCAATTATTCCAGAGGAAGTTGGTTCTAAAGACTCTCCAAAGATATATGTTAATATGGTGTATTGTGGAGGAACATCTGAGGATAAGGATTATAATCCAGTATCTCACAATTTCGTAGAACTATGTAATCTAGGTAAGAAGGACTTAAATCTAAAAGGACTATACTTACATTATACAGAAAGGAATAGTGGAGATTGGGTTACATTACCTCTGATTGGTACTCTTAAATCTCAAGGCACATTCTTAATTAAGGGTGCTCAATGTTCTGTAGAGAACATCAATACTACACTAATTAGAGTTGGTGAACCTGATATGTATTGGACTAAAGATGACACTCTTAATAATACAAGGCTTGAGATTGCTGGGGATGAAGGTGCTGGAGTTCAAGCTCATAGTATTTGGTCTAGCAAAGATAACTGCATCAAATTTAGTTATGACTGTGCATTCTACATTAGTAGTGAGGAAACAACAGATTACTTCAAGACTACTGTTATGAATAGTACAGCACCTTGGACTACTAATGGGGTGATTAAATGGTATGTAGATTTAGTCGGAATAGGTAACTACAATGATAAGTCAATGCCATGTGAAGCATCTCCTATAGCTACTAAGGGAAGTAATGTACTATTAATGCGTTACTATAATATGGACCCAGTTAAGCAAGCTACTAAGGCTCTGAGTGCTAGGAGTAATGTTAAGGACTGGACTTACATCAATATGGATAAGATTAACCCTGCTATTGATATTCAAGAGTACACTCCTAAGAACTCATCCCAAAATAAGAATATATTCTTCAATAAACATTTATTAGTTGAAGGTGCTCCTAACATTGTTACTTGTACATTAGGACATGATGCACACAAGACTAGATGCTTTAACTGGGTATCAGTTGGATATTATGATGAATATATCTGGATAAGGAAAGATGGGGAAGAATATACTCCAGAGAATAAGTTTGAGTCTTTCAAGAAAGAAGACTTCAATACAGAAGGCATTAGCCAGAATCCTAACAGACCTGCCGACCACAAGAATTGGACTAATAAAATATACAATAGGATTAGAAGTATAACTACAGATGGTACACCATTTACAGTTCATAAGTTCATTAAGGACTTCGACGAACCCACTGATACTCAGAAGTATTATTACAAGGTAGGAAGAGACGGAGCATGGACTGAGGAAAGGTCATTCACTCTTAGAAATAGAGACAAGGTCATTGAAAGAGGATTTAACTTCCTACAAGTAAGTGACCAACAAGGTTTCAATGCAGAAGAGTATGAAATGTGGAGAGTTAGTGCAGAGTACATTAACTCTGATAAAGCTGAGAATCCATATGAATGGTGCTTGAATACTGGAGACCAAACTCAGAACGGTAATAGATTTAATGAATGGATTGACTATTATAAGGGTGGAGATGTTATCTATAGAGATACAGAGCAAATGTTTACAGTAGGTAATAATGATTTAACCCCTGTAGATGTGTATGTATTAGGTGATGGTGAAGATATTAGCAAGACTAATCCAGTAAATGTAGAATTCTTCTTTACATTTGAACACCCTTATACAGTGCCCATTTCGTCTGCTGGAGTGTATATACCCTGCTGCTATAGTTTCGTATATGGTAACACCTATTTCTTGTCTATGAACTCTGAAATCACTGAATTAGCGAGGACAGATGTGTTCGGAGATATAACTGGTGTGAATGTATATAATGACTTAAAAGATTGGGCTACTGCTGATTTGGCACAACACGCATCTGACGCTAAGATTAAGTGGAAGGTTGCATTCTGCCATGAAGCTCCATTCACCATCATTACCGCTGACCTAATTATGAGCTACTTAAAGAAGACCTCTGAGGGTACTTATGAGAAAGACCAGAACATCAAGAGAGGTGGTAGTCACTTAAATACAGTTGGTAATTATTGGTTTAGTCAATGGTTGCAAGATAATGCATTCAAGTTGTGTCTATGTGGACATAAACATACATATGCAAATTCAAGGTACATAAGGGAGAATCCAAGTAGGACAATGGAGCCTATCGTTTATGATGCTTCTTTAACTCCTTCATGGTACACTAGTTTACCAGATAGAGAAAGACAATGTGTTCAAATCTCTACTGATGCTAGCTTGAATTATGTGAGATATGTAATGTGTCAAGCAACTGGATATAAGTTAACTTCTAATAAAGAGTTACCTGCTAAGAATATACCTTGGCTATTAGAGTATTACCCTGTATCTAGTCAGGTAGAGAATCCAACTACTAATACTGCTACAGTTAAAGTTAATAGTGCTCAACAGTATCCTAACTACATTATATGGAATGTGGGAACTGGTGATGAGGTTGAGACTCCATCTATGACAACAGCTTCAAGAGAAAGAATACTTGGTAAATCTTATAAACTACAGTTGAAGGATAATACTAAGGTTTGGGCTTATAAGTACAATGTACCTATAGCTTATACTGACTTGAAGAAAGTTGGAGGTAATGGCTCTACTAATCCAAGCAACAATATAGTAATTGAAAAGACATTACAATGAAAATAAAACATTATGATGAAGTAACTGGAAGATGGGTAATCGACGGTGCTTCTAATGCTTCAGAATTGGAACTGACAAACCCTGGCTTCTTAAATGAAGCTGGGGAATCAGTTTCTATTGACAATGGCTTTACAAAGCTAGATAATAGAATGACTAAGTTAGAACAAAACCTAGCCTGGGTGTACCTTAATGGCGCAATCGGGGGTGGTGGAGGCGGAGGTGGTGGAGGCGATGGCTCTGAATACACCATTGATGTAGCTGAAGGTAGTACAGTCTATACAGCTACTAATACTGTTACACTTAATATCTTAATTAAGAGTGGCGGTGTTAAAAAGTCATTCACTGTAATTGCTAAAGATTTAGCTACTAATAGGACATTAGGAACATGGAAGAAGTATTCTATGGCAAGGACAGATATTACCATTACTGGATTATCTGGAACTACTGACGTGGAACTATCCGCTTATGATAGTGAGAATACTTATGCTACTCCTACCTATGTTAAGATTGTAGCTGGAGCTATCTCTTTGGAGATTCAATCTATACCACCTAAAACTATGTACATGGGTGGTGTTGCAGAAGTACCTCTTAACTATACAGTAACTAATAATATCTTGCAAAGTCCAGCAGAGTTCTGGATGACTATCAATGGTATTGAAGTTGCTAGGGTAGGTAACATTACTACAGCTATTCGTGCATTAAGCTACGATGCTCGTAAGTTGCTATTTGAGAGTGAACATTTCAATCCTAAAGCTGGACAGAGATTCTACTTTGTAGCACAAGCTAGTACTACTCTTAATGGTGAGTTACTATCATCCGAGCAGATTAAGTTTGACGTTACTGTGGCTGATAGTAATAACCTGGTTATTGTAACTGAGGATATTACAGAGTTTACTCCATCTTCAAATCCTGGGGAGACTATTGATGATTTGACTCAATATGGTCAAGGTTCACAACTTGGATTTAGCTACTACTTTAGCTATGGTCTTAGTAAATACAGTACATTCAACATGGATTACAAAATCCATTTAATGAATGAAAGTGGTGAAGTGTCATTACTTGATACTGGTACAATTAAGAATATTAACAAGAGTGAAACTAATAGGTTCGTATACAGTACAGTAAATCTATCTGTTAATAATCCAGGTGAATATCTAAGAATTACACTGTTTGGATATGCAGTTAATGACCCTGGTGATACATCTGCACAATATACTAAGACTGTTACTTGTAGAATAGTAGAAAGTGTTAGTACAGAGATGTATGCTAATAATGATATGCACACACTACTTGCATACTTTAGTAAAATTACTGGGTTCCCTAATACTGCAACAGGTACTTGGAATTATCCTATAAAGAATAGTGGGGAGTTTGTGTATGAAGGTGCATTTGCATCTAAATTTCCAGATGGAGTAAACTTTACGCTAAAGGGTGTAAATGGTAAAACTAGTGGTTTCTTACAAGACAGTGATGGAGTAAATCAAATACCTGCAACAAGGCTAAGTGGTGAAGCATACGGTTATTTAGAGGTAGCAGAGCAAATGTTCCCTGCCGTTGATATTGGTGCTGGTGTATCATTTTTCCAACCTGTAGGTTTCCATATATCTTGTACTTATAAAGCAGAGGCTTCTTCCTATCCAGAGGAAGTAGTATGCGGTATAGGTCAGTATGAGGATGGAGAACTAAAGACAGGTTACGAAGTAACACTAGAGAAGGCTGTATGTAAGATTGGTTCTGCTGATACTCTTACAGTTAAGTTACCACAGAATGAACTACTTACTGTAGACTTAGATGTATCATTACTGTCGGGAAATGCTTGGTACTTTAAAATCTATGTTAATGGTGTACTATCTGCTGTAAGTAGAGTACTTCAATCAGACATTGATTGGATGTTTGGTACTGACTTCTATTTCGGATGTAGGAATGATAATGGTGTAAGAAGTAGATTCTCTGATGTTAATATCTATGATATTAAGATTTATACATCTTCACAGAGTGAATATGCTATTGTTCAAAACTACATATCTGCCACTGAACAAGCAAGACTTGTAAGAGGTCAGATTGATGCATCATTGGATGCTGAGTTAAGAACTAAGAACTTATTCGATAGCGCAGGTAACTGCTTGATTTGGGATAAGACATTGGACGGCGGTAAGGGAGGATTCCTAACTGGTGAGTTATTATACTCAAAGCTAGTAGAACAAATGGAAATCAATACTCCATATCCTATCGTACTTGTGGAAGAGACATCTAACAGTCCAACATTATTTGAGCCATACTCAACAGCTATCTTCTCTGCATCTGATAAGGTAGAAGTAATGGGTACTAAGTTCCCAGTTAAAATCACTTATCAAGATAGTAAAGGTAAGGTAGTTATTAGTACTCCTAGTGGTGTATCTGAAGGTAATGGTGTTACTATTGGTCTACAGGGTACATCTTCTCTATCTTATAATGCTAAGAACTTTGAGATTTATATGGGAGATGTAGACCAGACTGGTAAGAAGATGTTATTCCAACCTACTGATGAGTGGCTGCCAGAGAATGAATTCACGTTAAAAGCTGACGTAGTAGACTCTGCTCACGTTAATAACGTAGTAATTGGTCAGATTGTTAATGGTCGTGCTAAGAACTCTTCTGGACAATCTATCACTCCATTTAGTGCTACACCACCTATGTCATTGGGTAATGATGTTTGGGGAGGTGATACTGATAAGGCTAATGCTATTAGAGGTAAAATTAAACATACTTCTGAAGGTTTCCCAGTGCTACTATTCATTAGATACGCCCCTGATGCAGATGGTACTATTAAGCAACCTAAATTCTGTGGTATCTACAACTTCAATCTAGGTAGATATGCTTTCTTTAATCTTGGATTAAAGCTACTTCTTGATTATACTAAGGTAAACCAAGACGGACCAACATTAGTAACTGATTATACAGAAGATGCTAGTAAGTGGAATACTGGTGTTAGCAATGGAGTATACTCCGTTGAAATAAACCAGAACTCTTCTGCTCAAGGTGCATTCCAGCAAGATGATATGAAGATTGTACAGTTCATGGGTGATGTAATGTACACATCTAGGGATGAATCAATCGGATATAATCAAGTGCAGAAGTTCTACACTCAGATGGCTAATATGGCTCTTACTCGTATCCAGAAATATACAATGGATGATGCTGGACAAACTCCAACTAAACCTATTCCTGGAGAGTTCTATGATTTGGATAAGAATGCTTATTATAACTTTAGTGCTTGTGACCAGCATCTAAACTGGGACAATGCTTGTGCTTACTTTATGATTGCATTGCTATTTGGTTGCGTGGACTCTATGTGTAAGAACTTAACTATTCGTAGTTGGGGTACAGATGTGTGGTATTGCTGCTTCTATGACATGGATACAGCATTTGGACTTAACAATGCTGGACAAGATATTGTAGAATATTGGGCACACTTACACAGATGGTACAACATTGCTTCACAGGATACTGGTATTACTCAGTATACTCAAGAGAAGAACTATGTATCTACTGATAGCTATAAGCAATACTTTGCTTCATGGTGGAATAGAATATGGGAAGTACTTGAAAACTTAGCTGGTATAGACAGTGGTAGTACGGAGAATAGAACTAGCCTAGAATCATTATATGTGAATCTAAGAACTAACCTATTCCCTGACCCTGATAAATTCATTAAGGATTACTATCAGTCATATACTGAAAAGACAGGTTCTATTATGTTTAATTATGATTACAAGATTAAATATCTTGCTATATCTAAGACATATGACCCAAACACAGGTAAATATGAGGATAGTACTGACTTTAGCCAATTAAAGTTCTTACATGGTAATCGTGTAATGCACGTTAAGGATTGGTTTAGAAAGAGGATAATGTTCTTAGATGGTGTATATGGTTATAAGAATAATACTAACCTATTACCTACTACTATTGAATCACCTATTACTGGTCTGTGGGCTTCTAACAAAGCTACTGGTTCAGCTACTGAAATTAGATTTAGTACTGATATTACTGCAAGTAGTCAGATACTTTATCACTATTCACATGATAAGACTACTGGTGCATTCTGGATTACAGATACTCCAACATCAGTTATATTACCTATGCCTACTGGTGAAACAGTAGTATATATGTATGCTAACAAGTATATTACTGACTTTACTAAGTTCAAGAGTTATCCTTGGACAGGTTTGGATAATATTAATCTACCTATGTTACAGGAGTTAGATTTAAGTGGACTAAGCAATGTGGATGCTGCCTATTTCTTCCAGGGTGGAGTATATAATGAGGCTAATGATATAGGTCTAAAGAATATTAAGAAGTTGAATCTAAGTAAGGTTAGACTTATCGGTTCTACTGCTTCTGCATATACACTAGACCTAAGTGGATGTCGTAAGATTCAAGAATTGGATGTGTCTTATTCTTCTATCACTAAAATTACATTCCCTACATCTGCCGTATTAAAGGTGCTGAATATGTCTGGGACAGATATTACTAACTTGAAGTTAGAGAACCAATCATTCCTTGAGTCATTACTTATTGATGATTGTCTAAAGCTAACTTCAATAGAGATTAATAACTGCGGTGCATTAAGAACGCTGAACATACCACCTAATGTAAAGACTGTAATTATTAGGAATTGTGAGAAGATGGAAACTATTCAGATTCCTTACTCTTCAGTTAATAATTCTGTTAGCCCATTAGTCCAAGTTACTATTGATAACTGTCCTGGTATGAAGGAGTTTAGTATTCCAGGTCAGAATAATCCTTCTTTAAAGTTAGAACTAACAGGTGCTTGGAATCTTGAGGTTCTTGACCTAAGTTATACTAAGACTTCTGATATTACATTAGCATCACTATATGTTAATGGTAAACCAAATTTCTCTAGTCTAAGAAGGTTAGTTATCTCTAATACATCATTGTCTACGTTGAAGTACAATGACCAAGCTCCAGAGTATTTAGACTTAACTGCATTCCCAGACCTAGAGAGTATAGAAGCTATTAGCTGTAAGCAACTAGTAGAGGTTAGGTGTAAGAATGACAAGACTAATCCTATAGAAATACCAAGAGGTGCATTTAGAGATTGTATATCACTACAAAGAGTTATTGGACACTTAGCTCTTCAGGGTGGTGAGGTGTTTAGAGATTGTAGCCAGTTCTACCTAAATCCAGATAGTGTATATACTCAGTATGGTACGGATGTCTTCCTTGAAGGAACTGACGTTACTAATATATCATTTGATGAAACACTAACAGATGCCTACTTCCTATTTGAAGGATGTACAAGAATGTCATATAATGACTTTAAGTATTTAATGGTGAGATTGACTGAGAATATTGTTTCACTAGAAAGTATGTTTAAGGGATGCTCAAATATTACTGGTGATATTTGGTATGACCTATTCAGACTATGTCCTAATGTAAACAGTATTAAAGAAGCCTTCAGTGGAACTAGTCTGACTGGTCCATTCTTCTCTAGAACTTCAGATTATAGTGCTTCTAAGGATTCTACCTGGGGAGTGTTAGACTTCTTGCCTAAACTTACTGACGCAGAGGCAGCATTTGAAGAAACAAGTTTAGAGTGGATTGATAATAATGTATTTGCCCCAGTTAACGGTAAGTATAGTCCTTTAGTTAAGATTGACTATATGTTTAGAAGTTGTATGCAACTAAAGAGCTGTGCTAATACAAGAGCTGCTGTACCTACAGACGGATTACTAAGCTCAAAGACATTCTTTACAAATTTAAGGAATTTAGTAAGTCCATATCCAAAAGGTGTATTTACTGGATGTGCTTGGGTTAAAATGTCTGTAGACTCAGATAGTAATGGTAACACTTACCTATTCCATACTGTTAATAAGGTTGCTCAATCTCTAATTTTGACTGATTCTCTGTACACAGGAATTAAGTTAGTCGGAAAGATTGGACCTAATGTGTTTGGAGGAATAAGGCAGACTATTACTGATGGAAGTATGACTTGGTATATACCAACATTTACATCTATCCAATATCCATTCCAGTATAGTGGTGGAGGGGAAGCATTAGTAAACCTATCAGAGATGGCTGATATGTTCCAAGGAATCACTGGAACTCTTAGACAAGCTGTTGGTATCTTTAACGGACTAACTTGTGCTAGTGAAGCTGGTGCTCAAAGTATTCCAGCCACCCTGTTTAAGAATTGTAGAATCCTTAACAGTATTGAAGGAATATTTAGTGGTATAGACTTAAATAATGATAATAAGATATATCAGTTCCCACCTGCTGGTATGTTTGATGATTGTGTAAGTCTTACTAACATTAAACGTATGTTTAGTGGTTGCTACAATCTGAGGATAAAATTAGTCGGAGAAGGCTTTAAGAATTGTATACTACAAGATGTTTCATATGCTTTCGAAGATACTGGAACATTTGGAGTTATTCCTTATAGACTATTCTTCATGGAAGAAGTTAATGGTAGTTCTAGGTCAATTAGACGTAGTATTACTACTATGGCAGGAGTATTCAAAGGATGTTGGTATCTAGGATATGATGAAACCAGAACCGTATCAATCGGATTACCACTAGCAATAGGTAGTGAAGCAGGAACAATGTGGCAAGACCACATCATTGGAAATGCTGGAAATAGAGTTACCTATAAGTTAGATGTAAGTAACTTAAAGAAGTCTTATAACTATGATAGGAATGAAGACTCTGGTAGTCCTGACTACAATCCAGGTGAACAAGCATTCGATGTTTGGTATCTCGATGGTTATGGATGGGAAGGGGCTTCAAGTACAGAGAGTGGCTTAGCTGATGTTAAGGCTAGACTTACTGAGAAGTACTTTAAATATGATACTCAACAGAAGACAGCTATCTCTCAATCAGGCAGTGGCTTAGCTGATGTTGGATATCAGAACTATATGATTCCTACTGACTACTTTAGATACTGTCATCCAGACTGCACACTAGAGGAGTCTATGGTAGACTTCAACTATCCAGAACAAATTAGAAAGTTCTTGCCCGATTCTGGAGATTGGGCTATAGTACAAACTGGTAAATGGGATGGAATGGTAGGAAGAATACCATGTAAACTGTTTGAATCTCTTGTAGATACTACTAAGATAATAGGTGTATTTAAGGATACAAGGTTCTGTGCATTCGTAAACCTACAAGGAAGTACATTTACTAGAGGTATTAAGTACCCACCTGACATGTTTAAATATAATGCTAAGTTAGAAGATGTTTCAGAGATATTTGCAAGAACAATCCTTGAAGTTGGAGTCGACGTAAATAGTGACCTATTTGCTAACAACCCAGAGTTGAAGGTTGTTTCTGGTGTATGGTCTGATTGTAAGTTTGATAAGAGGGCATATAATGCTGGGGGAACTCAAGAGATATATCCTCAAATTGACTTTGCTAACATATTTAAGAACAATACTAAAATATCTAACGCATCTTACTTATTCTCAGTAACATCCTCTGGTGACGATAAAGAGAGCGATTATGGTCTACTTTTAATTACTGAAGACTTACTGAAGATTTGTTACAACATTAACGATATTCGTAATATGTTCTACTATTGCACTAAATTGCAAGGAGCTGTACCTACGTTCGTTTCGGCTAACTATCCTATATTAAATTTAGTATCTGGATATTTAACTGGAGTTAAGAAGGCTAACATCACCAATGCTGACCAATTAGAATCTAGATTAGTACCTGCTGAATGGCTATAACCAATTATATAAGCTAGTTATATCATAGGAATGATTTTTGAATATTTTAATACAATTATTTTGTAGTTAACATTGATTAACAATATTTCTTTGGTATGACCTTTAAGAATCATTAACTTTGCACTATGAAAATTAAGAACACACACAAACACAACAAATTTATGGCAGAATTTTTGACAATGCAAGAGGCAGAGGACAAATTTGGTAAGAAAGGTAAAACCAATGCGGCTCTTACTCTAGGTATTATTGGAACAGCACTTGGAGCTTTTTCAGGTAACAACGGCTGTGGTAACAACGGCATTCTTGGAGGTCTGTTCGGAGGTAATAACGGTAACTGTCTAGCTGAAAGAGCTATGCAGACTGCTATGGCTCAAGGAGAGATGTCTCAGAATCTAGCTTGGAACAACAGAGTACAGTCCTTACAAGATGATATTGATTTATATACTTATATCAATGGTAGGAATTTAGCTATCAATGAAAGAATCGGAAACGAAACTCAAATTCTAACAAACCAAATCTGGAAGGGTAGAGTAGAAGACCTACAAGAGAAGAGTGGAATGTACGTTGATATAATCACTCGTGATAATGCTCAGAACCTAAGACTATGTGATGAGCTTTATAAGAGGAGAGAACAAGATGTACAAGAAAAGACTGACATCTTCGAAAGATTAAGTACAAGAATCAATGAATTAGAGAAGAAAGAAGCTGCTACTGCCGCTGCTCTACCTCTAATGTTCGAACTTAACAAAGTTAATGCTGAAAGATATTCAGACAACTGCTGCTGCAAGTCAGAGAAACAACTATTGGTTGCTGCTGGTGATTTACAGAGACAATTAGACCATAAGATTACTGGACAGCTGAAATATGCTTACAGTGACCTATGTGCTCCAGTTCCTAGTATCTCTCCACTATACTGTAGTCCGTTTACACAATATGGAACAGGTATGTATGCTGGTCAAGCTGCTTCTAACTGGAATGCAGTAAATACAGCTATCAATAGTACTTGTTCTTCTTGTACAGCTCAGTAAGATATTGAAGGGAGATTATGAAAGTAGTCTCCCTTTTATTATTTATACCTAAACACAAACACTTATGAAAGTAAAAATTACTCCAATAGGAGAGAGTAGCCAAATAATTGAATTTAATGTATCGTTACCATGCGGGGCAAGAGCATCTGTAGCCCCAGTGTCTACATTAGCAATTACACAAAGATGGGCTAAGGTGATTAATACAGCTACAACAGGTGCAGCTTCATACTTACAAATTACTAAGTTTGATATTATTCACAATACACAATATACTGATTGTAAGGGTAATGTAAGAGTAGCTACAGAGGAAACATCTACAATAATAGCTTCTCCAGCTACAAGTGAAACTATAACTACACTTGTGCCAGAAGTTAATAAGGTAATTGATGTAATAATTCCAAATGGGGTTAGTATAGTAAATCAAACTATCTTAGATGAACTACCAACATCATTACCAGTTAAAGGTAATTGTGCATACTCAGTATTTGAGATTCAGCTTCCAGCTACAGTTACTCCATCAGCATAATAATGTATTATGAGCTTATTTGGTCAACCTTTCGGTACTAACTATACTGATTTACAAAACCAATATATGCAGCAACTACAAGTGATGCAACAAGCTCAGCAGGCACAACAAAAGACTCAACCTATCCTTGATGAAATAAACAGGGAGGTTGGGTCATTGTCTGTTGATGAGCAAAATGTATTGGCTAAAACTCAGGAATATCAGATGGCTAAACAAACCTATGAAGCAGGATTTATGTCTTTCTTAGGCACTAAGTTTAGTGCAGAATATGTAAATTCTCCAGACGGTAAAGTAGCTGCTGAGAATTTATTGGCTACTATTAGAAAAAGTAAAGAGTATATACAATCACAGATAAAAGCTAAAGAAGAGAAGGTCAATACATTATTAGAACTAATGGAGAGTGACCCAGAGATGAAAAAGAGATTTGATGAACTCATGATGAATAAAACAGCTAAATAATGAGTGATAAAGAATTGATATTTCAAGCAGCAAACACATTCACTAAAAACTTGGTAAGTAACTTATTTGGTATAAACACAATAGGTACTGATGCTCTCATAACTTACGTAGTTAATAATATGGAGGACAAGTATGGAATGTATTTGGAACCATTCCTTGATAAGGGTGGTAATTTAAATATAGATTTATTTGGAAATGCGCTACGTGACGTTATGAAGACTCGTGCTAAAAATGGTTATGTCGTTAAGCTATTTGGGAAACCAATCAAGTTTGGAGAGGCTGACATTGATGAGTTCGAGAGAATATTTAAAACGTTGAAAGCGAACAATGGACAACATTAGAACAGAGTCATTCTTAGGAGGTGACAAAGTAATAGTTGGCAATAAGTACACTGATTTAGTACTAGAAACTCTTGGAAAGGTTTATATTAAAACTGGCAACAGTTCAAGGGTTCTTAGTGATGTGTTAGCATTACTTGATAAGGTTACTGAGTCAGAAATTAAGAGTCAAACTATCATAGTTGGGAGCTTACTTGAGATGGAGCAAATGGAGTATCCTGGTGATGGATTCTTCGTTTACAATACACTTACTACTACACTATATATTTCTTATGATGAGAGATATATAGCCCTAATTGAGGCGGCAGAAGGTGCTGGTGATGGGTATGTAAGACGTAAGGGAGACACGATGACAGGTCAGTTGGAAATCAATACTGTTGGACCTCCTTTAATAGTGGCTTCTTCTAAGTTAGTTAACAACCTTAATGCTGAGTTTATAGGTGGCTATGCCGCTGACGATTTGGCTAAGAAAAGAGTAGATGAGTACATCACAGGTAATTGGACATTTAAGGGTAAAGGTGTATCAGAGAATAACTGGACATTTAACCAGAATGTTCGTATGTATGGTGATTTAGTAACAAGCGGAAGTCTTACTTCTCCAGAATTTGCATCAGGGTTTGGTGGTTATGGATGGAGATTGGACGCTGATACTAATACATTAACTGTGGATTATCTTATAGTTCGTAAGGCTATGAGAGTGTATGAGATGGTTATTAATAAGATTAGTGCAACCAATGGTAGCCTTTGGGTTAGTAACTCAAGTAAGTGTACAGCTGCATATCAGCCTAAAATTATAACTCAGAACGATTTATCTGGGATTGGTACATGGGGAACTGAGGATGCCAAAAGTAATCTTGAGAAATTAATGCCATCTAATAATTATTTCTTATTTAACGATTTAAAGAGTAATTATACTGTAACTGAAACCTTCACTACGGAATTAGCTAATGCTAGTGGTAGTTATACTGCTAAATCTTTCGTGGACTATAACTTTATAATCTATATAAAAGACATTACCGTAGTAATAAATAGTCCTCTATTTAAAGGCACGAGTAGCTTATATGATTTGAATGTTTTAGACAAGTCATGGGAAGAATACAGTGCTAGCAATCCAGGCTCTGGAATAACTGAGAAGGAATTTAATACTTATAAAGGCAACATCAAAGTAATATTTATTACTAAGTCAAGAGAAGTAACTGAATGGGACACAGAGGGAGAAGGACCTCTTGCAGGAACAGTTCCTAAAAAGTGGGCAAACATAGACACCTTTAATAAAAGAACTAAGTTTTTTATGGTTCCTAAGAGTAGAGAGGTGAACTATAAAAAGGATGGAAAGACATCTAGTGATGGTTCTAATTTATACTGTGTCTATCCCTATTATAAGTACTTTGGACTTGAAGGGTCAAGTTCTAAGCTACCCTCAGTATCTAATATATGGATAGTAGAATGTAAGAATGAAGACTATCCTTATTTTAAGCCAGGAGATATAATTAGATGTCAGAAGTATAATAATGGAAACATTAAATATTATGATGCTATAGTTACCTCTCAGGTGGATTCTTATACTTATATAATGCAGAAGGCTCTATCAGTATTTGATGTTTATACAGAGTATCACTATGATGATGAAGGTAAGCTTACTGACTTTGAGCAGAGTTACAATGACACTCAGTATAATAAGACTGAAACATTGTACAACTCGAATACTAATGAGTATGAACCCGCAAGAACAACTGATAATGGTACAGCCGATGGTAATGCTACTGCAAAAGAGGATAGACTCGATGATATAGCTAAGGATGATGATATGGTTCAGATGGGTAATATCTATAATATTGAAAGGCAGAATGCTGTTTATATTACCTCTACTGATGATTGTGGTCCTTATATAGATGTATTGTCAGGACTCAATAGACCTGACTATTCTGCGTTGTACATTACACCTACATGGGCTACTAAGAAAGCCAATATTAAGAAGAAAGGTGATATATATGTTAGAGAAAGTGCCAGTGATTTCTATTATCAAACAGTGAATCCAGGTAGTGTAAACCCCGATAATTTCGGAGGTGATATTGATAAGAAGCACCCATTAATCTTCTTACAGACTAAGGGTAAGGATACAGTACTTATAAATGATGGAGAAAATACCCAAATCACACAAGATATTCTTAATAACCCAGCTGAATATGGCTACTTCTTAACCGAAGTTCCTACTATAGATTCTGCAATAGTACTTAGGGATAAAGAGTATAAGTGTACATACACTAAGATTACTAGAGTAAGACTTGGTAACTTATCTGGAATACGTAACGAAATCTTTGGAACTAAGCAACCTTACGGATATGGTCTGTATGGTGAGAATGTATTCTTAACTGGAGAGTTCTACCTTAATAATGGTACTTCAGTTATTGATTTCTCAGAAGAGAGTGTGTTACTTAAGTTTAGAAATGCTGGTTTAGAAATTAGAGATGTTGTAAACGCAGATGGAACCATTGACCAAGTTCCAGCTCTAAATCTAGAGGGAGAACCTATCTTGGATGAGAATGGTAATCCTACATATAGAAATAAGACTGAGATTTATATGAATGCAGACCAGTTCGTGTTTAATATTGCAGGTAATCCAGCTATGAAATTGAGTGGACTATTTAATGATAAGGGTCAATTCCAGGAAGCATTGTTAGATATAAATGGTTGGGTTCAGTCAAGAGGATTAAGTATTAGAGGAGACGAGAAAAGTTATAGGACTCCGTATACTCCTAGACCTGATTTGGGTACTGGAATATACACTGACACTAACGGTGACTATGTAACTGAAGAAGGCTATTATATTAACTCCTTTATTAGTACTAAAGGTAACTTGTATGCTAGAGATGGTTACTTCAAAGGGAAAATATATGCAACATCTGGATATTTCAGTGGTGAAATAAATGCTCAATCAGGACAAATTGGTTCATTCATTATTAAAGAAGCCCAGTACTCTTGGGGAGAGGATATGTATGTATTGTATCAAAAAGGAGACCCACATAACTCACTAGTCAAATGGAAAGGATTTAAACTGGGAGTTGGCAACATGCCCCTATTTGATGGCAGAGGAGCATTCTTAGAGGTATATAATGAGGCTAATTTCATCTCAGATGCTAATTATGGTATTGGTATTAAGTCAACAGGACATCTAAATGCTGCCATATGGGCATCAATATGCAGTCTTAGTAGTAACAAATATCCAAAGATACCAAATGAAAAACTTATGGTAGCTGGGTTTTTTGATGGCGGGCTTTATTGTACTGGTTCAGTTCATTTAGGAAACTTTGTTACAACTACTTGTAACAGTCAATATTCTGGTAGTGGGGTAATGTATTGGACTGACTCCGCTAATAATCAAGATGAACCTATTGTTGATGTTAGTTCTAAAGGAACTACTAGTAATCCAGAAGCTGGTAAGGTATATGCAGGAGTAACATTCAATGGAGGTGCAGTAAACTTAGATAAAGTAAGATTTGTAGTAGTTAATGGATTAATAGTTGGTGTGTATAAAGAATAATATGGAAGTAAATTTAAATGTGAAGGATAGGTTAACATTAATAACTATATTACCAACCCAGGGTAAAATTACAGAGTTGGTTGAGGTTATGGACTTAGTTAGGTTAATAAGACTAACAGAAGAGGAAAAGTCAGAAATAAATTACAAAGAAGTAGATGGTAGGGTTCTATGGGATGCTACTAAAGAAGCCCCTAGGGACTTTAATATTAGTTTCGAGCAAGTAAAAATCATTAAGGATTCTGTGAAGAAGCTTGATGATGACGGTAAGGTAAACTTAGCTATACTTGACACTTGCCTAAAATTTAGTAAGCTATGATAATTCTATTGGATGCAGGTCATGGAGAGTCTACTCCAGGTAAAAGAAGCCCAGATGGGAGACTTAGAGAATATAAGTACTGTAGAGAGATTGCTAATGAAGTAAAGAAACAATTAATAGACAAAGGCTTTAATGTTGAATTAGTGGTTACAGATGATACTGATGTACCACTGATGCAGAGATGCCGAATAGTAAACCAATACTGTGATAAACATGGAAAAGCTAATACTGTATTGGTGTCGATTCACTGTAATGCTGCTGGTAGCGGGGCAGATTGGATGAATGCTAAAGGTTGGAGTGTATTTGTCTCCAACAATAGCTCAAGTAAGAGTAAGAAACTGGCAGAGTGCTTGTTCGAAGCAGCACGTAAAGAGGGTTTAGCACTAAGGAAATATTCACAAACACAAGTATATTGGAAACAGAATTTAGCTATATGCAGGGAGACTAAGTGCCCAGCAGTTTTAACTGAGAATCTGTTTCAAGATAATAAAGAGGACGTAGAATATCTACTATCAGATGAAGGTAGAGCAACTATAGCTCGCCTACACGTAGAGGGTATATTGGACTACATCAAGGCAATACAGGGATAATAACTAAGGGTGTCCTTAAATATTAAGGAATTTCAATCTTTCATTTTGGGGCACCCTAAAAATTCCTTAATTTTGCAAATAACTTTAAAAGGGAATAATATGAGTATGAAATTAGAGGATTTAGACATTGACGATGTAGGATTAGACGAAGACGTAACCCCTCAAGAAGAGTTCGATGAAGAGACCTATGAAAAGCCCTGGCTTGACGGTTCTGTACCTCAAGACCCAGAGCCTGATAATGGTGAACCTTCAAACGAGCCAGAGGATGATGACCTCATCTCTAGTCTACTAAAAGATAAAGGAATCAATCCTAAAGCAATCAAGTTTGAGAACGAGGCAGGAGAGATTGAGGAAAAGAGTTTTGATGAGCTTTCAAGAGAGGAACAATTACAAATCCTAAACTATGATGAGTCAAACGACGATTATGGGTTAGGAGAGGATGAGATTTCTCTTATTAATGAGCTTAGAGAGAATAATCTAAACGTAGAGGAATATAAGAAATATATTGCTCAGCAAGCCATTCAAGACTACTTAGCTAATAACCAAGAAGACACTCCTGTGTATGAGGTTGATTCTATTCCAGATGATGAACTGTATCTTATAGATTTAAAAGCTAAAATCCCAGAACTTACTGATGAAGATGCTGCTGCTGAGTTAGAATTGGCTAAGCAGAATGAGACTCTATATCAGAAAAAGGTTCAAGGTATCCGCAACGAATATAAGAAGAAAGAAGAGTTGCTAGCTCAACAAGAGGAAGAAGAACAAAGATTAGCTGCTGAAAAAGCTGCTCAAGAGTTCGAAGATACTATTGTAGCTGCAATTCAAGAGAATGATACCATTGATTTGGGTGAGTCCTCACTAACCTTGTCTGAGGACGATATGAATGAAATTGCTAGCTTTATCTTAGATTCAGATGTTACAGGAGTGAGACACATCGCTAAAGCGTTGAATGACCCTAAAACCTTAGTGGGAATGGTTTGGTATGCACTGAAGGGACAAGAGGCATTTAGTCAAATTACTGATTATTATAAACAGAAGATTACAGAAGCATCCAAATACAATTATAATAAGGGATTTGAAGATGCTAAGGGTGGTAAAGCCCCTAATGCAGCTAAGACAGTAGTCAAGAAACCAGCAGGTGGTAAAGCTGCTCCTGCTAAAAAAGTATTAACAATCGATGATTTAGATTAAAATTTAAATTATAAAGTATGATAGTAGCAAATTTCGTAACCAATCGCCCTACAATGAGCGAAACTAGAACTTATGAAGATTTCTATAAGTTCTTAGGCACAAAACCAACTAGACTTGGTATAGTTTCAAGACTCTACCCTAACTTAACTGCTTCTTACTTAACAGAATCTCTAAGAAATATCTTCTACATGGATTCTAAATCAAATAGCAAGTACAGAAGCATTGATAGTATGTACTTCGAGTGGGAAGTTGAAACTAACTACATTAAGAGAGTTGAGTTCGCAGATGTTCCAGCAACTAATGGTGAAGGTGGTACAACCATCGTAATGGCGTTCAAAGAGAACTATTACCAGAAGTATGACATTTTCAAGATTGACAAGACTATGCAGCAATGCCAAGTTATCTCTAGACCTACAAGAGTTGCAGATAACTATTGGACAGTTGAGGTAAGACTAATTGATAACGACTATTCTTCAATCCTAGACTTAGACGGATGCCAAATTGGTGACACTACTCGTTTCCAATCTAACGCTATGCCTGAAGCACATGAAGAGGGATATGTTAAGTATCAATCTAACATTGAAAGACACAGAGGTTACATCACTACACACCGTGTTGATGATAGCTATACTTCTCTATTCAAGCCACTTGAGCAAACATTCATCAGCATTGGTAAGGGTGAAGGCAATGGTGCTGTAAAAGAGACAATGTATAAGATGGATACTCTTGAGAAGAATCTATTAAGAAACTTCTTGGAAGTTCGTAATCAAGGTCTATTATTTAATAAGACTAACGTAGATAAGAACGGTAAACCAACAATCTCTGACCCTGACACTGGTCGTCCAATCTATATTGGTGACGGTATCATCCCACAAATCGAGAGATTTGCATCTAAGTACGTATATAACAAACTTACTCCAGAAGCATTCACTACTGCTATGGCTATGATGAATGAAAAGAGTGAGAACCCAACAGGTAACAAGTACGTATTTATCTGCAACGAAAAGATGTGGAATGACATTCAGAGCTGTCTATCAGAGTGGCTTGCTAGATTCAAAACTTGTGGAACTTATCTATGGTCTAAGAAGGCTAATGGATATGTAGACGTTGGTGCTACATTCAATAGCTATGAAATCGGTGGTAACACTATTTCATTCAAGGTTGATAGAACATTCTCTCGTGAATGGGGTTCTGAGAAAGGCTTTGGTCTGATGCTTGACCTTACTGCTGATAAGACTAGTGGTGAACCAGCTATCCAAATGTTCACATTAAAGGGTGGTGACTTCATTACTAATAAGTACCCAGGTGTGGGTGGTCTAGATGGTCTAAGCTCTGGTATTGTTTCAAGTACTACAGCTGCATCTAAGGTTATCAACTGGGGTTATTCTGGTGTTGGAGTATTCTCTCCATACAGAAGCTTCATTATGAAAGAAGCCTAATAAATAATATAAAAATCAAGATGTGTTGGGAGGGGCTAATGTAGTCCCTCTCATACTCATTATAAAGATAGTGTATGATATACAACAAAAATAAGAATTAATATGGCTGATGTTTTAGACGATATAATTATTTTGAGAAGTGTGTTCGGTAAAGTCGGACAGAAATACTTTATGAATCCTGTAAGAGACCCAAAAACTGGTAGATTCCCTGATTGTGTTAGACCAGTTGATAGCAAGGGTGATATGATTATCTCTGATAAGGATAGAAATGAAGGCAAACCCCTAATCCCTGAGAATAAGGTCTTCATTATTGAAGATGGAACTACATTTAACCTTAACGATGAATGGCAAGCTGCTGAGTGGCACTCAATCCAACATTGCCCTCTCATTGCTCTATCTAGAGATGCAAGGGATTCTAAAGGTAATCTACTAATTGACGGAGAAATAGCTGAAGGTAAGGCTCGTGCACGTTACGGCACTGCTGAACTATATGTAGAAAGACCTGGATATGATACTGCTAAGAGGATTTCTAAGAAGAAACTTATCCATGATGCTGACTCTTACATATATGGAGACCCTAAAGGTGCAGAAGGTAGAGCACTTAAAGCTAGATTACTTGGTAAGAATATGCGTAATGCACCAGACGCAGACATTACAGACTACTTACTTGAAATTTCACATAAATCTCCAGAGAAGATTATTGACCTGTACACAGGTGGTGATATTAATCTGAGATTGATGTTTATTGACGCTAAAGACAAAAACGTCATATATGTTAAGAACAAGGTTTATCTATATGGTGATAGCATTGTACTAGGTGCAACTGATGATGCAGTTATCACATGGATGAAGAACCCTACTAACAGTAAGGTGCTTGAACTTATCAAGAGAGATACTTATCCTGATATGTACTTAGAAGAAGGTACATCAAAGAAATAACATTACCTAAATGACAGCAAAACAAGTGTACCGTGGAGCACTAGTTGAAATGAATAAGACTGCTGCTCCTAGTATTTTACTTGAGGACTTTAACTACTTATTAAATAAGGCTATATACCAATACATTAATAAGAAGTATAACATTTATGATGTAAATCAACAATCAACTGATGACATTAGAGTTTTAAAATCTACTGCCATCCTCCAGCCTACTCTGGCTACAAACACATACGCTGCTGTTAGTTCCCAAACTAACTCATTGTATGGTGCTGTTTATGAAGTAAATCTACCACTAGACTATTTACATATTTTGAATTGTGTATGCAATTTCAAGGTAGTAAAGACTTATGAGTGTTATGATGCTGGTACTTATGTACAAATAGGTGCTAAGAGATTAACCTCAGATTTATGGTCGCAGATAATAAGGAACTTCTATATGCAACCCTCTTATAGAAATCCTTATTACTTCATACACAACGTAAATAGTGCTACAACGATGCCTACTAATCCAGTTAGACTTACTGCTGGTGAGGGAAGTATATCAGCAAACACAACTATTCAACAAACTACTGGTACAGATGGCTCACTTCCAACTAAAATTACTATTGGAGGTAAATCAGTAGATTTAGTAGAACAGCCAGGAGTTAATAGGTATGGAAATCCATCTCAAGTTAGACTTGAAATTAGGTATGGCAAGGATTCTTCTGTATTTCAATTAACTGACATATTTGTTGATTACATTAAGACTCCTCAAAAAATTAGACTAACACAAGACCAGATTGAAATGGTTGAAGATACATCACAAGTCATGGAGTTTCCAGATTATGTGTGTCAAGAGATTATAAATGAGCTGGCAAAGCTATTATTGGAGAACGCAGGTGACCCAAGGCTTCAAACTAATTTAGCAGTTAATCAGACTATTGCAAATCCAGCTCAGCAACAGTCACAAACCAAAAAATAATTTAATTTATGTTTCAGTACACTAACACTATTGTATTAAACTCACTGAAAGATGTAACCACTGGTTTAGATAAAATCGTTAAGGGTTCAGACGAGATTGAGGTAAGACGTGTAAACAAATTCCTCAAGAAGAACGTAAGTGCGATGTATAAGAGAGCTGCTTCCGACCCAGTTATTGGTAAGGCAGAGTTCACTATTACTAACCCAGGCGTAGGTATCTATAGGTTGAAGTTATACATCAGATTATCTGGAAGCCAGAACTCATACTACTCTAATGACTTCGTATTCAAAGGTAAGCCTTTTGTTTACGAGTTCAGAATCACTTCTGGTTCTACTGCTGCAACTGATGTTGCTAAGGAAATCAAGAGAGTTATTGATAAGATTCAAGCCTTCTATGGTGACAAGTATATCAAGACTGAGGTTAATAGCGATAAGCTAATAATCCACGGAGTAGACGAATATCAATTATTCACTGAGGCTAAGATTCAAAAACTTAACGTAGCTGCTAACAACCCACTTACTAATGAAGTATTTGAGGATGTTATTGAAGGTAAAATTACTAAGAGTGTTGAAGGATTCGGTACTTATACTCATATCCTAAAAGACCTTAGATTACCTACTATCGAGGCTAGGAAGTTTGAAGCTGTTAACCAAGAAGAGCTTCCTGTTCCAGGTGCTAAGTATAACCAATACATCATTGAGTACAAGGTAGATAGAGGTCTATTCGGAGGTGCTGCTGTTGGTCAGCAAGTTACATCTAAGACTACTCATGTATTCTATGTACTAGATTCATTAGCAACTGAATTTGAGACTGCTCTAAAGATTCTTGGTACAATCCATGAAATCAAGAAACCAGGTGCAGATAACGAAGACGTAGCTTAAAATAACCTACTAATACTAAGGCGATGACCATTTAAGTCGTCGCCTTTTTTATTTTGTACTTATGGGATATTATTTTAAATTAGCATCTGCAATCTATAACGATATAGTGTCTGGACTTAGAGGTTATACCACTACAAACACATTATCAATAGAACAATTAGAAGATGACATTGTAGATGAAAGACTTCAAATCATTAAGGAATATTCCATGAAGGGACTTATTCCTAAAAGGGATTTATTAATGTCTATAAACTGTATAAACGTTGATTGTAAGGATATAGAGAACTGTACGTGTGGAAATAAAGCGGATGGTACTCCTACATTCCATTTTGAAATACCACAACTAATAACCGAATTTGATGGTGGAATTGAATATATTGGTTCTGTGGATAAAGGTCAGCCATTTATATGGTATGTAAGTCCTACTGTGATGCAGTATCATAAATATAGGAAGAGGGCTAAGAACAAGCCTTATGTATATGTGGATGTAACTCCAAATGCTAACAATATGTATGACTGCTGGATATTCAATCTTCCTGTTATTAAGCAAGTATCTGTAGTTGGCATATTTAAAGACCCAAGACAGTTACAAACATACGGATGTTGTTCAGCATTAGACATTAATAATATGACTTTCATTGATGCAGAAATAAAGAAGAGATTGACAGAGAAGAAGCTACGTTATTACAGACAATTAGCTGCTCCAATATTACCTAATGACCAAACTCCTAAATAATGGAAAATTTTCAATCAGCATATGCTCAGGCTAACCTATTATATGGAATAGAATTAGCTCCAGAAGAGTTCGAAGAAATAGGTCTGATTGCCTGGAATAAAATAGGTAATAGACAAACTAAATTATATAGATATAGATGTAAGATAGATTGCGAGACACTTACTGTTACTCTACCTTGTAATTGTGACTTTGTAGAGGCTGTAACATATGATTTTGAGGATTGGAAATACACTACTAACGACACAGTTAATGGAGATTACCAATCACAGTTTATTGAGAATTACATAGAGGGACGGAAGCTATACAGTAATCCTTTATATATTAGTGGTAAGTTGGCAAAGTATGAAAGAGTAAATGATACTCTTTATTTTGATAAGGACTATGGCTCTGTTAATATACTATATAAGGGAATACTACTAGACGATGATGGTCTTCCCTATTTAAATGAAAAAGAGAAAGATGCAATAGCTTGCTATTGTGCTTACACTAAGAGATTTAAAGAAGGATGGATTACACATAGTCAGAATATGCTACAGGAGGCACAACTTCTTGAGCAGAGGTGGTATAAACTATGTGATGCTGCTAGAGTTCCAATGTATATTAATCAGAATGATATGAATGAAATCCTAGATGCTAAGACTAGCTGGAATAGGAAGATATTTAATAAAACTTGGAAATTTGGAAAGTAATGAATTATGCTACAGGATACGCCATGAATATAGACGAATTGTTCATCTCATTTCCTACTAAGAAGATGAAGATGACATCAAAGGCGTGTGAGGAATTAATAGGTAATAGGCACAAGGAAGTTATCGCCAAGAAGATATTTAAGAGTGCCTTGAATATGGTTTTAGAAGATATAATTGAAAATAATGCTACATTTATCCTCCCAACTCGGTCTAAGAGAGCTGAACTAAAAATGAAGAGATTTGAAAGGGATGAGTTCTCTAAGGCAAGAAGAAATGGTAAGTGGGCTAAGGTAGATTTCCTAGCATCTAATTTCTGTGCATACCAGATGGTATTTCACTTCCAATCTAAGGGGGTTATGAGGGAAAAACTAATATATCTTGACCCTGAGCATAGAGATAGAGTGTTAGAATATACTAATCAAGGTAAACAATATTATTAATGCTTAAACGTGTCAATGATTATTTACCCGACCTAATAGCCCAATTTCCCACTGTACCTCCAGAAGATGTTAAACGAGCTGTTGAGTATGGATGGAGAATGCTATATTATTACAATCTTAGAGGATGTGATACTCTTATTAGTAGTACTAAGTATAGATACTGGTTCTACTGTGGACAGCTTACACGTGATTCTATAAAACACTATAATTATTATAGAAGAATGTTAAGAAGAAAGCTAAGAGTATTATACTCTAAGAAAGTTACAGAGTGGGACGGATACTATTATATAGGATTGACTGAGGAAGAATATGCTTCTGTTATTAAGTCAACCACTGGAAGAGGAAGAAAGAAAAAGAATTTCACATTCTATAATAAACTTGGAATGAAGGTCTTTGATGAGGCTAAGGTGTTCTATAGTTGGTCTAAATACATTGTAAGATTTAGATATATTACGGATATGGGATATACATTCTTTAAAGATAAAATGAAATGCAATGATTTAGAAATTGCATTAGTGAGAGATAATCCAAGTACGTTCAAGGACATACTTATTAGTAGTAACAACTATGAACTTATAAAATATGAGAAAAGAAGCAATTAATACCTTTGGTGAGGGTTTAATAATGGATTTACACCCATTAACCACTCCCAGCAATGTATTAACAAACTGCTTAAATGGTACTATAATAACATATAATGGTAATGAGTTTGTGTTACAGAATGATATGGGAAATGGAGAAGTTCATACAGCTTATCTTGATAAAGGATATGTACCTGTAGGAATGAAGGAACATGGAGGTATTATCTACGTTGCAGCTCATAACCCAATTACAGGTAAGAGTCAAATAGGCTCATTCCCATCTCCCCAGCAATTATATGAGGGAGAGGATTTAAACGTTACTCCAATTGAAGTTGAATTTTCTGATTTTATAACGATGAAGGGAAGTGTTCCTTATATAGAGTTAGAATATCAGAAACAAAAACTATTCCAAGTTAATAACTCTGATGAAGTTAAGATATTTCATCCAGGAGATAGATTTGTAATAGTTACTAATGCGATAGACTCGGCTATTAAAGAGGCTATTAATAAGGGAGTAATCAAACTTAGATTGGGTGTTATAAATAGTAGTGGAAGCATTGATTATATAGATGAGAAGAATCTAAAGATATATAAGAATGGTCTATGGATTTATGAGAATAGTAACACCCCTATGGTGGATGTTATAAAATCCAAAGAGTTAGTACAGGTATTTAGTGCTAAGTCATCTGGAGCTTTAATATTAGTAGTTGAACTAAAGACTTTCGATACATTTAACCTTATTAGAAAATATTCATGTAATGATGAATCAAAGGTTATTAGTGTAGAATTTTCGGGAGAAACTACTGGAGTATTCAAAGGGACAACTAAAAACAATCCAGATGAAGTAGGATTAATTGAAGCTGATTCCTCTTCTGTTCAATCTACTATTGTTAAGAGTGGTAAAACAGGCAAAACTCAATACAAGATTATGCCAGCTTGCCCTTATGGAGTTCTTGAAAGGATGGCTAAAAGTGGCACTATTGACTTTGACGCCATTAGAACTAATTCGGAAGTACTAGGAGAGTGGCGTTTTTATGTTACTGATACATATCTAAAGATAGGTTGGGGATATGACTATTACAACCTTAATGAGGATTCTGATATAGAAAAGATAGAGTTTACATTTATAAGCCTTACTGATTCAACTAAGGCTGCACAAGCGGAGACACTGCCTGGTAACTATAAATATGCAATCTCTAAGGAGTATTATAATGGAAGTTTTGAAGAAATCATTCCATTTGATGATAGTACAATACAGAAGAATTGGATTTATATAGTCAGAATTGATAGATATGTGGCTGGTGTTAAAAAAACTGTAGGATATAAACTAGTTTACACTGGAGGTTATTTCAATGAGTTTTATGAGGAAGTGCCAGACTTCAATACTGGTTTACCTAGTGGAAGTGCAAGGCAGAAGGTATTGCTAGAAGTTAAGAGTGAAGTAAATTCATCAGTAAAAAAGGTAGGAACTCCTTCTTTAACGTTGAAGGCAGGAACAGCTACATCACACTCTTCTATTACAAGGGTAAATACATCCCAATTTATTTCAGAAGTGCCCTCATTAGATACAGACGTATCAAACTATAAATATGAGGTGGGTAAGACTGGAACTTACGAAGTTAAAGTAACACCTGCAGCTGGATATGATTATGATAAGAAGATGTATGCTGGCACTCCCGATGCTAAGATTATTGATAACTATTTTGGAACTACTCCAAGTGTGTCTACTTGTGATTTTGACCATTCAGAGGTAACAACCAATAACAACTCTACTCTAACTGCCAGTATATCAGACCCTACATCTAAGATAGCTACTAGGTTCTCTTGGACTAATAATCAGTTAGTGGGTCAGCTATCTACTACAAGATATATTTACTCAAACGCTGGAGCTGTAGCTTCTAAAACCTTTAGTCAGGAAGTACTTGACCAAGCATATAAGCCATCTATGGACTTGACTCAAAAGGAGAAGTTATTCTCATTTGGAGAAGAGAATGGTAATCTTAGATGTGTACTTGCTAGTGATAAGAATATGGAGTATAACTGTTCTGTAACTGCTAGTGGTGCTGCTGTTGGTAGCGGTCAAAATAGTGGTGCTGGAGTTGATGATACAGGATTACAAACCAGTTTATCCAATATGGGTAACGGTACTGTAGGTATATTCGGAGGTAAGGATGGAGACAGTGCTTCATTATGGTACAATGCTACAAGGAGGACATACAATGGCTGGAGTTGTAGTAAGAATGAGGTTGATGGAGGAGATAACTTCTTATTTGCAACATGGAAAGACACAAGCGGAGTTCATCATCCAGTTAATCTTGCTTCTAGACGTACTGAAAGTACTTCAACAAGTAGTAGAAACCTCATTAGGGTGGATAAGATGGTTAGATGCCTACTAAGTCAGCTGTTAATACTTCAGAAAGGAAACAGAACTGTTTATTTTGTAGGTCCAAATAATCTCGACTATGTATACCATGTAGCTTCTGATACCTTATGTACTATTAATATTAATATCCCGAATGGTGGTACTAATGTGGATGTAAATTTCTATTTGGGAGGTGATACTACCCCTATAGAAACTCACATGACAAGATGGATGGCTGCTGTAGAAGGGCTAAATAATTATCTACCTATATTTAATATCCATAAGAATCAGTCAATGTCTACCGTAGTTTCTATTGGTGATGATTTGGACTATTCTAAGGATGCTGACATTCTTAACTGTTACACTAACGCATACTCTGCATATACTATAACTTCTGATTCATTGTCTGGAGTAGATAAGGGCAAGATTTATATTGCTGATTCTAGTGTTGGTTACACAGTAAATGCAGATGGTAGTATAACATTCAACTCTATAAAGCCGAAAGCCTTATCAGTTAAGACTATGATTGACTGGACAGGTAGTAGTACCTGGACGTTTGATAGGGCATTTAATGATATATTTGTCACTTCCTATGCATATGAGAACCTATCTGGAGAGATACCTGATGGTTACTATAATGAAATCTTAGTTAAGACGTTAGATACTCGTCTAGGAACTTGGAAGAAAGGTAAAGATAGTCATGCTCCAGATTTGGCAGTGAATGTTCTGAAGAGTAATAAATCTATATACACATAATATGAATTTCAAATCACTAAGTGGTAAGGTATTAGACCTTGACTTAGGATTGAATCAACTTCAACAGAAGGGAGCATTAGTTTATGAGTACAATCCACTAAGAGTACTAAGAACTAATGAAGATATAAGGGAAAACGGAGTAATTGTGTATCCTAAAGGTAGTTTAATTAACCTGGATACAGAATTACTCAGTTTTGACCTGAACCATCCTATTGATATTGTAACACAGCAATCTTATGATGGTTCAGTAAATCTTATCCTTAATGATGGAAGTAACTATCCTAAGCTAATAAACACAAGATTCTCATCTACAGGTATGAATACTTATCAGATTGTAGATAGAGAAGGAGATAATGACACCAATATATACGATATAGATTCCTTTGAGTCTGATATATCTCTTTATAAGAAAACTAATAATATAGCCAACCTTACATTTATGGGATTGAATACCAGTGGTAATTTAAGAGTTGGTAATTATGTGTTTTATTTTAAGTTATCAGATTCAGATGGGAATGAGACAGATTTTATAGCTGAGTCAGGCATAGTAACTTGCCATGTTGGTAATTTGAATGACCCATCCTCTATACAAGGTGGAATTAGAGATGAGAACAGTTATAAATCAGCTTCATTCTTGTTAACTAATATAGATTCGTCTTATAATAATGTAGTAGTCTATTATACAAGGAGTACATCAGATATTGATGGAAATGAAATGACTACTTCATTCAAGATTATGAAACAATTCGCTGTATATAACAATGTAGCTAAGATTAGTATTACTGGATTTGAAACGGTTCAGGCAGTTAGTATCAACGATATTAATGTGGCTTACAATGTAGTTAATAGTGCAGCTGCACAGACTACTTGTCAGAATATGTTATTCTTAGGTAACGTAGCTAATCCAGACATTGAATACAAGGAGCTTACTGACCTATCTCTGCATTTTCTACCTGAATTGAATGTAGAGAATAACATAGGTAGGGTAGATAAAGACTATAAGGATGAATCAGGACAGTATGAATATTATAATGTGATGAACATCTATAATAGATTGGGATACTGGAATGATGAAATATATAGGCTGGGAGTGGTATATATCCTTAATGATTATACATTATCTCCAGTATTCAACATTAGAGGTGTTAGCAGATTAACTGTACCTGGAGACCCAGATAGAATACCCTGGGAAGACTATCCTTTGTTTAAGGAAGGATTTGACCCCAATAGTACTACTAATATAACCGTTATCCAAGCAAATAGGGAATACATTCCTATCAATAAGGAAACAAGTAAGTTAGACAGCCAGAATGAGAACTCTAAGGGTGTAATCAAAATTAAGTATAATGGCAATCAATTAGCTGAGAGTGGTACAATTCCTATCGGATTTGACATTAAAATTAGTAAGGACGCTGTTAGAGAGCTGAAGAGATATACTAAAGGATTCTTCTTTGTAAGACAAAAGAGAATACCTACCACACTAGCCCAGGCTGTAACCATAGGATTAGAGAACACAAGTCATTTACCAGTTCTTCCATCTGGAAACGATAAGTATAGGGTAGAGAGATTCTTGGATAATGATGGAGTTCTAACACATGACTTTGATAGAAGGTGTGAAGACATCGAAAAGGATAATGTATTAGAAGGATATGCAGCTCTATGCCCAGAATTTGAATTAAGACAGTCTTATTTTAATCAGCTATTTACTGGTACTCAGTTTGAGGTTAAGATGGCTAAGTCTCAGTTTAGTAAGAAGTACTTTGATAGAAGTGGCACGCATTTCTACAATCTATCATATACTACTAACGATTCTACCCAAGATGAAACATATAACATTATGGCTATTGGTGATAATGTTAAGGCACTAAAAGGCAAGAAACAACTATTTAGTGCTAGAGCTGGAGAAGCAGAAGAAGCATGGAGAGTTTCTTACTACAACTACACTAATAAGTCTTCTAATGCAAGGAATCTATTAAGAGGTAGTTGGGGACCCTATATAGGCTTAGAGGGTTATAATACTAATAAGATGAGTCTTATTGATATTAAAATTCCTAACTATGAGGAGAACCTGTTAGACACGTACTTCGAAATTAGATATGAGGATTCCTCTGCTTTCTATGCAATCTGTAACAGAATGTTGTGGGATGATTTGGATGAAGATGAGAATACTATGGTAGCTAAAAACCTATTTAGAGGTGATTGTTATATAGGTAACTATACACACAGAATGTGTAGAAATTTCCAAGACTCATCAGCTCCTATCAATGATGATATTGTAGACCAAATGTCGTGGAAGGATAATTATACTATTGGAGATAGTGAGAAAAATGGTAAAATTAATAGAGGTGATGTTAATGCTATTAAGATGGGACACTGGGTTACTATAAAAGTATGTAGCAATGTTAATTTGTCCATGAGAAGCATTGATATGTCTTATACTTCTGAGTTGGGACTTACTGGTAAAGCTAGAGGGTTCTATCCATTACAAGCCATGTCAGTAACTGGAGAATCAAAAATACCTGAATCATTTGTTACAAATGCTGGTATTAACAGCACAACATCTGATAAGTATTATTATGAACTACCTAATGTTCCAGCTATTAAGAATAAATTCCATATTAGAGTTATGTACTCTGACATTAATGTAAATGATTCATTCAAAAATGGATATAGAGTATTTAAATTAACTCATTATAGGGATTATCCTCTAACCTATGGTAGTATTGTAAAGCTAGTTGAATGGTTTGGTAACATTATCTGTGTATTTGAACATGGTGTTGCTTTGATACCAGTCAATGAAAGAGCCGTTGCAGGGGAAGGTGCAGGCGGAAATATCTTCATAAACACCTCTAACGTGCTGCCAGAGAATCCAAAAATGCTCAGTGATACATTCGGTACTCAGTGGGGTGAAAGTGTCATAAAAACTCCCTATTACGTTTATGGAGTGGATACTGTTGGGAAGAAGATTTGGAGAACTAATGGACAAACCTTTGAAGTTATCTCGGATTTTAAGGTACAGAAGTTCTTAAATGATAATATCTCACTTACTGAGAAGGAAAAGACTCCTATTATTGGTATTAGGAACGTGAAAACACATTATAACAGGTTTAAGCAAGATGTAATGTTCACATTCTATGATGATATTAACACATTAGAAGAGAATGTTTGGAACTTATGTTATAACGAAGTTATGCAAAAGTTTGTTACATTCTACTCATGGGTGCCATCATATTCTGAAAATATCGATAATATATTCTTTAGTTTTGATAGAGATACATCTAAGACTATTACTAAGCTAACTTCTAACTATCCTCTTATTGGTATGCAAGGAGGGGCAATAGTTGATAATGTACTAACAGTTGTAGACGGTAAGGCAAAACTGGGAAATCTTCAATTAAATCTAGATATTAGTGGTTCTAGTATTGAATATAGTATTGCTGATGATAGGGTTAGAAACAAGTTCTTTATTACCAATGGTAATCAAGTATCTGTTAACGCTAACTCTGTAGGAGATAGTAGATGGACAATACCTATTAAAGCTGTTGTTTATAATCAGGGAACTGACTTAGTTGAAGGTGAAGTTAAGAACATAGTAAAAACATTGTATTCTAATGTAACTGTAGTTACTAAGATGAGATATGATTTACTTACTACTTCATTCTGGAAACATGGTCAGGCTGGACTAATGACTACTAAGAAACCTATTAGTTCTTGCTACTGGTATGGAAAGCAACATCCGTTTGAGTTTGAATTTATTGTGGTTGATAATCCATCTGTACATAAAATCTTCAATAATCTGCAGATTATAAGCAATAAGACTCAACCTGAATCCTTCCATTTTGAAGTTGTCGGAGAAGTATATAACTTTGCCAACGATAAAAGGAATGCTTATTTTAGGCAAGAGGCTACTAAACATCTATACCAATACAATGGTGCAGATATAGTTTATAATCACGACTATTTGGATATTATACCCGAACAAAGAGACATATTATACAGTACTACTAAGTATAAAGATATGTCAATTATGTTCCCACTATTCTATTCAAGGGTAGATAGTCTGAATGAAATTGAAGACCACTACCAGTCTGTAACCTCAGCAGGTAGGGACTACCAATACATATCTGGTTCAGAAATTGTGCATGATAAACAACTAAATGAATTTAAGATAGCTACTCATATCAAAGCATGTCCTTTTAAGAAGAGATATTTACAAGAGATAACTCAAGATAGATATAGCTCACTTGTATCAGCTGGATATACAAATGTACTAGTTCAAAATGGTAAATGGTATGAGGTTATGGAATATGGTAGAATAAATGGTAACATGGACTACCTAGAGGATAAATGGGATATTCAAATTCCTTCTATAACTTACTGGGCTAAGAATGAATTAGCTTGGACTGTTAAAGACAAGGATGGTAATACTTATCCTCCTCTTAACCTAGTTAATAATCCATTACCAGAGAGTATGACTGCTCTTAACATTACTAGTGATTCTGATATTCCATCTGAATTAAGAGACCGAGGTTATAGTGCTAATTTCTTGTCATTAGATGTTAATAAATGGTCCAATGAAAGGAAAGAGACTAGAATTAGGGATAAATATGTAAAGATTAAGGTGAGGTATACTGGTGATGAGTTAGCTATAATAACAGCTTTAAAAACATTATATATTGTAAGTTATGCGTAAACGTATACAGAAATATCAAAATTCAGGGGTATTAACAGGGGGGAGTAATCTAACTCCTCCTTTACCTCAACCTGCTAGTCTTACATCTATGATTCAGACTCCTTCATTTCCCACTACCCTAGAGCTTCCAGATAGTGTAAAACAATGGAACCAGAATCAAGCCTCTAAGATACAGAGAGCATACACAAAGAAAGCTAATCTTAATAAGGGGTTTGGTATTGCGGGAAGTATAGCTGACGTAGCTGGAAGTTTAATTCCAAAGACAGAGCAATCAGCTCTTACAGAAGGTCTGAATCAAGGCTATGACGCTGCTGCTAACGCTGCAATGGCTATTCCTGGAGTTGGTACTATTATTGGTGGTGCTATGAAGGTAGGTGGTATGCTATCTGATGGATTAACAGCTTTGGGAGTTGGTACTGACCAAATGACTACAGCAGATAAGATATTGGACAGTAAGTTCCTTAAACTGACTCCTCTGGGATTAGTAAATGCAATAGGAGCTAAAAAGGCAGATACTATTACTAAAGATAATGAAGCATTTGAACAGGTAGGTTCATCATATGGAGGAACTCAAGCTACAGTAGATGATGCTCTTACCAAGAGTGGAAAGAAGTATGGTTTACTTAGTGGGAAAGCTAGAAATAAGGCTAACCAGCAAATACACAATGCTCAAATGCAGCAGTCAAAAATGAGTAACATAGCTGATGAAGCACAGATGGCATTTACTGCTTCTAACAATCCACTAATAGGATTGGGTACTCAGCTACAACTAAATGGAGGTTATCAGCAAAGTACTGTGAGGGCTGGTAAATCTGGACTTAAAATGGATAGGGAGTTTGCTAAGAGGGTAATTAAGTTATCTAATGGAAAGAAAAGCAAAGCTAAGAAAATCCAAGAGGAAGTTAGAGCAGAAGAGGTAGCTGGATTCCAAAAAGGTGGAAGTATAGATGGTATGACAGGAGCTGCACCTAAGATTACCTTTGAATCATGGTATAATATGGTTCCAGAGGATAGAAGGGATACTACTTCTTATAACCTCAGGAGGGCTTTTGAACTAGCCCCAAGGGAGGAACTGGAAGCATGGAGAACATCTAGTATATCTGATTTAAAGGCAGGAAAAAATCATCTAAGTTCAGTCTATTTAGACCCTAAGACTGGTGTCTACGAGTTTATGAAGGCTAAAGACCACCCAACTCTTAAATATGAGTTAGATTGGTACAACTCAAATGACCCAGAAGCTATTCAATTTAGAAATAGCTATGACTTAGATAAGTCTGGAGGTTATTATAGATATGTTCCTAAGAAGTTTAAAAATGGTGGAGCTGTTAATGTAATACCAGACGGAGCATTGCACGCTCATAAGCACCATTTAGAGGACGTAGATGGAAAGTTTGAGGAGGTAACTACTAAAGGCATTCCAGTTATTACTGAGGAAAAGGGCGGCGATATAAAGCAACACGCTGAGGTAGAAAGAGAAGAAATCATCTTTAATCTTGATGTTACTAAGCAATTAGAGAAGTTAATGCAAGATGGTTCTGATGAGGCTGCTATCGAAGCAGGTAAGTTACTTGTACACGAGATTCTAGAGAATACAGTTGATAACACAGGATTATTAAAGACAGTTGAGTAATGAAAATTGAAATAGGAGACAAGGAATATAATGTGACTTGTGCTAGGACTGAGGAGGAAAGAATCAAGGGATTACAGGGAGTCACAGAACTAAAAGATGATGAGGGTATGCTATTCTTCTTCGAAGAACCTCAGACTGTAGGATTTTGGATGAAAGATACTAAAGTTCCTTTAGATATTATCTTTATTAGTGAAGATATGGAAGTAATATCAGTATATCAGGGAGAACCTGAGAATGAGAATATAGCCGAAGAAGATAATGTTAAGTTTGTATTAGAGGTTAATCAAGGCTCTGGAATTGAAGAGGGAGATGAACTCGATATTGAAGAGGACGAGGAATTGCCTAAGATGAAGGTAATTGCACCTGACGGTTCTACTCAAATGGAATTAGAAGGTGGGGAGAGAATCTTTAGTAGAAAGAATACGAGAACATTAATTAGAATGGCTAAGAGGGCTTCTAAATCTAAAGAAGATAAAGATTACAAAGCATTAGGTAAGAAGATGTTTACTTATCTAAAGCAACAGGACGAAAGAGAACCTGAATATGTAGAAAAGAAGGATTAAGAAAAAAATAAGGGCGATACCAGTGAAATTAATCACCAGTATCGCCCTAATTGTTTATATGAAGTAGTTTTCCTTCATTATGTTTTTTACTTTTTCAATAGTATCATCTAAATTATCATTGGTTATAATATAGTCAAAGTCCATATAATCATCCAATGCGGTTTCAGACGGATGGTTATCTACATATCCTGTGTCTCTGTTCACTCTTATTAATATACCACCATGTTCTCTGATAGCATCTGCTTCAGACGGAAATCTTACATCCGTTACAACCCAAAAGTCATCTTCTAAGGAATAGTTGGAAAACAAAGCATCTACCCATACATTAGGGCTAATGTTTCTTCCAACCTCAGTTCCAAACTTCTGTAGTAATTCTCTATATGTATAGAATCCTCCCTCTGGCTTAGCAATAGTACTATCTGACATTTTGAATATATTATCTTCAAAAGCTTCTACCTTTACATCAAGTATTACAGCTAAAGCTTGTTTTAGCTTATCTGCAAATGCATGTTTTACCCATCTTTCATCTAATGCTTTAATTATTTTGCATATAGTGTCTTTACCACACTGTTTCTTACCAGAAATTCCTATTAACATTATCCTATTCTTCCTTAGTTGGGTCTATATAATCCCAGATTGGCTTAGTAGCTCTAGTAGCTGCCACAGTATTAATTAAACCCTGATACAAAGACTTATCTCCTGATATTACACTTGAGAATGTATCTACTGTTCTGTTAAGTGTTTCAAATGAGAATGGAGTCCATTGTGTTCCTCGTCCAGCAATAGCATCAAGGAAGTTAAAGTCATAAGCAGAGTTGGTAAGTATCTTACTACCAAGAGATAAAGTTGTATTTATTACAGCATCATTCATGGTATCATTACCTCTCTCCTTAATATCATCCTTAACAAATTCTGCCAAAGAGCCGCTGACTACTGCCCCAACGAATAATAACATGAACAAGTCATAGAACAATTGACGTAAATTAGACCTATACGCCCTTCTAAGATTCTCATCTTCATTATTCCAGATGTCATTAGTCATTAGTTTCCATCCCTCTCTTATACTACCCTTTTTATAAGAACCTACTACTAAGTCATTTAAAACCTTAGTGAAGGTCAATAAGATACCTTCCTCAAATCGTCCTTCCCATTTATAAAATGGAAATCCTGTATCTTCAGTAGTTGCTTCATCTGTAAGCTGTCCCTTATCATCTAATTTGTGATAATACTTTTGACCATTCTCTTCGTAGTGGACTAGTCTACCCTGTAGTTTTATACCTTCAGGGGCTAGATATTGATTCTTCTTAGAAGACCAATATGTACACATTTGGAAGAATAGACCTCCAATCAGAGTACTTTGAAACATAGATTTCTTCTCATGAGAATAATATCCATATATAGAGTCAGCTAAAGCCTTATGACTCTCCGACTGTTGAACGGTGTATGCCTTTGGTAGAGCATCACCTACCCTGAATAATGAACCATCTGCATTCCTAGTATGCTCCTTAACTAACTGGTGTGCCATAGTGTAGTACAGTGCTTCTTGCTTTTTGTAATCGGGACTAGACGTATTACCATTAGCATATGCACTAAATCTACTATCCTTCTTCCAGTCATAAATTAATTTACCATTCACCACAGAGTGCGCTTCCCAACATCCGTCACCTCTCATTTGTGCTCCGAATATAGTCATTCTGTTATAGAAGTCAGGTCTTGATGCAAATCTAAATGCTGAAGCCCAAAAGTTCCATATACCTGCTTGGTCTGACTTTATCTTATCAGCATAAGTATTCATGTCCATATCATTAAGACCATATTGTTCATTTAATAACTCTGACATGGATTTGGTATTACCATAATGGATAGCATCAGCTATAGCATACTTATAAGCCTTAGTCATATTCTCCTTAGTAAAAGCTAAACCTCCATCTGGTTTTCTTATTACCAATGATATATCCTTCCAGATTCCATCTAAATGCTGATACATTTGAACTGGAGAGAATGCTAATGCAATCTTTGATGCAAATCCCATCAATCCTCCAGTTATTGCTGCTAAAGGTTTACGGTCGTCAGAAATTAGAGATTGATTAAATATCTTATTTCTAACGTAGTCACTTAAATACTTCAAATCATCTTCAAACTTATCATTCAGAATAGTACCCATGTCACTTAAATGGATAGCTAGAGCTTGAAGTGATGGGAAGATTTCATCTAAGTGTTCCTTAGCTGAGTATGCAGTAATATGTTTAAGTAACAGGGTTTCAAGGTTTGCTTCAAAGAACTCTGGTTTCCTGTCCTCTATTAGACTTAGTCGTATCTCTGAACCCTTTTCACCAATATCAAATGAGTTGGTCATCTCCCACAGCTCACCCTTACGGACTTTCTCAATTTTAACGTCAGTTGGGTCTAAGAAGCCCTCTACCTTTGTTTTAGCCCTTTCTACAGCCTTCTTTGGATTCCAATCCTGGAGCTTGTCTTTTATTGCAGATAATAGTCCCTTACTTGAGGCAATAGATGTAGCATTACCAGCAGCTAGAGGTAGCCTGTAATATCTAACATCACCTGACAACCTTAGTTCCTCTAATTCCTCCTCAGTCATATTCTTAAATCTGTTGGAATTAACCGTTTTAAGAAAATACTTTAGAAATTTCCTCTGTGCCTCAGATAGCCCAGTTGTCGGGTCGTCTGGATTCTTTAGTAGTATATCGCCATCGTCTGTATATACTATCATATCTCTGTATAGAGTAGCCTGATTGCCTATTGTCCTTTCCTTTAAATAGGTGAAATTCTGGTCCTTCTTTAATTCATTGACTAAATTTCTGATTTCTCCCTGAGACCTATTTACGGTATCCCTAATATTCTGATAAGCCACAGTTACTAAAGAGGTCAACTTATTTAGGATAGGACTCTTCATATTACCAGGATTATCAAGATATGTACCTTCCATACCAGCTTTCCATACATAAATTGATTCTAACCACTTATCATGGTCACTAAGCTGCTGTCTGAAGTCAAGACCGTCTATCTCACCAATAGCCATTTCTAGCATCCTGTATACTTGAACGTGAGGCATACCTATTACATCATCGTTAGGTCTAGTATCATTAACGTTAGGAAATGCTTCCAAAAACTCTTTTCTAAGGTTAAGAAGCTCTAGTCTAAGCTGAGTTGGGTCCCCAATGCAAGCATCTAGAGCACTGGTAGATTCAGTAAACTTTCTCCACTTCTTGTTTATCTTAGTATCATCCTTAACATTAGATATAATCTCCCTAAACCTGTTATAGAATATATCATACCTATTCGCCATCTTAACAGCAGCATTTCTTCCCTTCATATTATTTACGCCAATAGGAGACAGCTTATCCAACTCATTGAAGCAGTATAACAGCTGTTTATTGTCTGCAGATATACCCTCCTCTCTGAATGGGTTATATACACTAACTTCTCCTACTATAGCATTCTCCTCAAACAGACTAGGTAAATTATTAAGCACTAACATAGCTTCCATCAG
>OMEW01000008.1_pt1 | contig 195747 bp, 191 predicted proteins | sample 1645471 | NCBI WGS metagenome assembly OMEW01 (sample SAMEA103958126, study PRJEB25191) | human gut metagenome | reverse complement strand
GTAGGCAAGCCAACCCCGTGCTAACATATTAAACCGCTCTTCGGCGGTTTTTCGCCTATGGCGGTGTATTGCGCCGATGGGGCATCCCAGGGTCACGTTTCTACAACCGCTCTTCGGCGGTTTTTTCGCCTATGGCGATGGTGCATCCTGCCGGAATGAGGTCTTTGTGATGAGATTATTTTGTGTGGGCTTTTGCAAGATTGGAAAATAAGGCATAACTTCGCATTATGGAAACAACGCTCGAAACGCTTATCAGTCGCGGCGCTGTCGACGGCCGTCTGCTGACGTTGCTGCAACAGTCGTTGCCGGACCGTCTTGACGATGTGCCCGACGGTTTCCGCCTTACTGCTCGCGATGTGGTTGTCGATGGCAGGAGCCTGCGTCTCACCACGCCGATTACCCGAGGCGAAGGCAACGCCGTTGCCGACTGGGGACAGCTTATGCTGCGTGTGCTCGCGGTGTCGTCGGTGAAGCCCCGCCGCCTGCGGCGCATTGCCCGCGCCTGTGCCGACGGCGCAATCACCGACAGCGCAACGTTGCGGCTGGCACTCGAACGCAATGAGGGCGGCAATGTGCATTTTTGGGTGGTTGCGGTTGTCGTGGCGTTGCTTTCGTTGCTTGTGTGGATAAACAATATGTAGAAATATGCAGAAAAAGATTCTTTTAGCACTTATAGCGCTGACTTTTGCCTTTGCACCAGCCACGGCGGAGCGCATAAAACATGAAGACAAGATAATAGAGGCGATAACGCTGATGGACGAGGGCAAATATGCGCCGTCGATACGCATTTTGCGCGACGTGCTCGCCACCGACTCGACAAACTACCATGCCCGTTATGAACTGGGCTATGCCTATTATCTTGCGGGCAACTACCGGCAATCGGCAACAGAGTATGCTCCGCTGGTCGACTATCCGGAAGCCAACGACCAGACATTCTCGATGCTTGGAAACGCCCTGGACATGGCAGGCGACCGCAAGCGCGCCTTAGACGTGTATTACGACGGAATCAAGCGGTTTCCGAAGAGCGGCAAGCTGCATGTGGAACTTGGCACGATGGCGCTGATAGACGGCGACAGCAAGACCGCCATGGCGTGCTATCTGCGCGCTGTCAAGGTGGCACCCGACTACACTCCCGGCTTTTATCGCACCGCCATGCTGCTTTTCAATTCCGACCGTCCCGAACTTGCTTTGTGCTACGGCGAGATGTTTCTTGCCAAAGAGAGTGATAACAAAAGCCGTATAGAAGCAGTGAGCAAAGGCATTGTCGACACTTACCGCTCGATAGCCCGAGTTGATGGCGACACGCTGACAACTCACTTTCCGGCAACCAACATCACGCTCTCGACAAATTCCACTGCCGCCGATCTGGAGCGGGAGTTCTTACGCTTTGACGTGATCTACAGCGTTGATTTCGATTTTGCCGCCAAGAGTCTCGGCAAGGTGGCAGCGCTCGATGCGGAGACCATTTGCCGCCTCCGCACCGCGATTGCCGACCAGCTGCTCAACAACGAACTTATCGCCGACAGCAAGAACCCCTATCTGCGTCATCTCAAAGCAGTGCGCGAGTCGGGCTGCGAGAACGCCTACAACCATTATGTGGTGCTCTACGGCGACCAGCCCGCCTTCAAGCGTTGGGTGGCACTGCATCCGATAGAATGGCAGAGGTTTGCCGACTGGTTTGACAGCTACAATCCCGCCGATGGCGAGTGCGCCTATTTCTGATTCAGCGGAACAGACGCGGCACAAATTGCAACAGATAATGCCTCCAGTTGCACCATAGGTGTCCGCGCGAAGATTCGTGATATTCGTAGCCGACGCCCTCGTTGTCGAGAGTGGTTCGGAAAGCCGTGTTTTGGTCGTAGAGGAAGTCATCCTTGCCGATTGCAATCCAGAACAGACTGTAGCCCTCATGCTTCAGCGTCTGCAGCTTCTGCGGCATATTGTTGTAGGCAGGCAGCGAGCAGTCGACCGCAGAGAAGTCGAGTCCGGCAGAGAACAGTCCGATATATCCGAAATCCTTAGGATAGTTGAGAGCGATAAATAGCGTGTGGAATCCACCCATCGACAACCCCGCCACGGCGCGGTGAGCCTTGTCGGGCAACGTGCGGAAATTGTTGTCGACAAACGACACAATCTCGGGAAATGACGACTCGAAAGACCCGCGTTTATAGCTCGGCATCGTGTGTGTCATCGCCGGACGGTAAGACAGATTCTCAGACGTCTCGCCTGGAGCGGCCTGCTTGTCGGCGTTGCCGTTTGGCATCACCACAATCATCGGTTCCGCCTTTCCCTCGGCGATAAGGTTGTCGAGGATGCGTGCCGCGTGTCCGAGTTCAAGCCACGCATTCTCATCGCCTCCGCTTCCGTGCAGCAGATACAGCACGGGATATTTCTTCCCGGACTCGCCATAGTGGGGCGGCAGGTAGACCGACAAGCGGCGGTCGGCATGCAGAGCGTCGGAGTGATACCACACCTGCGCCACAGAACCGTGAGCCACATCGCGCACCTGATAGTAGTCGGCGCATCCTCCGCCTACATAAAAAATGCTGAACACCGTCCCCACGTCGCGCCGTGTGAACGGATTGGTAGGGTCTAAGCCGTCGACACCATCGACAGTCAGCCTGTATGTGTACATCTCCGACGGCAGCGGCGGAGTGGTGTATTTCCATATTCCCTGACCGCAATTCACCAAGTCGGCAGTGCCTCCGTTAGCCTCCCAGTCGCCGTGTACAGCCACAGCGTGGGCGTCGGGGGCGGCAACGGTAAACGTCACGCTCCGGTCGGCGTTGACCACAGGCGACTCAATGCTTGACTCCGTAAACTTTACATTTTGCTGCGCCGCTGCGGAGACAGTAAGCCACAGGCAGGCGGTTAAAAGAAGATGTTTCATATTTTCAGCCATTTTTAGTTTCGTAAGTGCAAAATTAATGTTTTTGCTGAAAAAACAAATATGTGGTTGTCGGGGAAATAAGAAAGGGATAGTCGGCGCAAACAAGGCAATATAGTTTGGACAATTAAAGAAATGTCATTATTTTTGCATACACGATTAATGGATAAAGCATTATGACAGAAAAGGAAATGCACTCATATCGGTTGACATCGATGGTAGAGCCGAGTGATAAAATGTTGGACGCGATAATGTCGGGCGTTGCAGTAATGGCACGGCAGTCGACAGAGAATGCCCGCAAAGAACTTGTCCGTCGGTTTGACGCTTTAAAAAGAGAAATAAAGGTGTATCAAGAATCATTGAGAAAACATGCTTGATAGAAGACCTGTATTGTGTGTGGTGGCAGGACCAAACGGATCAGGAAAGACGTCTGCCACTATTCAACTGTTGTCGAATGAGTGGGCTGCAGATGCTCTTTATATCAATCCAGATAATATAGCTCAAGAAACTTTTGGGGATTGGAATTCTCCGACAGCAATTTTAAAAGCAGCACAGGTCGCAACAGAAGAAAGATATCGTTGCCTTGCAGAGAAAAAAGATTTTGTTTTTGAAACGGTTTTGTCTTCTGAAGAAAAATTACAGTTCTTGAAGAAAGCGCACGAGTCTGGCTTTTTTATAAGGCTTTTTTTTGTATGTACAAATTCTCCGGAGATTAATGTTATGCGTATCACAAAGCGTGTGCTTGATGGTGGTCATGAGGTCCCGATAACAAAAATAATCTCTCGTTATTATAAATCGATATTAAATGCATCCAAAGCCATTTGCTTTGTAGATAGGGCATATGTCTATGATAATTCGGTGGAGAATCAAAAGCCGAGATTGCTCTATCGAACAACTGATGGTATGTTGGCAAAACGATATTGCTCAGATATGCCAGAATGGGCTGCTGAGATGCTGCCTCGTTGAGGAACACGCTCCGCAGCGTTCTGTGCCTCACAATGCCGCCTTCTGGGGTGTTTTCTACAACCGCTCTTCGGCGGTAGTTGCGAATGGATTGGCGTCACGGGGTAGGCAAGCCAACCCCGTGCTAACATATGAAACCGCTCTTCGGCGGTTTTTTCCGCATTGCGCCGTTGGCGCAATCAGATGATGATGGCGGTTGTAGATGCGCTATTTTGTGTCCTTTGGAAGGAATAAGTGCAGCATCACCACGCTGATGAGAGCCGACATGATCGATCCGGCGAGGATTCCGAGCTTGGCGTCGGCAAGCAGCAACGCATGCTGTCGCGGGTTGTATGCGAGTCCGGCAATGAAAAGAGCCACGGTGAAACCGATGCCGCTGAGCATGCACACACTTGCAAACGCCTTCCACGAACTACCTTTAGGCAGGCGCACGAGTTTTGTGCGAATTGCAAGCCAGGAGAAAGAGAACACGCCGAGGAATTTTCCGAGCACCAGACCCAGTATTACGGCAAGTCCGACACCAGAGAACAGGTTGTCGAAACCCATGCCTTGGAAAGATATTCCAGCGTTGGCGAAAGCAAAAACAGGGATAATCATAAAGCTTACCGGCGTGTGAAGGTTGTCCTCCATGTCCTGCAACGGGCTGATGACGTGGTCGGACGCCGTTTCAATCTGCTTCAGCATGTCCACCTGCCTGTGGGTCAGGATACGCGCGTTAGAATGCTTTCCGGTGATTGTCTGCTGCGGGAACGACGCCACGCACTCACGGATCTGTTCCACCGATTTCAGCACCGACGACTTTATTGTGGCAGGGATGCAGAACGCAAGCGCCACACCCGCGATTGTGGCATGGATACCAGAGTTGAGCACCGCATACCAAAGCGCCAGTCCGATTGTCAGGTAGAACATCTTGGAGCGTATGCCCTTGATATTTCCGATGATCAGCAACAGCAGCATGACACCGGCATACAGCAGATATGCCGCATCGAGATGAGCGGTGTAGCAAGTGGCGATTACTATGATTCCACCAAGGTCGTCGGCAACGGCGAGAGTGGCGAGAAACACCTTCAACGCCAATGGCACACGCTTGCCGAAAATCGACAGCACACCGAGCGAGAAAGCAATGTCGGTTGCCATCGGCGTGGCAAGTCCGCGCATCGCGTCGGCATCGGCAGGCGCACATAGCCAGAACACAAGCACCGGAATCAGCATACCGCCGCAAGCACCGATAAGCGGGAGCATCGCGTTGCGTGGCGACGACAGTTCGCCAACAAGAATCTCACGTTTTATTTCAAGACCTACGGAAAGGAAGAAAATCGCCATGAAGAAATCGTTGATGAGGTCGAGAATAGTCATCGTGTGACCTCCGTGGCTGAAAAGGTTGAAGTCGCCCACCGATAGGCTGACCGTTTGATTCCAAAATTCAAAATACGTTGCGCTCATCGAAGTGTTGGCAATAACCAGAGCCAGCACAGTGGCGGCAATCAGAAGCATGCTCGACGTCACATACGTGCGGAACATCTTCAAAAACCGGAAACTTTGTAACATTCTTCTATATATATGTTTCTAAAACAATGGCGGGCAGTCATAGCCCCAATCTTTTTCGGGAGCAAAATTAGGGAAATATTTCTGCATACACAAACGAGCCGCGGCACATAGTCAGCACCGCGGCACGTTTAAACCTTTCAGTCAGGGATTTGTGTCAGAACTTATAACCGATGGCGAAGTTCCATCCCTTGTTTTTCATAGACCAGCCCAAATCGTGCGCTCCAGCCACATTGCGCAGACCGCGCTGATAGCTGATGTTGAACACATAGTGGTCCATCACCTCCACACCTGTGCCAATCTGCACACCGCAGTCAAAATTGCGGTGCTGCCACACGTCGTCGCCGTAATAGTCGCGTTTTCCAGTGATGTAAGAGTATCTTCCCGGAGTGTTGCTCGGCGCGCTGACCGCAATTGCCGTCACCTCGTCCTTTCCGTCGCCGATTCCGAAGGAGAAGTATGGACCCGCTTCCACGTCCCACCGCACGGCGTTGGAGATGTTGAAATGGAATGAAGCCAGGACAGGGATTGAGAACGCATACCTGCGCGTGTGTCCGAGGTTTGTCTCAAGAGCGCGCCTGTCGGCGTCGTGGCGTATTGTAGAGTAGTCGTAACTGCGGTTCTCGAAATAGAAGCCCGGCTGTATGCTGAAGAAGTCGCGTATGTTAAGGTTCATCACCACGCCGGCAGTGAAACCGCGTTTCCAAGAGAAATTGCATTCCTCGCCAGCGTGTGGAATGTCGGCAGACAAATTTGATGAAGAAATGCCGAATCTCACCCCAATGTCAATCATCTGGTCAGGCACAGAAGTGTCGGCGAATTCGGCAGCTGAGGCAGTCGCCGCCACAGCAAGCAAAGAAAGGGCAAAAAATATTTTTTTCATAACTGTCGTGATTAATTCTAATGTAAAGGTATCGTTTTTTCGTTAATATTGGCAACGTAATGCTACAAAACGCACATTTTTTCATCCTTTTGGATGAAAAAGACTACCTTTGTAGTCCATAAACTAAAAGAATATGAAAACAATAGCGATAAAATCATTGGAATCGTTGCCACAGGCAGCGGCCGAGTTTGTCGAAGCGATGGGCGACTACACCGTGTTTGCCTTCAACGGCGAGATGGGAGCCGGCAAGACAACGTTTATCAACGCGCTTTGCCGCGCGCTTGGAGTGGAGGACGACATCACCAACTCACCGTCGTTTTCAATCATCAATGAATATCGTTCGGACACTACCGCCGAACTGATTTATCATTTCGATTGTTATCGGTTGGAGAGCGTCGACGAGGCGGAGGACATCGGAGTGGAGGACTATTTCGACTCTGGTGCCGTGTGTCTTATCGAATGGCCGGAGCGCATAGAGGAACTGTTGCCCGCCGACACGGTCCGTGTCGACCTCAAAGAGCAGGAAGACGGCAGCCGCCTTCTGACAATGACCTTCCCGGAGGCGTGATGGACAGCACCGACACAGCCGTGCTTACGGCAATCACCGTGGTGTTCACGATAAGCGGACTCCTCGCAATTGCGGCGTCGCTGTTTAACTGGAACTGGTTTTTCAACACCCGCAACGCCCGTATGCTTGTGGGGCGCTACCGGCGCCGCACGGCACGTTGTGTCTATTTCGTGGCAGGCGTTCTGATTCTTGCCATGGTTGCGGCTATACATTTGCGCCTGGCAGACAAAATTTAGGAAATCGATAAAAACGATATATATTATGTCAACAAAAAAAGAAATTCCGGTGCTGCTCCTGACCGGTTATCTCGGCAGCGGAAAAACGACACTTGTAAACCACATATTGACAAATGAACGCGGCGTGAAGTTTGCCGTAATAGTGAACGACATCGGCGAAGTCAACATTGACGCCGACCTGATACAGAAAGGCGGAGTTGTAGGCGCAAAAGACGACAGCCTCGTTGCATTGCAGAACGGATGTATCTGCTGCACGCTCAAGATGGATCTCGTGGAGCAAGTCTACGACCTTGTGAAGTCGGGCAAGTTCGACTATATCGTGATTGAGGCGAGCGGCGTGTGCGAGCCGGCACCGATAGCGCAGACCATCTGTTCAATCCCGCGTCTCGGCGAGGCATACCGCAAGTATGGCATCGCCCGTCTTGACTGCATTGTGACGGTAGTCGACGCGCTGCGACTGCAGGACGAGTTTGGCGGCGGCGACAATCTTACGCGCAAGGATATCGGCGAGGAAGATATTGAAAATCTGATAATCCAGCAGATTGAATTCTGCAACATCATTTTGCTCAACAAGGCATCGATGGTCAGTCCAGACCAGCTGAAGCGCATCAAGGCCATCGTCAAGACAATTCAGCCGCAAGCCAAGATAATAGAATGCGACTATGCGAAGGTCGACCTTGACGAGATAATCAACACAGGGATGTTTCATTTCGAACGTGTGGCAACGTCGGCGGCATGGATTCGCGAGATAGAGCGTCCGTTGGATGAGATTGAGGCAGAAGAGCATCATCATCACGACGATGAAGAGGACCATGAACATGAACACGACCATGACCATGACCACGAACATGAGCATGAACACCATCATCACCACCATCATCACGAAGGCGGAGAGACGGAAGAGTACGGCATCGGTACGTTTGTCTATTATCGCCGTCCGGCGTTCGACATTCATAAGTTCGACCGCTTTATGTCAACAAAATGGCCTAAAAACGTGATCCGCGCCAAGGGCGTCTGCTATTTTGCCCACAACCGCGATATGTCGTTCCTCTTCGAGCAGGCAGGCAGCCAGAAACAACTGTCGGAAGCCGGCTTGTGGTATGCCACCGCACCGGAGAACGAATTGGCGGAGATGATGAAGCAAGAACCTGGCTTGGCGCGCGATTGGGATGAGAAATATGGCGACCGCATGCAGAAAATCGTGTTTATCGGTCAGCATCTCGACAAAGCGCAACTTGCCCACGACCTTGACGAGTGTCTCGAAGAATAGAATATAAGAACAAAAAGAACCATATTGTATGAATAAACGATTTTTCAAGTCGCCTGAGTTTCTGGTGTGGCTCGGTTTCGGGCTGTCGGCGGCAGCGTTGCTGTCGTATGCCCTGTTGTATTCTCTGACCGCGGCAGGGTCTGTGGCAGGCATGTCGGGCGGAGTCACGGCATTGTGCTTGCTGACTGTCGTTGCCGGACTTTCCGGACTTGCGCTTTCCGTCTGGGGCATGATGCGCTGGGTGTTGCTCGACACCCCGAAATGGCTTCACATAGCGAGCGTTGCGATTAGCGTCGTCAACATTCTGTTTCCTGTGCCCTCGTCAACGTTTCTATTGGTGTCGTCGATGGTGGGCAAGGAAAATGTGGAGGTGAAGCTGCCGTCGGAGTCGGATAAAGAAATCAAGCCCGACATCGTTATCGCCATTGACTCGCGTAAAGGAGTGCTCACAGGCGAAGTGAAGAACGACAGTGTCAAAATCGACGCGCTGGAGCTTTCGCTCACCGACCTTGACTATGAGGGCAAGCTCGGCAAATGGGCATCCCGGATTCCGGAAAAAGCCAAGGTGACGTTTGAGGCTGATGAAAAGACGAAATTTGACGATGTGCAGAAGACTATGGACGCCCTCAGCACCGCCGGTGTGAAATTCAGAATGGCGGCAAAAGAATGACGCTTCTGCAAGAAATACAATAAAAGAAAAAACCCTCCGGAAGGAGGGTTTTTTGTGATATGAAAGGAAAAATTTTTATGCTTATTTAGCAAGGGCAGTAGCCACGTCGACGGCGCAAGCCACGGTGCATCCAACCATAGGGTTGTTACCGATTCCGAGGAATCCCATCATCTCAACGTGAGCAGGAACTGAAGAAGAACCAGCGAATTGAGCGTCAGAGTGCATACGTCCCATAGTGTCGGTCATACCGTAAGAAGCAGGACCGGCAGCCATGTTGTCTGGGTGAAGAGTACGGCCTGTACCACCACCAGAAGCTACTGAGAAATAAGGCTTGCCAGCGAGAGTGCGCTCCTTCTTGTAGGTTCCGGCAACAGGGTGCTGGAAGCGGGTAGGGTTGGTAGAGTTACCAGTGATTGACACGTCAACACCCTCTTTCCACATGATGGCCACACCTTCGCGAACATCGTCGGCGCCGTAGCATTTCACTTTAGCGCGAGGACCGTTTGAGTAAGGGATTTCCTTAACCACCTTGAGGTCGCCAGTGAAGTAGTCAAACTCAGTCTGAACATAAGTAAAGCCGTTGATACGAGAGATGATCATAGCGGCGTCTTTTCCAAGACCGTTGAGGATTACGCGCAAAGGCTCTTTGCGAACTTTGTCGGCTTTGGCAGCGATTTTGATAGCGCCTTCAGCAGCAGCAAACGACTCGTGGCCAGCCAAGAAAGCGAAGCACTTAGTCTCTTCGCGGAGCAAACGTGCAGCGAGGTTGCCATGACCAAGACCAACCTTACGGTCGTCGGCAACAGAACCAGGGATGCAGAAAGCCTGGAGACCGAGACCGATAGCCTCAGCAGCCTCAGCGGCGTTTTTGCAGCCTTTCTTCAACGCGATGGCGCAACCAACAACGTAAGCCCATTTAGCATTCTCGAAGCAGATAGGCTGAGTTTCCTCACAAGTCTTGTAAGGGTCGATGCCGGCAGCGTCGCAGATAGCGTTAGCCTCTTCAATATCTTTGATACCGTTTTCATTCAATGCAGCAAGAATTTGCTTGATGCGACGGTCTTGACTTTCAAATTTTACTTCTCTAATCATAAAGCGGTCCTCCTATTATTCTTTACGTGGGTCAATATATTTAACAGCTTCGTCGAAGCGGCCGTAGTGACCTTTTGCCTTCTCGATAGCCTCTTTAGGATCCTCGCCGTTTTTGATCATTTCCATCATCTTGCCGAGGTGGATGAACTCGTAACCGATAACTTGGTTTTCTTCGTCGAGAGCCATGCGAGTGCAGTAGCCTTCAGCCATTTCCAAGTAGCGAGTTCCAGTTTTTGTAGTACCGAACATTGTACCAACCTGGCTGCGCAGACCCTTGCCGAGGTCTTCCAAAGAAGCGCCAACAGCCAAACCGCCTTCAGAGAAAGCCGACTGAGTGCGGCCGTAAACGATTTGCAGGAACAATTCGCGCATAGCAGTGTTGATAGCGTCGCAAACGAGGTCGGTGTTGAGCGCCTCGAGAAGAGTCTTGCCAGGGAGGATCTCAGAAGCCATAGCGGCAGAGTGGGTCATACCTGAGCAGCCGATAGTCTCGACCAAAGCCTCTTGGATTATGCCTTCCTTAACGTTCAAAGTAAGTTTGCAGGCACCTTGTTGAGGAGCGCACCAGCCGATACCGTGAGTAAGTCCGCTGATGTCCTTGATTTCTTTAGAACGCACCCACTTGCCCTCTTCAGGGATTGGAGCGCAAGGGTGGTTGGCACCCTTCTTAACGCAGCACATTTGCTGTACTTCATGAGTGTAAATCATAACGCGTCTTAATTTAGTTCAAATAAAAAGATTCTATATATAAATTCTTCTGTCAATTCACTGATATGGAATTTACGATTGTCATATACGCGCAAATCCGTTACAAAGATAGTGCAAATTGAGCGAATAAGGTTAAGAATATCTTTAAATTTAGTATTTTTGTGGAATGAAAAGGATTGCAATCAAGATAGGCAGCAATGTGCTTGCCCGGCGCGACGGCACGCTCGACATCACCCGGATGTCGGCATTGGTTGACCAGGTGGTCAGTCTACGCCGCGCAGGAATGGAAGTGGTTATGATATCGTCGGGCGCCGTAGCCGCCGGGCGAAGTGAGATGCGTGGCGTCGACCGCCTTGACACGGTCAGTGCCCGCCAGTTGTTTTCGGCTGTTGGACAGGTGAAGCTCATCAATCACTATTATGAGTTTTTCCGCGACCACGGCATGGCGTGCGGTCAGGTGCTGACGCTGAAGGAAAGCTTCTCGACACGCCGGCATTATCTCAATCAGAAACATTGCATGGAAGTGATGCTTGAAAATGGAGTCATCCCCATTGTCAACGAAAATGACACAGTGTCGCTCACCGAGCTGATGTTTACCGACAACGATGAGCTGTCGGGACTCATCGCCACGATGATGGATATGGACGCGCTTGTGATATTGTCGAATATCGACGGCGTTTACGACGGTGACCCATCGTTGCCGGAGTCGCGCGTCATCCGCCGCGTGGAGCCCGATGCCCGGATGGATGTCGATGCCATAGTAGGGCAGTCGCGCTCCTCGTTCGGGCGCGGCGGCATGGGTACCAAATTCCGCACGGCGCGCAAAGTCGCCGACGAGGGCATCACCGTCTATATCGCCAACGGCAAGCGCGAGAACGTGCTTACCGACCTTCTTCTTGACGGCACAGATGTGCCCTGCACAGAGTTTGTGGCAGAAAGCCGTGGCGTGTCGAGCGTGAAGAAATGGATTGCCCACAGCGACGGCTTCGCCAAAGGCGAGATACGCATCAACCAGGGCGCCTACGACGCGCTGATGTCGTCGCAGGCAAGCAGCCTGTTGCCGGTGGGAGTGGTTGCCGTAGACGGCGATTTTGAGAAAGACGACATAGTCAGAGTGCTTGCTCCCGACGGCCGTCAGTTTGCCGTGGGCCGCACAAGTTACGACAGCGACGAGGCACGCGCCGCCATAGGCAAACAGGGACTGCGTCCAGTGATACACTACAACTATCTCTACATCGAACAGCTATAACCGACTATGAACGAAGATTTAAGAAAAATGCTTGAAGCCGCGCGCGAGGCATCGCGCAGACTCAGCCGTTGCCAGGAAGCCGACATCAACCGCCTGCTGCTCAGCGCGGCAGACAAAGTGGAGGCAGCCATCGACAAGATTCTTGCCGCCAATGCCACCGACCTTGCCCGTATGGACAAGGACAATCCGAAATACGACCGTCTGAAACTGACCCCCGACCGCATCCGAGCCATCGCCGCCGACATGCGCAGCGTGGCGTCGTTGCCGTCGCCCCTTCGCCGCACATTGGCAGAATGGACACAGCCCAACGGGATGCGAATAAGAAAAGTGTCGGTCCCATTCGGTGTGGTAGGCGTAATCTACGAGGCGCGTCCCAATGTCACGTTTGACGTGTTCTCGATATTGATGAAGAGCGGCAACGCCTGTGTGCTTAAAGGCGGCAGCGACGCCGACGCCTCCAACCGCGCCGCCGTCGACGTGCTTCGCGAGTCACTTCTCGCCGAAGGATTCGACGAGCATAGCGTCACCCTGTTGCCACCCGACCACGAGGCAACCCAAGAGATGCTTCAAGCCGTTGGCTATGTTGATTTGGTCATACCACGCGGCAGCAGCCGCTTGATACGCTTTGTGCGCGACAATGCCCGCGTGCCTGTAATAGAGACCGGCGCCGGCGTGTGTCATTGCTATTTTGACGCGTCGGGCGATTTGCAGAAAGGCAGCGCCATTGTGAGCAATGCAAAGACGCGCCGTGTCAGCGTGTGCAACGCCCTCGACTGTCTGCTCATCGACCGCGCCCGTCTTTCCGACCTTCCCGCCCTTGTGGCGCCGATGGCGGCAAAGCACGTAGTGGTGCGTGCCGACGAAGAGTCTTATGCAGCGTTGGCGGGCAAGTATCCCCACCTTGAACATGCCGACGACAGCGACTGGGGAAAAGAATATCTCGACTATAAGATGTCGGTGCGCACGGTCGACGGTCTCGGCGGCGCGCTTGACCACATCGCCTGCCACACGTCGCATCACAGCGAGAGCATCGTGGCAGAGGATGCCGACGCTTGCCGCGTGTTCTCACAGGAGGTCGACGCAGCGTGTGTCTACACCAACCTTCCCACGGCGTTTACCGACGGCGGTCAGTTCGGCTTTGGCGCAGAGATAGGCATCTCAACGCAGAAGCTGCATGCCCGCGGCCCTATGGCGCTGCCCGAGATGACCACCTACAAATATGTAATCTCAGGCGACGGGCAGACGCGCGATTAAAAAAAGAAGCGTGCGGTGCAGTAATCGATATGCATCCGCGTTTACGTTAATATCACATAATAGAAAAAACGATGAAAATGTATCAGAAATTTATGGCGGCAGCAGCGATGGCATTGGCTCTCGCGTCGTGTGGCGCGGGAAAACAAGCCACCATTGCCGACCTCGGAGGAGAATGGGTGATCACGTCGGCCGACGGCAATACCCTCAATGCGGAAACCACACCGTTTATCGGCATCAATGCCGCCGACGGCACAGTTTATGGCAGCACCGGCTGCAACAATCTTGTCGGCACTCTCGACAAGAACCAGAAACCAGGAACGGTTGATTTCAGCCAACTCGGCTCCACTCGCATGATGTGTGCCGACATGACGTCGGAGCGCATAGTGATGGATATGCTCAACAAGGCAAAAGGATATAAATTCAACGGCAAGTCGGAGTTGCAGCTCACCGATGCCCAAGGCAACGTAGTGGCGCTGCTGCAGAAACGCAACGGCAAGATGAGCGAGTCGGGTCTGCAAGGCGAATGGAAGATTCTGTCGGCAGACGGAATGCCGGCATCGGGCGAAAGCACCCCGACAATCTGGTTTGACACAGAGGAGAACCTGACGCACGGCAATGCCGGCTGCAATACGTTCAACGGCGAGTATACCGTTGGCAAAGACCAGGCGCTTAGATTCGGAACTATGGCAGTCACCATGCGTATGTGTGACGACATGGAGTTTGAGCAGAAGTTCCTGCAGGTGCTCGACCAAGTTGCTACGTTCGGCAAATTGCCAAACGGCAACGCCGGACTCTTCGACGAGAACGGCCGTCTCTTGATAGAGCTTGCCCGATAGCATCAACACTCTTTCTACAATAACATTTGTGAAATTTCCACGACGCAATGCCGTGGAAATTTTTTTAGTCGCTTATGCTATCGGTTGTCGCGAGGGAATGCCCCGGTTTGTTTGAAAAACGATGGTGGATAAAAGAAAGTTAGAGGAAAAATGATTACCTTTGTGCATCTTGGCAATAGACATTAGAAAAAACATAAATGAGAAAGACTTTTTTAGCAATATTGTTGTTGGCAGCAGCCACGCCTTGGGGAGGCGCGGTGGAGACTGCATCCGGGAAATTGTCGACGGTGATTGGAGAAGATGCAGTGTCTGTTACAGAATTGTCGCTTACAGGCACGATGGACGCACGCGATTTCAAGTATATATCCGATTCGATGCCGCAGTTGTCGGTGCTCGACATAAGTGGCGTAACGATAGAGGAATACTCCGACAGGGAGCCTCTGTTTGCCAATTTTACATATTATCCAGCAGGCGAGTTGCCTAAATATTCGCTGATGGGCAAGCCGCTCACATCAGTGTCGCTTCCGTCGACGCTGACATCCATCGGCGAGGCGGCGTTTGCAGGCTGTGCCGAACTGACAGAAATCAGCCTTCCGTCTACGGTCGCCACGATAGGCAACTATGCATTTTCAAGTGCGTCAAAACTTGCGGATGTCAAAGGCGGCGAGGGCGTCCGCACGATAGGCGACTATGCGTTCAGCCGCGACGCCGCATTGACAACGGTTGCGTCGCTGCCGCAGGTTGAGACCATCGGCGGACATGCGTTCAGCGGATGCTCTCAGATGGCGGACTTCACGTTTGCCCCATCGCTGCGCACTATTGGTGAGAGCGCGTTTGCCGGCAGCGGACTGACGTCGGCAGACATGAGCGGATGCACGTCGCTCAGCGTTGTCGGCGCATGGGCATTTGCCGACAACGGTTCGCTATGCGAAGTTAATATGCCAGCGACGGTAACATCGTTGGGCGAGGGCGCGTTTTTCTATTCATCGGCATTGCAGCAAGTGGCATTGCCCGAGGGCCTTGTGAAAATCAACGAATACACATTCATGGGCGGCAAGGCAGTCGCCACGGTGACACTTCCGGAAGGCTTGAAAGAGATAGGCGACTATGCGTTCAGCGACTGGACAACGGTTCGGGAAATCATCATTCCATCGACGGTTGAATATATAGGCGACCGCGCCATGCGCAATTGGAACAGCCTCGCGGAGCTGACAAGCAATGCCGTCACGCCACCTGAGCTTGGCGACAATGTTTGGGAGAACGTAGACTATGAGAAAGTAAACCTCACCGTTCCGGCAGCTGGCGAGATGGCTTACAGGCTTGCGGAGCAGTGGCAGGATTTCTTCAAATCATCGTCGGCAAAACCGTTGGCAGCGGAGAGCCTGCGCGTGGCGGTTGACGGCGATGTGGTGACAATTACCAGCGACGAAGAGATAAGCACGGTGCAATTGTTTGACATGAGCGGCATCTTGCTGCAGTCGGCGGCACCGCACAGCCAGCAGTTCTCATTGACGCTGTCGGGCTACAGCGGCAGAGCCTACGTGGTGCGCTGCGTGTCGGGCGGCAATGAAAAAATCATAAAAATAAGCAGACAATAGATACATTATGGGCAAAAATAAATTGAAGAAATTCGGGGAGATGGAAACATTCCCCAACGTGTTCCAATATCCATTCGCAGAATTGCAGAAAGGGCCGTTTCCATTGAAAGGAAAGTGGAACACAGAGTTTTTCAAGAACGACAACCCCATAGTTCTGGAACTTGGTTGCGGCAAAGGAGAATATGCCGTCGGCATGGCAAAAAAATTTGCCGACCGCAACTTCATCGGAGTCGACATCAAAGGCGCCCGGATGTGGACCGGCGCCAAGCAGTCGGTGCAGGAAGGCATCGCCAACGTAGCGTTTCTCCGCACGAGTATCGAACTAATCGCCTCCTTCTTTGAGGCCGGCGAGGTGTCGGAAATCTGGATAACGTTTCCCGACCCCCAGATGCAGAAAGTCAACAAACGCCTGACGTCGACCCGCTTCATGCAACTCTATCGCCAGATATTGAAAGACGGCGGACTCGTGCATCTGAAAACCGACAGCCCGTTTCTTTATGCCTATACCGACGCCATGGTGCGTCTGAACGGCTTCGCCACCGAGGTCAACACCGACGACCTTTATCACAGCGGACTTGCCGACGATATCCTCGAAATCCGCACGTTCTACGAACGCCAATGGCTTGCCCGCGGCTTGACAATAAAATACATCAACTGGCATCTTGACGCCACCACGGCGCTTCAGGAGCCTGAAATCGACATAGAGAAAGATACCTATCGCAGTTTCTCGCGCGGGTATCTTGAAACAGACCCTCAATATTCAAAGTAACAATTATGGAAGAAAGACTATATCCCGCACTAATCATCGAGGCTTTGCGCAACGTCCGCTACCCAGGCAACGGTAAAGACCTTGTAGAGAACAATATGGTTGAGGACGACATCCGCATTGACGGAATGAACGTGTCGTTCTCTTTGATTTTTGACAAATCGACCGATCCGTTTATCAAAAGTGTTGTCAAGGCCGCTGAAACAGCCGTCAAGACTTATGCCAGCGAGAATGCCCGCATAGAGGGCAACATCAGCGTGAAGTACCGCCAGAACGTAGAGCAGCCCGCCAAGATGCTCCCTGGAGTGAAAAACATCATCGGGGTCTCGTCGGGCAAAGGCGGAGTAGGCAAATCCACCGTGGCAAGCAATCTTGCCGTGGCGCTTGCCAAGCAAGGCTACAAGGTTGGGCTGCTTGACGCCGACATCTTCGGACCGTCGGCTCCAAAGATGTTTGGAGTAGAGGATGCCCCCGTGTATATGGATGAGGTAGGCGGCCGCAACCTTATCGCACCCGTAGAGCAATATGGCGTAAAAGTACTGTCGATAGGCTTCCTTGTAGACAAAGACAACGCCGTGCTTTGGCGCGGCGGTATGGCAAGCAACGCCCTGAAGCAACTCATCGGCGACGCCAATTGGGGCGACCTCGACTATTTTGTGATAGACATGCCCCCAGGAACGAGCGACATCCATCTGACGCTTGTGCAGACCCTTGCCATCACCGGAGCCGTAGTGGTCACCACTCCGCAGGAAGTGGCACTCGCCGACGCGCGCAAGGGCGTCAGCATGTTTCAAAGCCCGCAGGTCAACGTGCCGGTGCTCGGCATCGTGGAGAATATGGCATGGTTCACTCCGGCGGAACATCCAGATGAGAAATACTACATCTTTGGCAATGGAGGCGGCAAACGCCTTGCGGAAAAGCTTGGAGTGGATTTGTTGGCGCAGATACCGCTTGTGGCAAGCATCTGCGACGGCGGCGACCAAGGCAAGCCAGCTGCGCTGCAGAACACCGTCAGCGGCGAGGCGTTCAACACGTTGGCGCAGCGAGTGGTGGAGGCTGTCGACAAGCGCAACCGCGAACTTCCGCCGACACACAAAGTTGACGTTTCGAAACGTTAACCATTGTGGGCGCGGATGTTGCCCATAAGGATTATAATTTTGCAATGTAAAAACAAAACGACAATGAAAATAGGAGACAAAATACCGGAAATGCTTGGCGTCGACGCCAACGGCAAAGAAGTGAAGGCATCCGACTATGCCGGAAAGCGTCTTGCCATCTATTTCTATCCGAAAGACAACACTACCGGCTGCACCGCCGAGGCATGCAGCCTGCGCGACGGCTACGACGCCCTCCGCAGCGCAGGATATGAGGTGATAGGAGTGAGCAAGGACAGCGCGGCATCGCATGGAAAGTTTGCCGCCAAACACTCGCTTCCGTTCACACTTATCGCCGACACCGACACCACGCTCAACCAAGCGTTCGGTGTGTGGCAGAAAAAGAAGATGGCAGGACGGGAGTATATGGGTACGGTGCGCACCACGTTTCTTGTTGACGGCGACGGCACCGTGACCGACATTATTGCAAAAGTAGACACCAAAAACAGTGCCTCGCAGATTCTTGAAATAATAAACAAAAAAGCATAACTATGGAGAAAGCAACAGACAAGACAGCAGCTGCAAGCGAGAAGCTTAAAGCTTTGCAGAATGCGATGTCGAAGATAGAAAAGGACTATGGCCGCGGAGCGATAATGAAACTCGGTGACGACAATATAGAAAATATCGAGGTGATTCCTTCAGGCATCATCGGACTTGACTACGCACTCGGCGTGGGCGGCTATCCCCGCGGACGTATCATAGAAATCTACGGCCCGGAATCGTCGGGAAAGACCACGCTCGCCATCCTTGCCATCGCCCAGGCGCAGAAGCAGGGCGGCATAGCAGCCATCATCGACGCAGAGCATGCGTTTGACCGCTTTTATGCCGAGAAACTTGGCGTTGACGTCAACAACCTTTGGATTTCGCAGCCCGACAATGGCGAGCAGGCACTTGAAATAGCCGACCAGCTTATCCGCTCATCGGCAATCGACATAATCGTTATCGACTCTGTTGCGGCGTTGACACCAAAAGCCGAAATCGAAGGAGTGATGGGCGAAAAGCAGATGGGTCTGCAGGCGCGTTTGATGTCGCAGGCTCTCCGCAAGCTTACAGCCACAATCTCAAAGACCAACACCACATGTATCTTCATCAACCAGCTGCGCGACAAAATCGGCGTTATGTGGGGATCGCCGGAAACCACTACCGGAGGCAATGCCTTGAAGTTCTACGCTTCTGTGCGTCTTGACATCCGTCGCACCAGCGCCATCAAGAACGGCGAGGACGTGCTTGGCTATCAGACAAAAGTAAAGGTTGTGAAAAACAAGGTTGCGCCTCCATTCCGCAAAGCAGAGTTTGAGTTGACATTCGGCGAAGGCGTGTCGCACAGCGGCGAAATCCTTGACCTCGGTGTGAATCTCGGCATTATAGCCAAGAGCGGATCATGGTTCTCCTACGACGGAACTAAGCTCGGACAGGGCCGCGATGCCGTGAAACGTCTGATTGGCGACAACCCGGAGCTTGCCGAAGAACTTGAGGCAAAAATCAAGGCAAAACTTTTCCATAAGGATGATGCCGACGACAGCGCGGAACCGACCGGCGCTCCGGCAGCAGAATAAAAAAACATAAAAAGCAATGAAAATCGCAATCATTGGATGCGGCAATATGGGCGGCGCGATCGCAAGAGGTCTCGCTGCCGATGCTGTTTTTGCGTCAGAGCATACAATTGCGGCGAGCAACCGCACACAGCCCAAACTCGACGCCATCAAGGCTGAATATCCGCAGATAGAGACGTCGACCGACAACTGTCAGGCAGCCGCAGCCGCCGACATCGTTGTAATAGCCGTTAAGCCATGGCTCATCGACAGTGTGGCAGAAGGCTTACGCCCAGTGCTGACCTCCAGCCAGACCATCGTGTCGGTGGTGGCAGGAGTGCCGTTCAGCCATCTTCGCGAACTCTTCGGCACAGCTACGCTTTTCCGCGTGATTCCCAACACCGCCATCGCCATCGGCGAAAGTATGACCGTAATAGCCGACGACGGAGCAGACAGTGGACAATTGGCTGTGGTGGCCGACATTTTCAACCGTCTCGGCGAGACTCTTGTCGTGGAAGAGCGACTGCTTGACGCGGCAATGGCGCTTGGCTCGTGCGGCACGGCGTATGCCTTGCGCTACGTGCGCGCGGCGATGGAAGCCGGCGTGGAGCTCGGGCTTTATCCCGGTCAGGCAAAGAAAATTGTGGCGCAGACAGTCAAGGGAGCTGCCAGCCTGTTGCTTGCCCGCGGCACACATCCGGAGGAGGAGATAGACAAGGTGACCACCCCAGGCGGCTTCACAATAAAAGGCTTGAACCGCATGGAGGCTTGTGGATTCAGCAACGCCGTGATCGAAGGCTTGAAAGCATCGATAAAATAGTGCTCGTCCGACATTTTGAATTTGCCAAATTTGCAACGATTCTGGTCCTTCTTCGGATTCGCAACACCAGGATGTTAAAATATGAAGAAATGAAAAAAAAGATTTCTTGTTTGATTATGTGTGCTGTGACCTGTGCTGCGCTTGCGCAAACCACAGGAGATGAGGCTGGGCATACTTGGATAGATTTGGGGTTGCCCAGTGGAGTTAAATGGGCTTCTACCAATGTTGGTGCAAATCGTCCACAAGACGATGGCGACTACTATGCATGGGGCGAAACGACTGTGAAGACAGACTTTCGATGGGCTACCTACTCGCATGGGACAGGGCAAAATTCGCTCACGAAGTATTCTAATTCAGATGAGTTGTTGTCGCTTGAAGCCGCTGATGATGTCGCTTTCAAAGCATGGGGCGGCACATGGCGTATGCCAGCCAAGGAAGAATGGGGAGAACTCCAAGAGCATTGTGTCTGGACCTGGACTGACGACTACAATGAAACAGGCGCGGCGGGATATGTGGTTGCGAGCAAGAGCGGTGACGCCTCACTCTTTTTGCCTGCGGCAGGATGCCGTTATGCGAATCTGATAAACGAGAAAGGCGTGCATGGATACTATTGGTCGAGTTCGCTTTTCAAAAGCTCTTCTTATAGTGGCTCAGCCTACCAGTTGCAGTTTATTCGGGCTTATGTCAAATCTGATTGGAACCACACACGCTATTATGGATCATCTGTGCGTGGCGTGTGTAATGTCCCGTCGTCAACGATTGAAGGCATCACACAGTCAGAATGCCGCATATCTGTGATTGGCGGCAAAATCCATTGTGGTCAGGAATTCCGTGTCTATGACCTTTATGGGCGGGATGTGACACATCAGAATGGTTCTCTTCCTAAAGGGGTATATGTAGTGCAGACAGAAAACAGCAGAGAGAAAGTCGGAGTCTTCTGATGAGATTCTTGAGTCGGAAAAATGACAATATGGGTAAAATGAAAAAGGCATCAATTATAATTGCGTTGGCATACGCGCTGGGCATCATCCTTCCATTTTCCTCGGCAAAAGCGGAGAAGGTGCAATATTGGGCGAAAGGCGTCAGTGAAGATGCAGGCTGGTACAACACCTTTCAGTTTACGAATGGCTGCTGGGCAGCGGTTAGTAGCAACATGATAGCATGGTGGCAGGATCGCATAAAGGAAACGTATATCTACACTGGGAAATGTTGGGACCCAGAGGAGGTCAATCGGGAATTTGATCGCAACACCTATTTCAATGATGGTGGTGACTATGTATATAAAGCTCTCGACTGGTATCTGCGCGAGACGCATCCAACCATCGCTTACACACGTACCAACCTCTATCAGAGCTACCTCTTTGAAGACGACTACGATAATCCTATCATCTTCACGCGAGGCTATATAGATTCCAACGAAGCGATATTTACTGATGTGTTGCTGCGCTATTTCACTACGGGTAACTACGTTGCGCAAATTCGTGACATGAACCACGCTTGGACTTTGTGGGCGATAGAAGTGGATACTGAAACCAACACCATCACGCGTATATGGGTGACGGATTCTGTTCCCAATGACCGCAATAACCCCAAAAAGGAGATACATGCCCTCGATTCAAAACGCTATAAAGACCTTTTCTATTTCGAACGGGGAATCTACGATGAGGAGAACAATTCTTGGGGAGTTCAGGCCATTCACCCGGCGGAATTGACATTCTTTGGCATAGAAGGCCGGTTTTTGGTTGATGCCAACGGAGAACCCGTGTTTGAACAGAAGCCTTGATTGCCGACCAAAGAAGAGGCTGTGTCGAAACAGGCGCAGTATCCATATTTGCATTTCTTGTTTCAATATTGATTAAAATAGAGAAAAAGACATCGGAAATAGCGAAACTGCACTCGGTTGGGTGCAGTTTCGCTTGTAAATTGCACTGAACTCAGTGCGTTTTTATATAAAATATGCACTGAATGGAGAGCATATTCAAAAGTATCAGTAGCAAAAATCGGCTGAAATGTTGAAAAATGGCATTTCACTGCGTTGTCGCCGCTGACATAGGTATGCACACCGCCTCATCTGTAGTGTCGTCGCTTGCGACGAAGTTTCCACAATCGCTCTTTGGCGTTTTTTGCGGCAGTTTGTGCAAACAATAATAAATTCGGTCGATAGGTTTTGGAATGATGGTTAATATGATTTACCTTTGTGATGCCTTTGCGTAAGAAAAAGACAATATTTTTATGTGGTTGAGTCTCGCTTTTCTGTCGGCGGCACTTCTTGGGCTTTACGACGTGGCAAAAAAATACTCTTTGCGGGAAAATGCCGTCATCCCGGTGCTTTTCTGCAACACGTTGTTTTGTGCGCTGATATTTCTTCCCTTCATCGTAGCCTCGCATACCGGCATCCTTGGCAGCGAATCGCTGCTGTGTGTCGACAACTGGCAATGGCACGAACAGCGGTTTATCGTTCTGAAATCCTTTATTGTACTGTCGTCGTGGATATTGGGCTATTATGCTATCAAACATCTTCCGATTACCATCGTAGGTCCGGTCAACGCCACCCGTCCCGTGCTGACTCTGCTCGGTGCGCTTATTATCTTTGGCGAGCGTCTTAATGGTTGGCAATGGGCAGGCGTGCTCCTTGCCGTCACGTCGTTCTACATGCTCAGCCGCAGCGGCAAGAAAGAAGGCATCCGTTTCAGTCATAACCGATGGATATATTATCTGGTGGCGGCAGCACTTCTGGGAGCCGTAAGCGGGCTTTACGACAAGTTTCTGATGTCGCCCACGGGAGCTGGCATCCGTGCGATTACCGTGCAGTGCTGGTATAACTTCTATCAGTGCGTGATAATGGGCATTGTGCTTCTTGTGGTGTGGTTGCCTCAGCGCAAGGCCTCGCCGTTCCGCTGGCGTTGGTCGATAATGCTGATTTCAGTGTTTATCACCCTTGCCGACGCCGCATACTTCTACGCTCTGACCTATCCCGACGCAATGATTTCAGTGACCTCCATGGTGCGCCGCGGCAGTGTGATAGTCTCGTTCTGCTTTGGCGCGATGATTTTCAGGGAGAAGAATCTGCGGTCGAAAGCCGTCGACCTCTGCCTGGTGTTGCTCAGCATGGCGTGTCTGTGGATAGGAGGACATTAAGAGAAAGAAAACAAATGATAAAATATATTGTATGAAAAATTTTTTACTGACAGCAGTTATCGCAGCATCGGCAGCGATGCCGGTGATGGCAGGCACAGCTTTGCCTTATAGCGAGACGTTTGACACCGCCGCCGATTTTGCGACGATGACCGTCGTCGATGCGAACAGCGACAACAAGACGTGGTATCACAGTGACTACTACAAGTCGGCAATGATTGATTATTCCGACGACAGCAGCATGGACGACTGGCTGATTCTGCCAGCGTTCAGTCTCGCCCCCGGCGGCACGTATACCTTCGAGATGGATGCCCGGTGCTACAGCAGCTTCTTGGGCACGGAGCGTTTTGAGGTGAAGATGGGCACCGCCGCCACCGCCGCCGCGATGACAGAGACCGTTGTGGGAGAAACATTGCTTAAAACAGATAAATTTCAGCACTTCACTCAAAAAATCACTGTTGCCACAGCCGGAACATACTATATCGGCATCCACTGCATCTCTGACGCAGAACGCCGCGGCATGTTGGTTGACAACATTGCTTTGTCGGCCGGCGTGGCAGCGGAAAGCCCAGCAGCGGTAACCGACCTTACGCTGACGCCAGAGCCAACGGGTCTGAACAAGGTGACAGTGGCGTTTACCGCACCTGCTCGCACGTCGACCGGAGTGTCGTTGACGGCATTGGACAAAGTGGAAATTTATCGCGACAAGGCACTTATAAAGGCCATCAGCCCTGTGGCTCCCGGACAGCCTGTCACGTTTGTCGACGAGACCGTCACTGCTGGCAACCACAGTTATATGGCAGTGGCTTACAGTGCGACAGGACGCGGTTTGGAAGCGTCGGCCGACGTGTTTGTCGGACCGGGCAAGCCTGCCGCCGTCGGCAATTTCAAGGTCAAGGAAACGACGCCCGGCGATGTGGAAATCACATGGAGCGCCCCGACAACCGATGAGAAAGGCAACCGCATAGACCCGTCGCTGATCACCTATAAGGTGGTTAGTTACGAAATTGTGCTCGACAGCTATTTCACAGAGTCAGACATTGTGGAAGGACTTGCCGACACCCGTTATGTCCACCATGCCATAGATGCCGGCAAAGGTCAGCGTTTCATTGCCTACGGTGTGTATGCAGAGACAATCTCGGGCAAGTCTACAGCCGTCAAGACCGCACTCTTCCCAGTGGGAACAAACTATTCCGTTCCGTTTGCAGAGTCGTTTGCCGGAGGCAAGGCATCGTCGCTGTGGCGCTCTGAAGTGGCCAAAAACCAGTCGACCGCCCCGGCGTGGACGCCGCTTACCGATGAAGACGTAGCCGACCTCGCATCGCGCGACGGCGATGGCGGATATGTAGCCATGCTTGGCGAAAACACCGACGACAGCGCCCGTTACTACAGCGGCAAAATCGATTTGTCGGGCTTGCAGAATCCGGTGCTCTCATTCTATACGTTCAACTTCGGCAACGGCAGCAACAACGACGATGAGAACGTGCTTGAAATCTATGGCGGCACAGGCTCGGGCTTCAATCTCATCAAGAGTATGGAGATAAAAGAAGTGGGTGAATACGGATGGAACAAGGTGATTCTTCCGTTGACAGCATACAAGGACAAGGTGGTGCAAATCGTGTTTACCGGAGTCACGAAAAACTATCTCGCCATTCCGTTGGATGCCATAACAGTAGGCGAGGCTCCGGCACGCGACCTTGCGGCAGTCAGTCTGAGCATTCCCGAGACTGTGACAACAGGACAGTACTTCGATATTGAAGTCGATGTGGAAAATGCAGGAACGCAGTCCGTCGGCGGCTATGTAGTGGAGCTGTACCGCAACGGCGAGAAGATTCAGGAGGCAGAGGGTCCGGAACTCTATTCGTGCACACGGACGCAAGTGGGATTCTCCGACCGACTGGAAGTGATCGACAACGGCGACAACGAATACTACGCCAAGGTGGTCTGCGAAGGCGATGAGAATCCAGCCAACAACACAACCGCTGTGGTTAAAGCCGTGGCAGAAGCTCCGGAATATCCTGTGGCAACCAACCTTAAAGCCACACGCAGCGGCAATGCCGTCACTCTGACATGGACAGCCCCCGACCTCAGCACCGCGAAGCCGGAAGCAACCACCGACTCGTTTGAGGCTTATGAGTCGTTTGCCACACAAGGAGTTGGCGGATGGACATTCACAGATATGGACAATGCCCAAGTGGGCAAGTTCCAGGGCATAACCTTCCCAGGCATCACCTATGAGGGGTCGGTGCAGTCGTTCTGGGTAATGGACGCATCGATGGAAGGCGCCAACGCCTCGTTTGCCGCGCATTCGGGCAAAAAATATATCGCGCAGATATTCAATTACAACGGTTCGCAGTGCGATGACTGGGCAATCTCACCCGAACTGAAGGGCATCGCCCAGACAGTATCGTTCTATGCCAAGAGTTATTCGTCGATACCAAGTTATGCCGAGACGTTTGAGGTGCTTTATTCCACCACCGACACGTCGACCGACCATTTCGTGAAACTCGGCACATACGAGAATGTGCCCAACGCATGGACACGCTATGACGTGGCATTGCCGGAGGGAGCAAAATATTTCGCCATCCGTTGCGTCTCTGAAGGATGCTACATGCTGCTTGTCGACGACGTTACGTTTATCGCCGCCGGCGCCACCCACGGACTGGAAGTGGAGGGCTACAATGTGTATCGCAACCGTCAGAAAATCACGGAACAGCCGGTTTCGGGCACACAGTTTGTCGACACCGCCGCTCCCGATGGAGAGAACAAATATATGGTCACCGTGGCATACAACAAAGGCGAGTCGGTGCCCGGCAACGAAGTAGTGGCAGGAGAGGCAGGCGTTGAGGCTGTTGACGGCGACAATGTGGCGATTACAGCCCTCGACGGCAAGATTGTGGTTGACGGAGCAACCGCGCAGACCGTCATCATGCAGCCTAATGGAGCCATAGTCTATACAGGCACAGGCAGCCACGTTGAGGCGGCAGTGGCGCAAGGTGTGTATATCGTAAAAACAGGCGTTAAAGTAGCGAAGGTAATCGTGAAATAGCCCAAGCCGAAACATATCGGCGCGGGTGGGTCACAAGGCAGTGTCCCGCCCGCGTTTTTTTGGTGGCAATTATTTGCAAATCAAAAACTTCGTATTATCTTTACGGCGCAAACCATTAACAAGAAAAAATATGAAGAGAAAATTCATTTTCCTTGCTGTTTTAGCCACTATTTTTCTGTGCGCATGCAGCAATCAAGAGGACTTTCTTGTCCGAGGCGAGGTTAATGTCGACCAACAAGTTGGTCTTCAAACGGACGATGTCACAGCAAGTGATATTGGGATGGTGGTTTCAGAATTCTTTGGTGGACAGCGAACGCGTGGAGTTGATTATGACACATCGGTGATAACTGATGCATCTGGCAATGCTGCTATCTATGTGGTTAACTACAAAGACAACCAAGGTTTCTTGCTGATTAGTGCAACTAAACGCTATTGTCCGGTGTTGGCATATGCAGATAAAGGTAATTTTGATGTGTCTGGAATAGGAGGCTCTGGATTGGTAGATTGGCATGCGGAGACATTGTCGGCAATTGAGTTGGCAAAGCAGTTGCCCGATGATTTAATTCAAAAATTTCGTAGTATGTGGCAACGGTATGAGCAGCCGCAAACTTCAAAAGCATTGAAGGCGCGCAAACGTTCCTCAAGTGACCCTGATGTGATTCGAGCGCAGACCATTCTGCAAGACTCTGTGTCTGCATGGATTGCTAAAGGCTATACCGTATTTGACATAACAGAGGAAAACCCGTATGCGGAAGAGGTGAAAGGGGCTATTTATCCGCTCTATGAAGAAGAGTGGGAGCGCTTGTCGATTGGGGTGAATAAAAAAATAATCAAGAATGAAATCGTTCCAAATCTATTGAGTACAGAGTGGTGTCAGAGCGAAGCTGGATTTAATCAAAGTTTTCCAAAATTGGATAATGGAAAACTTGCGGCTGTAGGCTGTGGCCCCTTGGCAGCTGGGCAGATAATGTATTATCATAAATATCCACAACGTTTTAATTGGGCAGATATGCCAATAGAAGAGGGCACAAAGACAACATCAGATTTCTTGTTGGAGATAGCGCAAAAGTCGAAAGCAGAATATCGTATAGATTATGAAAAAAAACCTGTTACGACGACGATAATATCAAATGTATGTAGTGTGTTAAACGATTTTGGATACACAGAAGCGTATGTCGGAGAATATGATATGGGTAAAGTTTTGGCAGACTTGAGAAACTCAAGACCTGTATATATGCGTGCTGGTGCGGGTATGTTGGTTGGCCATGCTTGGGTGGTAAGTGGTGCGCAGTTGCTGAACGAGTATGATTATTCCGAAATATACACCTTCAAAACTAAGCAAAACTTTGAGCCTCTTGTCTGTTATGGAGTACAAAACTATAGTTATTCATATCTATATATGAATTGGGGGTATTTTGAAGGGAAAAATAATGGCTATTATATTAGCAATGAAATGGTTACTGATAAAGGCGTTAAGCTGAATGCTCAAAATAGAGAAAATATTTATAACATTTATCCAACGAAATAAATTTGCTATGAAAAAAATAGGATTTTTGCTGATTTTTGCACTTTGTTTGGTTTTGTCAGGATGCAATAAAGAAGACGAGCCAAAGTATGAGTCGCTTGATATTGGATATCATACGTGGACATTTAAAATTAGAGTGCTTGACAAAAATGGAGATGATATATTAAAGCAAGAAGATGGCGTAAAAAAAATAAAAGGGATGCTGTCGATAGAATACGAGAATGTTGTATATACACCTAAAATTGATTCGGATTTTGCTTTTGGAGATGTCCCGCTTTGGAGTCAGTTGATGATTGGAGATCCAGACGGAAGTGAGAGCGGACAATGTTTGTATTTTTCCAGGTTTAATATAATTTCGAAATATGATGACACTTTCGTTATAAATTGGGTTGACCAAAGTAAAGATGTCATACACCTTACGCAGGAGCCTTTTTATATGAAAGACGGATACCCTTGTGCAAGGTCTGAGACACGAAAATGCTATCGCAATGGTGTCGATATGAATGTGCCAGGAGGGGATGACATTGTGATAACAAAAGTTATTGCAGATGTGTGAAATGACAGATTAGTCAAAAACATAGGACGCTATGATGTGAACTTTGTTTGGGAAAAGAGACAGGAACCGCTTGCTTCGGCATGCGGTTCTTGTCTCTTATTCGATGTTTGCCGTTTCAGAAGTTCCCGCATTAATACATCAACCAATTGTTTTTGCAATACCGATGAAGAAAGATTTTGCGGATTGGCGGAAATGTTTTTACTTTGTAGGAGCGAACCAAAACATAGAAGCCTGCTATGGGTTTTGAAAAAGTAAGACATATCGACCTGCCTAAGATCTGCGATCCTCGCGGCAACCTGTCGTTTCTTGAGAACGGCGGGGTTGTCCCGTTCCCGATTGCGCGCACATACTGGGTCTACGACGTGCCTGGCGGTAAGAAGCGTTTCGGCCACGCGTTCCACCGACAGGAGGAACTGATAATCTCGTTGTCGGGAAGTTTCGACATTGTGCTCAACGACGGTTCGGAAGAGCGCCGTTACCACATGGCACGGTCGTACTACGGACTTTATGTGCCACGGATGATGTGGCGCGAACTCGACAATTTCTCGACCAACTCGGTGGCGCTGATTTTGGCGTCGACGCCGTATGACGCCTCCGACTATATCGAGGATTTCAACCTTTATAAAACGACTTTGGCCAATGGAAAATGACAATCACGCAACTGTGTCGGTCGACGACTGCCGGCTGCTGACGCTCGACCGTCATCACCATGAGAACGGAAATCTGACGGTGGTGGAAAACGGCAAAGACTTTCCGTTTGAGGTGCAGCGGGTGTTCTATATCTACGACGTGCCTGGCGGCACAGACCGCGGCGGGCATTCCCACCGCTGTTGCCATCAGTTTATCGTGGCGGTCAGCGGAAGTTTCGATCTTGAGATCGATGATGGCGTCAGCCGGCGCACGGTGACGCTCAACCGCTCCAACATAGGGCTGTATGTGGCTCCCGGGATATGGGTGGGTCTGCGCAACTTCTCGTCGGGCTCGGTGTGTCTCACGCTGGCATCCGATCCGTATGACGAGGCAGACTACGTGCGCGACTATGACGAGTTTCTGAACCTGACAGCAAACAAAAGAAAATGAAGCAATACGAATTTCTGCCGCTTGGGGTTGTCAACGAGCCCTACAGACAGGCGATTCAATCGAAAATAGACTGCGTCCTCGACAAAGGCTGGTATCTCAACGGAGAGTTTGGCAAGCAGGTCGAGGCGCAATTGTCGTCGCTCACCAAAATGCCGTGGGCAGTGGCGTGCAGCAACGGGCTCGATGCCCTGCGGCTTATTTTCCGTGCCTACAAGGAGCTGGGTGTGATGCGCGACGGCGATGAAGTGATTGTGCAAGCCAACACCTACATAGCCTCGGTGCTTGCCATCAGCGACAACGGCTTGCGCCCGGTGCTTGTCGATGCCGACATTGACACGCTTAACATGGACTTCTCAAAAATAGAGGAGCGCATCACGGAGCGCACACGCGCCATCATGGTGGTGCATCTTTACGGCGCACCGTGCTGGTCGGACTCGCTTGCCGGCATAGCCCGGAAACACAATCTCAAGATTGTGGAGGACAACGCGCAGGCAATCGGCGCCACGACCACGTGCCGAGGCCTGAACGGCACCGGCATAACCGGCGGACTCGGCGATGCGGCGGCTTTCAGTTTCTATCCCACAAAAAATGTCGGGGCGATGGGCGATGCCGGGGCCGTGACCACAAACGACGAGGCGCTTGCCGACGCTATCAGAGCCATCGCAAACTATGGCTCTGACAGACGCTACCATAACATCTATCAAGGGCTGAACTGCCGCATGGACGAGCTGCAGGCGGCAGTGCTGAGCGTCAAGCTGCAGCACCTGGCAGACATCTCCGGCGCACGCCGGCGCAATGCGGCCGTCTACGACCGCGAAATCGCCAATCCGCTGCTACGCAAACCGAAGAAGCTGCCGGGCAACGTGTGGCATCAGTATGTGGTGCTCGTAGCCAACGGACGCCGTGATGAGTTTCGTAAATTCTTGTCGGACAAAGGAGTGCCTACCGATGTGCACTATGCCGTGCCACCACATCTGCAGCCGTGCTATGCCGGTCTTGCCAACAGCGCGTTGCCAGTTGCCGAGCGCATCGCGGCAGAATGTGTGAGCATTCCGATAGCCGAACATTTGACGGAAACCGATATTTCAGAGATTTCAGAAATAATTAATGTTTTTAGATAGACGTTGATTGAAGAAATTGTGTATTTTTGCAAAAAATTGAACACGATATGAAAATAACGAGAGATGCCGTTTGGCACACCACAAAAGATTACAGCATCATCACACTTGGATTGATATTCTATGCCGTTGGATTCTGTGGATTTATTTTGCCGCACGGGGTTATCACCGGCGGACTCGCAGGTATCGCCGCCTTGATTTTTTTCAAGACGGGTATCCCGGTGGCATATTCGTTCTATACTCTCAACATCATACTCCTCTCGATAGCCTATCGTATCGTGGGGCGCGGCTTTGTGCTTAAAACCATCTACGGCGCGTCGGGACTCAGCCTCTTCATGCTCATCGCACAGATGTTTTTCAAGTCACATCCGGTTTATCTTGAGCACGACATCCTGCTCAGCTGCATCATCGGAGCCGTGCTGTGCGGTGTTGGAACAGGCCTGGCGTTCACCCACAACGGCAGCACCGGCGGCACCGACATCGTGGCTGCGATGGTGTCGAAATACCGTCAGATTTCCGTAGGGCGTATGATTCTCTATGTTGACCTGTTTGTCATTTCCTCATCATATTTCATAAAGTACAACATCGAGCCGGTGGTCTACGGCTATGTGGTGCTGATATTCCTGTCGTACATGTGCGACATGGTGGTGAACAACAACAAGCAGGCAGTGCAGTTCTCAGTGTTCTCAAAGAAATGGAGCGCCATAGCCACCGCAGTCAACGCCGAGATGCACCGCGGATGCACGATTCTTGAAGGCACCGGATGGTATACGAAGCAGGAGGTGAAAATGCTGCTGATATTCAGCCGTAAGTCGGAAGCGCTGCAGGTTTACCGCATAATCTATTCCATCGACCCCAATGCCTTTGTGTCGCAGGGCAACGTAAACACCATCTATGGCGAAGGCTTCGACAAGAGCAAGGTGAAGGCAAAAATCCGCGACCTCAATGACGGCGGTACCGGACAGCCGCACCAGCCATAGCCGGACTGCCACGAAAACGAATTTACAAAACCAACAAACCGAAATGAATTACGAAAATCCTATCCGAAGGGGTAAGCTATACTTCCGTTACGGAACTATGGGTTCCGCCAAGACCGCCATGCTGCTCACCACTGCCTACAACTTTGAAGAGCGAGGCATGGACTATATCTGCATGAAGCCGATTGTCGACAACCGCGAGAAAGACTCAGTGATACGCTCGCGCATAGGCATCGAGCGCCGGTGCAGCTGGATTTATCCGGAAAGCGACATGTATAAGATGCTCACCGAGGTGTTTGACACCGAAGGCTTGAAAGAATGGATACTTATCGACGAGGCGCAGTTTCTTAGCCCCGAGCAGGTGGACCAGCTTGCCCGCATCGTCGACAATTTCGGTGTCAACGTGCTGTGCTACGGTCTGCGCACCGACTTCCAGAGCCATCTGTTTGACGGCTCGCGGCGGTTGTTTGAAATTGCCGACACCATCGACGAGGTGAAATCAACATGCACCTGCGGTCGCAAAACCATCATCAACGCGCGTATCGACCGTGCCGGAAATGTGGTTATGGACGGCGAACAGGTGGAGATTGGCGGCAACGACAAGTATATGGCGATGTGCCGTCGCTGCTGGGCGAAACGCCGCTGTGAGCGCGACCGTATCGAGTCGCTCGACTTCGGCGACACCGAGAAAGGGTAGCGACTGCCGACAAAGAACAGCAAACCTGCCGGAGACTCCGTTGAAACGACGGAACTCCGGCAGGTTTGTCTATAAGAGGCTATGGGTTAGAACTGGAATTTTTCCAATTTCAGTTTGCCGAGTTTTTCCATGTTTCCTACATGGAGCGCAAAGTGAGGGGCGGCAGAGTGAGCGGCAAGAGCCTGCTCGTCGCGCCAAGTCTCGCAAATCATCATCACGTCCTGACGGGTGGCGCTCTCAAACACGTCGTATGCCACACATCCCTCGTCGTTCAGAGATTTTTCCACCAAGGCTTTCGCCTCAGCCAACAGGGCTGCGCGGTTGGCGGCCTCCACTTGGATAAACACATTTAGTCGTATCATATATTTGTTGTTAAAGATTAGGGTATCGGTTTAAAACTCTTTTTTGCCTCCTGGCGGCTGCAGTAGTTGAAGTGCCACCATTCCGACGGCAACGGGCGGAATCCCGCCTCCGTCATCACGCTGCGCAGCAGTTGCCTGTTGGCGCGCTCCTGTGCTGTGATTTTTCCTTGCTCCACGAGAGCTGCCTCGTGGGTGATGCCTGCCTCGCTGCCGAGATGGTCGACCGCCGTGCCCATCGGCAACGGCCGTCCGAGCGAGTCGGCGATGCTGATGTCGACGGCAAGCCCATAGTTGTGCAAACCTCCTCCATGTGCGGGATTCGACACATAGCGGCTCTTCGACGAGCCTTTGACCACGTCCCACATCTGTTGCTGCACCGACATCGGCCGTGCAGCGTCGTAGACAATCAGACGGTATTCCGGATGCTTCTCCCGCAGCAGCCTCTGTGCTTTCAGCAAGCACTCCATTGCCACAGGATGCAGATATGCCTCGCGCAGGTCGGCATAAAGCACGCGTCCCACAAAATTGTCGGCACGGGCATACATCAAATCGATTGCAATCGATGTGTCGCGCTCGGCGATGTTCTCATATCCCAGCGAGTCGAGACACTGCGCCGTGCGGCTTTTTGCCGGTTTCTCAGCCACCGCATGGAGCTGTTCGGGCGTTGCGCTTTTGACGGGCTTTGACGGCGTCCGGTGCGCATCGCCGCAAGCCACTGCCACCACGGCAAGAAAAACAAGCAACAGCCATCTCATCGCGTTGTTTTCACTTTGCGGGTGATGCGGATTGTGTTAGAAGAATAGTCAATCTCCACTTTTCCCAACCTGCTCAGCACCGACTGTCCGAGCAATATCGGAGCATTCTGAGTCTTCACGACAGTTGCCTTTACATTGTTCATGTCGAGGCCTCCGAAATTGACATTGCGGAGATTGACCACCGACCCCTCTATAATGTCGCCGCTTGCGGTCAGAAAACTTGACGAACCCATAAAGTCCTTGTCGCTTAGATAGTTGTTCTTATACATAAACGCTGCTTCCACCGCCGATATCGTGACGTTGGCAGCGCCTGTGTCAAACACAAAATGCAACGGCAACCCGTTGATGCTGCATTTCACCTTGAACACACCGCTTTCCTTCGTCATCGGCACTTCCACGGTCTGATCCGTGTATTCGGCATTTTCCTCCTCCATTTTCAGTTGTTTTGACTTCAGCCGTTCCACGACCTTTTTGTAGCCGTCCATACTGCGTATCGAGTCCATGTCAGAATCGTTTTCAAGCAGAGTCAAGCGGAGAAAACCTTTGTCGACCGATTGGTTCAGGAAGTCGACCGCTTTCTGCTTGTCGCCAAACATTGCATAGTAGCAGGCAGCGTTGTATAAAACCATAGATTCCGCATCCTTTCCGATTTCAGCAATCAGCGCCTCCGCCTCGTCGGTCCTACCAAGATAGCCAAGAAGCATAATGCTCGGTGATGAAGAATCGGGGACGGTGTCCATTTCAACAGCCTGCTTGAAATCTGCTATGGCTTTGTCCTTGTCGCCCAGATTCCAATAATGGCGTCCACGGAAGTAATAAGAAGTCACCATCGGCTGTAAGGTTATAGCCGTGTCATAATCGTCGGCAGCCTCGTTGGTTTTTCCCAAGTGGTCGCGCGTAAAGCCCCGATAGCAGTATGCGTCGGCTCTTTCCGGTTCAGCATCGAGATAGATGGACAATGCGCGGTCGGCGTCTTCCCATCGTCGTGCCTTAAAATAAGCCATTGCTTTGCTGTACAAGCCGTCGGTGTCGGTAGAGTCCATCTGTATTGCCCGGTCGGCGAAATCGAGCGCCATCTTCAAGTTGTCGGCATCAGAATATGCAGCCGACAGCCTCTGTGCCGCCCCTGCCGACGGTTCTATGTCAAACGACTTGTTGAAAAACTCCAAAGCCTCCGTCATATTGCCGCGTTTCTCATAGGTTGCGCCTATAATGAACGGCCACAACGAATTGTTGGGGTCTTTCTTCGCCTGTATTTTCATTTTCGAGCAAAGCACCACCGATGCCGAATCGGCAAGAGTGTTGACACAATCAAGCGCGCCCCCGTCGGTAATGTCGATAGAAAAGGCAGAGACCACATCGTCGGTTGCCTCGCTCCAACGTTTTTGGTTGATATAGGTATATGCACGCAGCGAGTAGCTCTGCGCGTTGCTATTGTCAAGTTTCACGGCATAATTATAATGCTCTATAGCCTTGTCGTAGTCTTTGCGGGCATCGGCATTGCGTCCAAGACACAGCCAGCCGAGAGGGTTGCCAGGCTCAAGCTCCGTTATCTTTTTTGCGTCAGCGTCAGCGAGTTCGTATTGAAATTGTTCAAAATAGATTTGCGCACGCGAGTTCAGATAGTCCACGTCCTTAGGGTCGAGATTTATGGCTTCGGAGATGTCGGCGAGAGCCAAGTCTTGCTGCCCAAGACCTGAATATGCGCTTGACCGTAAGTTGAAAGCCACTCCTCTGCTCTCCTTGTCCTTCTTGGGCAAATATTGGATTGCCTTGTCGCTGTTTGTCAGCATCGAGCCATAATCATCGACAGTTGTGTAGGCAATAGCCATCCACAAATAGGCATAGCCCGTTTTTGGCATCGTCAGCCAACTCCTTGTTCAAGCAGTCGACGGCAGTCTGATAGTCTTGATTCTGAAACGCCTCGTATGCCTTCTGCATGTTGAACGTCTCCGCCTGCTTGTTTGCTGCCAAAAGTGTTTGCACTGCGCACAGCAGCGCAAACACCAATACACTGAATCTTCTCATTTCTATTTCTTTTTAAAAGTTGCACCTATTATTGCATTTCCTATCTTGCGCTCCAATCCCTGACGGGTTGTTGGAATGCCTGTCTTGCGGGCAATCGAGCGTTTGACATTCGTCACGCCCAGAGCCCGTTTCCAAGAGAACGTGACATTGAGTCCTGCTAATATTTTCATAGCATTAAAAACTGAAATTAATTATTCCTCGTATTCCGTAGGGTCTTCAATCCCGGCGTCGTGGAGCGCCTCGATGCGCTCACGGCACGTGCCGCATTTGCCGCAATGCTTCTCTCCGCCCTTGTAGCATGAATAGGTCTCGGCATAGTTCAGACCGAGCCGCGCGCCGTGGCGGGCAATCTCAGTCTTCGACACGTTGGTGTAGGGGGCCATGACCGTGATGCCGTCGTAGGTTCCGGCACTCATTGCCGACGACATGGCGCGCACAAACGCCGGGCGGCAGTCGGGATATATGGCATGGTCGCCCGAATGGTTTGCAATCATCACGTGGCTCAGCCCGCGGCTCTCTGCCAGTCCGCACGCCACAGCGAGCATTATGCCGTTGCGGAACGGCACTACCGTGGATTTCATATTCTCGTCGTCGTAGTTTCCTTCGGGTATCGCTTCCGCACCCTCGAGCAGCGAACTTTTGAAATACTTAGCCATAAAATCCAAAGGAATCACGATATGCTCTATGCCCAGACGCTCGCAGTGCATCCGGGCGAACTCGATTTCGCGACGGTTGTGGTTTGAGCCGTAGTCGAAGGTCACGGCAAGGGCAATGTTGGCACGGAATTCGTAGAGCAGCGTCACGGAGTCCATTCCTCCCGACAGCACAATGATTGAATCTTTCTCGTCCATCGTTTAAAAATTTTCTGTGAAATTAGCCAGCAACCTTGCCTTGCGCATCTCCTCATGCTCCTCGTCGGCATAGTTGGCAAAAGGGAGGATTGAGATTCCGCCACGTGGCATGAAGATGCCCTTCACCTCAAGGTAGCGTGGATTCATCAGTTTCACCAAATCCTTCATTATTATATTTACGCAGTCCTCGTGGAAATCGCCGTGGTTGCGGAAACTGAAAAGATACAGCTTCAGACTCTTGCTCTCGACCATATCCTCACGCGGAATGTAGTTGATGATGATTTTTCCGAAATCCGGCTGCCCGGTCTTTGGACATAGGCTCGTGAATTCCGGGCATGTGAACGTGACCAGATATTCATTCTCGGGATGCTTGTTCTTGAACGATTCAAGCACCGCGGGGTTGTACTGGTCGGAATATTTTGTGCCTTGGCATCCCAATAAAGTAACGCCTTGCAGCTCAGTTTCTGTTCTTGACATATTGATTATATGGTTTACAATTTGTGATATGTTCAATCGAAAGGTCGGCATCAGCCGGCGCCGACTTCCTTTGCAAAACTACCAATAAATTACGAATATAGCAACTGTTGCCAAGCCTATGTCTTGAAAAATGTGTACTTTTGCAGAATAATCGCCGTGCGGCGACAACAATCAAAAAGATAGACTATATGAAAAAAGCGAATGTCGGACACCCGAAAGGGCTTTATGTGCTGTTTCTGACGGAAATGTGGGAACGGTTCAGTTACTATGGAATGAGGGCAATGTTTGTGCTCTATATGGTTAAGTGCCTGTCGCTTGCCAAGGAAGACGCCTCCCAGATTTATGGCAACTACACCGGGTTGGTGTATCTGACGCCTCTGCTCGGCGGCTATCTTGCCGACCGCTTCTGGGGCAACCGCCGGTCGATTCTTCTCGGCTCGGCAGTGATGGCTCTCGGACAGTTTCTTATGTTTGTCAGCGCGTGCATCTATACCTCGCCGACGGCTTATTGGCTTATGTTTGCCGGACTCGGGCTGCTGATTCTCGGAAATGGTTTCTTCAAGCCCAACATCTCGACAATGGTCGGCGACCTCTATGCGAAAAACGATTCGCGCCGCGACTCCGCATACACAATCTTCTATATGGGCGTCAATGTTGGTGCGATGATCGCTCCGCTTTGGTGCGGATTCGTGAGCAATGGCGAGAGCCCCGAGGGATTCAAGTGGAGCTTCCTGTCGGCAGCGGTGGGAATGCTTATCGGAGGCTTGGTGTTCTACTTCTTCAAAGACCGCTATCTGCATTCGCCCGAAGGCAAGCCGTTGGGAGTGAAGCCGGAGAAAAAACCGGAGAAAAAGCAGGGAGAGGCAAATAAGCGTCCGGCATGGTTTTCGGCGGCGATGGCAGTGCTGTGTGTGGCTTTGTTCGCGGCGTTCTATGTTGGCGGAAGCGACATTATCGGCGCGGCGATATATTCAGTGTCGATCACCATTCCGGTGATGATAATCACCGACGGCTCGCTCACGACAATCGAGCGCAAGCGCATCGGCGTGATTTATGCCATCACCTTCTTCGTGATATTCTTTTGGGCGGCATACGAGCAGTCGGGCGCGTCGCTCACGTTCTTTGCCGACGAGCAGACCGACCGCAACATTCTCGGATGGGAGATGCCAGCATCCTACTTCCAGTCGTTCAACCCGATTTTCATCGTGCTGCTCGTGCCGGTGTTCAACATTCTTTGGGATTTCCTCCGCCGCCACGGCAAGGAGCCTGCCGCCACAATGAAGCAAGCCATCGGATTGGCGTTGCTCGGTGTGGGCTATCTTGTGATTGCTTTCGGTGTCGACAATCTGGATCCGGCGGTGAAAGTAAGCATTATGTGGCTCACGACGCTGTATTTCATGCAGACTCTCGGCGAGCTTTGCCTGGAGCCTATCGGTCTCTCAATCGTAAACCGCCTGTCGCCTGCGCGGTTCTCGTCGTTGCTGATGGGCGTGTGGTGTCTGAGTTCCGCCGCAGCCAACAAGCTTGCCGGCGTGCTTAGCGGACTGTATCCAGCCGATGGAAAGATAACGTCGTTTTTAGGCTATCAGATTGCCGATTTGAGCGACTTCTTCATGATATTCGTATGGATGAGTTTCGCTGCGGCGATAGTTCTCGCGTTGCTGTCAAAACGCTTGGAGAAATTGATGTGATGAGACAGAATTCAGTCACGTTTCTTTACTTGCTTCTCGGCTCGCTCACGGCGTTCGGCCCGTTGGTGACCGACATGTATCTGCCGGCGTTGCCGGCAATGACCGAAAGTTTCCACACCTCGATGCCGATGGTGCAGCTGGGTTTGACATTCAGTATGATAGGTCTCGCCGCCGGACAGCTTCTGTTCGGGCCATTGAGCGACAAGTACGGCCGCCGTCCGCTGCTGCTCGTCTCGATGGCGGTGTTTATCCTTTCAACCATAGGCTGTATATTCTCGCCCACAATACATTGGTTTGTGGCATTGCGGCTTCTGCAGGGCATTGGTGCGTCGGGAGGCATCGTGATTTCGCGGTCTGTCGCCGCCGACAAGTTCTCGGGGCGTGAGCTTGCAAAGGCAATGGCGATTATCGGAGCCATCAATGGAATAGCACCTGTTGCTGCGCCTGTCGCCGGCGGATTCTTCACCGACATCATCGGTTGGCAGGGCATATTCATCATCTTGCTGTGCATCGGCTTCATCCTGCTTGCCGCCGAGGTGGCATATCGCGAGACGTTGCCTGCCGCACGGCGTTCCGACGAGGGGCTGAAGCGGTTGGCGCTCAATTTCGGCAAGGTGCTTGGAAACAAGAAGTTCCTGTTTTATGTGTTGCAGTTTGGATGCGCCAGCGGAGTGCTTTTCGGCAACATCGCCTCCTCGCCGTTTATCATGCAGCAGCACTATGGCTTCTCTCCGCTTGTCTTCAGTGCGTTTTTTGCCGTCAATTCAGTCGCTATCGGAATTGCTGCGGCGTTGTCGGTCAAGTTCCGTCGCACGGAGAGCGCCACGTTTTATGGGAGTCTGCTGATGGTGGCGTTCTCTGCCGCTGAATTTGCTGCACTCGCACTGTCGGCGCCGTTCTGGGTATACGAGACGCTGCTGTTTGCCATACTTTTCTCGCTTGGGCTGACATTTACGTCGACCACCACGCTTGCCATGAATCTTGCGCGCGACAATGCAGGCACGGCTTCAGCCGTGTTCGGAGCCGCGGGATTTGCTTTTGGCGGACTTGTGTCGCCTTTGGTAGGGCTTGGCGATATGCTGACAACCACCGGAATAGTGTTTCTCGCCGGAAGCCTGCTCTCGTTCTTCTTCGCCGCATTTGCCACAAAAAAGTGAGTCGGCTCGCTTCGGTGGAGTGTGCGGCTTGAGGAAGGTGAAAGTTTCGAGATATTGCGCAGGGTGCGGGTGAGTGCGCCTGATAGGTGGCATTATGGCTTAAGGCATCCTATCGGTATGACAAAGACCCCGTCCTTGCGTTGATATGCATATTTCCCCACACCGATGATTACAGCCATGAATGAAGGCTTTGGCATTTTGTTTGTATCGATGTCGTTTGCAAACGTCAGCAAATTGTTGGCGCCTTCCTCAATGTTTTTCTCGCCGCCAAGTTTTATTTCCATAAGAGCGTAACTCCCGTTGCGTCGGTGCAATACGGAGTCGCATTCCAGACCTCTGCTGTCGCGGTAATGGAAAAGTTCTCCATCAAGAGCGTCTGCATATACTCGCAAGTCACGTGTCGCTAAATTTTCAAAGAATAGACCGAAAGATTGCAGGTCGTTGACCAAGTCGGTTGGACCGAGACCCAAAGCCGCAGTTCCAATGCTTGGGTCAACAAAATAGCGAGTGTCGCTTGACCTGATAGCCGCTTTGCTTCGGATATTGGGATTCCATGCCGGCAAATCCTCTATTACAAATAATTTCTTCAACGCATTGACATAATCGGCAACCGTATCTTCATCGAGGGTTTGAGAATCGTTTGACAGCATGTCTTTTCTGATGGTTGTAAACGGCACTTGTTGGGAAATGTTGCGAGCATACGACCGCATCAATAGTTTGGTGCGTTCTTGACTGCGTTTTGTGTTGTCTACACGTTGAATGTCGGAACTCGTTACAGAATCGAAATAGTCTAAAGCCTGGTCGAGGGCAATTTCTTTTTGCAACAGTGTAGCCCAAGGCCATCCTCCGCGGCATGTGAGAAACGCTAAATCGTCGATGTCAAGGCTGTTTTCTTGGAAGGAGAGTGTTTTGCCATTGAACAAATCTCCAATGCTGACCGTTCCGTTTGATTCTCCTGATTCAAATAAACTCATAGGACGCATTTTGATGCGTGAGAACCTGCCAGTGCCGCTATGCACAGTGCTGTTGGCAAGAGGCAGTACAGAAGATCCGGTTAGGATGAATTGAGATGGCATCCCACGGTTATCTACTTCGTTGCGTATGGCGTCCCAGATGGGAGGCAGGGTTTGCCATTCATCAATTAGGCGGGGTGTGTCGCCTTCAAGCAGCGCGCTTGGTTTCAAATCGATTATTTGGGCGCTTTGTTTCAGCACGGCTGGATTCCCAAGGTCAAGAAAACTTTTGGACAATTGTTTGGCGGTAGTGGTTTTGCCACACCACTTGGGTCCTTCTATCAGAACAGCCCCTTTGCCGAGTAGTTTTCGGCTTAATAAATTGTCTGCGATTCTGTGTTTGTAATTTTTCATATCGTAAAAATTGGGGATGTAAAGATAATGCCTTATTTTCAGTAAAACAATAGTTTAGCCAAATTTTCGGTGAATTGTGACGATTTTGTTCGGTGAATTGTTGGAGTTTTGTTCGGTGAATTGTGGCGATTTTGTTCGGTGAATTGTTGAAAAAAATCACCGGTGTTTGGGCATTGCGCCATGTTTGGTGCATACGAAAGCCGCCACATCGACAGCCTTTTTATGGGCTTCGGCTATGGTTTCGCCTTTTACGAGCGAGGCGACAAAAGTGGCTGTAAACGAGTCGCCGGCGCCAACGGTGTCGACCACCTTGACTTTCGGTGTAGGCAAAAACGATGACTCACCGTCGGCAGCGAACACGTAACTGCCGTTGGCTCCGCACGTCAGCACCACAAGTTTCAGGTTGTAGCTGTCGATAATCTGCCGGCATCGGGCCTCGTAGCCATCGTCGCCGAGATTCAGCATCGGTGTCAGCGTCTCGATTTCCTCATCGTTGAGTTTCAGCACGTTGGCTATGCGTAACGATTCTTCGATTATGTCTTTGCTATAGTAGTTTTGACGCAGGTTGATGTCAAACACCTTCAGACTGCCGTCGGGCATGGCGCGCAGAAAGGCATGGATGGCATCGTGCGACATCTTTGAGCGTTGAGCCAGCGTGCCGAAGCATGCGGCACTCGCTTCCTCGGCTATCTTCTTGAACGACCGGACAAAAGCAAGTTCGTCCCATGCCACATTTTCTGTTATCTCGTAATGCGGAATGCCGTTGGCGTCGATAGCGACGTTTACGGTCGACGTTGGCAAGTCGGAGTCAATCAGGATGTTGTCAAGGTCGAGTTTGACAAGCATATCGTAAGTTTCAGCCCCGAGGCTGTCAAATCCGATTGCGCTTAATACGATGCCGTGCATACCGGCCTGCGATGCGTGGAATGCGAAATTTGCAGGAGCGCCCCCGAGTTGTTTTCCCTCGGGAAGCATATCCCACAATATCTCACCGATGCCTACGATGTAGTTCATCATTGGTTTTTAAGTTTTTCGATTAGTTCTCTGACACCGACAGTCGCCGGTTCGGCTATCACCGTGACGTTGCCCACGCCCTCCGGAATTGCAGCCGGACGAGGGTCGATATAGTAGATTGGCGCGTTCTTTGGCGCGTAGAAGAGCAGTCCGGCGGCAGGATAGACGTTGAGCGATGTGCCGATAACCACAAAGATGTCGGCCTCCTGGGCAATTTTCACAGCCGGGTCGAAGTTGGGCACAGCCTCCTGGAAGAACACGATGTGCGGCCGCACAGGGTCGCCATACTCGTCGCGCGTGTCGACCGATGTCTCAATGTTGTCGGGCGAGAGGGTGTATACGCGCTCCTCGTGGGTCATCGACCGCACTTTCATAAGTTCGCCGTGCAGGTGCAGCACGTGGCTGCTTCCCGCGCGTTCGTGCAGGTCGTCGACGTTTTGCGTGATGATTCTCACGTCGAAGTCCTTTTCAAGCTCTTTTAGACCGAGGTGGGCGGCATTCGGCTTCTTGTCGAGCAATTGCCGGCGCAGGCCGTTGTAGAACGAGTGGATAAGCGCCGGATTGCGCACGAAACCGTCGTGGCTCGCCACGTCCATCACAGGGTAGTTGTTCCACAAGCCATCGGCGTCGCGGAATGTCGACAGTCCGCTCTCGGCGCTGATTCCAGCGCCGGTGAGAACGACTAACTTTTTCATTATTTTTCCTCCAGATTAAGAAGTTTGCGGAATCTCCGCGGAATTTCGATATTGTTGTTGATTTCCGAGAACAGCTCGCATCCTTTTCCCACAGCAAACACCGGCACAGGGTTTCCCGTGTGGCTGTAGGTTGTGAATCCGATTCCGTTTTTGCGGTTCACGAGACTGAACACGTCGGATGAGAAACGGCTGAAGTCTTTATACAGCGTCTTGTCGGTTGCTGCGGCGTTGTTCTTGAACTCGTTGAACGAAGCCTTCAGAGCCGCTTCCTCGCTCTCCGACACCGGGATGTGGCTCCACAGGCCGAGATTCTCAGCCATCACTTCCTTCACGGCGTCCCACGTAAGGTCGGTGTGCTGTGTGCAGTAGTCCTGGAAACGTCCTTTCGACATGCGTCGCCAGTCGATGTCGGCAAATGTAGGGTTGTTGTTGCCCTTGTCCACACCGATTGTCATGCCGCCGGTGTCGTGGTCGGCAGTGATGACGATAAGCGTCTCGTCGGGATGCTGGACATAGAAATCGTATGCCACGCGGATTGACTCCTGGAAGTTGAGCACTTCCTTAACCACTGTCGCTCCGTCGTTTGCGTGCGCGGCATGGTCGATGTTGCCGCCTTCCACCATCATGAAGAAATGGTCGGGGCTGACAGCAATCATGTGCTGCAGGCATTCAGCCGTGAGCTGGCGCAGGGTGGGCGCGCCGGGGATGCTGTCGATGGTGTAAGGGAAGTCGGTGCTCTCCGACGGGCTGCCGAATGAAGCGAGAATCTTCTTGCCTCCCACAGCCTTTTTCAAGGCGTCCATTCCCGACACCACGTTGTAGCCGTTGGCGCGGTAGTCGTCAAATACCTTGTTGCAGGCGTCTTCGCCATTGCGTGCCATCAGCGTGTACATGCCGCCGATGAAGTCGAAGTTGCTGCGAGCGCCGTCGTGGTTGATTTCCTTCCACATCTTGCGGTGTGGCTGGTGAGCGAAGTGGGCAGCCGGCGTAGCGTCGTCAAACGCCACCGACGTGATTATTCCCACGCCCCATCCCTGACGTTTCAGTTGTGTAGCCACGCTTTCCACCGCCACGGTGTCGGCGTTCATACCAATCATCGAGTTGTTGGTCTTAATGCCTGTGGCAAGAGCCGTTCCAGCCGCCGCTGAGTCGGTTATCGAGCTGTTGGCGGAGTAGGTCAGCGCAAACGACGACACGGGAAACTGCATCATCAGGATGTTGTCGGGGCTGCCGAGCACGCGCCGGTTGTAGGTTTCTGCAGCCATCACATGGCCCATGCCCATACCGTCGCCGATAAACAGGAATACGTATTTGAGATCTGCCGAGGCTGTGAGCGAGAGCAGGATCAAAGCGAATGTCAGAAGAAATTTTTTCATAGGAGTTCTATTTTTTTGATTGTTTATTTATTTCAAGCATACTGGCGATGATGTCGCGCGAGTTGTAGAGGCGTGGTATCTTGCGCTGTCCGCCGAGCTTTCCGCTGCGTTGCAGCAACCAGTCGTCGAAGAGACCACGGCGAGCCTCCTCGATTGACAGACGGTCGATGAAAATGTCTTGGAATCGCTTCGCCTCATAGTCGGAGTTCTCTTGTTGCAGGCATCGGTCGAGAAGGTCGGCAAACGCCTCCATGTCGGCAGGATGGCGGTCAAACTCGATGAGCCATTCGTGACGGCCTTTTGTTGTTGCGGTGGCATAGACCGGCGCCACGGTGTAGTTTGCCACCGCCGCACCCGTTTGTCGGCACGCCCGCTCAATCGCTGCGTCGGCGTTGTGCACCATCAGTTCCTCGCCGAAAGCATTGATGAAATGCTTGGTGCGTCCGGCGATTGTTATTTTCAGCGGCATGGTCTGCTCCACGCGCACGGTGTCGCCGATGCGGTATCGCCACAGACCGTTGCAGGCGGTGATTACGAGTTCGTAGGTGTGTCCCGGTTCCACGTCGCGCGCGGTCAGTGTCTGCGGGTTGTCGCTGTTGATGTCAGACAGCGGTATGAATTCGTAGAACACCCCGAGGTCGAGCAGCAGGAGCATTGCCGGAGAGTCGGGCGACGACTGCACGGCGAAAAATCCTTCGGAGGCGTTGTAGGTCTCCACGAAGTGCATCTTTGTCTTGTCGGTGATGCTCTCATATTGACTGCGGTAGGGCTTGAAGCTGATGCCTCCGTGGAAAAACACTTCCAGATTGTGCCACACGTCGTGGATTGACTCGACACCCTCCCTGCGCATCACTTCTTTTATCACCGACAGAAACCACGACGGCACGCCGGAGATGTTGGTCACGTTCTGCCGACGGCTTGCCTCTACAAGAGCCGGCAGCTTCTTGCTCCAGTCTTCCATGAGTGCGGTCTGCTTGTCGGGGATGCGCACAAGGTTGGCAAGCGGGTTGATGTTGTTGATAAGGTTTGCCGACAGGTCGCCCACCACCACGTCTTTCCGCAGGTGCAGCTCGTTGGCGTAGCTGCCTCCGAGGATGAATGCCTTGCCGTCGAAAATGCGGCTTTGAGGATTCATTGCCAGATAGAGCGCCACGCAGTCGACACCGCCGCGGTAGTGGCATCTGGAGAACGATTCTTTTGTAATGGGCACATACTTGCTTTTGCCGTCGGACGTGCCCGACGATTGGGCGAAATTGCGGGTTACGCCGCGCCACAGCACGTCGCTCTTTCCTTCAACCATCTGCATTATGTATGGGCGCAGGTCTTCGTAGCGCACCAGCGGCACCGCCTTTTTGAAATCGTTGATGTCCTGCAGGCGTGCGAAGCCGTGCTTTCTGCCATATTCGGTGTTTTTAGCCTCGTCGAGAAGCTGCGTCAGCTGTTGCAGCTGAATCTCGTGGCATTCGTCCGAAAATCGCTCAATCTGCCGCACGCGGCGCATGAAAAATGGTCGTATGATGGAAGTTATGCTCATTGCTGTCAGTAAATCCGTTCCGCTATGTGCAAAGTTACGTCTTTTCTTGTTTATATCAAACAGGAAATAAAAAAGAATGACAACCCGCGATGGTTGCCATTCTTTTTGTTATATGCTTTTAATCAGAATGTTATCTGAATGAGATTTCGCAATTGTCGAGGCTGTCGATGATGGCGAGGCTGTGCACGTTGTAGCCTGCCTCGCGGAGCTTGTCGCCGCCGCCTTGAAAACCTTTCTCAATGATGAATCCCATGCCCTCGATTGTGGCGCCGGCCTGTCGGGCAAGGTCAATCATACCCATTGCCGCGTTGCCGTATGCAAGGAAGTCGTCGATGAAAAGCACGTGGTCGTCGGCAGTCAGGAAACTGTTGCTGATGCAGACCGTGTACACGCGGTTTTTCGTGAACGAGCGCACTTCCGACACGAGCATGTTGTCCATTGTCTTGGGCTGCTTTTTCTTGATGAACACCACCGGCAGTTGCATTTGGTATCCGAGCATTATTGCCGGCGCGATGCCTGAAGCCTCGATGGTCACTATCTTGTTGATTTTCTTGTCGGCAAACAGTCGTGCGAACTCTTCCGCCAATTTATACATCAGGTTTGGGTCGAGTTGGTGGTTCAGAAAGCTGTCCACTTTCAGAATGCCTCCAGGCAGCGAGCGTCCGTCTTGAAGGATGCGTTGTTTCAGAAGTTCCATATTGTGGCTTAGATAATCAACATGGCGTCGCCGTAGACACCGAAACGATATTTTTCTTTTACAGCCACGTCGTAGGCGTTCATCACCTTCTCATAGTCGCCGAATGCAGCCACCATCATAAGCATTGTGGAGTAGGGCATGTGGAAGTTGCTCACCAGCGCGTTGCACACCTCGAAGTCGTAGGGCGGGAAGATGAATTTGTTTGTCCATCCGCTGTATTCCTTGATGTGTCCGTTCATGCTGATGGCGGTTTCAATGGCGCGCAGGGTCGATGTGCCGACGGCACACACTTGGCGCTCTTTGTCCTTTGTCTCGTTGACTTTCTTCACAAGGTCGGCGGTGATTTCCATCTGTTCGGAGTCCATGCGGTGCTTGGTGAGGTCTTCCACGTCGATTTCGCGGAAGTTGCCCAAGCCGAAGTGCAGCGTGAGGAAGTCGTAGTTGATGCCTTTGATTTCCATGCGCTTCATCACCTCGCGGCTGAAGTGCAGGCCGGCAGCGGGAGCCACTACGGCACCTTCGTTTTTGGCGTAGATGCATTGGAAGCGTTCCTCGTCTTCAGGCGTAGGCTCGCGGTTGATGTAGAGCGGCAGCGGTGTCTGTCCGAGTTTGAACAAAGCCTCTTTGAATTCGTCGTGCGACCCGTCGTAGAGGAAGCGCAGCGTGCGTCCGCGCGAAGTGGTGTTGTCAATCACCTCGGCTACCATTGAGTCGTCTTCGCCGAAATACAGCTTGTTGCCGATGCGAATTTTGCGAGCAGGCTCCACAAGCACGTCCCAGAGCTTGTGCTCTTCGTTGAGCTCGCGCAGCAGAAACACCTCGATGCGCGCGTTTGTTTTTTCCTTATTTCCGTATAGACGAGCGGGAAACACTTTCGTGTCGTTGAGAAGCATCAAGTCGCCATCGTCGAAATAGTCGATGATGTCCTTGAAAACTTTGTGCTCGATTTCTCCTGTTTTTTTGTGCAGCACCATCATGCGCGCCTCGTCGCGTTCCTCTGACGGTGTCTGGGCAATCAGTTCTTCAGGAAGTTTGAATTTGAATTGTGACAACTTCATAGATCCTTCGTTTTATTCTTTCTTATTTTCTTCTTTTCTCATTTCTTCGGGGAGCTCAAACTCCTCTTCTTTCAGCCGCGCGATGAGGCTGGGCACCGATTCGCATTGCTCAACGCGGATGTCGCCGACGCGTGTGCGCCGCAGCGCTGTCAGATGCGCGCCGCTGCCGAGTGCTTCACCGATGTCGCGGGCAAGGGCACGTATATAGGTGCCTTTGCTGCACACCACGCGTATGCGGATTTCCGGCAGGTCGAACGACAGCAGTTCTATCTCGTCGATTACAAGTTCTTTAGGCTTGATTTCAACCTCCTTGCCTTTGCGCGCCATCTTGTATGCGCGCTTGCCGTCGACCTTGCATGCCGAGAAGGCTGGCGGCACCTGCTGGATGCGCCCTGTGAATTTTTTCAACGCCTCTTCTACAGCCGTGCGGTCGATATGCTCCCACGGGTATTCGGTGTCGATTTCTGTCTCAAGGTCGAAGCTTGGGGTTGTGGCGCCAAGGCGTATTGTCGCCTCATATTCTTTGACGTGGGCTTGCAGCTCCTCGATGCGCTTTGTGGCGCGTCCGGTGACGATTACCATCACACCGGTTGCGAGCGGGTCGAGCGTGCCGGCGTGTCCCACTTTCAGTTTCTTTATCTTCGTGCGGCGGCTCAGTTCTCCGCGCACTCGCTTGACAACGTCGAACGACGTCCAGGTCAGCGGTTTGTCAACGTAAAAAATTTCTCCTTCTACGGGATGCAGCATCTCTTTTCGGTTAAATGAAGTTGAAAATCAATGTTGCGGCGCCTGCCAGGGCGCAGTAGATGGCGAAATATATCAGTTTGCCGCGTTTCACGATGCTGATCATCCATTTGCAAGCCACGCAGCCTGAGATGAACGCTGCGAGAAATCCGACAATGAGCGACAGCGGAGCCACGCTCTGCAGCATGCTGTCGGCGCTGCCGTGGAGCATCTTGATCACATCGAGAAGGGCTTCGCCGAGAATCGGCGGGATGACCATGATGAATGAGAACTGCGCCAGTTTTTCTTTGCTGTTGCCGAGAAGCAGACCGGTGGCGATGGTGGAGCCTGAACGGGAGAGTCCGGGGAGCACCGCCACTGCTTGTGCCAGACCGATGATGAAGGCGTCGCGCATCGAGATGTTTGCTTTCTGACGAGGTTTTGCGAAATAGGAGAACGTGAGCAGCAGCGCTGTCACGAACAGCATGGAGCCTACTATAGCAAGTCCGCTGCCGAATATTTCTTCAACATAGTCTTTGAAGAACACGCCTACGATGCCCACAGGAATCATCGAGATGACGATGTTGATGAAATAGCGGGTCTCGTCGTTCATGCGGCATTGTGCCAAGCCTTTGAATATCCAGCTGATTTCTTTCCAGAGAATCACGAGTGTGCTGAACACGGTGGCAACGTGTACGATAACAGTGAAAGCGAGGTTTTCTTCACCCTCGATGCCAAACAGGGCGCTGCCGATTGCGAGGTGTCCGCTGCTGCTGACAGGGAGGTATTCAGTGAGTCCTTGCACGAGTCCGAGCAAGAGTGCTTGTATCCAATCCATTTGATTTATTTTTTCTTTTTATATAATATTGCAAAAAACATAATTACAAAGCCGATGAACGAGATGCCCGGACCTACGGCTGTGCGCATTGTGCTGAAGATGTCGGGGTTGAACGTTTCTTCGGTAGTTGCGCCGCCGCCCATCAGCAAAAATCCGATGACAATCAATGCCACCGACACGCCCATGAGGATGAAATTCTCTTTTCCGAGCGGACGTGTGTCGGTTTTCTTTTCTTTCTTTATTTCTTCCATATTTATTTCTGTGTTTTTTTATCGTTTGAACAAGTCGTCGTAGTTGAGGCGGATGTATTTGTTGGCGGCAAAGAACGCCGCAATGCCGCAAATCACCACTCCGGCAAGCGCCAGCCCGACAAATACGGCGGCAACTTCCAGCTCGTTGAACATAGTGCCCACAAGTCCGCCGACGATGTCTTGCGCCGCGAAGTATGAGCCGACAAACACGAGGCACGCCACTGCTGCGGCAATCAGTCCGTTAAGCATGTTCTGCACCACGAACGGACGGCGGATGAAGCCGGGCTTCGCTCCCACGAGTTTCATCGTGTGGATGAGGAATCGTCGGGAGTAGACGGTGAGGCGCACGGTGTTGTTTATCAGTGCGAAGGAGATAAACACGAGCAGAGCCGCCACGAAAAGCAGCACGATGGTGATGTTGCCGATGTTTTTGTTGGTGGTCTCGACCTCGGTTTCATAAAGGGCAATGTCCTCCACTCCGCTTTGATGCATCAGCTGTGCCTGTATGCTCTTTAGCTTGCCTATTTCCGCATAGTTGGCTTTGACGTTGACCTGAAACTCCGCGCTGAGAGGGTTGACGCCGAAAGTCTCTACAAGATTTTCTCCGGTGTCTTTCTGCCATTGTTCCAAAGCCTGGTCTTTTGAGATGAATGTGGTCTTGGCGACGTACGGGGCTTTGGCGAAGATTGCTTTCAGCCCTGCGATGTCGGCATCGGTGGCGTCGGTTTTTAGCACAATGCTGAAGCCCATATTTTCTTTAAGTTCGCGGCTCATTGTGCGTGCCGACAGGCCGAGAAACGCTGTCACGCCAATCAATATCAGCACTAACGCCACGCTGACGGTGGCTGTGATGTTTGACTGGAAATAGGATATTTTTGATTTCTGTTGTTTTGCCATAGTCAATTAATTTGTGCAAAGTTACAACCTGGAGATGCCGTTTGTCAACATTTTATGCTTTTTTCACGTTGGCAAATCTCTTTTTTTGCGACGTCTGCAGGTGTCAGTTGAGCAGGTCTTTGTCCAAGCCGATTTGTTGGTTGCGTACCCGTTCGTTGAATATGTCGAGATATTCATCGTCCGACACGAATCCCATTTCAGAAGAATCGTAGTCGTCCCAGTCATCCTTCGGGATCAGCATTGACGCTATCTCGAATTTGTGGATTGTGCGGTTGCAGTCGTTCAGGTCTTTGTATGTGAAGGAAAAATCGATTTTCGCGTTTCGCTTCTTCTTCAGCATCTTTCGGGCATACTGGGCGATAGGCTCGTTGGGATATTTGGCCAACGCCTCCTGCACCATTAGCTGTCCGTAGATACCGCCACACATTTCGCAGAGAATCTTGCCTTCGCCATCCTCGAGATGGGCATACGGAAAATCCGAGCCCTTTAATCCCATAAGCTTTATTTCGAACGACAATTCGCCCGAGTCGTACCTCAGAGTGTCGTCTGTTGAGAAAAAGTCATTGAGTGCCGTTTTTTCGGCATCTTTGCATCCTTCCGACTGCATTACCTCCACATCGTCGTCGGGAGAGAATCTGAAGCATTCAAAACTTGGCTTGTGGAATCCTTTCACAAACTGGAAGTCAAATATTCCGCTCAAGTCGAACGCTGCCTGGATTAAGAAGTGGAAGTGGTCGAAATCGTAATGGACGGGAACAGACAAAATTCTCCAAATGCTTGGTTGGGAGTTTTTTGCTGTGATTTTGAATATATATTTGTCCATAGCTTAAGCTTCTTTTCCGATTAGCGTGGCCGACGACGCGCTCTCCACGGTCACCATGACGCGGTCGCCTATGTGGTGGTTGCCGCGCGGGAACACGATTACTTTGTTTTGCTCGTTGCGTCCGAACAATTGTTCGCGGGAGCGTTTCGATGTGCCTTCGACAAGCACTTCGAAAGTTTTTCCTATGTCGCGTCGGTAGCTTTCCGCCGACAGCTCGTTCTGTAATGCTATCATGCGGTTGAGACGGTCGATTTTGACCTCTTCAGGCACGTTGTCGGGGAGGTTTTTTGACGCGAATGTGCCGGGACGCTCGGAGTATTTGAACATAAACGCGCTGTCGAACACCACTTCGCGCATCAGGCTCAGTGTCTCCTCGAAATCCTCTTCCGTCTCGTCGTGGAAGCCTGTAAACATGTCGGTGGTGATGCCGCAGTCGGGCATTGCGCGGCGGATGGCTGCGATGCGGTCAAGATACCATTCGCGGGTGTATTTGCGGTTCATCGCTTTGAGCACTTTGTTGCTTCCCGACTGCACGGGCAGGTGGATGTGCTTGCATACGTTTGGCACGGTGGCGATTACGTCGATGATTTCATCTGTCATGTCTTTCGGGTGCGACGTGGTGAAGCGCACTCGCATCTCCGGCGCGGCTTCGGCAACGATTCTGAGCAGATCGGCGAAACCAACCACGGCTCCGTCTTCGCCAACGTAGTGGTAGGAGTTGACGTTTTGTCCGAGCAGCACTACTTCCTTGAAGCCTTTTGCCTGCATGTCGGCAAGTTCGTTGAGGATGCTGCGTGGCTCGCGGCTGCGCTCGCGGCCTCTGGTGTAGGGCACGATGCAGTAGGAGCAGAAGTTGTTGCATCCGCGCATGATGCTGATATATCCGCTTATGCGGTTGTGGCCGATGCGTTGCGGGATGACGTCGCGGTATGTTTCTGTGGTCGAGAGTTGGATGTTGATGGCTTTTTCGCCAAGTTCGGCAGCCGCCACAAGGTCGGGTAGCGACAGGTAGGCATCGGGTCCGGCCACAATGTCTACACCGTGGTTGGCAATAAGCTCGTCTTTCACGCGCTCTGCCATGCATCCCAGCACGCCAAGCACCAATCTCGACTTGCGCTTCTTGCGGAGTGAGGCAAAGTAGTCCAGGCGTGAGAAGATTTTCTGCTCTGCGTTGTCGCGTATCGAGCAGGTGTTGAGAAACACGGCGTCGGCGTCCTCAATCGCGTCTGTCGGCTCGTAGCCGGCAATTTTCATCACTGATGCTATAACTTCACTGTCTGCCACGTTCATCTGGCAGCCATAGGTCTCTATGAATAGTTTCTTTTCCTTTTCTCCGCTCATCTTTAATTTTTTTATTTATACAAAGATAGTAAAAATTGGCTTATTATGAGAATGAGGGCGAAACTCGTTGTGGAGAATGGTTGGGATGCAACGCGTTTTTTACAAAATATGTTTATAATTTGGTTTATTCAGAAGAAGGCTATATCTTTGTCACGTAATAAACTAACATTTTAAACCATTTATATTTTCCTTATGTCTAAATTTAGATTGGCACTTTCGCTGTTTTTGCTCTTTGTCACCGTGCAGACCGCTGTGGCGGTGTCGGTGCCTGAGCTCGACAGCCTTGACCGCTACATTGGCCTTAAAAAAATGTTTGAGGGCAGGAAGTATGCGCGCATCGACAAAGAAAAACGGGCGGTTGCCTCGCGTCCGTCGTTTTCCTCCTACATGAAACTGGGTAAGGAGTATACGCTTTTCAAGGCAGACTCCGCGATTTTCTATTATGACAAGGCTGCCGAGTTGGCGTCTTCGCCTGCCGACTCGCTGCTCGTGAGAATGAAAAAAGTGCGCTCGGAGGTTATCGCGGGCTATTATGCTGAGGCCTACAGTGACTTCAAGGCGATTTCGCACATGGAGATTCCCGACACGTTGCTGCCGGAGTTCTACGAAAGTGGCTATCGCATCTACTCTTTCTCTCTCAATGGCTCGACGGAGGGCGGGCTTTTCTACGACCGCTATTACTCCAATACTGTGGCGTTTAGAAAAAAATGGATTGAGTCGCTGCCCGTCAGCTCTAACACGCGTAGGCTTTATGAGGCGGAGCAGGCGATGGCCGACGGCAAGCAGGCGGTGGCTAAGATGATTCTTGTCGACATGATTCCGTCGTTGCGCCGCGACGGCAATGATTTCGCTCTTGCCTGTGCGTTTCTGGCGAAGATTTACAGGTCGGAGGGAAAGTCGGAGGAGAGTGTGCGCTATTTTGCGCTCTCAGCGATCAGCGATATTATGTGCGCGGTGAAGGAAAACCAGTCGATTCTCGACTTGTCCATGATTCTTTATGGAGAGGGCGACATCGATCGCGCCTATCGTTATATTTTTACGTCGCTCGAGGACGCGGCGTTCTGCAACGCGCAGATGCGTGTCTATAATGTGTCGGGGCTGCTGCCGGTAATCGAGTCGCAGCATCGTGAGGGGGTTGCCGAGCATGAGCGGATGCTGATGATGTATATCGTGGTGAGTTTCTTCCTTCTCATCGGACTTGCCGTGGCGGTGTTCTATCTTGTGAAGCAGATGAAGAAGCTCACGCGCACGCGTCTGAAACTGAAAGAGGCCAACATGACCAAGGATGAGTATATGGGGCAGTTCCTTGAACTGTGCTCTATATATATGAAGCGCCTCGACTCGTTTACTAAATTGGTCAACCGTAAGCTTGTGTCGGGACAGGTGGATGATTTGGTGAAAATGATGAAGTCGCAGAAATTCAGCGATGAGCAGCACTCTACGTTCTATAAGGAGTTTGACAATGCATTCCTTAAAATCTACACCACGTTTGTCGATGATGTCAACGCCTTGCTGCGTCCGGAGGAGCGTTTTGAGATTGAGGCTCCCGGTTCGCTCAACACTGAATTGCGCATCTATGCCTTGTTGCGCCTCGGGATTGTCGACTCGTCGAAGATTGCAGAGTTTCTGCGCTATTCGGTCAATACCATATATGCCTACCGCAACAAAATGAAAAATCGTGCAATCGACAGGGATTCTTTTGAGAAAAACGTGATGAAAATCGGCATTATCGATTGATGTAATCGTTTATATTTGCTTATATTTCATGAAAATTATATCATTGCTAATCAAGTATATAAAATTTTATACATCTATATTTGCCTATATTTGCGTTAATATGGCGATTGAAATGCTTGACAATGACTGTAACTTTGTAGTGTCGAAAGCAAAGAGATGCTTTCAACCGAATAATGGTTAAACACTACGATTATAATATGGAGTATTAGAATTTAGTTTTATTTCGTTGTGAAACGCAGTAAAATGTCTCGAATAATGGTTTTATGTTAGGTTTGTAAATGTTGCTTCATCGAAGCAACTAAGAAACAGAGCTCGTCGGATTGACGGGCTTTTTTCTTTTTTGTCTGTATCATCCATATGCCCCGGACCGCGTCCGGGGTTAGCTGAAAGCGAGTCCACGTTGTGGACTTCCCCGATGTCGGTGCTGTCTGGATTCCGACTGTCATACGTTGTGGACTTCCCTGGAGGCGCATCGCGCTGTTTGGATGGCTGCTCTGCCGACTTTTGCCGATTTCCGCAAAATCTTATGTTGGAGGGTTGCGAGATGCTACGGAAAACAAAAAATCCCGAAACTTTCGTTTCAGGATTTCTGCGGTGCGGACGGGACTCGAACCCGCGACCCCATGCGTGACAGGCATGTATTCTAACCAGCTGAACTACCGCACCATTGATAGTTGCTTTTGTGTTAGCGATTGCAAAGGTACGACAAGTTTTTAAATCTGCAAAATTTTTGCCAAGTTTTTTGTAAATAAAATTCTTTGTGCTTGATTATCAGTGTGCTGGCTTTGGTGTAAAAAGGCTTGATGTAAAAAAGGCCATATCAAATTTTGAGGCATGCGCGACGGCGATGGTGGCAGACTGTCAATCGTCGCGGAGTGCAACGGCGCGTATTGGGACTCGATATGCTCCTTGCGGTCAGCGTACAGGAGGTGCGCTGCTATGAAAGAGTCGGCGTGTATGCTGATGGGTGCGGCTTCTGGCAATCAGCGTAAAATAAAAGCGCACCGGATTTGGCGCGCTTTTATGTCTTTTTTAGGCGTTGAAACGCTATTCTTCGTAGTGTATTGGAATTTCGCGGTTCATGCTTTGGTCGAGCGAAATCAGGGTTTCTGTCGCCACGACACCATGGATCATCTGGATTTTGTCGTTGAGAAGCTCCATAAGATGCTGATTGTCGCGGGCATAAAGCTTTATCAGCATTGTGTACGGGCCGGTGGTGAAGTGGCATTCAACAACTTCCGGTATTTTCTCCAATTCAGGCACAACGTCCTTATACATAGAGCCTTTCTCCAATTTCACGCCGATGTAGGTGCAGGTTGTGTAGCCAAGCACTTTCGGGTTTACGTGGTAGCCCGAACCGGTGATTACCTTCAAATCAATCATCCGCTGTATGCGTTGGTGTATGGCAGCGCGCGACACCCCGCATACCACAGCCACGTCTTTCGACGGGATTCGTGCGTTTCGCATCACGATTTCAAGAATCTTACGGTCAAGATTGTCTATTTTTTCCATCTTTATCTTTTTTCTGCCACAAAGATATGGCAAATTTTTAGAAAATCATCAAAAATGATTGACAATTTACACGTAAATAGGCAAAAAAGCCCCAAAATATAGCAAAATGGCACGGTGTTACAGCCGTTGCAGTAAGTCGACGAGGTTCACCTCGCGGCTCAGTTCCATCTTCTTTCGCAGACGGTAACGTGCCATTTCCACACTGCGGTACGACATGTTGAGCAGTGGGGCAATCTCCTTGCTGCTGAGACCCATCTTCAGATATGCGCACAGCCTCTGGTCGTTGATGTTGAGCTGCGGGAACCGCTCGGCGAGGCGTTTGAGGTAGTTCTCGTAGACCACGTCGAAGTTTTGGGCGAATTTGTGCCAGTCGTCATCGTGCGAGATGTTCTCTTTGATGAGTTTCTGAATCTTCATCAGCTGCTTTGCCGACGTTTTCGAGATGGTGTCGCCGCTCTCCTGTAATTTGTTGATTTGGTTTGAGATGTCGATGAGAATCTCGTTTTTGCGCATCACGTTCATCGTGGCGTTTGACAGTTCCTGCGACTTGTGGCGCACGTCGTGTTCCAGCTGCGTGCTTTTCAGCCGTGAGATTTCGTTTTCACGTCGCAGCGACTCCTCTTCGGTCTGGCGTTTGTATTCACGCATTTCCTCCTCCTTGCGTTTCGCCACCATCAGCGCCGACTTACGCGCCTTTCCCCGCACGTATATGAATAGGAAATATGTTGACGAGATGATGAAAAGGATGTAGAAAGTTATCGCCCAGGTGCTTCTGTACCATGGCGGCGCGATGCGGAAGGTGAAGGAGTATTCCGAGCGGCTGTCGTCGTAGCGGTTGAACGAACGGATGTGCAGCGTGTATGTGCCTTCGTGTAATTGCGTGTATTCCTTTGAGTTGGCGGTGGTGTAGGCGCTCCATCCAGTGTCGTAGTTTTCAAGATAATAACTGTAGAGCACGGCGCCCTCCTCGCGGAATTCCGGGCATATAAACTCGAAGCGCAGCGAGTTGAGGTCGTACGGCAAGTCGAGCACGTTGTTGTGGAGCGCACCGCCGGCGGTGTATATCAGTGAGTCGGGGTTGGTGGCGAAAATGTTGCTCACAAACAATTTGCTCTTCCAGCTCACGCGGTGGTCGCTGTCAACGTCGATGGCGTAGAAACCGTCCTCGTTTGTCACGATAAGCTTGCGGGGCGAGATGAAGTCGAAATGCTCAAACCCGACAATCAGTTTGTCGAGCAAGGGCTTGTAGGTGATTGAGTCGGCGTTGTATGTGCCTGTGGCATTGTATAATGCGGCACAGATGTATTGTCCTGACACGCCCCACACGTCTTTCGCCGGCGACTGATAGAGTCTCACCGACGTGTGCTCGCCGAAGATGCTGTTCAGCTTCTCGTTGGGCACCATCTTGTCGGTGTGCGGGTTGTAACGGAAAAATCCGCCCTCGGTCGAGAAGGCGAGTTCGCCGTCGATTTTGTAGAGTGTGTTGTTGCGGTCGGTGGGGAATCCCTTTGTGTGGTCGTACAGTTCTACTTTGTCGAATTTAGTGAACGAAGCGTTTGGGTGCAGTTTGTATATGCCTTTCATCCAATGACTTATCCAGATATTTCCAAACTCGTCCTCTATGATTCGTCCGCCAGCCTCGTTGTAGCCCGTCACACGGTTTGCCATTGTCCATTGTCCGCCGACGCGGCGCAGCAGGTAGAAGCTCTCATAGGTCGACGCCAGCGCCATGTCGGGGTGGCGGTGCAGGGGAACTACCGCCCAAGTGCCTGGTATTCCGCTTATTTGCCGTGCCTCGGAGCCTCTTAGTTGATACAGTCCGCGGTCGCTGCTCACAAGCACGTCGTTTCCGAGAGTGTCGATGCTCCACACCTGACTTTTCAGAAGCGAAGATGGTTTTGCCGGTTCTGCCGCCGCCGACAGCGGATAGGCAGTGGCATAGAGTCCGCGGTTTGTGCCGAGCAACAGGGTGTTTCCGAGAAGCATCGACGCATAGCCGGCGCCGTAAATGTTTGACGTGCCGAAAATTGTCGACACCGGGGAGTTGTAGAGCACGTAGTCGATGCCGTTGTCAAGGCCGAGCCAGATGTTGTCCATCCGGTCGAAATCGATGCTCAGCACAGTGTTGTTCTGCAGTCCGGTCGACATATTCACGAATGTGTTGCTGCCGTTGGTTATGTCTTTGATTATTATGCCGTTGTTTACGGTGCCAAACACCAGCTCGCGCTCGTTTGTGGCGGCGCAAAACACCTGATTGGCTTTCAGAAACGGGTCAATGTCCATCTCAAACGGGCGCACCGTGGCTCCGTCGAAGATAAACACACCGTAGAACTCCGTGACAATGAGGATGTTGCCTTTTTGATAAGGCAACAGCGCGCACACGCGCATGCCTTTCACGTGCTCGCCTCCAGGGACGCTTGTAAACGTTTTCCCGTTGAGTTGGCAGATGCCGCCCTCTTTCGATGCGATGTAGAGCCTGCCGCGGATGAGCGCGGAAGTCGTGATTTTATATTTATAAGGTATGGAAATCGATTTGCTGCCGTCGAATCGCAGCAGGTTGAAGTCGCTCTGAAACCAGATGTATTTGCCCGACTTGTGGATGTTCCACACCTCGGTGAAGTGGCGGTTGCGTTTCGGCAGCGTGGGCATCAGGCTTTTATAAACGAAGCGTCCCCGGTCGGGGTCGTTGTGGTAGTAGCCGAATTCCTCCGATCCGCCGGCATAGATGCGCGACGTGCTTTCGTCGACCATCAGCGAGCGCACCGACGTGTAGTTGCCGATGGGGCATAGTGTCCAGTTCTTGCTGTCGTAGATGAGCATGCCTGAATTGTTGGCAAAGAGCATTCGTCCGTAACTGTCCTGCTTGATGTCCCAGTTTTGTGTGCCTCCATGATATGCGGAGCGGGTGTAGTTGCGCACAAGCGGATAGCTTGCCGAAGCGGCGACGGAGCATACCGCCGCCAGGAATATTGCCAGCAGCATTCCGGCGAGGCGTGATTTTTTTAGTGTGAAGCCAAAAATTTCCATTGTTTGAAGAATGCATTCATTTAACGGTCCAAAATTCGTAAAAAAATATATGTTGAGGAACAAATAAAAATATGTTATAAAACATATTTTTTTGTAACATCTTAAAACACAGGTATATAAAAAGTGAGAAGAAATAGATGTTGAGTAGCAAAATGACACTTGTTGAGTTTTTTGTGAGTGCTTTTTTTTGGGTAGGGATACATTGTGCTATAATTTTGCAGTGTCAAACCGAACAAAAAACTGCGAGTTTTGACCTAATAGGAATATTCATTAAAATTTTATACCAAACTTATGAAGAAACAGATTCTACTATTTTGTTTTTTGTTTTTCGCAATGATAGGCTTTGCGGAAAACGTGAACATTACAGGAGTTGTTACTTCTGCCGAAGACGGTGAGCCGCTGATTGGCGCATCCGTCCAAGTAAAAGGCAACCCTTCGCAAGGAGTAGCCACCGACATTGATGGCAATTACACCATTTCTGTTCCGGCGGGTGCCACGCTCCAGTATTCTTTTGTGGGCTGCAAGACCCAGGAAAGAACAGTTGTAAAGTCGGGCACATATAATATTGTGCTTGCAAGCGACTCACACATGCTCAACGAGGTTGTGGCTATCGGCTACGGCGTGATGAAGAAAAGCGACCTTACCGGTTCGGTTACCAGTGTCGACGCCGACAAGCTTAAGAAAACTCCAGCCTCCAACCTTGCAAACGCCCTTCAGGGACAGGCTGCAGGTGTGACCATCAACTCAAACAGTGGACAGCCGGGTGCAGCTCCTGAGGTGCGCATCCGCGGTGTCGGTACGGTCAACGGCGCTTCTCCTATATATGTAGTCGATGGTGTTATCGTTGACGACATCTCGTTCCTCAGCCCTAACGACATCCAGTCGACAGAGGTGCTGAAAGACGCCAGCGCAACAGCCATCTATGGTTCGCGCGGTGCCAACGGTGTCATCATCGTCACCACACGCAACGGCGCCACCGACGAGAAGACCCGCGTCACCCTCGATGCCTATGTCGGCGTTCAGCAGCGTTGGCGCAAACTTGACGTGATGAACGCCAAGGACTTCGCCGACACGCGTATCGCCATCAACGGCACAAAATCAGAAAAGGCTTTCTACGAGAAGCAGGGATTCAACAAATGGTTGTCGGCGTTCAGCCTCGGCACATCTGAATATTTCCCTACAGTCTACGACCCGGAGAAAAATCCTACAGGCTTCGACTATTCAGCAGTAGATACCGACTGGCAGGACGAAGTGTTCCAGAACGCATTGATTCAAAACTATCACCTTGCCATCGACGGTGGCAGCAAGAAAACCACATATTCGCTCAGCGGAAGCTGGTATTCGCAGGAAGGTACGCTTATCGGTTCTAAATACCGTCGTTTCACCGTGCGTCTCAACACGTCACACCAAGTGAAGAAATGGCTTAAGGTGGGCGAGAACATTTCGTTTATGGCGTCAACGGCGCGCAACGCGATGAACAACTCGGAGAGTGCTGGCGCCTCTGTGCTTTCAGCCGCTCTCGCAATGGCTCCATGGGATCCTGTCCGCTATCCGGAAGGCTCTGTAAGCCGCAAGGGCAAGGACCTCAGCGGACAGATTGCCGCAGGTTCAAACTTCAAGAACGTGACCAACCCGTTCTCTATGGTGGAGATGAGCCACCCGAAAGACCGCTACGAGCGCTTTGTGGGCAACGTGTTTGCCGAAATCAACCCGATCGAGGGCTTGACATTCCGCTCAAGCTACAGCTTCGACTACAACATCCACACCAACAAGACATTTAAAGAAGCATACGAGTTCTCAAGCTACGACAAGAACGACAAAAACTTCCTGTCGTCGCTCATCGGACGCTACTACAACTGGACTGTAGACAACATCCTCACCTATGCCCGCACAATCGGCAAGCACGATTTCTCGGCAATGGTAGGTCAGACAGTCGAGGAATACAACTATTACGGAATCAGCGGCTCTGGTTCGACAATTCTCAACCCTGTTGAGAAAAACTGGTTCCTTTCAAAGGTGACCGACGATTTCGGCCGTCCTGCCGACTCAATCTCGCGCAACCGCCGCGTGTCAATGCTCGGACGTCTGCACTACAGCTTCAACAACCGCTACCTCGTTACGGTCAACTTCCGTGCCGACGGTTCAAGCAAGTTCCCTGACAAGCCTTGGGGCTATTTCCCATCAACCGCTTTGGCATGGAAAATCAGCGAGGAAAGCTTCATGAAAGATTTCAACAATCTCGACCTTCTCAAAATCCGTGCAGGATGGGGTCGCGTAGGTAACGACAACATCGGCAACGGCGCGTTTACACTGAAGGTGTTTGACGATGGCCCTACATTTGTTGACTATGTGTTTGGCAAAGACCAGCAGCTCGCCAACGGTGCCACAGTGCTCACTTGGGTGAACAATGGCGGACACTGGGAAAACACAGAACAATGGAGTGCCGGCGTGGACTTCGGTTTGTGGAAAAACAAACTCACAGGTTCTGTCGACTTCTTCCTCCGCAACACAAAGGATATGCTTATGAATGTCACCGCTCCGGCTCACGTGGGCAACCGCTACTCGGCAATGAGCAACGTCGGAACAGTGCGCAACCGCGGCGTGGAGATTACTCTCGAACACCGCAACCAGATTGGTGATTTCGGATATTCTATCGGCGGCAACGTGTCGTTTATCGACAACGAGCTCACCGGACTTAACGGCGGTTCGCCAATCTACTCAAACTACAGCAACGTGATGGTTGTCGACCAGGGCTACCCATTGTATTACTACTGGGGATATCAGTATGAAGGTATCTACAAGACCGACCAAGAGGTGCTCGACTATCTGCACGGCTACGATGCGACAACAACTCCGTTCCATGCCGGCGACTCAAAATACAAAGACAACAACGGCGACGGCGTGATTGACGACAAAGACCGCGTGAAACTCGGCTCTTCAATCCCTTCAATCAACTATGGTATCAATATCGGAATGAATTGGAAGAATTTTGACCTGCAACTCTTCTTCCAGGGCGTGGCAGGCAACAAAATCTACAACCAGCTCCGTCACCGTCTTGAAGGTACAGGCACCAACAGCGTGCTCAGCCCTGTTATGAAGAACGCGTGGATGCAGCACACCAACGATGCTGGCGAGACATACTACGACGGCTCGATTCCAAACCCGAAAAACTCGGTCAACTACTATGTCTCAGACCGCTTCCTCGAGAATGGATCATACTTCCGCTTGAAAAACCTGCAACTCGGCTACACTATCCCGACCGCTGCAATCCGCAAGATTGGCTTGGAGTCATGCCGCCTTTACCTGCAGGGAAGCAACTTGCTGACAGCCACAAAATACACCGGCTTCGACCCGGAAGTGGGCGGCGGTGTTGACTATGGCAACTATCCTCAGGCACGTTCATTCATCTTTGGAGCCAACATCTCTTTCTAACTTAAAATCGAGAAAACAACTATGAAGGTTAAATATTTTTTGAAAGCATTCTGCGGAGCGGCGCTCCTGGTGGCTGCCACTTCTTGCAACGACTGGCTGAAGGAGGAAGAGCCTGGAAAATCAACCCCGGAGGACTACTTCGCTCTGGGAAAGGCGGCAATCCGTGCGGTCAACGCTGCCTACACTCCGCTCGCATGGGAATTCAACAGCACATACTTCAGTGAGTGGTTTATTGGCGACATCGCCTCTGACGATGCTCTGAAGGGCGGTCAGAACCTGTCGGATATGGCTGACGCCTACGACATCGAGAACTTTAAGACAAATGCCAACAACTCGTTGCTGCGCGATTTCTATCGCGCGCAGTTCCAAGGCATACAGCGTTGCAACCTCGCAATGCAGGAGGTTGAGGCTATCGAGCCCGATGCGGATATGACAGCCGAGCGCAAAACGTGCTTGATGGGCGAGGCTTATTACATGCGCGCTTACTATTATTTCCGCCTTGTACGCATATTTGGCGGTGTGCCTTATGTCGACAAGGTGATCGACAGCAGCAAGGACTGGAAGCAGCCACGTGCCACTGCCGAGGAAATCTACAACCACATCATCGACGACCTCAAGCTGGCTGAGCAGATGCTTTGGAACAAGAGCAAATATGCCGACGCCGACCTCGGACGCGCAACTAAGGGCGCAGCGCAGGCGATGCTTCTGAAAACTTATCTCTATATGCACGACTATAACAATGCATACGAATGGGGTAAGAAATTCTTTGAAGAGCAGAAGAACGAATACAGCCTTTGCCCGAACTACTCAGACAACTTCACTCTCGCCGGAGAGAACGGTCCTGAATCGGTGTTTGAAATCCAGTATATGGCAGATCCTACGAGCGACTACGGCGAAGGTTTCGGCTTCACCCGCGGTTCGTTCACCACAATCCTCACTCGTAGCCGTGCGGCTTCGCTCGGCGGAAATGCAGGCTGGGGCTTCAACCATCCGACGCAGAACCTCTACGATGAGTTTGAGCCGGGCGACCCACGCCGCGAAGCCACTATCAGCAAGCCTTCTGACTCAGAGGTGGAAGCCAATACCGACTTGACTTATCTCGGCAGCCCGTACAACAACAATAAGACTTCATTCTGCGAGAATGGCATATTTGTGGCTCTTGACCACGCAACACGCAGCCCGATGAACTATCGTCTTATCCGCCTGTCGGACGTGATGCTGATGTATGCCGAGGCTGCTCTTGAAAGCGGCAAGGATATCGCAGTGGCAAAAACAATGCTCAACAAGGTGCGCGAACGTGTCGGAATGCCGGCATTCCCTGGATATCGCGGCTACAGCGACAACACCGAAGACTTGCGCAAGGCAATCCGCCATGAGCGTCGTGTGGAGTTGGCAATGGAAGGCCACCGCTGGTTCGACCTTTGCCGTTGGGGCATCGCCTATGAGGTGATGGACAAGGACAACGGTTCTTACGGCAAAAACGAGAGTGCCGAGGCACGCGCCGAAATGGCATCGTTTGTAAAAGGCAAGCACGAGCTGTTCCCGATTCCGGCAGAGGAAATCAACCTTAACCCGATGGAGCAGAACAACGGATACTAAAAACAACAAAAACAGGAAGGCGGACACACGTCTGTCCGCCATCCTTAAAAATAAAAACTTAATCATTTAATCATTCACTAAAATTTTACCAATTATGAAAAATTTGACTCTTTTGGCTGCTATGGCAGTTTGTGGCGTAGGTATCGCCAATGCACAGTATGTAGGTGACCCTGCATTGTCAAAAACAACTTCAACAGGCAACTTGTATGACGTTCTTCTTCTCGACAATGCCAGCATCGAGTCTTTGAAGACTTCTGGCAAGACTGTTCAAGACCTTCGTACGGACGACGTAAACCGTTTCCTCTATGTTTGGGACAATACTTTCGTTACTGGTGACGGCTCTTATCCTGGCGTAGACATGCAGATGGACGGCTACGTTTCTTTTGACGTGTCAACAATTGGCTGGTCAGGCGCTGGATTCAACATTGCAAACGCTGCTGCCGATCTCAAGCACTTCACTGACAACACTCACTTCCACTGCGGTCTCCGTTCAACAAACGGCATCAAAAATGTAGCGCTTATCATCGGTGACGGTTATGCATTTGAGAACAAGAACGACAAATGGACTCCTGCAAAGATTTCTGTCGGAGCAGAGGCTTTTGTTGACAATGGCGCTTCTTATCCATTGGTAGGCAACTTCAGCGCTGACGGCGAATGGGTGGCTGTCGACATCACTTTGGGTCAGCTCAAAAAATTGTGGCCTGACTTCAACTACAAGGCTGTAGGTTTCGGTGGCAACATCTTAGCAGTCCTTGGTGGCGGCACAGCAGGCAAAAACATCTGCCTCGACGCTGCTTATTTCTACACTCCTGGCGAAGGTTCAGTTGAAGGCATCGCAGCCGACGCTGACATCATCGTTACTGCACGCACAATCAACGCTGCCGGCGCAGAGGAAATCGCTCTCTACAACCTCGCAGGTCAGCTCGTTAAGAAGGTAAACTCTTCTGTAATGGGTGTTGAGGACGTTGCTGCAGGCGCTTACATCGTGAAGGCTGGCAATGCTGTGAAGAAAGTCGTTTTGAAATAATATTGTTTCAACAAAAATTCAGGTTGGCGGATGGAAATCCGCCAACTTAACTTCTAAAAGTCCGGCGGCAAATGCTGCCGGCAATCATACAGACCGCCACGACTGCGACTGTGGCAAAACAAAAACTCGAAACAATATTAAAGAAAAAATAATGAATCTCAGCAAGAAACTACTCTTCATGGCGTTGGCTTCGTGCGCAGCGCTTCCAGCAGTGGCCAAAGACGCTCAAGTGGGCACTGGCGAGACCGACGGATACCGTTTGGTGTGGCAGGACCTGTTTGATGACTCCGAGCTGCGTCCGGACCGTTGGAACATTGAGGTGAACGGTTCCGGCGGCGGCAACAACGAGTTGCAGTTCTACACCGACCTCGACAGCAATGTGCGTCTCGGCGACGACGGCAAGGGCAACCATTGCCTTATTCTGACGGCTGTGCGCGAGGTGTATAACGGCAAGCAGTTCACTTCGGGACGCATAAATTCAAAAAACAAGGTGGCGTTTACCCACGGAAAGGTGGAGGCTGCCATAAGACTGCCTAAGACAGCCAACGGCTTGTGGCCGGCATTCTGGATGATGGGCAACGACTTTGACCAAGTGGGCTGGCCTAAATGCGGCGAGACCGACATTATGGAGTTCGGTCACATCGACGGCATCAACCGCGGTGTGCAGGACCGCTATTTCAACGGCGCATGCCATTGGGGACAGTCGTGGAACAACCATCCCAACTATGCCCGTGCGGTGACCTACAACTACAGTCTTCAGGACGATGAGTACCACATCTATACCTGCATCTGGAATCAGGAGCGCATAGCTATGTATGTCGATCTCGACAAGCATCCAGATGCCAAACCTTATTATGAGATGACAATTCCCGCAACCGGCGACACCGGCGCACCGGGATATTACTTCCACAAGGAGAACTTCATATTGTTCAACCTCGCTGTGGGAGGCAATTTCCCAAATATCTGGGATGCTGCGGGCATCACCGCGCTCAACAACGGAAACGGCAACCAGGCAAGCATGTATGTGAACTATGTGAAAGTGTATCAGAAAGGCACTGCCGACGAGTCGCTCAACACGCTGTCGCCTGGCGATCAGCAGGGTGGCGCGTCTGTCGGTGATGTGGTTGCCGAAACTGAAATTGCATTCGACGGCAATACGGTAGCAGTGTCGGTTCCATCGACAATCTGCGTCTACAACATCAACGGAAGCCTTGTGCGCTCGGCTTGCGGCACGGAGATTTCTGTGGCTGACCTGCAGGGCGGTGTCTACATTGTGAAATGCGGACAGGCGACAAAGAAAATCGTAATCCGATAACTTGTAATGAACAGACTGACAAAGATATTATTTATAGCAATGGCTGTCGCAGTAGGTCTTGATGCCTACGCTGTTCCGAAAAAAGACGGATACAAGCTGGTGTGGAAGGACAATTTCGACGGCTCCGCTCTCAACCGCGACTATTGGAACGTGGAGGTCAACGGCTCGGGCTGCGGCAACAATGAGTTGCAGTACTATGTCGACAATGCTGACAACGTGGCTGTGCGCGACGGAAATCTCGTCATCACAGCCCGTCGTCAGGACTACGACGGACACGCGTTTACTTCCGGACGCGTCAACACCTGTGGAAAGGTGGGGTTTACATACGGAATAGTTGAGGCGCGCATCAAACTGCCGAAGACAGCCAATGGCTTGTGGCCGGCATTCTGGATGATGGGCGATGACATCAAGGAGTGCGGATGGCCGGCATGCGGCGAGACCGATGTGCTCGAGATGGGACATGCCGATGGCATCATGGACGGAACGCAGGAACGCTTGTTCAACGGCGCGCTCCACTGGGGTGTCAGCTCCGACAAGCACTGTCAGCAGGTGGCTGCCGGAAAGCATCAGTCGAGCCTCCAGGACGGAGAGTTTCACATATATACTGTTGTGTGGACTCCGACACGGATAGAAATGTTTGTCGACAACGCCGACAAGCCTTATCTGTCGGCGGCGATAGGCAAGAACAGCGACAAGCACGCCTTCTTCAACAAGGCCAACTTCCTGTTGTTCAACCTCGCCGTAGGCGGCGATTTCCCAAACATCCACAATGCCGACAATGTGACAGCGATACCTGCCGGCGGCGCGGAGATGCTTGTCGACTATGTGCGCGTTTATCAGCCAAAGAAACAAATATCATTGAATATCAAAAAATAACAGAAAAACTTCCTACCTAATATGAACGATCAGAACATGATGAAGAAAGTAGTGCTGTTGTGCCTGTTCACCGTATTTGCGGTGGGCTATGCACTTTCAGCCGGAAACGATGATGTCGAGAAAAAAATCGACCAGCTGCTGTCGAAGATGACTTTGGAAGAGAAAATCGGTCAGATCAACCAACAGACAGGACAGGGCTACAGCCCTGAGATGGTGCAGATTGTGAAAGCCGGCGGCATCGGCTCTATTCTCAATGAGGTGGACCCAGTGGTGGTCAACAAATTGCAGAAAGAGGCTATGAAAAACAGCCGTCTGCACATCCCGTTGATTTTTGCACGCGACGTGATTCATGGATTCAAGACAATCTTCCCTATACCTCTTGGACAGGCGGCTTCGTGGAATCTTGCCCTCATCGAGCAGGGTGCGCGCATTGCTGCCGAGGAGGCTTCGTCGACAGGTGTGCGCTGGACATTCTCTCCGATGGTCGACATCTCGCGCGATGCCCGTTGGGGACGCTGCGCCGAGTCGGCCGGCGAGGATCCTTATCTTGCAGGAAAAGTGGGCGTGGCGATGGTGCGCGGATATCAGACCGACGACCTGTCACAGCCAAACACTATGGCTGCCTGCACAAAGCACTTTGTAGGCTACGGTGCGGCAGAGGGTGGCAAAGACTATAATTCAACGTGGATTCCAGATGTTGTGATGCACGATGTTTATCTGCCGCCGTTTAAGGCGTGTGCCAAAGCGGGCAGCGCAACGTTTATGTGTGCGTTCAACGACAACAACGGCATCCCGGCTTCGGCCAACCGCTATCTTATGCGCGACGTGCTTCGCGACAAGTGGGGCTGGGACGGCGTGATGTGCAGCGACTGGGGTTCGATTATGCAACTCGTGCCGCAAGGCTATTGCACCGACCTTAAGGACGCGGCGCTCAAGGCTGCGCTTGCCGGTGTCGATGTGGATATGGAAAGCTATGCGTATACCCGCCATCTGAAAGCTCTTGTTGAAGAGGGCAAAGTGGATGAGAAAGTAATCGATGGGCTGGTACGCAACGTGTTGCGTCTGAAATTCCGTCTCGGACTGTTTGATAATCCGTATGTTGACATGAAACGCGCAAACCAATTCTACGCTCCGGAGTCGCTTGAGGCAGCGGAACGTATGGTTGAGGAAAGCACCGTGTTGCTGAAAAACAACGGTGTGCTGCCGTTCACGGGCAAGAAGGTGGCGCTTGTGGGACCGATGGCTGATGCCAAGCACGACCAGAACGGCACTTGGTGCTTCGACCTTGACAAAACCCACACTGTAACTCCGTTCGAAACTCTCCGTCAGACACTTGGCGACAATCTTGTGTTCGAGCCGGGACTCACATACAGCCGCGACAAAAGCGAGGAGGGAATCCGCAAAGCTGTGGAGGCTGCCAAGCAGGCCGACATCGTGGTGATGGTGGCTGGCGAGGAGGCTGTGCTTTCGGGCGAGGCTCACTGCCGTGCCGACCTTTCTCTGCCTGGCGCGCAGACTGAGATGCTCAAAGCGCTGAAAGCCATAGGCAAGCCGGTAGTACTTGTTGTTATGGCAGGACGTCCGCTGACAATCAGCCAGGAGGTCGACCTTGCCGACGCCACTCTCTTCATGTTCCATCCTGGAACTATGGGAGGCCCGGCACTCGCAAAGCTGCTTGCCGGCGAGGCAGTGCCGTCGGGCAAACTGCCTATGTCGTTCCCGCGGATGGCTGGTCAGGAGCCTATGTACTACAACCATAACAATTCAGGCCGTCCGGCAAGCAACATCGTGCTGATGGACGACATCGAGCTTGAGGCAGGGCAGACATCCACTGGATGCACAGGCTACTATCTTGATGCCGGCGACGGACCTGCGTTTCCATTCGGCTACGGACTGTCGTACACCACGTTTGCCTACGGCGACGTGCGCCTATCATCGGCAACGATGGACAAGACGGGAGAGATCGAAGTGGCTTGCACAATCAGCAACACTGGCAAAGTGGAGGCTTCCGAGACTGCGCAGCTCTATGTGCGCGACCTTGTCGGCTCGCTGACACGTCCGGTGCGCGAACTTAAGGGCTTTGAAAAAATCACGTTGAAACCGGGCGAGAGCCGCGACGTTAAATTCACGCTGAAGGCATCCGACTTGGCATTCCACACCTCGAGCGAGACGACCGTTGTGGAGCCGGGCGATTTCCAAGTGTGGGTGTCGACCGACAGTGCCAGCGGAACACCTGTGAAATTTACTGTAACTGAATAATACGACAATAGCAATGAATAAAAACAATATTATACTGACAGCTACGTCTTTGGCTTTGGCGATTGGCGTACTCTCTGCCGACGCCAAGAGCTTCAAGCGCGGAGTGAGCGAGAACGCTTTCAACCTGAAGGAAGAAATCGATGTGATAAAAACCGGAACGTCATGGTTTTACACGTGGGGCAACGTGCCTAACAACAACATCAAGGACTTGCCTGATGCCGATTTCGAGTTTGTTCCGATGTGCTGGAACGCCAACTACAATGCCGACAACATCCGCAGTTATTGCAAATCGCATCCAGAGACTAAATATCTGCTCGGTTTCAACGAGCCGAACTTCAAGAATCAGGCAAATATGACCCCTGAGGCGGCTGCAGCGGCATGGCCTGCTGTTCAGGCTCTTGCCAAAGAACTTGGACTGAAACTTGTGGGTCCGGCGGTAAACTATTCTCCCGACGGCCCTGAGAACGACCCGTATACATGGTATGCCAAGTTTGTGAATCTCGTGGGCAAGGACGCGTTCGACTACATTGCCATCCATAACTATTCAGGCGGCGTGGACGGAATGCGCACAATGATTGACAAATTCTACGGACTCTACGGCAAGCAGATATGGCTCACGGAGTTCTGCAACTGGCCGGGCAACAACACCGTGACCCCGGAGGCGCAGATCACGTCGATGGTGGCACAGGTGGAATATCTTGAAAAGTGCGAGAAGGTGTATCGCTACGCATGGTTCAAGGCAAAAGGCTCGATAACCACATCGCCGGCCTACGGATTGATAGTGCCGAAAAACGGTGCCGGAGAGCGCGAGCTGTCGGAGCAGGGCAAAGTGTATGTGAATATGTCAGACTTCGACCAGACACGCTACCACTCCATGACAGAGGTGGTGCCCGCGGTTGAATATGTCAATTCAAACACCCTTGTGCTCGGATCGTCGTTCGACGGCAAAAACCCGTCGCCGATTGAGATTACGAAATTCAATTCAGGCGCCTACGCCGACTATCAGTTTGATGTGCCTGCGGCGGGCAGCTATACGCTTACCCTCCGAGTGAGCGGCATGGGCGAGCCTACGCGTTTCGACCCGACAGTGGGCATCTACAGTGTGGACAACGACGGCAAAGAGCTGTCGACACTTGCTGACAACAGACAATTTCAACTTCCAAACGATAACCAATCCTATGTCGATGTGCAGTTTGCCGTGTCGCTTGCTGCCGGCAAGCAGCGTATCCGCATTAAAGACGGCGGACCATACTCGCCGAGCGGCATTCATATCAGCTGCCTTACGTTCAATCCTAACGGCAGTGTTTCCGACATGACAATCGACACTGAAAAAGTGGCTTGTCATTTTGCCGGCGAATGCCTGCAGTTTACTGGCAACGCAGCCATCGGCACCGCCTCGGTCTACGACCTTAACGGACGATTGGTGGCTGCCGGTGAGGTTGAGGGCAACGCCCTTGCCGCAGAAGGTCTTGCCGATGGCGTTTATGTGGTCAAAGCCGTAACGGCAGAAGGTGCGGCAACGACACTGAAAGTTGTGAAATAGAGTAATTTTTTATCATACATTTATAATAGTTAGGTTCTTTCCGTTAGTGGAAATAAAAGTAAGAAAGGTTTGTTAAATAGGGGCCTGGATCTGCGTGAGCAAGTCCGGGCTTTTTTATGACTTCGTCATTGCGTCACCCAGAAATCTTCATTGAAAAGTTTAGCTGTCAAACGCACATTTTTTCTCTTGTTTATGCTGCTTTTCGGAATAAAACGCTATTTTTGTGGTGTAAAATATGATACTAATATCAAAAATAACACTCTAATATGATATTTGAACGAAAGAAATACTTGGATGAACTTATCGCAGGACGTGGAAACGGCCTTGTGAAGATTATAACAGGTGTCAGACGATGTGGAAAGTCATTCCTGTTGTTTGTCCTTTGGCATAACTGGTTGTTGGAACATGGGGTGACTGATAGTCACATCATCGAGATACAACTTGATGATTTCCGAAACAGACGGTTGAGGAAGCCTGATGCCTTGCTCGACTATATAGACTCAAAGGTAGTGGAGGATGGCAATCCTTATTATATAGTCTTAGACGAGGTGCAACTGGTAGAAGAATTTGTGGAAGTTATTCTTAGCTTGACACACATGAGGAATGTAGATGTGTATGTGTCGGGCTCAAACTCTCGCTTCCTGTCAAGTGATGTTGTGACTGAGTTCCGAGGCAGAGGTGACGAGATACGCATTTGGCCTCTCACTTTTGATGAATATTTCAAGGGCGTAGGTGGCGACATACGCAAGGCATGGATGGACTACTATACTTTTGGAGGACTACCGCAAGTGGCTCTGTTGGAAACGGAAGAAAAGAAGACTGACTATTTGCGTGGACTGTATGAAACCACCTATCTGCGTGACGTAATTGAGCGCAACCATCTGCGTAATCCTGAAGGAATGAAGGAATTGGTGCGTGTGCTTGCCTCGGGCATTGGTTCGTCAACCAATCCAACGAGAATAGCCAATACCTTTCAATCTGCACAAGGGGTAACCATAAAAAGAGACACTATAAAACAATATATTGACTATCTGAAAGATTCTTTCTTGATAGAAGAAGCCTTACGCTATGATGTGAAAGGCAGAAAATATATCGGAACTGAGACGAAATACTATTTCGCAGACATCGGCATTCGTGCAGCCATTCTTAACTATCGTCAACAAGAGGAAACGCACATTATGGAAAACATTATCTATAATGAACTTCGTAGTCGTGGATATAATGTGGATGTAGGATTGGTTGAACTTGGCGGCAAGGATAAGAACGGCAAGTTTGTCAGAAGGCAGTTGGAAGTTGACTTTGTGGTGAACCGTCCTCCATACAGATTCTATATACAGTCGGCTTTTCACATGCCTACGCCAGAGAAGGAACAGCAAGAACGTCGCCCATTATTGTCAATCAATGACCACTTCCGTAAGATTGTCATTGTTGGTGATGATATTCACCGCAAGGAGGACGAACTCGGTGTGTTGACTGTCGGACTCTTGGATTTCCTGACGGACAAGAACTTGTTGGAGCAAGGATAATCATTTGGATATTGACAGACCTGACCAATTTAAAGTAGTCGATGGGCGAAGAATACATAGGACTGCTGATTGACTTTGCGCTGTGGGGTTTACTTCGGCATTATTGTTCTTAAGGAAAAGGAAAAACCTCGCAAATGCGCGTTTTTTGAGCGTCGAAGTCATAAAATAGTCCGTTTGAGAGTTGGGAGCAAAAAGGAAGACGCCCCATTTTGTGGGGCGTCTTGCAGTATGAGAGGTTGTAACCAGTGCGAATCAGATCGACAGACGGCGGAGCGTGTCGAGCAAATCGCGGTTTATTGGTTTGTCCTTCTTGATAGCCTTTGAGAACGGCACGTAAACGATTTCATCGTTTGCCACGCCAATCATCACGTTGCGCTGGTCCTCAAGGAGAGCGTCGATGGCAGCCGCGCCCATGCGCGATGCGAGGATGCGGTCGTGGGCAGTAGGCGATCCGCCACGCTGCAGGTGTCCGAGAATCGACACGCGCACCTCATATTGCGGATATTCGTTTTTCACGCGTTCGGCAAGAGCCATTGCGCCGCCCGTCACAGGGCTTTCTGCAACAAGCACGATTGAAGAGTTCTTGCTCTTGCGGAAACCGTTGTTGATGAGTTCCTCCAACTGGTCGACCTCGGTGGAGATTTCTGGGATTATGGCAGCTTCTGCGCCAGCGGCGATTGCACCGTTGAGGGCGAGGAATCCGGCGTCGCGTCCCATCACCTCGATGAAGAACAGACGCTCGTGTGAAGTCGCCGTGTCGCGGATTTTGTCCACACATTGCATGATGGTGTTGAGGGCAGTGTCATATCCGATTGTCGTGTCGGTTCCGTATAGGTCGTTGTCGATTGTTCCCGGCAGACCTACGATAGGAATGTTATATTCAGTGGCGAAGATGCGTGCGCCCGTCAGAGAGCCGTCGCCTCCGATCACCACAAGAGAGTCGATGCCCGCGTTGACCATATTGTCGTACGCGATTTTCCGACCTTCTTCTGTGCGGAACTCCATGCAGCGTGCAGTCTTCAGGATTGTGCCGCCGACTTGGATGATGTTTGAAACGTTTTGCGTCTTGAATTCAACAATTTCGTTGGTCACCAGTCCGCGGTAGCCACGATAGATACCCTTCACGGCAATACCGTTGAAGATTGCCGAGCGGGTCACGGCGCGAATCGCCGCATTCATTCCAGGGGCATCGCCTCCTGATGTCAATATACCGATACATTTAGGCATAACTGTAACATTTAAGTGATAGGCTTATATATGTTTGTCAGCACAAAGGTAGTCTTATTTATCGCATCGGCAAAACAATGATGTGATAAAAAATTGTAACAAGGTTTGCCTGCGCCGTCTGTAATGCTGTATAAAGCCTATAAGTCAGGATGCTTTTAGAATGGCCGGCGGCCTCCCGGAGGGGGGCCCATCGGCAGGGGCTGGTTGCCTCTGCGTTTCATGTCGGCGGGCATTTCTGGCGGGCGGTGTCCGCCGGGGGCGAAACCGTCGTAGTTGATGTCTTTTTCCGACGTGCCTTTGCCGAGCCGCGTGAAGCGGTAGGAAAACGACAGCATCACGTAGCGCGTCACGGTGTTGAACTGCTGGTCCTCAATGTAGTTTGCCGTCACGCTGCGCGACACGTTTTTCTTCTGTTGCAGCAGGTCGTATGCCTTCAGTGCAATTGTCGCCGACTTGTCTTTGAGAAATTCGTATGACAGCGACGCGTTCCAAAGCCATTGGTTGTTGTCGTAGCCGGCAGAGTATCCGCTGGTGGCGCTGTAGGTGATGTCGGAGCCTATCGACAGTCCGAAAGGAGTGTAGTAATTTGCGTTTAACGAACCGCCGTATGAGTGGATGTCGCGGTTGTCGGTCTGAATTGAGTTGCGTGTCTGCTGATAGTTGTAGTACGGGCGCAGCTCAATGTCGACGATGTTGTTGCGGAAGGCGATGCTCGGAGTTTCGCTCAGCATCAGCGTTCCGCTGTAGTTTCGCTCTCCGTTGTTGAATCCCACGGCGCGCGAATAGCGTGCGAATGCGTTGTTGGTCCATCTCCAGCCTCGGTTTCCGATTGGCGACGTGTACATCATCATTCCGTCTGCGCTCCACACCCCGTTCACGTTGTCGTATGTGGTGGTCTGCTTGCCGGTCTCCTTGTCGTAGATGGTTTTTGAGACGATGCTGTTTTGCGCCACGTTGATTCCTCCAAACGCCATAATGCTGCTCTGACGCTCTTGGTTGAAATTGTTGTAGCGCACGGAGATGCGGTGGTTGAACGCTGGCAGCAGGTTGGGATTACCCACCACGATGCGCGACGGATTGCTCTCGTCGGGGACTGGTTGCAACTGCGTCATTGTTGGCGACGTCGAGCGTCCGCGATAGTCGATGGCGAGTGAGTTTGTCTTCGAGATGGAGTAGCGGAACCGCATGAACGGCGCATAGTTCCACACCCATCGTTCCGGGATGTTTTTCTCGCTGTTCAGCAGGTTTTCGCTCTTCATCATTGTCGGGTTGACCGACACGCCCACGTTGAGGCGGTATTTCTTGCGGTTCTGCTTGAATCCGACGCGTATCTGCTGTGAGAACTGGTCGTTGCGGAACCTGTTGCTCTGGTCTTCGTCGAGCACACCGCTCTCGGCAGCCAGAGTGTTTGCAACCACGTGATTTGTCACGATGCCGTAGTCGTCCTCGAGTATGCGCAGGGCGTGTTGCGGGTCGTATTCACGGTCGGCGTTGTACACCAGTTTGTCGGCATTGTTGAAGTAGTAGTTCATGCGGTAGGCAAACGTCAGGAATCTCGCCTTTTTGATGTCGCCGATAGGCTCCGTCCACGTCAGACGCGCGCCCACACGGCTGCTCCACTGATGGTTGTCGGTGTATTGGTCACGTGTCTCGTCCTGGTCGGGTTGAAGGAAATATTTGTTGATTGAATATGTGGTCTCGTCCTCGTTTGTGTTGCTGTATTTGTAAGTCAGCTGCGTGGAGAACGAGCGTCCCGGGCGGTTGCGGAATTTATGGTTGTAGACCACCTTGCCGCCGATGTCGTAGCTCGTGCCGCTGCTCGTCAGCAGGTTGTCGGAGCTGTTGACCGCGGTGCGGTTGGCGTCGCCTGCAAACAGGCGGCTCCACGACGCCTTGTCGCTGTCGTTGACACTCAGCATGAACGATGGGCGGAGATCAAGAGTGTTGAGCGAGTCGACCTGCCATTGCATTCGGAAATTGCCCGTCAGGTTGTGGCTGCGGTCGATTGCGTTGCTGAAAGCGTTCTCATAGCTTGTCGAGTCGGCAAACAGATACTGCTTGTTGCTCGTCTGCCGCGTTTTCTGGCGGCTGTGGGAATACATCACATCGCCGCCGGCGCGGAATATCTCGTCATTGCCCACATTGAAGTTGAAACCTACGTTTTGCGCGTCGTTCACACCGTCGACACCGCCGAAGCGTTTGAAACGTCCGTCGCCGGGCATCGAGAACGACATCTCGTTGATGTTGTTGGCGTCAGCCACGATTGAAAACTGGTTGTCGTTGACAAACCGGTTCACCATCAGGTTGCCGGAGTAGCGGTTGTCGGTGCCGTAGCCCACTGTCGCATTGCCGAACCATCCCTGCTTCATGCCTTTTTTCACCGTAAGGTTGATCACGGTCTCGTCCTCGCCGTCGTCAACGCCGGTTAGCCTTGCCAAGTCGCTCTTGCGGTCGATAACCTGCAGCTTGTCCACCATGTCGACCGGAATGTTGCGCGACGCCACCTTTGCATCGTCGGAGAAGAACTCCTTGCCGTCGACAAGGATTTTGGTGACTTCCTTTCCTTGCGCCGTGATTTTGCCGTCGCTGCCCACTTCCACTCCCGGCAGACGTTTCAGCAAGTCCTCCACTACGGCGTTTGGCTGTGTTTTGTAGGAGTCGGCGTTGTATTCCACAGTGTCTTCCATCACCTTCACCTCGGCGCGTACTGCCGTCACTTCGGCATCGCGCAGCACAATGGAGTTTTCCTTGACGGCGATTTTGCCGAGGTCGACGGTGGCGTCGCCAACGCTGATTGCCACGGTAGTTGTCTCGTAGCCTACGTATGATATTTTTGCAACATATTTACCGCGAGCCACTCCCGTGAAGCGGAAATGACCGTTGACATCGCTCACGACGCCTTTCACCAGGCTGCTGTCGCGTGCCGACAGCAACTGCACCGTGGCGCTTATCAGCGGGGTCTGGTCGTTGTTGTCGACGAGCAGACCCTTGATGTCGGCAGCCGAAGCGAAGACTGCGGAAAAAAGCGAGATTATGACAGTAAGTAAATAGGTCGAATTTTTCATTTTTCCTTCTATTTTTGTATACAAAAGTAGTTAAATGCGACCGAAAAGCAATCGCATAATAGACAGAATGCAGAAATCTGCGTATCTTTGCACCACTTTAAATTTTATTTAGAAATTAATAATGAAAGAATTCCTTAAAATATTGCGCCGCTTTGTGCCGCCATACAAGAAATATTTGTTTCTCAACATTTTCTTCAATATCCTGGCGGCGTTTCTGACGCTTTTCTCCTTTGCATTGATAATCCCGATTCTCGAGATGCTCTTTATGGGCGACAAAGGGGTGGTCTATCACTATATGGACTGGACAAGCGGCTCGTTCAAGGATGTGGCAATCAATAATTTCTACTATTCTGCATATTATTGCAAAATTCATCTCGGTCCGTCGGTCACCCTGATGCTTCTCGCTGTGGCACTCGTGGTGATGACCGCATTCAAGACCGGCGCCACATATCTCAGCCTCTATTTCCTGATTCCGATTCGTTCGGGAATCGTGCGCGACATCCGCAACTTTGTCTACGACAAGATTCTGAACCTTCCCATCGGCTTCTTCTCGAGCGAGCGCAAGGGCGACGTGATGGCGCGTATGTCGGGCGACGTGGCTGAGGTGGAAAACTCCATCATGGCGTCGCTCGATATGATGTTCAAGAATCCGATTATGATTGTCGTGTGCCTTGGCATGATGATTGTGATTAGTTGGCAGCTGACGATTTTTGTGTTTGTACTGCTGCCAGTGGCTGGACTCGTGATGGGGCGCATAGGCAAGCGGCTGAAGCGCACGTCGCTCGTGGGACAGCAGCAGTGGGGCACGCTGATGTCGACCATCGAGGAGACACTCGGCGGCTTGCGCATTGTCAAGGCATTCAATGCGGAACATAAGATGAGCGCGCGTTTCCACGGTGAGAACCAGCAGTTCTACAACACGTCGAACCGCATCAACCGACGCCAGTCGCTCGCACACCCGATGAGCGAGTTTCTCGGCACGATGACCATCGCCATCGTGCTGTGGTTTGGTGGCACACTCATCCTTTCAGGCAACAATATCATCGACGCGCCCACATTCATATATTATATGGTGATTTTCTACAGCATCATCAATCCGGCGAAAGACCTGTCGAAGGCGGTCTACTCCGTGCAGAAAGGTTTGGCGTCGATGGAGCGTATTGACAAAATCCTCAGCGCCGACAATCCTATAAAAGACCCTGCCGAGCCAAAGACCCTGCCGTCGGAGAATTTCGACATCCGCTATGACGGAGTGCGCTTCCGCTATGGTCAGGATTGGGTGATCAACGGTGTCACGTTGGAAATCCCTTATGGCAAGACGGTGGCGCTGGTGGGACAGTCGGGCAGCGGAAAGTCGACACTCGCCGACCTGTTGCCGCGCTTCTACGACGTGCAGGAGGGCTCAATCTCTATCGGAGGCACCGACATCCGCCAGTTCCGCGTCAAGGATCTGCGCGCATTGATGGGCAACGTCAATCAGGAGGCGATACTGTTTAACGACAGTTTCTACAACAACATAACCTTCGGCGTCGACGGCGCCACGCGCGAACAGGTGGAAGAGGCGGCGCGCATTGCCAACGCCCACGACTTCATTATGGAAACCGAGCAGGGCTACGACACCAATATCGGCGACCGCGGAGGCAGGCTGTCGGGCGGACAGCGCCAGCGCATAAGCATCGCGCGCGCGATACTCAAGAATCCGCCGTTGCTGATTCTCGACGAGGCGACATCGGCTCTCGACACCGAGAGCGAGCGTTTGGTACAGGAGGCTCTTGACCGGCTGATGAAAAACCGCACCACTCTCGTCATTGCCCACCGGTTGTCGACAATCCGCAACGCCGACCAGATATGCGTGATGCATGAGGGCAAAATCGTGGAACGCGGCACGCACGACGAGCTTATCGCCATGAACCGCTATTACAAGAAACTTGTCGACATGCAGAAATTCTAATCAGCCATGAGACGCCGCATCGCCATTCTTGCTTCTGGAACAGGCTCCAACGCCGAGAATCTTGCCGCATATTTTCAAAATTCAGATGTGGCGGAAGTGGCGTTGCTGATTGCCGACCGCGAGGCGCCGGTGATCGACAGGCTGAAGCCCTATGGAGTGCCTGCGGTGATCGTTCCGCGTGCTGAATGGCGCGAAAATCCGCAAAAGGCAGTCGCTGTGATGCGTGACGCGGCAGTCGACTTGGTGGTGCTTGCCGGATTTCTCACAGTGGTGCCGAAGGAAGTGCTGGAAGCCTTTCCCGAACGGATTGTCAACGTGCATCCATCGCTGCTGCCGAAGTTCGGAGGCAAAGGAATGTGGGGAATGAATGTGCATCGCGCCGTTATCGCCGCCGGCGAGGCGGAGAGCGGCATCACCATCCACTATGTGTCGGAAGGTGTCGACACGGGAGCGGCGATTGCCCAGTTCCGTTGTCCGGTCACCCCGTCCGACACCCCCGACACTCTTGCCGCAAAAATCCACGCGCTCGAGCAGGCGCATCTCCCTGAAATTATACAAAAACTGGTGGAATCTATTGCATAAGTAATATTTATGCAGAATATTCGTTTTATTTCGAATAAAATCTAATTTTTTATGCGAAAAGTTTTGCTTATTCAAAAAATAGGCATATATTTGCAGTGTCAATAAATAAATATGCAGATATGAACGAAGATTCGAAAAAATTCCTTTTGCAAGAAAAGGAGATTCCAGAAGCATGGTACAATGTCGTGGCGGAGATGCCCAACAAGCCCCGTCCAATGCTCAATCCGGCAACAAAACAACCGCTTACAGCAGAAGATCTGTTCCCTCTTTTCTCAGAAGAGGCATCGCGCCAGGAGATGAACACCGCCGACACTTGGATTGAAATCCCGGAGGAGGTGCGCGACATGTACAAAATCTGGCGTCCTACACCGTTGGTGCGCGCCCGCGGCTTGGAGAAGGCTCTCGACACTCCGGCACATATCTATTTCAAGAACGAAAGCGTCAGCCCGGTAGGCTCGCACAAGCTTAACTCGGCAGTGCCGCAGGCATACTACTGCAAGCAACAAGGCGTTACAAACATAACGACTGAAACAGGCGCCGGACAGTGGGGCGCGGCACTTTCGCTTGCCGCCAAGCATTTCGGACTGGAGCTTGCCGTCTATATGGTTAAGGTGTCCTATCATCAGAAACCTTACCGCCGCTCCATAATGGAGACCTACGGCGCGGAGGTGATAGCGTCGCCGAGTATGTCGACGAAGGCAGGACGTAAAATCATAACCGACAATCCTAATTATCAAGGTTCGCTCGGCACGGCGATTTCAGAGGCGGTGGAGCTTGCGATGTCGACGCCAAACTGCAAATACGTGCTCGGATCGGTGCTCAACCACGTGGCGCTGCACCAGACGGTAATCGGACTTGAGGCGGAGAAGCAGATGGCTATGGCTGGCGAATATCCCGACATCGTGATTGGATGCTTCGGCGGAGGCAGCAACTTCAGCGGAATCTCATTCCCGTTTATGCGCCACAACTTCAGCGGAGAGCGCAACACGCGCTTCATCGCCGCCGAACCGGAGTCGTGCCCGAAGCTGACACGCGGCGTGTTCCAGTATGATTTCGGCGACGAGGCTGGCTACACACCGCTCATCCCGATGCTCACGCTCGGACATAATTTCGCACCTGCAAACATCCATGCCGGCGGCTTGCGCTACCACGGAGCAGGATCGGTGGTGAGCCAGCTGAAGGAGGACAACCTGATGGAAGCGGTCGACATCCCGCAACTTGAAACCTTTGCCGCAGCCACAATGTTTGCCCGTTCGGAGGGTATTATCCCGGCGCCGGAGTCGTCGCACGCCATCGCCGCTGCCATCCGCGAGGCGAAGAAGGCAAAAGGGGCTGGCGAAAGCAAGGTGATACTCTTCAACCTGTCGGGTCACGGACTTATCGATATGTCGGCATACGACCAGTATATCGCCGGCGATCTTGCCAACTATCAGGTGAGCGAAGAGATGGTTAGACAGAACACTAAGGATTTGGAAAAGATTATCTGAGAGTAGAATAGTGGTGAATAATTGAATCGGGGACGCAGCGATGTGTTCCCGATTTTTTTTGTTTTCTATTGCGTAAATATGATTAATTAGTTATATTTGCGGGGAAGAAAGCGACAGACGTTCTATATGAAAGAGATTAGAGTTGTTTACAAGACACCGCAATTTGAGGCATTTTATGCATCTTTGCCAGTAAAGGTGCAGACAAAATTTAAATATGTCATAGATGTGATAACAACAATTTATGATGTATCAACAAAATTTGTCAAGCATCTCGAGAATACAGATTTGTATGAAATGAGGGTCTCGGTTGGAAATAACGAATATCGTACCATTTTGTTTGCAGTAGATAAGTCAAATATAATAGAATCAACAAAGATTGTTCTATTAAATGGTTTCCTAAAGAAATCAACAAAAGAATATCGGAAGCAGATAGAATTGGCGCAATCTATATTAAAGAAGTTGGAGCAATGAGAAAGTTGAATGAAGAAAAATTGGAGAAACTGCCAACGTTCAATCAGCAATTGAACGACGAATGTGGAAGGCAAGGCACACCGGCTCGTGATGAGTTCCATGAGGAGGCGCTTTCATGGTATTACGGGCAAATATTGCGGAGCCGTAGGCAGGAACTGAGAATGACGCAGAAGCAACTTGCTGACAAATTGGGCAGAGAGCAGAGCTATATTGCAAGAGTGGAGCGAGGTAAGGTGGATGTGCAGCTGTCCAGTTTCCTTCGTATTGCCGCAGCCTTGGGAATTCAGTTTGTTCCTACTGTGGCCAATGCTTTGCGATGAATTGTCAGTGGTTGAGAAGACTGATTGAATCGGGGACGCAGCGATGTGTTCCCGATTTTTTGTTGTGAAATTATGTTTTAAAACATTTTTCTCTTTTTGGGTAAAAAATGTTTGCTTAATGCGAAAAAAACTTTAAAAATATTTGCTTGTCTCGCTTTTTTTTGCTCAATTTGTATTGACTAAAACCATTTGAGCCGCAAAAGCCGTGGTTTAAATGGCTTGGCGGCACGAGATTGTTATGAGAAAAACCCTCACCGTAAAAAGTGGGAACAAACCAAATAAATTAATTATGCTTATGAAAAATCTAAGTGCAATGTTCGTGGCACTTTCACTCGCAGGAGCAACCCCGTTCATACCAATGGGGGGGGGTACGGCGTATGCTCAGACTCAGGCTGGTGAAGTAACAGGAATTGTTTATGATTCCAATGGAGAGCCTCTTATAGGGGCGGTTGTATCGGTCAAAGGCACAAATCGTGGCGCGGCTACTGACGCCGACGGTAAATTCCGTCTGCAAGCCAAGCCAGGTCAGGTGCTTGTAGTGTCTTATGTGGGTGCCAAGACTCAGGAAGTGGCTGTTGGCGCTGCCCGTAGTTACACTGTGACATTGAAAAGCACAACCCAAAATCTGGACGAGGTGGTCGTAACCGCTCTCGGTATCAAGAAAGACAAAAAGTCGCTTGGCTACGCTGTCGACGATCTTAACGCCGACGAATTGATGAAAAACAAGTCAGCCAACGCCATCAACTCGCTTTCTGGTAAGATTGCCGGTGTCAACATTACGCAGACTTCTGGCGCTGCAGGTGCCGGTTCGCAAATCATTCTCCGTGGTGGTACATCATTGGAGCGCGACAACCAGCCTCTGTTTGTTGTTGACGGTGTGATTTATGACAACTCGACTTCCGTAGTCGGCAACTCTGCCTTCGACGGTACTTTGTCGACATCATCAACCAACTCAAACCGTGTGATGGATATCAACCCTGAGGATATCGAGAACATGTCAGTCCTCAAAGGTCCTGCCGCAGCCGCTCTTTATGGTTCGCGCGCATCTGCCGGTGTTGTGATCATCACTACTAAGAAAGGTAAAGAAGGACGCGTTGAGGTCAACCTCTCCGCTAAATATATCACTTCTTGGGTTAAGGATCTTCCTAAGACCCAGAACCGCTATCGCCGTGGTTTCATGAAAGACAACTACGATGAAGCAGGTAATTATGTAAGCACAACGTTCGACGATTTCGCATACAACTCTTGGGGTAGCAGAGTCGACGCCAACACTCCGATTTACGACAATATCGGCGACTTCTTCCAGAATAGCGGTGCTTGGGATACCAACTTGAGCATCTCTGGAGGTAGCAAGAACGGCAACTTCTTCTTGTCAGGCTCGTTCTACGATCAGGATGGTATCATCCCGACAACCGGCTACACCAAGACTACATTCCGCTTCAACGGCGAGCAGAAATTCAAGATGTTCACATTCGGTGCCAACGTGGCTTACTCACAGTCACGCACCGACAAGACCATCACTTCTGCAGCGCTTTATGGATCAAGCGGTTCGGGCACAATGTCAAGTCTTTATATGTGGTCGCCTACAGACGACATGACACATTATAAGAACGAAGACGGCACACGCTACCGCATGTTCGGCGAGCGTCTTGACGTAGTTGACGAGCGCGACAACCCATATTGGATTTTGAACAACAACAAGATGAAAGACAACACCGAGCGTTTCACCGGCAACTTCTCAGTGAAGGCTGACATTACCGACTGGTGGTGGATTTCTTACCGTATGGGTATGGACTCTTATACTACTGAGAACACTAACCAAATCGGTGCCGGCGGTGTATACAAGGAGGCTTGGCAGAAAGGTATGTTGAGCGAGAACTCTCTCCGCTACCAATATTTGTCGACCAACTTGATGACCAACTTCAACAAGCAGTTCGGCGACTTCAACCTCAACTTGATGCTCGGCACATCGACCGACGACACTAAGTCGGTTAGAAACTACCGCATGGCTTACAACTTCCAGGTTCCAGGTTTCTATTCGTTTGACAACGCTCTCGACACTGACCGCAACTTCAAGAACACAAAGAGCCGCAAGCGTCTTGTAGGCGTATTCGGCGAGTTCCGTGCTGACTGGAAGAACACAGTGTTTGCAACAGTTACAGGACGTAACGACTGGTCGTCTACTCTTCCTGTCGACAACCGTTCTTACTTCTATCCATCTGTCAGCGGTGCTTTCGCATTCACTCAGCTGCTTCAGGATCTTGACGTGATGAACAACGACATCCTTACATTCGGTAAGATTCGCGCATCTTGGGCCCGCGTAGGTAAGGACACCAACCCTTATGTAACCAACACTTACTTGTGGCCGGTAGGTACATTCCTTGGCGGCGTAACAGGTGTGGGCAACTCTTGGCAACGTGGTAACCCATATTTGAAACCTGAGATCACAGAGTCAACAGAGTTGGGTCTTGAACTCCGTTTCTTCAAGAACCGCTTGAAATTTGACTATGCTTACTACACCAACAACTCTTACAACCAGATTCTTACTCCTCGTTTGTCAAACGGTTCGGGCTACATTCTGTACTCAGTCAACGCAGGCGACGTTTACAACAAGGGTATGGAGTTGAGCATCAGCGGCACACCAATCCAAACTAAGGACTGGACATGGGAAACCGGTATCAACCTCTCTGGTAACCGCGGTACTGTAGGCAACCTTCTCGACGGCTGCGAAATCCTTTACGTGACAGACGTACAGGTAGGTAACGCAAAGGCTGCTTCGTTCAACGACGGTAACTTCATGGCAATCTCCGGTTCTCGCTGGACTCGCACAGCAGACGGCAAGGTGGTGCTTGACACTAACGGTATGCCGACCAGCGACGGCGAAACCAAATATGAAATCGGTAACCGTGAGCCTAAGTTCCAGGGCGGTTGGAACAACACATTGACTTGGAAGAACTTTACGTTCAACATGCTGTGGGAGTTCCGCGTAGGTGGACACGTTTACAACGGTACTCAGTATGCTATGACCGTAGCCGGAACAAGCAAATTGACAGAAAACCGCGACTATTTGAAGGTTAGCGGAGTTGTGCAAACAGGTGGTACAAAAGACAACCCAATCTACGAAGACCGTACATTTGAATTCGAGGCAGGCAAGACTTATCAATACAATGGTAAGACAACCAGCGGCGAGACTATCATTAACGGTTACTGGCAGACATACTACGCAAGGGAAAGCGCCAACTTCATGAAGGAAGTCAACTCTCTCCGTCTGCGCACAATCTCTCTCTCTTACGAGATGCCGAAGTCATTGCTTGCAAAATCTAAATTCATCCAACGTGCAGTGTTCACAGCAACTGCCAACAACGTTCTTCTCTTCACCAACTATGACGGTGACCCAGAAGTGGCAGTGGCAGGTTCAGGTGTCGTAGGTTCTTCTTCAGTAGGTATCGACTACTGCGGTGTTCCTGCAACAGCAAGCTTCGCATTTGGTGTAAACTTGACATTCTAATTTCTTAAAACTTGACAACTATGAAATTATATAAATCATTAATTATCGGTGCTGCTTTGGCGTTGTCGGCAACTTCGTGCAACGACTGGCTCGACATCAACACCGACCCGAACTCTCCGTCGGCGGAGAGCGTAGAGTATCAAACTCTGTTGCCATGGTGCCAGTTCTATATGAGCCACTGCTATATGAACACAGGTTGCAACGCATCTTACTATGCAGGCAACATAATCTCAGGCGGAAACGCCCGCGACCAGGGCGCCGCTTTGTGGAACCTCGGCTCAAGCACACGCCGTGGCAACACTTACCAGTGGTTCTTCGTGGGCGTAGGTCCTAACCTCGGCAATATGTATAACAAGGCAATGGCAGCCGGCGCTTACCACTATGCTGCAGCATCCCGCTTGATCAAGGCATACGGCTTTATGGTCATGACCGATATTTTTGGTGAGATGCCTTATACACAAGCTTTCCAGGACTACAACTCTCCTAAGTTCGACACAGGCAAAACAATCTTTATGGGTTGCTTGGCTGATATCGACGAGGCTATCGAGCTGTTCCAAAAAGCACAATCGCCGTCAGCGCAGCCATTGGCTGTCGGCGACAGCTGGAACAACGGTGATGCACAGAAATGGTTGAAGTTTGCTTATCTTCTGAAGGCTCGTTGGTTGAACCACTTGAGCAAGAAGGCTGAAGGCCCTTGGAAAGAAGGCAAGTATGACACACAGGCTATCCTTGACTGCCTCGCAAAGGCTCAGCAGAGCAATGCCGACAACACAGTTATCCGCCACACGGATACCAACAGCAACACTCACGACGTGCTTGGTTGGAACGAGACTGTTGACTATTCTACAGTTTACTCATGCGTTGGTATGAACTCGAACTACTATGTTTCGAAAACATACTTTGAGAACTTGACCAACTTCGACGGCAAGGGTATTGAAGACCCACGTGCCGACCGCTTCATCCCATGGCAGCGCAGTGGAAAATCTGTCGATACTCCTGTAGAGGCATTCGGTCAGAAAATCAAATGGACTGCTGACGGCAAGTGGCGTCGTTCTGTAGGTGTTGATATCACATCAAACATCTTCAGCAACTCTGGTCCGTACCCGACTATCTGGGATAATGAAAAAAATCGTTGGTACTGCAAGACTGACAACGCTGAGCGTTGGGGCGACACCGTATTCGTACAGAGCAAATCGAGCAGCAAGGGATATTCAAAGAATGTAGACCTTCTTTGGCGTGGCAACGTTGGTAAAGACCAGTCTGCAATCAGCGGTATCTTCCAGGTTCGTCCGTCAAGCCCTACTTATCTTGGCACTTATTGGGAAGCCAACTTCATCAAGGCTGAGGTGCTGATGCGCAAGGGCGACAAGGCTGGTGCATTCGCTGCTTATCAGACTGCAGTGAAGGCTCACATGGAGGCTGTCAACGACCAGTTGAACACTTGGTGTACAGAAGACCCGGCATTGAAGGACTGCCCGTCGTTCACTCCGATGAAGCAAGCTGACATCGACGCTTACTGTGCTACAGGCGGCGCTCTCGGAACAGCCGGCGACATCACAATGGGTAAGATTATGACTCAAAAACTCATGACCGAGTTGTTTATGATCGAGACTTGGAATGACTTCCGTCGCTTCGACTTCGATCCTAACATCTTCATGAACTGGAACAAGTCGTATGAGTACGAGCACAATCCAAATTATCTGACTTACTGTCCTATGGGCAAGGGTCCACGCCGTTGGCAACCAGCAGGCATTGAAATCAGCTACAACTCCGACAACCTGAAGGCTATCGGCGCTGAGATTCCTGGTGCTTCTGAACTTACTGGCGAAGTTTGGTACAACTCAGATCAGATTTGCACACTTAATGTTTGGTGGGATTCAGACCAACCATAGTGTTTACGGTTAAACATAGACTTTGAATTGGGGGCGCTGCCGGCAACGGCGGCGCCCCTTTTTTTCGGGTAGGCATGAGTTTATTCTAATGGCTACTTGTAATGAGAGATTTTGCATCGGCTTGTTTTGGATGTATGAGCAAGACAGAATCGGCGAAATCGGAAAAAGAGCAGACGCTCCGCGACGATGGTCGGCCTGGCGATGGTTCTCGGCGTTTCTACAACCGCACTTCGGCGGTAGTTGCGCGTGCCACCGGTGTCACGGGGTAGGCGAGCCAACCCCGTGCTAACATATTAAACTGCTCTTCGGCAGTTTTTTCTCGGTGAATGTCGCCTTTCAGCTACAAAGAATCCCGCGAGTAATTTTCGATTTTCGTGAAATAGTGGTAAATATGCGAACAGAGACGGAGTATATGATATATATCATTTGTAGATATGCCCCTATGCTATATATTTGTGCCAAAATTGTCGATTGGAAGCGGGAAAATGGCGAAAATGGGGGAAAAAACGAATTTTTTGGAAAAAAGTTGCCGGAAAATTTGTGGATTCAAAAAATAGTCGTACCTTTGCAACGCTTTCGGAAACAAACGGGTGTTTAGCTCAGCTGGTTCAGAGCATCTGCCTTACAAGCAGAGGGTCGGCGGTTCGAATCCGTCAACACCCACACAGAGGAATCGACAGAAAAGTCGGTTCCTTTTTTTGTTTATCTACTAAACTATTTTATACTCGCGATGAGACCCAACTCAATCAAGACAATCCTAATGGCGGCGTCAGTGGCTCTGGCGTCGACAGCCGTGGCTCAGACCACCACGCTGACCCTTGACGATGCTGTGCGTATAGCCCTATCCGACAACCCGACGGTGAAGGTTGCCGACAGTGAAATCACCAAGCAGGAGTATGCCAAGAAAGGCACGCTCGCCAACCTTATGCCAACCCTCGACTTTTCAGCTGGCTACAACCGCACGTTGAAGAAGCAAGTGATGTATATGGGCGATATGAAAGGATTCGGTGGCGGCTCTTCGGAAGGCACGGAGGGAGCGGAAGGCACGGAAGCCGCATCGGCGATGCGCGACGGCATCAAGGTGGGAATGGACAATACGTGGTCGGCAGGCTTCGCGCTCTCGTTGCCACTTGTCAACGCCCAACTGTGGAAACAGCTGAGCATCTCTGCCGACGATGTTGAGCTTGCGGTGGAAAAGTCGCGACAGTCGCGCATCTCCATGGTGTCGCAGGTGAAGCAGGCATACTATGCCGTGATGCTCGCCGAGGCAAGCCGCGACGCACTCAAGGAAAACTATGACAACGCAAAGAAGAAATATGACGACATCAACCAGAAATACCAGCAGGGTCTGTCGTCGGAATACGACCTTATCCGCGCCGACGTCGCGGTGAAAAATGTGGAGCCAAGTCTGTTTGACGCCGAAAATTCCATTGTGCTTGCCAAATGGCGCCTGAAAGCGCTTATCGGAGTGGATCTCGACATGAGCATCGATTGCACGGGGTCGCTCAACGACTATACCGACCGCCTTTATGACGGCTATATGAAGGTAGACACCACGATGCTTGCCCAGAACTCATCGTTGCGGCAAATCGACCTGCAGCAGCGGCAGCTGCTCAAGTCGCGCGACGTGGCGAAGTCCGCTTATTATCCGACGCTCAACCTGTCGTTCGCATACCAATGGAACGCGATGGCAAACGATTTCCGCTTCAAGGACTATCGTTGGAATCCGTATTCAACGCTCGGACTGTCGCTCAACATCCCGATTTTTTCCGGCGGACGCCGCTACAACTCGTTGAAGCAGACAAAAGTGCAGATTGACCAACTTGCCCTCACGCGCCTCGACACCGAGCGCAACCTGATGGTGGGCGTGCGCCAGAGCGTCGACAAGATGCGCACAGGCATACGCCAGTATGAGTCGGCATGCAAAAGTGTCGACCAGGCGCGCAAGGGCTACGACATCGCCGTGAAGCGCTACGACACCGGCGCCGGCACGCTGCTCGAGGTCAACGATTCGCAGCTGGCGCTCACGCAGTCGCAACTCAACCGCAGCCAGGCGGTCTACTCATATCTTGTGGCGCAGGCGCAGCTTGACGAGACTCTCGGCACGGAATACACTTACGAAAAATAAAACAGAACCCCAATGAATATCAAGACACTCAACAAGATTGCCATGACAATGGCTGTCGCCATCGCCGCTACGGCATGCTCCGGCGGCGACAAAGCCAAAGAGGAAAAGAAAGCCGCCGACGGCACAATGAATGTGGAGGTGGCAAAAACAGACTACCGCGAGGTGGACCAGGTCAATTCGTTCACAGGCACCGTGGAAGCCAACGTGACAAACAACATCGCCCCGCAGTCGCCTATGCGCATACGCAAGGTGTATGTGGAGGTGGGACAGCACGTGTCGGCAGGACAGAAACTTGCCGATATGGATCCGGCAAACCTCGACCAGGTGCGCCTGCAGATGGAAAACAACCATCTTGAGTTCAAGCGTGTGGACGAGCTGTTTAAAATCGGCGGATGCTCAAAGTCGGAATGGGACGCCAAAAAGATGGCATACGACATCTCGCGCCGCAACTATGAGAACCTTGCCGAGAACACGCGTCTCATCAGTCCCATCAGCGGCGTCGTGTCGCAGCGCAACTACGACAGCGGCGACATGTACAGCGGCGCCAGCCCGATTTTTGTGGTAGAGAAAATCCGCCCTGTCAAGATGAAGGTCAACGTCTCGGAGTCGCTCTTCACCAAGATAAAGAAAGGCATGAACGTAGACTTCACCCTCGATGTCTACGGCGACGAGGTGTTTACCGGCAAGGTCAATATCGTTTATCCGACCATTGATCCGTCGACCCGCACGTTCACCGTCGAGCTTCTGATTGCCAATGCCGACGAGCGTGTGCGCCCGGGAATGTATGCCCGTGTCACTATCAATCACGGACGCGCCAAACACGTTGTGGTGTCCGACCGCGCCGTGCAGAAACTTGTAGGCTCTGGCGACCGCTATGTGTATGTTGTCAAGGGCGACAAGGCAGAGTACCGCAAAGTGGAGCTCGGACAGCGTCTCGACACCGAATATGAAATCCTCAGCGGAGTGAATCCCGGCGAAACGGTTGTCGTGGCTGGGCAGTCGCGCCTGAAAAACGGCGCCAAAGTGAAGATTGTGAAGAAATAACAAAAGGATTGCCCTATGAGTATATATCAGACAGCCGTCAAGCGGCCAATCACAACAATCCTGATTTTCCTCGGCATCGCCATCTTCGGACTGTTCTCGTTGACGCGGTTGAGCATCGACCTCTATCCCGACATCGAGACCAACTCCATCATGGTGATGACCACCTATTCAGGTGCGAGCGCGGAGGACATAGAAACCAATGTCACGCGTCCGCTGGAAAATATGCTTAACGGCGTGAGCGACTTGAAGCACATCACGTCGCAGTCGAAGGAAAACATCTCCATCATCACGCTGACGTTTGAATACGGCATCGACATCGATGTGGCAACCAACGACGTGCGCGACAAGCTCGACCGCGTCACCACGCTCCCCGACGGAGCGCAGAAGCCTATTCTGTTCAAGTTCGGCACCGACGACATCCCTATCCTCATCCTTTCCGTGTCGGCAAAGGAGAGCATGACGGGATTGTATAAGATTCTCGACGACCAGGTGGCAACGCCGCTGGCACGCGTGTCGGGCGTTGGCTCGGTCTCGATTTCCGGTATCCCCGACCGTGAGATACAGGTGCTTTGCGACCCTTACAAACTCGATGCCTATGGCATTTCGATAGAGCAGATAAGCCAAGTGCTTGCCGCCGAGAATCTCAATGTGCCGGCGGGCACAATCGACATCGGCTCGAATGTCTACTCAATGCGTGTGCAGAAAGAGTTTGCCGACGTCAACGAGATGCTCGACCTCGTGGTGGGCACCTACAGCGGAACGCCGGTCTATCTGCGCGACGTGGCGCATATCGACGACGCGCCGCAGGAGCGCGCCCAGGAGGCGTATACCAACGGCGAGCTTGGCGGCATGATTATCGTTCAGAAGCAGTCGGGAGCCAACTCTGTCGAGATTTCCAAGGCTGTTAAAGCCCGTCTGACACAGATAGCGAAAAACCTTCCGAGCGATGTGCATATCGGCTTGATTGTCGACACATCCGACTATATCATCAACACGATAGAATCGCTGAAGCACACCATCCTCATCACGATGCTCATTGTCAGCTTTGTGGTGCTGCTGTTCCTCGGACGCTGGCGCGCCACGTTTGTGATTGTGCTCACAATCCCAATCTCGCTGCTTTCGGCGCTCATCTATCTGCTTGCCACCGGCAACACGATGAACATCATCTCGATGAGTGCGCTCTCGATAGCCATCGGTATGGTGGTCGACAACGCCATCGTGGTGCTTGAGAACATCACCACCCACATCGAGCGCGGCAGCCGTCCGCGCCAGGCGGCGATGTTTGCCACCAACGAGGTTGCAATCTCCGTAATCGCCTCCACGCTCACCACCATTGCCGTGTTCCTGCCGCTGACCATGATCAGCGGTATGGCAGGAATCATGTTCAAGCAGTTGGGATGGATGGTGACAATCATCCTGTCGGTATCGACCATCGGCGCCATCACACTGACACCGACCCTCTGCTCGTTGATGCTGCGTCTTGACAAGAAATACAACCTGTTCCAGAAAATGGTGTCAAACCCGTTTGACGCATTCCTGAAAAAGATGACCGATGGCTATGCCGCGCTTCTCCGCACAGCCTTGCGCCATCGCTGGGCGACGCTTGCCATCATCGTAGGCTTGTTTGTCGCGTCGATAGTGGTGCTGATGCCGCATATAAAGACGGAGTTCTTCCCGCAGCAGGACAACTCGCGAATCGGCATCACCGTCAAGTTGCCCGCCGGCACGCGTCAGGAAACGACGCGCGCTCTTGGTTTCCGCATCTATGAGCAGCTGAAAAGCAACTGTCCGGAGGTGACTACGGTAAGTTTCTCAGAGGGACAGGCCGGCGAGGACAACATCTTCGGCAGTATGCAGGACAACGGCAACAACATCCTGCAATACAACATCAGCACCGTGCGCTCGACGGAGCGCGAGCGGTCGCTCAGCGAGATATGCGATGCTATCCGCCACGACCTGAACCAGTATCCTGAAATCCGCACGTTCAACGTTGCCGCCGGCGGCGGTGGCGGCGGAATTGGCGGCGAGGCGGCGGTGGAGATTGAAATCTATGGCTACGACTTCTCTACGTCCGACCGCATTGCCTCCGACGTGTCGGCAAAGATGCTCAGCGAGGACTGCTGCTCGCAGGTGAGCATCAGCCGCGACGAGTATACTCCCGAATACCGCGTCGACTTCGACCGCCAGAAGCTCGCCCTCAACGGACTTAACATGCAGACAGCCGCTTCCTATCTCCGCAACCGCGTGACAGGCAGCGCGCTGACAAACTATCGCGAGGACGGAGACGAATATAAAATCCGTGTGCGCTACGACAAGAAGTTCCGCCAGTCGGTTGAGGACATCGAGAACATAACCATCTACAACAGTCAAGGCAAGGGCATCAAGATACGCGACCTTGGCAAGGTGGTCGAGTCGCAGACACCGCCAACCATCGAGCGTCGCGACCGCGAGCGCGTAATCACGGTGAAATGCATCGTGGCCAAAGGCTACGCTCTCTCTGATGTGGTCAAGGCAGCCAACAAGGCGATGGGCGAGATAGACATGCCTGCCGACTTCACATGGCAGTTCGGCGGAACGTTTGAAGACCAGCAGGACACATTCACCGATATGATAATGCTCATGGCATTGATCATCGTACTCGTGTTCATCATCATGGCATCGCAGTTTGAGTCGTTGACCTATCCGTTTGTCATCATGTTCTCAATCCCGTTTGCGTTGACCGGCGTGCTGATGGGACTCTTTGTCACAGGCACACCGCTCAGCATCATGGCGATGCTCGGCTTGCTGATGCTTATCGGTATTGTGGTCAACAACGGTATTGTGCTTATCGACTATATCATGCTCTGCCGTGAGCGCGGCCTCGGTCTCGTCAACGCCATCGTGATTTCCGGACGCTCGCGTCTGCGCCCGATTCTTATGACCACCCTCACCACCGTCATCGGTATGATTCCTATGGCAGTGGGCAAGGGCGAAGGTTCCGAGATGTGGCGCGCCCTCGGTATGTCGGTGGCATGGGGATTGTCGTTCTCCACGCTCATCACCCTCATCATTATCCCGACGCTCTATAGCGTGTTTGCCCGCATCGGCATCAAGCGTGCACGCAAAAAAGAGTTGAAAACGTTAAAGAAATAAGACAATGAAAGCAGTATTTATAGCATACAACCAAGCGCACGAAGACGACGTGCTGACAGCGATGCGCGAACTCGACATCAAAGGATTCACCGGATGGCCGTCGCTCGTCGGGGCTGGACAGCGCGGCGGAGAGCCCCACCTCGGTAGCCATGCGTGGCCAACGCTCAACGGGGCGTTGCTCACCGTGATTGACGACAGCAAGGTGGACACGTTGCTCGTCCGTTTGCGCGACATCGACGCGGCAAGCCCGCAGCTTGGACTGCGAGCCTTCACCTGGGCGGTGGAGCAGGCAATCTAAACGATTCAGAAAACAGCACGCTGAAAAGTGAGCCAAAAAAACGGCATTCCGGACGTTCAACGTCCGGAATGCCGTTCCGCTTTTACGCCACCGGAAAATGGCTATTGGTCACGGCATTGTTTTATATTTGTGCTGGCTAAGAGGGGATTGCCAAAAACAACGCAGATATGTTGCATAACATATCTTATTTGTTTCACGTGTTCAAAAGATTACTTAATTTAGCAAAAAATAAGTAACTTTATGAGGCTGCAGAAAATATCTATTTTTTACCTTGTTGCCTTTTTTGCTTTGCTGCCTTCAATAGGCAATATTTGGTCTGGCGAGAACTCTCTCGACCTCTACGACAGCCACGCCCGCTTCTACGACTCTATGATCGGCAGAACAACATCCCAAGACCCCCTTGCTGAAAAATACTACCACCTCAGTCCCTACCTCTGGTGCGCAGCCAACCCAATAAAATTCGGAGATAAAAATGGAATGTATTTAAAGGGTATTGATGGAAACCCTGTGTTTTTTGATAAGAAAAGAGGATGGACATCAAATGCCACCCCAAGTATTGCTAAAATTGGTGGCGCTATGATGAGAACCAAACAAGGAAAGAAAATTTTATCCCGAATGATGAAAACTGACTATCCAATCACCCTGCTTATCGACAGGACTTCTACTAGTAATAGAATGGGCGAAATTACCGCAGGAGAGACTTATTCAGATTACACATTTGATGACAACGCAAAGGTTCAAGATTTTAAAGAAGTGGCTATTGTAATTTATGAGAAAGTTATAAAAGACAACATGCAAAATGAAGAATTTTACAGAGATTCTGGCTTTTCAACATCGGATATAATTGGTACTGTAGCAGCACATGAGGGTGAGCACGGGACAAACAAAAAGGCCAATAGTGGTTTCGTGTCAGAGGAAGAAGCCGAGACTAAAGCTCTCAATAGTGAGAAGAAAGCTATAGATGATTTGAAAAAACGAAATAATAAGGCATCAAGATGAAATTATTTTTTGTTTTACTATTTACAGTTGCGTGCAACTTTTATTTTGAAGCAGCAACCAAAGAAACGCTTGAAATTTTTGATATTATTTCATCATTGGAATATAGCCACTCTTATCCTTTAACTTATAAAGATGTAGAGCCAGTCACAGGTGACACAACTTGTTTGATTATTTCTGATGGAGCTGAATTTTTAGCAACTCCACAAAATCAACGTTTTTGGATTCGTGATTTAAAGACTGGAAAATATTGGAAAAAGGATAATCATGATTTTGATTTGAACTTTGGGCTTTATTCAGCATGTAATAGAAGAATATCACATGGAAGGACATATATTATTGTAATTTACAAAGGCGTTATTACGGTGTATGATTGGCATGATAGTATGGTTTTTGTGTCTATTGATAAAATTTTAAAAGAATTAAAGTATTCTCCTTTAGATAGATTGAAAACTTTAGAAAATGTCTTAAATGCCAAAATATCCACTCATATTTTTGAACAACCATTAATACAGAAAAAAATAAATCTGCGTTAAAATATTAAATATGACCACTTCTCCAAGCAGGCAGATCCCAGATTTGTTGAGCCGGATATTTCAGTTGACAAAAATACTGGAATTTTTTACATTAACGATAAAGAAAAAGAAAGTGTATTGAAATGAAATCATTACCATATATTGTAATCGTCTATATGTTAGCACAGTCCTCTTGTACCCCGAAATTATTAAAAGAATATGCTGGATCGCCTCGTACCTTTTACGAAAAAGATACAGCAGAATTGAAATTAGATATTGACAGTGTGAAACAATATAGCCGTGTATTAATTTTTTTGGGGTCAAGAACAATGAAAAATATTGTATTTTCATTGATAATGAAAAGTGTGGCCAAAACTTTAATAAAAGCCGATTTTATGGAATAGTGAGCGCTGTTCGGCGTGTTCATTTAAGCCCTATTGGTTATGGACATTATAAATATTATATGGTTTTCGGAGAAGACACAATTCCTGTAGATTTAAATATACAGTATTATGTTTGCCTAAAACAAAAATGATTGAATCAAACAAAAAGATAATTTTCAATATGGAGGGTTTAACGATGATTGGTATAAAAAATAATAACGGCTTTTTCAGAATCTCAGTAGCTGTTATAATGCTGTTAAGCACTTTAGGGCTTATTAGGTTGAGTGCTCAATCCCATGATACCGTAGACAGTTATAGCGAGACATTTTATGCTTTCTATGGCTTTTTCCCATATGAATTCTACTTTAGTGACAATAGAGCAAGGAGGTTAACCGTTAACTTTTATGGGAAAAACCGCTTAGTTATCGAGAACAATTCGTATGTGTTAGGGATAAAAATTGTGCGAGATAAAGATAGAGGTCTGTTCCCTTTTCGTGACACAATTTATTTTCATGTGATTGACCCTCCACAAAAAGAATTGAGTGTACGCCACAGGCAGATAATAGTTGACAGCGTTACTTCGACAAGGCATATTACTGCCTCTCAAACAGTCCCACCATACAGAGATATAAAATTTGAAGACACCAATATGGTTTTCCCGTTATTGCAAAAATCTGACACAATTTTTGTCAGCAGGAATAATCGACATTTGAGGATAAGAGATTTTGAATTTTCTGTTTACCAATACGTTACTCTGCCTAATGGAGAAGCATTAAAACAGGAGTCTGTGAAATTTCCTCCACAAGAAAAGATGCGCCCCCACATATATAAAAAGTTTTTAAAATGGGTTGAAGAAGAAAAAAGCAAGGACGATGGCTTAGTCCCTGATGAAACCATTCTGAAAATAATAGACAAATATTATGATTGGGATGCTAAATAACAGCATAAACGAGAGAATGACATTTCATAGGCAAATTCACGAATAGCTTTTGATTTATACGAAATGATTAGCAATCAACGAATAGGTGTTGAAGAGCCATCTACAATAAATGCTGAATTTTTGGGCTGGCAAGATGGAAACTCTGTGTGGAGACAAAATTTTTCAAAAGGGCCAGTGCCAATTGATTGGTGAAATATAAAAAACGAATAAATGATGAAAAAAGGATGTATGTTTAACAAAAAAAACAAAGTAAGTGAGACCATGATATGCAGATATATATATATCACCCTCACCTTGATAGTCGGATTGAACGTTATTGCTTTTCCTTGCCTTTCGTTATTCCCCTTCCAATGGGCACTAATATTAGGAGCATTATTTATCAATACCTTTACAAACAAAATGCCACTAAAATGCATCACAGTGATAATCATACTACTATCGTCAGTGGCGGTGTTCTTTATGGATATAGTAGGAAGTCTGTTTTTCAATCAAAATGTTTGGTTATTATCTTCTTTATCTTTTTTTTCGATTCTGAATATGTTGGTTAGCGTGAAAATCTTGATTGATATATTGACTATTTTGTCACTAAAATAACTAAAATCCCTCAATATAAACGAAACGATTTTCAAGCCTTATGAAAAATCATGTCACAGATATGGCCCCTATCAAAGGAACCACTCCATATATGCCCAGAACCACATTTGGAGCTATTATTTATAACAATGCTAAAGGAATAAACATAAGAAAAAATGGAAAATAAAATTTTAAGACTTACTACATCTTCATTGTTTGCTCTTCAAGGAGCATTTGCGATATTTTGGTCTCTGTATATGTATTTAGAAGTCAATCTGAGGCTAACAGAAATGTTTGTGATAGGCTGCATTTTATTGCTGTTTGCCTTGTTGTTCAATTTTAGAAAACCAATAATAAAAAAAACCGCCTATGCTGTATTGGTGCTTTATACTGTTTTTTTTGATGTTTGTGGGATTATGTTGATAGGGGTTGGCAGTCCTGTAATTTGGATTGCATGGGTTATATTCTTTTTAATCGTTTCAAATTCGGCACTAATATTGCTTCATTACCTTTCGATACAAATGACAACACTTTTGGTTTTGTCCATGATAATACTTGCCATCAGTTCAATGCTTTGAAATCAACAGGCAAAATTTATGACATTTTTAAAAGGATATGAGATATTTGTGAACAGCCACGTCTATCAGTTAGATTGATTTGTGAGGCGGTTTGTGATTTGGAAAAGAGAAAATAGAGAGGAATTGTTTGTGTTTCTTCCGGATAAGCACTACCTTTAGGTGAAATTTAAATCTGCTATGAAACTGCGATTGCTTTTTATTGTCATTATGCTGTGTATTGCCGGCGGAGCGTCGGCCGACGATGCCGACCGCCTTATTGCCGACTTCGACAGAAAGGCGGATGTGGCTTCTGCCAATAAGTTTTTTGAGTTTCTCGACCGTCGGGAGTTCACCGACAGCAAAATAGTGTTTTCAAATGCAGTGCCCGCCGACTCTCTGCGTCAGCAAACGTGGTATTGGGCGGCGGAGTGGTACTATGACTGCCAGAACTATTCACTTGCCAGGGACTATGCCAAGCGGGCATTGCCGCTTATGCGCTGGCCAAACCTTGATAAGTCGTGTTGTTTGAATCTTCTCGGCATTATCCATGTGCGTCTTGGCGATTTCAAGACGGCGGTGGAGTATGCCAAGCGGTGTGTCGACATCGATATCCGCCTCAATGATCCCGACCGCGTTTCGTCGAGTCTTAACACTCTGGCGGGAGCGTATATGGCGGCAAACCAGCCTCAGGATGCCGAGCGCTACATCCTGCGCGGGCTTGAATATGCCGAGCGTGCCGGCAATCCATCGCGTAAGGCAGTGCTGCTTGGGATGGCTTCCGAAATTTATTATAAACTTGGCGATTACAGCAAGTCGGTCGATTATGCCGACCGTGCCTACCGCCTTGATTCTATCGGAGGGCGCGAGGCGAAGATGGCAGTGCGACTGTCGCAGAAGGGCACCGCGCTTGTCGGTCTGAAGAAATATGCCGAGGCCGAACAGGTGCTTCTGAAAGCCATAGCCGGGCTGCGGGCCTCGGGCAACGTCCATTCGCTTGCCATCGACCTTAACCAGTTGGGATTTCTGATGCTCAGACAGGACCGTGAGCGCGAGGCAGTGGGCTATTTCAGCCAGGCAGCCTCGTTGTTTGGCAAAATGGGCGACCTCTATAATCTTGTGAATTCACATAAGGGCTTGTATGAGAGCTACTGGTCGATAAACCCCGACAGTGCGCGGATAGAGCTGGAGCATTTCAATGCGCTGCGCGACTCTCTGTATTCCACCGCCACCGCTGACGCTTTGGCGCGCTACAAGGCAGAGTTTGACACCGACCGTCTGCGCGAGGAGGTGGAGCGGACTTACGGTGCCCGCCGCCGCGACATCGTGGTTGGCGTCTGCGTGCTGGCTGTAGTGGTGCTGGCTGCCGTAGCAATCCATCGGAGAAGGATGCGCCGTTATCGCGCTGAGATGCTCGCGCTGATTCGCGATGTGGAAAGCCTCTACGGCACGCCCGAACCGGAAAAAGCGCCGACTGAAGCGGCAGAAAATACGTTTGAGCGCATGGTTGTCGACACGGTGCGGCAAGGACTGGCAAGCGGAGAAGACATCAGTGTCTCCGCCATTGCCTCGCGGCTGAATCTCGGAGAGCAGACCTTCCGCCGGCGTTTTGTGGCAGAGACAGGGAAGCAGCCCAAAACGTTTGTGACGGCGATACAGATGGAAATGGCGGCGCGCCTGCTTGCGTCAGACACGACGGTGCCTGTTGCCGAGGTGGCTCGCGCATGCGGCTTTGACGATGCCAGCGCGTTCTCCCACGCATTCAAGAAGGCATATTCCTGCTCGCCCACACAGTTTCGCCAGAAACGTGTCTGAACACGCTTTTTTCAAGGGTTGAAAAGTATTTACAAAAGAATGTAAGATATTTACAAGTTATTGAAACACATACGGTTGTAAATTTGTGGCCAGACAACAAACAATATGATCGTATGGAGAAAGACACTAATGCACACCAGCCATCGGCAACTTCTGGAAGAGAGCTGTTGCCGGAACACGTTTTGCGGACACGCAGGGAATTTGTTGACCTTGTTGCCAAGATTGTCGCGGATGCCATCCCGTCGCATCGTTACGATGTGGTGGGCATAGCGGAAAGACTTGGGCTGTCGGAGCAAACCTTCCGCCGGCGGTTGTATATCTGCACCGGATATACGCCGAAACAGTTTATCACGAGCATACAGATGCGTGAGGCAGAGCGGCTGCTGTCGGAATATCCCGACGCAAAGGTAAAGGATGTGGCATTCAAGTGCGGCTTCGACGAGACAAGCCCGTTCTCGAAGGCATTCAAGAAATGGAGCGGGTACGGCCCGTTGGCATTCCGCAAGCAAAAACGGATAGAGGAAAGTGAGGACTGGGTGCGCCTGCTTGAAAAATACAAATGACGCAGGCAAATTTGTAAGAATTTTACAACAATTAACCTGCTGATTGTGTGTAGATTTGCATTTTGAAGGGATATAGACTTGAATGAATCCTGGATAGAACCTAAAACATAACCTAAAACATAACCAACAAAAAACTATATGAAAAAGAATTACAACCACAAACAGGCGCGATGGCTGTTGGTCGTCGCGACCCTACTGGCATTGTTCGTCGCCAGACCGGTGAAAGCCGAAGACAATGTCTACAATGGCGACGGCTATTCATTGAAGTATATCGCTATTAAGAATCCACCGGAAGGCGAGGAGAAGCGTGCGATTGTCATAGGACTGACAGACGGCACACTGGATTATACAGGACATGTCAACATCCCATCGAAGATTGAAAATCTGCCGGTGCGCCACATCGGAGTGTATGACCGGATGTCGAACAGGGTTGGCTTCCCTAAGGTTTCGAGCATCGACATTCCATCATCGGTGCGGACAATAGGCAGGAGTAGCTTCTATGGCAACTCCAATCTGACCAATGTCAAGATTGCCCGCGGAGGATTGACAGAGATTCTCTCGGAGGCATTTCGAGGGTGTGTCGCGTTGAAAAACATAGAATTGCCCGGAACGTTGAAAAGCATCGGATCAAGTGCGTTTGAGTCTTGTGAAGGATTGGAGAGCATCGTGTTTCCAGAGTCCGTCACCGATCTTCAAGGATGTCTTTCCAACTGTACGTCGTTGACAGAGGTGGCTTTGCCAAAGTCGCTGACCACTCTCGGCGCCGGAATGTTCATAGGATGCACATCGTTGAGGAGAGCCGTTGTGTGGGAAGGCGGCACCGGCATGTCGGTGCCGGCTGCATATCTGAAAATCCCAGCCAGCACGTTCCTCGGGTGCAAGAATCTCGAAGAGGTGGTGTGGAATGCCCCAATCACTGAAATCGAAAAGAATGCGTTCAACAGCTGCGAGAAATTGAAAAATTATCCCGATATGTCGAATGTGAAAATAATTAGGGAGGAAGCGTTTTCTTATAGCGGCATAGAGACGTTTACAACGCCGGCGTCGATGGAGCTTATGGACCGCCCGTTTGCTCATAGCCATTGTCTGGAGTCGGTCACGATTACCCATAAAATGGACGTCTATGGATACCTTGCATTTGCCGACTGCCCAAAACTCACGTCGTTTGTTTTCCACGACGACATTGAAAACCTCAATGATGCTTGGTATATGTTCAGCGGTTGCACGGCGCTTGAGGAAATCCGTCTGCCAAAGAAATTGAAGAAAATAGACCGTTACATGTTTGATGGCTGCACAAACCTGAAGAGGCTTTACATAGGCGATGCTATTACTGAGATAGAGACAGGGTCTGTCTATGGCACAGCTCTTGAAGAGCTTCATATAGAAGCGGCAACACCGCCAACACAGAAGGTGTCGGAAGGACTTATCAACAATCCTCCTTTTGACAAATTTGCCTATGAAAACGCTACAGTCTACTGCCCCGATGCGAAGGCCTATTATTCCAACTACATGTGGCAGCGATTCAAAAAATACAAACTCCCGGAAGCGTTTAAGTACACCGAGGTTGAGGGCGGCTATTCCGCAACCTACAATCTCTTTGATTATGTCAAAGACCCAACAACAGGCATCGATTATGGCGAGCTGTTTAGAAACGCATATCCCGACGGTAAGCTTGTCGTGCCTGACACCTACAATGGAAAGCCCGTTGTAGAGATTGCCGACAATGCATTCTATTATAGGCTCAACAATATAAGATACACATTGCAGACAAATATCAGCGAGGTGGTTTTGCCGGAAACGATAAGAAAAGTAGGCAAAGAAGCGTTCTACTATCTTACAGATATAAAGAAGGTCAATATGCCGTCGTCGCTCACCGAAATCGGAGAAGATGCATTCTGGAGCACCGGAATTTCGGAAGTGATTCTTCCCGACGGGCTGAAGACGGTGGGCAGAAACGCGTTCCAGTATTGCAACGACCTTACAAAACTGGTGATTCCGCAGTCGGTGGAAAGCATCAGCGGGAACGCTTTCTACTGCAGCTCTTATTCAGGAAATAAGATTTTGGAAATAATCTGCCATAATCCTACTCCTATACCGCTCTCCGAGCAGTTTGCAAACACGACATACAGCAAGCTGAAGATTCCTTTCGGCAGCAAGGACGCATACTACGAAGCAGACTATTGGCGCGATTTCTTCACGAAAGGCACTGTAGTTGTGGGCGTCGGTGAGCAAACGCTTGCCGCCCTGGAAATTACCCCGACGGAAGAGATGCAGGAGGGCGAATTCACGGTGACCATCAACAACAGCAACGAGGGAGCCGTGGTGAGATACTACATCATGAAAGATTGGAAAATGTTTAAGGAAATTTCGGAATATACCGGACCGATCACTATTTCGGAAATAGGCAACATCGACATCTATGCAATCGCCGAGAACGGCGACAAATGCTCGCCCGAGGCGCATCAGCATTATTACGTCGAGAAGAAAACCAACAGCCCTTGCAGCTTTGTGACATTCTGCGGCATGAACGTCAAAGACAAGGCGTTTGCTGCAAAGTTCGGCAAGAGCGTCACGTACAGGGAGACGAAGGATGCCGGCGTGCTGACGTTGAGCTATGCTGACATCAACGCCGCCGACAACGGCTACAACACGGGCGTTAATGCTATGGACGGAACGCTGATTGTTGAGCTGGTGGGTAACTCTACTATCGCAGCCGAGGCCTACGGCATCACGATGGGCACACAAGGTCCGGGCATCGGCGGCAAGGGCGGCAACCTGATTGTCCGCGGCACGACCGGCTCGGAAGTGCTGACTTTCAACATCTCCGACAAAGGTATGGGCATCTATGCATATCTTGCCAATGTGACAATCGAAAACTGTACGGTTGTTGTCAATGGTGCGCGTGACGGCATAGTCATGAAGTCGGGCCACGACGATGGCTATCTGACCGTGCGCGGCAAGAATACCGTGCTTAACCTCAACGGCAGCAATGCCGCTATGGAAAATGTGTCGGACTTGATGCTTGAAGACGGCTTGGATATTGTAGTGCCGGAAAATGGATATTTCAGTTATACGGGTTCTGGCGGCACGGTGTTTGACCCCGGCACCAAGACGGTTGCCACCCATGTGGTTATCCGTTATGTAGACAATGGACTCCAAAGCCCGATGTTCTCGCATCGCGCCACAACATTTGCCGAGCCGTTTGAGCTTTACATCTACAACCCCAACGTAGACGGAAAGAAGAACGAACGTGGCACGGTGATTTATAAAGTCGTTCCGGCGGGCATAAGCGACCCAAGCCTCATAAAGGAGCAGCCGTATTACGGCAAGGGCATCCTTATTGAAGAAACGTCGACGGTATACGCTTACGTTGTCGACGGCAAGGAACAGAGTGAAACGGCAGTGGTCGAGTATGTATACGCACCCAATGTGCCGCAGATTGAGAAAGAGCAGACAACCGACTTCGGCAACGACCTCACCGACAGCGACGGCAATGCCTTGAGGGTTGAAAACGTTGTGGTCAACAACGTGTACTACAACCTCCCGGCCGACAGCGGCAACGGCTACGACACTGCAGGAAAATGCGTTGTGGTCAACACACCGATGTCGGAAGACGCGTTTGTCGGCAATGACTCTCCGGCGACACCGTCGGAAGGCGACAATTTCGAATGGTTCAATGGAATGATTGTGGTTGTCGGTGGAACAGGAACCGTTGAGATTACCTGCGAGACGGTAGGCACTATGGTTCTTGCCGTGAGAAAAGGCAATGACGAGCCTGCGTATTATACGCAAAGCTCGGAAAACACCGTTGTGGTAAACTACGATAACAACACACCGGAATATCTGTATATCTACGCTGTGGATACGGCTGCAGGAAAGAAAAAGACGCGTGAGGTGTCGGCAGCCGCAGACTGCCTCAAGATTTACGGAATGAAGGTGACTCCGACCACGGTTGTGACAGGTGTTGAAAGCATCTTTGAGGATTCTGAGACACCGGGAGAACGCGTGATCTACGACCTCAACGGCCGCCGTTGCACGGAGCCGCTCGAGCCGGGCGTGTATATCGTGAACCGAAAGAAGGTGATTATAAGATAGCCTGATAAGTACAACCGATAGAAGAGATGCGCGTCAAGCGCCGGCACATCCCGGAGTTTGACGCGCATTTATTTGTTTGTTCAACAATGTCAAACCAAGTCGCTGAAGCGGTGCTTGCGGCGCAGGTTGTAGTCGAGGATGATGTTGCGGTGGCAGCAAGGGAAGTCGCCCATTATGCTGCGCTGCGGCCTCACGTTGTCGTATCGGCTTTTCTGGTGGCGGTAGTCGTTGTGCGCGCGCAGGATGGCACGGGCGTTTGCAAAATCCATCTTCGCCATGAAAACGAAGAAAGCCAGCGTGTCGTACAGCCGTCTGATCAAGAGCATCCGTCGGCCTTCGCGCGGCGGCAGATTCTTGTAGAGCAGAAACAGATTGTTGCGGAAGTTGAGGTAAGTTTTCTTCGGGTTTGACGCCGGCAGGCTGCCGCCGCCAAGATGGAACACCACGCTCTGCGGAATGACCCGTATCGCCAGTCCGCGCTGGTGCAGACGCCAGCACAGGTCGATTTCCTCCATGTGGGCGAAGAAATCCTTGTCGAGACCACCAGCGGCGAGATATTCCTCCGTGCGCACCGTCAGTGCGGCACCAGTGGCCCAGAAAATGTCGGTGATGTCGTTGTATTGTCCGTTGTCGGTCTCCACGGTGTCGAATATTCGTCCGCGACAGAAAGGATATCCATGCTTGTCGATGAATCCCCCCGACGCACCAGCATATTCAAATTTCGTGTGGTCGGCGTCGCTCAGAATCTTAGGCTGGCACGCAGCCACTTCCGGGTGTGCCTCCATATATTCGTATAGCGGACGTATCCATTCCGGTGTCGCGGCAACATCGCTGTTGAGCAGCACGCTGTAGCGGTAGCCCAATTCGCGGATTGCACGGTTGTAGCCTTCGGCATATCCGTAGTTTTTGTCGAAGCAAAGAGTGCGCACATCAGGAAATTCCTGCTTCAGCACGCTTAGCGACTCGTCGGTGCTGCCGTTGTCGACCACCACTACGTCGGCAATGTCGTTGCTGTTGGCAGCCACCACCGACGGCAGGTAACGGCGCAGCAGCGCCGCACCGTTCCAATTGAGTATGATTATTCCTACGGGTTTCATTTTTTATTCAGTTTGCGGCGCCAGCGGTTGTGCGACCACAGCCATGCATCCGGTTTGCGCAGTATTGTTTGTTCGAGCAGAAGGGCGTAGCGGTCGGTCACGAAATTCTCGTCGGTCTCCGCCACATTGTCGGCGATAGGCACAATCCTTGCGCGGTAGTGTCCGCGGCTGGTGCGCTCAACGTCGGCATACATAGCCGCCGCCTTCAGTTTGCGCAGCAGCATCTCCGTGCCGGAGATAAACGGAGTGTCCTGGTTGAGGAAACGTATGCTGTGGTGCCCGTCGTTATGGCTTGGCTTCTGGTCGGAGATGAATCCGGTGACAAATACTCCGCCGTTGTGGCGAGCGCGCAGCAAAGCGCGCAGCACACCGTTTTTCGGGATAGAAGTGGAGTGGAAACGCTTGCGCAGATTGAACCAAAACCGGTCGAACCACTTGTTGCGCAACGGGCGGTAGACCTGTGAATACTCAACATTGTCGGCGCGGTATACCCACAGCGTTATAGACGTGATCCATTCCCAGTTGCCGAAATGCGAGCAATACAAGCCTATCGACCGTCCGTCTTTGGCGATGCGTTCCACGTGCTCAATGTCTTCAAACACCATGCGTCGTCGCATCTCGTCGTCGCTGATATGTAGCAGCTTTATCGTTTCGACAAACACGTCGGTGAAGTTGCGGTAGAAGCGCTTCACGATGTCGCGACGTTCCGCCTCCGTCTTGTCGGGGAATGCTGCGGCAATATTGGCTTCGACCAGCCGCCGGCGGTAGCGCACCACAGACGCAGCCACCCAAGCCAGCGCGTCGGACAGCGCATAGAGCGCGCCGAACGGCAACAGAGCCACAGCGTGCAGCAGCAGCCAAAGAGGAGAGTATGCTATGCGTTGCAGAGTCGTGCTCATACGATTTCAGCTTTTATAAGGTCGTCATGTCCGAGAGGCTCCACAAGGCGCACGTTTACGATAGTGTTGCTCAGCCGCGTGTCGGCAGGCACCGCCACACGCAGGTAGTTGTCGGTGAAACCTTTCATCAGTCCGTCGTCGTCGACAGCGTGCTCAAACAGCACCGGGCGCACCGTGCCGAGATATTTTTGCGTGAATGCCGCCAGTTTGCGGTCAGACAGCGCCATCATGCGCCGAGTGCGCAGATGCTTGGTGTGCTGGTCCACGACGTATGGGATTTTCAGCGCCATCGTGTCGGGACGTTCGGAGTAGGAGAACACGTGCAGTCGAGTGATGTCGAGGCTGTCGACAAACGAGCGCGAATCCTCAAAAATCTCAGGAGTTTCGCCGCGCATACCCGTAATAAGATCCACTCCGATGAAAGCGTCAGGGATAAGGCGTTTAATTGCAGCCACCTTGTCGGCAAACAGCTGACGGTCGTAGTGGCGGCGCATCAGTTTCAGCATCTCGTCGCTTCCCGACTGCAAAGGGATGTGGAAATGCGGCATGAAATGCTTTGAACCGGCGCAGAATTCAATGACGTCGTCGGTCAGCAAGTCGGGTTCGATTGAAGATATGCGATAGCGCTCGATGCCCTCCACAGAGTCGAGGCAGCGCAGCAGGTCGATGAAACGTTCGCCAGTGTCATATCCGAAGTCGCCGATGTTTACTCCCGTGATTACAATCTCCTTGCCACCGTCGGCGGCAGCCCGACGAGCCTGTTCGGCAAGGTCGGCAATCCGTCCGCTGCGGCTGCGTCCGCGGGCACGGGGGATAGTGCAGTAGCTGCAATAATAGTTGCAACCGTCCTGCACCTTCAAGAAAAATCTGGTGCGGTCGCCTCGCGAGCACGAAGGGATAAACTGCCTGATGTCTTTCAGCGCAGTCACTTTCACCGTCGGCTCATGGTCGGCATACCAGCGGTCGACAAAGTCGGCTATTTCTGCCTTTTGGTCGTTTCCCACCACGATGTCGACGCCTTCGATGTCGGCCACCTCCTCGCTGTTCAGTTGGGCATAGCATCCCGTCACCACCATCACGGCATCCGGGTATCGGCGCGACAGTTTTCGGATTTCCTGTCGGCATTTCTTGTTGGCCAATTCCGTCACCGAGCAAGTGTTGACCACGCAAATGTCGGGCGTCTCGCCTGCCTGCACAGGTTGTGCACCACGGTCGGCGAGAAGCTTGCCGATGGTAGAAGTCTCGGCAAAGTTAAGTTTGCATCCCAACGTGTGGAATGCCACCTTCTTATTGTCAAAAGTTGTATTGTCTATCATTTGAGTACAAAGATAGTGCAAGCCGAGAGAAGAGCAAAACAAACAAGGTTGAAATAATATTCATCAGGGATTCCCTTTTTTCCTTTGTAAATAACCCATCATTCGTTATCTTTGTAGAAACCGCTTGAAAACAGACTATTTACACGAAATTTGTAAACCTAAAACAATTAACGATATATGGGATCTTTTAGATACCTGACACTGCTTTTCTGCTTATGCACAATAACGTTTACACAGGCTCAACGCTATGAGGTGGACAGCCTTGTAAGCTCTGAAATAAAAGCTGTCGCAACAGACAAGCCAACGGAATTTGACGGCACCCGCACCGTACTCTATCTGCGCAACGGCACGCTCGTGAATGTGGTGGGACGCAAGGTTGCCGGAACCGACGGACAGGAAGCCTCGCATCTCAAGCAGGCTGGTGACACGCCCGATGTGAGGCAGATAAAAGCCGTGGTTGAATACGACGGCAAGTTGCAAAATGTGTCAATTCTGCATCAAGGAGACCGGATTGTTGAATCAGCGGCGGCGCTCACGCGACGCATGCTGGGCCATCGGCTGTCACTCGACGTTGTCGAGGGTTAACATCAGGCGTGACCGCTCACGCGGTCGGATTTTGCACTGTCTTTGCAGAAAAATTGTGTGATGAAGAAATTTAGAATTGGGCTGTTGCCCCGAATTATCATAGCGATTGTGCTTGGTATCGGCACAGGATTTGTGATGCCGGAAGTGGTGGTGCGTTTGTTTGTCACGTTCAACGGGCTGTTCAGCCAGTTTCTCGGATTTATTATACCTCTGATTATCGTGGGTCTTGTCACGCCAGCCATCGCCGACATCGGCAAGGGCGCAGGCAAGATGCTTGTGGCAACAACGCTGCTGGCGTATGTCGCCACGGTGCTGTCTGGATTCCTGTCGTTCGGGGTGGGCGATGTGGTATTTCCGCATCTGATCACCAAAAACATCTCGATAGAACAGATAAGCGAGGCGCATGGCATAGAGCCGTTTTTCACGGTCGCCATTCCCGAGCCGTTGAACATTATGACTGCGCTTGTGATGGCCTTCACCATGGGACTTGGACTCGCACATCTGAAATCCACAGCGCTGCGCGACGCGTTTGTCGACTTGAAGGATATAATCGTTAAAACCATACAGGCTGTAATCTTGCCGCTGCTGCCGTTGTATATTTTCGGCATTTTTATGAATATGACGCATTCCGGCCAGGTGGTGCATGTGTTGTCGGCGTTTATGAAGGTGATAGTTGTGATTTTCATACTTCACATTTTCCTTCTCATCTTTCAATTCAGCGTCGCCGGACTTGTGGCGAAGAAGAATCCTTTCCGCCTGCTGCGCAATATGCTGCCGGCATACTTCACGGCGCTCGGCACATCGTCGTCGGCAGCGACCATCCCTGTGACGCTGCGCCAGACTCTTGCCAACGGCGTGGATGAGGGAGTGGCAGGATTTGTGGTGCCGTTGTGCGCCACGATACATTTGTCGGGCAGCACGCTGAAAATCGTTGCGTGCGCGCTGGCGTTGATGATAATGCAAGGCATTCCGTACGATTTTCAGATGTTTGCAGGTTTCATCTTTATGCTTGGCGTGACGATGGTGGCCGCTCCGGGAGTGCCCGGCGGAGCGATAATGGCGGCGCTGGGCATTCTGTCGTCGATGCTCGGCTTCGACCAAAACGCCCAGGCACTGATGATAGCCCTGTATATCGCTATGGACAGCTTCGGCACGGCATGCAACGTGACCGGTGATGGCGCTCTCGCACTCATCATCGACCGTTGTTTCCGCAAGAAATAGGGGAGAGGAAATCCCTTGATGCCCTACAGCTCGTCGAGGTCGGCACCTTTGCGCTCAAGAATCGAAGCGGCAAGGCTGTCGCCGGCTTGCACGATTGACACCAAAGGATACAGCGTCTTTGCGGCGTCGTAGTTGCGCATATCCTCAAAACTTGTCATGTTGACGCCCCATGCGCCCATGTGCCAACGCATGGCGAGCATCTCGGCATCGGTAAGTTCCAGTCCGCTGAGCAGAACGAGAATCACCGATTTCTCGCCGTGTCCCATAGGAAAGTTCTTGTAGCTCACCTTGTAGCCTTCGCAGTCCTCCCACTGTCCGAGGCGGTTTTTGCGCTTCTTGATGCTACGGAAGTAAATGTCGCTTTTGCACACATCGTGGAGCAGCGATGCTATGATTACGCTGTCGCGCGTCACCTCGGTTTCCAGCGTGGCGTCTAATTGCTTCATCCCTTCCCATACGGCAAGCGCCGCCTTGGCGGTGTTGAGCGAATGCTCCACAAGCCCACCCTCTGTGTTCAAGTGGTGACCAGCCGACGCCGGTGCGGTGAAGAAGCCTTGCTCCTCCAGGTCTTCAATCACGCCTTCCACGCCTTCGCGGCCGGTGGAGCGCAGCAATTCCAGAAATTCTTCTTTAGCGGTTTTGGTATCTTCCATTTTATATGTCTGTTTTTATACAAAATTACAAAAAAATATGCATCTGAGCTGATGCTGTGCGGATAAAAAAGTTTCCCGCCGCAACGACCTGCGGCGGGAAACCTGGTTTTGTCGCGTAGGGACACTATTTCTGGAACATATCTTTTATCGAGCCGATAGACGACAGGATGCCCGAAGCCTCGTAAGGAATGTAGACCGTCTTTCCATCCTTACCGTTGACCATCTTCTCGAGCGTCTCGATATACTTCACGGCGAGCATATATGTCGCAGGGTCGGTCTTCGTTTCCTTGATGGCGTCGGCTACGCGGCGTATAGCCTCCGCCTCGCCTTCAGCCTGCAGTATCTTGGCGCGCGATTCGCCCTCAGCTTTAAGGATTTCCGACTGCTTTGCCGCCTCCGCCTGGTTGATGCGCGACTCGCGCTCACCTTCGGAACGGAGGATGAGCGACTTCTTCTCGCCCTCGGCTTTAAGAATTTCCGCACGTCTGTTGCGCTCAGCCTGCATCTGCTTCTCCATCGCCTCCCGCACGCTTCCCGGAGGAGTGATGTCCTGCAGCTCAACGCGGTTCACCTTCACGCCCCATTTGTTTGTAGCCTCGTCGAGGATTGCCTGAAGGCGTGAGTTTATGGTGTCGCGCGAAGTCAGGGTCTCGTCGAGCTCGAGTTCGCCGATTACGTTTCGGAGCGACGTCTGCGTCAGTTTTTCAATAGCGTTCGGCAGATTGTCGATTTCGTATACTGATTTTTTAGGGTCGACAACCTGAAAATATAGCAGCGCGTTGATTTCGGTTGTTACGTTGTCCTTTGTGATCACCTGTTGCGAAGGAAAGTCGTAGACCTGTTCGCGCAAGTCGATAGAAGAAGTGGCAGTCATGCGCACTATGGTGCGTCCGCCGAGTCCCGTCTCCACACGCCGGGTGTAGATTGTCTTAGGCTTGTCGATGAAAGGCCAGATGATGTTGAGTCCGGGAGGCAACACGCTGTGGAAGCGTCCGAGGCGTTCGATTACGCGCGTTTCCGATTGAGGCACGACTTTTACGCCAGCCATAACGAGAATCACCACAATTAAAATGGCGAGTCCGAGAAAAATCAATGATTCCATATAAATAAAGATTAAGAAGTTATTCCTCTTCGCGCTCCACGGTGAGAATGATGCTGTCGTAGCCAGTCACACGTACCTTTGTCCCGACGTCGATTGGCGACGCGTCGGCGCTGACAGCCTGCCAGTTGTCGCCGTCGATGCGCACACGTCCGGGGGTATTGCCGCCGATTGCTTCGGTCACCGTCGTTGTCCTGCCTATCAAGGCATCCATGTTGCTGAGACAGTCGCGGTGCCTGCGCGCCTCCGCCTGGCGTTTTATCAACGGCTTGAAGGCGATGAACGACAGCACGGAGCCTATGGCTGCGGCAGTCAGCTGCGCCTCGATGCCGAAACCGATAAGCGACGTGGCGAGAGCCAGTGCGCATCCGCCCACAAGGCAGAATGCGGCGAAAGTGTTTGTAAGTAGTTCGACAATCACAAGAATGGCTGCGGCAATTAGCCACAACAACCAATTTGATAGAAATGTAAATTCTTCCATGGCTATGGTTCTTACGTTAGTGGACTACAAATTTAATGATTGGCATTCAATATAGCAATAGAAAGCTGCCGTTTTTTGCGGAATGGAAAATGCAAAAACCTGTGCTTCCGCCGCATTGCGTGATGGAGAAAAAAGCCTCAAATGTATAGGCTTTTTAGATGGGAAAGGTGTGGTTCTTGTTAAGTTGCTAAAAGTCAAGTGTTTGCTACAATAAACTGCATAAAATGGAAAGTTTTTGTCCCTTCAAACTGCACGAAATGGAAAATTTTCAGACAAAAAAAAGCGGACGCCGAGATGGTGTCCGCTTTGGGGCTGATGCTGTGGTTTGTTATTTCAACAAAGATGCAGGATCGAGGTTCTTGCCTTCGATATCCTTGAAGTAGCGGTATGTGCCCACCTTCAATTCCATTGTTGCAGACTCGTCGGCAACGATGATAGCCTTCTGGTGGAGCTGGAGAGCAGTGATTGTCCACATTTGTGAAACCGCACCTTCAACGCCCTGCTGCAATGCGCGGGCCTTGTTGTATCCGTTAACGATGAGGAGCACGCTCTTGGCAGAAGTGACAGTGCCGACACCTACAGTCAAAGCAGTTGAAGGCACCTTGTTGATGTCGCCGTCGAAGAAGCGGGAGTTTGCAATCTTCGTGTCGAGAGTCAACGTTTTCTGGCGAGTGCGAGAAGAGAGGGATGATCCCGGTTCGTTGAATGCGATGTGTCCGTCAGGACCAACGCCGCCGAGGAACAGGTCGATGCCGCCGTAGCTGGCAATCTTCTCCTCGTAGCGACGGCATTCAGCGTCGAGGTCTTCGGCGTTGCCGTTGAGGATGTTTACGTTCTCTTTCTTGATGTTGATGTGGCTGAAGAAGTTGTTCCACATGAAAGAATGGTAGCTTTCCGGGTGTTCTTCCGGCAGACCGCAGTACTCGTCCATGTTGAAAGTTACAACATGCTCAAACGACACTTTTCCAGCCTTGTTGAGCTCAATCAAGTGTTTGTACATTCCGAGTGGAGAGCTGCCTGTAGGGCATCCCAAAACAAAAGGTTTCTCGGCAGTAGGGTTGGCCTCGTTGATGCGTGAAGCAACATAGTTGGCAGCCCATTCAGATACCTTTGCATAATCAGGTTCGATAATTAGACGCATATCTTTAAAATTTATGTTAGAATTTTTGCACAAAAGTAGGCATTATTTTTGAGATTACGCAGAATGTTACTACTTTTGTGCGGTAAAATAACTGGCATAAACCAAAAAATAAGATATTAAACGTTAATCATTATAAAAAACGTTTGTTGTTTTTGATAGAACATATACCTTTGCATCAACCGAAAACAGGTCTTAAAAAATGAAAACTAATTTAAGTTCACAAATCAAACTGGATCTCGTTCCAAAGAGATACTATGCACCGGAAAACAAGATTGAATATGCATCTTTGTGCCGGGAAGAGAAAGTGTTTACCCATATATCAGAGACAACCGACGGCGGCGTTAAACTGCTCGCTGACGAAGTTGTTGCGACAATCAAGAAGAATGTCGAGAAAAAGGGCAAATGTGTTATTGCGTTAGGCACAGGCAACAGCGTGCTTCCGGTATATGCGGAGCTCATCAACCGTTACGAGAACAAGAAGGTTGATTTCGCGGACGTCGTGGTTTTCAACCTGTTTGAGTTCTATCCAACAGAAGCTGGCGCACCTTCAACGCTCGACCGCTTGAACAACTTGCTCCTCAGCAAGGTCAACATCAAGCCAGAGAATGTGCACTCATTCAACCAGGAAGTGGAAAAGGCCGACCTTTACGAAGGCTGCCGCGCTTATGAGGCAGAAATCGACGCATGCGGAGGTCTTGACCTCGTGCTTTGCGAAATCGGTGCTGCAGGCAACTTGGCATTCAACGCTCCAGGTTCGCAATTCTCATCAGCATGCCGCATGACCCTCATCGACAGCGTTACACGTCGCAGCGTGTCGAGCGCATACGACTTTGATGTGGCTCCTGCCACAGCAATCACACTCGGCATCGGCAACATCCTTGCAGCAAAGAAAGTGCTTGCAATGGCATGGGGCGAAAACCAGGCCAAGATTGTGAAAGCAGCCGTTGAAGACAAAGCATCCGAGACAGTTCCTGCGTCATTCCTTCAGATGCACCGCAACGCCAAAGTTGTTGTCGACTTGTCGGCAGCAGAGCGTCTCACCCGCATCTGCCACCCATGGCTTGTTACTTCGTGCGAGTGGAACAACAAGATGATCCGCCGCGCCATCGCATGGCTTTGCGAGAAGACAGGCAAACCAATTTTGAAACTTACAAGCAACGACTATAACGAGTATGGCTTGAACGAACTGGCAGCACAGTTTGGCTCGGCATACAACGTGAACATCAAGGTGTTTAACGACATTCAGCACACCATCACAGGATGGCCAGGCGGCAAGCCCGATGCAGACGACACCGACCGTCCGGAGCGCGCCAAACCATATCCAAAGCGTGTGATTGTGTTCAGCCCGCACCCAGACGACGACGTAATCTCTATGGGCGGCACGCTGAAGCGTCTCGTTGACCAGAAGCACGATGTGCATGTGGCTTACGAAACTTCGGGCAACATCGCAGTGGGTGATGAGGATATGTTCCGCTACATCCTCGTTATGGATCAAATCAAGAAAGAATTCGGTCTCGACACCGAACTTTATAATCAGAAATCAGAGGAAATCAAGAAGTTCCTCGCAGCAAAACATCCTGGCGACGTTGACTCTCTCGATCTCCGTATGCTCAAGGGCCGCATCCGCCGTGCTGAGGCAAAAACAGCCTGCAACTGGATGGGTGTTAAGCCAGAGAACGTACACCACCTTGACCTGCCGTTCTACGAAACGGGTACAATCAAGAAGGGCGACCTCTCTGAGCGCGACGTGAAAATCGTGAAAGATTTGATTTCTTCAGTCAAGCCTCATCAGATTTTCGTGGCTGGCGACCTTGCCGACCCTCATGGCACTCACCGTGTCTGCACCGACGCTGTTCTCGCCGCTATTGACGAACTTCTTGACGATGACGCAGAATGGATGAAAGAATGCCGCATCTGGATGTACCGCGGCGCATGGGCAGAATGGGAAATCGACCACATCGAGATGGCAGTTCCTATGAGCCCAGAGCAGCTCCGCTTCAAACGCAACACCATCCTCAAGCACCAGTCGCAGATGGAGAACGCTCCGTTCCTTGGCGACGACGACCGCTTGTTCTGGCAGCGTGCTGAAGACCGCAACCGTGCCACTGCTCAACTTTACAGCAGTCTTGGCCTTGCATCCTATGAGGCAATGGAGGCGTTTGTAGAATATCATCCTATCCGATAAAAAAAATTTTTATCAGCATACAATATGAACTAAATCTTTGCGTTATTGTTATAAGAAAAAGCAACAACAACAAATAAGTGAATCATAGGTTAGGGAATCCGACGGATCGAGAGATTAGTCGGATTATTTTTTTATATATGTCAGGCATTCATTGGCGCGGTCGCTGTCCCCAAACGATGAATCTTTCGCCAAAACGTTCGCCCGCCACACAATAATTAGGGAGTCTGCGGCTCTCCAAGTCTAAATAATTATTACAAATTGGATGAATTGTCGTACCTTTGTGGCATGGAATGGATAAACAGTGTGCTTTTTGAGCATTCGGCAATACAGGCTGTTGTCGTGATGGCTCTTATCATATTCTCAGGACTGGCGCTCGGCCGCATTCGTGTGGCTGGTATTTCGCTCGGTGTCACATTCGTGTTTTTTATGGGCATTTTCGCCGGTTACCTCGGCTTGTCGATCGACCATCAGATGCTCAACTATGCAGAAAGTTTCGGATTGGTGTTGTTTGTCTACGCCCTCGGTCTGCAAGTGGGACCGGGTTTCTTCAGCGCGTTCCAGCAAGGCGGACTGAAGATGAACCTCGCCGGACTGGTGCTGATTCTGCTCGGCACGCTCACCGCCGTGGCGATGAGCCTCGGACTTGGATACGGCATCGGCGACATGACAGGCGTGCTGTGCGGAGCCACGACCAATACCCCCGCGCTTGCCGCTGCCCAGCAGACGCTTGTGCAGCTTGGGCTTCCGGCAGAAACGGCAGCCCTCGGTTGTGCCGTCACCTATCCGCTCGGTGTGGTGGGCGTGATTTTCGCCATCATCGTTCTGCGCAAGTTCTTCACCCGCCCCGGCGACTTGAAGGAGCGCGAGGCAAATCATTCCGACCATACGTTTATCGCCACATTCGTAATCAAGAATCCGGCAATCTTCCACTATGCAATCGGTGATGTGCAGCGGTCGTCGACGTCGCAGTTCATCATTTCCCGACTGTGGCGCTCCAAAGAACTGATAATGCCCACGTCGCGTGTCACCCTTGAGGAAGGCGACCGCATACTCGTTGTCACTACGGAGAAAGACGTGGAGGCACTCACAATCCTTTTCGGAGAACGCGAGAACCGCGACTGGAACCACCACGTGAATTGGAACAAGCTTGACCGTCAGTTCGTGTCGCGCCACATCATCGTGTCGCGTCCGGAAATCAACGGCAAGCGTCTTGGCTCGTTGCGTTTGCGCAACACGTTCGGCGTCACGGTGTCGCGTGTGCTGCGCAGCGGCGTGATGCTTCTTGCCACCCCCGACCTCGTGTTGCAGATGGGCGACCGGCTCACGATGGTGGGCAACGCTTCCGACATAGAGAATGCCGAGAAACTTATAGGCAACCGTGCCGGCTCGCTCAATGAGCCGAACCTTGCGGTGATTTTTGTGGGCATCTTCCTCGGACTCGCATTGGGAATGATTCCAATCAGCCTGCCGTCGACCGACGTGCCTGTGCGTCTCGGACTTGCCGGCGGACCGATTGTGGCAGGACTGCTGATGGGCCGCTACGGACCGCGTCTGCATATGGTCACCTATACCACGCGTTCTGCCAATCTGATGCTCCGCGGCATAGGCTTGTCGATGTATCTTGCCTGTCTCGGCCTTGACTCCGGTGCACATTTCTTCGACACGCTTGTCGGACCGCAGGGACTTGCCTGGATTTCGCTCGGAGCAGTGCTTACCGTTGTGCCGACAATCATCGTAGGCATAATGGCGATGCGGTGGTTCAAATTCAACTTCGGGGAGACGTGCGGCATGCTTTGCGGCGCCATGGCCAACCCGATGGCGCTCACTTATGCCTCCGACAACATCAAGGGCGACGCGCCGGCGGTGAGCTATGCCACCGTCTATCCTTTGGGCATGTTTGTGCGCGTGATTATCGCGCAGCTGCTCATCCTTATGCTGTAGGAACTTAGCTGAAAAACAAAGATAGGAACTTAGCTGAAAAACAAAGAAACGAATCTAATATAATATAAAACTCAAAAAACTAATATCTATGATTAAAAATCTTTTAGGGAAAATGCTGCTTGCCGTAGCGACGGCTGCATTATGGAGTTGCGGCGGCGTGGAACGCCCGGTGGAGTATGTTGCAGTGAAAATCGACGGCTCTGAACTGTAGAGCGTATTGCTTTTTTTAGCGGTGTTTAGAAAATGTTCCACATGGCATAACTTGTTAACAACTTGTCCGATAATGCGTGGAACAATGGAGTTATTAACAAAAAGGCCAAGTTATCAACAATTCCGGCAGTTTTTCCGTTTTTCGTTTTGTCGTTGAAATGAAAAGTAATTCCTTTGCATTCGTAAAACGAATAGACTATGGGTAAAATTATTGCTATCGCCAACCAGAAAGGTGGCGTCGGAAAAACAACCACATCCATCAATCTTGCAGCCTCGCTCGCCACGCTTGGCAAGCGGGTGCTCATCATCGATGCCGACCCGCAGGCCAATGCCACGTCGGGACTGGGCGTAGATCCGAAACAAATGTCTTCATCGATTTATGAGTGTCTTGTCGACGGCTATCCTCTGCGCGGCGCCGAATGCAGCACGTGTGTGGACAAACTCGACCTTGTGGGCTCGCGCATCGACCTTGTGGGCGCGGAGCTTGAACTCATCAACAAGCAGAACCGCGAGCGGGTGCTCAAGGGACTGCTCGAAGAGGTGAGAGACAACTACGACTACCTGATCATCGACTGTTCTCCGTCGCTCGGACTCATCACGGTCAACGCGCTCACGGCGTCAGACTCGGTGATAATTCCCGTGCAGGCGGAATATTTCGCATTGGAAGGCATCAGCAAACTGCTCAACACGATACGCATCATCAAATCGAAGCTCAATCCGCAACTGGAAATCGAGGGCTTCCTTCTGACGATGTACGACGCGCGTCTGCGCCTCGCCAACCAGATTTTCGACGAGCTGAAAGGGCATTTCGGCGATATGGTGTTTGACACTGTGATTCCACGCAACACCCGTCTGTCGGAGGCTCCGAGCCACGGGCTTCCAGCCATCCTTTATGATTCGACAAGCCGTGGCGCCACAAGCCACATGCAGCTCGCCAAAGAATTACTCAAACGCAACAAACAGTAACCGCTATGTCAAAGAAACTTATGGGACTCGGCCGTGGACTCGACTCGCTGATTTCGATGGACAACATCCAGACCAGCGGTTCGTCGGCTATCAATGAGATTGAACTGTCGCAGATTTCTCCAAACCCCGAACAGCCGCGTGCATGGTTTGACGAGGAGTCGCTTGAAGAGCTTGCCTCTTCGATACGCGAGCTTGGAATCATACAGCCGCTCACGCTGCGCAAACTCGGAGCAGACCAATATCAGATAATTTCGGGCGAACGCCGTTACCGCGCCGCCAAGAAAGCCGGACTGACAACGGTGCCGGCATATATCCGTACGGCAAACGACAGCGAGCTGACAGAGATGGCGCTCATCGAAAACATTCAGCGCGAGGACCTGAATGCCATAGAGGTGGCGCTGACGTTTAAAAAACTCATCGACCAATATCGGCTCACACAGGAGCAGCTGTCGACGCGTATAGGCAAGAAACGCGCCACGATAGCCAACTTCCTGCGTCTGCTCAAACTGCCGGCAGAGGTGCAGCTCGGTCTGCGCGACCGCCGCGTTGACATGGGTCATGCACGTGCGCTTCTGGCAGTGGAGAACCCGAAACTGCAACTGCGCCTTTACAACGAAATCCTGAAGAAAGGATTGTCGGTGCGCCAGGTTGAGGAGCTTGCAAAGGAATACAACGAGACCTCGGCGACAGAAGCGCCGAAGAAGGCGGCTTCGGCAAGCATCTCAAAGGAGTTTGAAAGCCTGAAGAAACACCTGTCGTCGGCGTTCCAGACCAAAGTGCAGTTCTCCTGCGACAAGCAAGGCAAGGGAAAAATAGCATTTCCTTTCAAGAATGAGGAAGAACTTGCCAGATTAATTACTATCTTTGACCGCGTAAAAGGTAACTTGGATTAGAAAATTTAGTAACAAAATTGAAATTTTTGTCAAAAGCCGCGTTCACAGGCAACGAAATATTAAAAAAAAGTATAGCATTGGCGCTATGCTTGGCTTTCTCATTCTCATTTCCTATCTTTGCTGATGAAAGTCAGCCGGATGGTCAAGGGATGGCGCCCGTTGATGGGACGGATACTCCCGATGCTGTGGTTGCTGTCGACTCGATGTCGATAGCCGAGCCTCTTGTCCGCACTGACATGGCTGCTGACTCCACTCTTGTGGCAGCCGCCGACTCCGTGCCATCGCCGATAGGCGTGAAGCGCATATTCAATCCCGACCCCAACCGCGCGCTGTGGCTTTCTGTCCTTTGTCCGGGTCTGGGGCAGATTTACAACCGCCGCTATTGGAAAGTGCCGATAGTGGTGGGTGGATACGTCGGTCTGGCATACGCCACATCTTGGAACAACAGGATGCTCTCTGACTATACGAAAGCTTATAGAGACATCATGGACAGCGATCCGAACACAAAAAGTTATATGGATTTCTATCCATCCACCACAAAGGAGGAGGACATCGACAAAACGTGGCTTACGAAGGCTCTGAAGTCGAAAAAAGACTTCTATCGCCGTAACCGCGACTTGTGTATCATCGGTATGGTCGGACTTTATGCCGTCTGCATTATTGATGCCTACGTCGACGCTTCGTTGTCGCATTTCGACATTTCGCCTGACCTCTCGATGAGCATTTACCCGTCGATTGAGCAGAACGACACGAAACCTTCTTTTGGAGTGGGCTGTGCTTTCACTTTTTAAAAGTTGAACCGCTAAAACGGAAAGGAAACAGATGAATAAACAAATATTGGCATTGTGCCTGATTGCCGGCGCGGCGTTGACGTCGTTCGCCCGGCCTACCGTGCTTTCGCTGAAGGAGAACATTCAGGACAGCACTATCGTCTATCCACAAAGTTTTGAGACCGACACTCAGGAACTGATGAAAAACTGGTATCTTCAGAACTACGCAGTGGTTGACCGTTCGGGTGCCAACCTCAGCGATGTGCCTACGTCTGACAAAGATTTCATCGCACGGCTACAGAAGATGCCCACAGTCATTGAGATGCCATACAACGGAGTGGTGCGCAGCTACATCAATATGTACACGCAGCGCCGTCGCCAGTTGGTGGAGGAGATGCTCGGGCTGAGCCTCTATTATATGCCGTTTTTCGAGCAGGCACTCGAGAAAGAGGGTGTCCCTTTGGAACTGAAATATCTGCCGGTGATTGAGTCGGCGCTGAATCCAGATGCTGTGTCGCGCGTGGGCGCCACCGGTCTGTGGCAGTTTATGCTGACCACCGCCAAGGGCTTGGGGCTGGAGGTGAACTCCATCATCGACGAGCGCCGCGACCCTATCCGCTCATCGGAAATGGCTGCAAAATACCTTAAGCAACTTTACAACATCTATGGCGACTGGTCGCTTGCCATCGCTTCCTACAACTGCGGTCCGGGCAATGTGAACAAGGCTTTGCGCCGCGCCGGAGGAACAGCCGACAAGAAGAAGGATTTCTGGGACATATATTTCTATCTGCCGCAGGAAACGCGCGGATATGTGCCTGCGTTTATCGCGGCAAACTATGTGATGACTTATTACAAGGACCACAACCTCGGAAAATCGCTTGCACGTCGGCCTATTCTTACCGACACAATCCACGTGAACAAGCGAGTGCATTTCGAGCAGATATCGGCGGTGCTCAACATCCCGATGGAGGAGCTCCGCGTGCTCAACCCCCAATACCGCAAGGATGAGATTCCGGGCGACATCCGTCCGTATGCGCTTACACTGCCGTCGCAGCAAATCTACAGCTACATCGTCAGCGAGGACAGCATCGTGGCCCACAATGCTGCGCTCTATGCCCGCCGTGATGTGGTGGTGCCTGTCGATCCGTCGACAGTCAGCAACGACGATGGCGAGACGACAACGAAGCTTGTGGTGAAGTATCACAAGGTGAGACGCAACGAGACAATCTCGATGGTGGCGCGCAAATACGGCGTGTCGGTGTCGTCGATAAAGAAATGGAACGGTCTGCGCAGCAGCAGGCTGAAACGCGGACAGACGCTGAAAATCAACACCTACAAGAAGGTGCGTGTTGAGCAGCCCGAAACCGAAGAGGAAGAAACGGTTGACGTAGAGGAAACCGTTGTGGATGAAACAACTCCGGTGGCAGCTCCTCAGAAGAAAAAGAAAGAAACAACGACCACGACAACAGTTCCGCGCAATCCTGAGCGTCACAAGGTGCAGCGTGGCGAGACGTTGGCTTCGATTGCCGGACAGTATGGCGTGACAATCGCCGATATCCGTGAGTGGAACGACTTGAAGTCGGACAACATTATGGCTGGACAGGTGCTTGTGGTTGATGCCAAGAAGGCTGTCAAGAAGAGAAACGACACGCCTGCCGCACCTGCAGTCCACACAGTGAAGTCGGGTGAGAATCTGTCGGCTATCGCTGATAAATATGGTGTCTCGGTTGCCAACCTTCGTGAATGGAACGACTTGAAGTCGGACAATATCCGTGTGGGCGACAAACTGAAACTCAAAGCCGACGGCAAAACCTCTACATCATCGCGCAGCCGCGACAATGAAGCGGCAGAGCAGACCCACAAGGTGAAGAAAGGCGAGACACTCGGGCAGATTGCTACGAAATATGGCGTGACGGTCGACGATCTGCGCAAGTGGAACAACATCAAGGGCAACAATATTGCCGCAGGTCAGAATTTGAAGGTCTACTCCGACAAGAAAGTGGACAGAAAGACAGATAAAACCGACAAGACGAGCAAGAAAAAGCAGAAAACCCACAAGGTGAAGAGAGGCGAAACGCTTGGAGAGATTGCAGAAAAATACGGTGTCGGACTTTCAAAACTTAAAAAAGCCAACGGCATCAAGGGCAACAACATCCAGATTGGACAGTCGCTGAAGATTCCGCGGTAACAAGAGGGTTGCCGATAAAAACAACGACCGCTCCGTGTGCTGACTAACAGTATGCGGAGCGGTCGCTTTTCTATGTTATGCGGATTTTCGGCAGCCTTAGATGCAGCTTGCGCAAACTCACATCCGAATTGAAAAATAGCACATTGGATGCAAGCTACGGCTCTATGGTTTACCGCTTTGCGTGTGGTTTGTGGTTCAAAAGCAAAAAAAAAGTTCTTTTATAGATAAAAACGATAATATCTTGTGAAAGTTGAAAAAATTTGCATTACCTTTACGAAATAATTGTAAAAAACAATAATTGCATGAAAAAGATTCAATACATCTTGTTGGCGTCGCTTGCGATAGGGGCTGGCGCGTCGGCTGCGAGTCTGCCCGAAGAGGCAGCGGCTATGGCAGAGCAGTTTCTCTCCCAGAAAATGGGCGGAAAGACCGCCGATGGCGGCTCGCTGACGGCGGCTGTCATGTCGACATCCGACAAGGCTGTGAAAAAGGCCAAATCGCTGAAAAAGGCAGAGTTCTATGCCTATAACGCTCCGCAAGGCGGTTTCGTGCTTATGTCGGCCAACGGCGACGATTTGCGGGTGATGGGCTACTCCACCGATGCCGGGCTGTCGTTCGACAATATGCCGGAAGCGTTGCAGGAATGGATGGTGGCTTATAAGGCAGCCACAGCCTCTTCTGATTTCAGCAACTCTTATCCTACGCCTACAGTGGCTCCGGTGGCTCCGTTGCTGAAGACAAAATGGGGACAGGGCGCTCCGTTCAACCGCAAATGCCCGAAATACAACGGCAATCCTATGCTCACGGGCTGCACCGCCACCGCGATGGCTCAGATTCTTAACTACTACAAGTCGAACTCTAAGGGCTATGATGTGTTGGAATATGTCAACGAGGGTGTTGGCAACAAGGAAATCTCTGTTGATTTCACAAAAATAAGTTACGACTGGGCCAATATGCTCGATGTTTATGAGGAAGGCTCCTATACCGACGCACAGGCCGACGCCGTGGCGCAGCTGATGTATGAGGCAGGAGTGTCGTGCAAGGCGAAATACGATGTGACATGGTCGGGGACGGGTGCGACGAGTGCCGCTATCCCATACGTTGGCTTCAACCGCTATTACGACTACAATTGCGAGATTTGGGTGCGCGAATATGTTCCCACAAAGCTTTGGATGACTGTCATACAGGAAGAGCTTACGGCCGGACGTCCGATACTTTATTCCGGATACAACGGTGCTTCGGGCCATGCCTTCGTGATTGACGGCATCGACGCCGAGAACAATGTGCATATCAACTGGGGATGGAGCGGCGATGCCGACGGCTATTACGACGTGACATACTGCAAGGCTCCCGACGAGACTCGAGGCTATTATTGTCAGCAACAGATGCTCGTGGGGCTGCGTCCGCGCACGGCAACCGACGCTCCGTATGCGGAGGGCATAAAGCTGATAGGCTTCAACCAGGGCAACAGCTACGGGACAGTCACGACCAACTATTATGAGTCAGACAAGAGCTATACGTTCACGATGGGACTGATGCAGAACGGCGTGACAAAATATATCCGTAAGGATTACGAATATGACAAGTTGGGTTGCTATCCTTATATGAACAGCGGTAAAGAGTACGGAGACTGGACCGACGCTGCCGGCAATGAAAACCCGACATTTGCCGACGGCGACTATGAGCTGACGCTCTATTACAAGGAGCGCGACACGGAGAATCCGTGGACGGCGCTGCCTGCCCGCGAGGGTATGCGCACAATAATGAGTCTAAATGGCGGCGAATGGACATGCACGGCTCCGATGCTTGAAAAGTATTCCGTGCAGTCGGGAAAAATTCTTTCCATAGAGCCGGCAGCAGAACTCATAGGCAAGGCTCCGCTTTATCTTACGGTAGCCGTACAGGACGATTCGCATCGTCTTCCCGGCGTAAAGAGAGCGCTTGGTTTTACATTTACCGACACGGAGACAGGGGCTGTCTACGAAGCCGGTGGCAGCATATATACGTTTGACGGATATTATTCCGACCTTCTGGAGCAGAAGACGTTCTGCATAAAAGCAACGAATGAAAAAGGTTTTATGTTGCCTGGCGGTACATATAAAGTCCGGGTAGAGAACGACAACAGCCGTGAATATACATACGCCAATGAGTTCCAAATTGATGTGAAGCCGGCGGTGGATTATCCGATTCTCGACAGTTCCAAGGATTTGTATTCCGAAAAGAGCACTACGTATTATTGGGGCTCTAAAGTGTGGCTGTGGAACAATGCAGCAAGAAATTCGGTCAACAAGATGGACGGCAATGTCAATATGAGCGTCTATGCAAAGTCGGTCGAGACAGGCGAGGAGGTGCGCCTCTGCACGTTTGCCGATGTGCCGGTGCCGTCTGACGATAAATATTATTTCTATGTGCCCAACAGCCTTTATCCGTTGGAGGGCGCTTACGAACTGTCGATGCGCTACGCCACTCCCGACGGCGAGCGCGGTTTGCTCAACCCGGATGCGGAGAGACAGATAATCACGATTCTGCCTACGGAATATGCCAACATACCCAAAATAGCAGCAACCGAGACGCAGCTGCCAAATTCGGAATATCTGCCGAAAGGCGAGCAGCAGACGCTCAACGTGCCGATGACCAACACTGCGACGGCTGATTTCAAGGGGGCTGTCAAGGCGTCGTTCTACTGTGAGAAGAGTGGAGAATATATTGAAGTGGAGATTCCTGACGTGACAATCAAGGCTTGCGAGAGCGCGACGGTAGCGGTGCCTGTCACATTCCCTGAGAATGGAGTCTATACAATGCAGATGAACGCCACTTCGCAGCAGTCGGTAGCAGCCGAGAAGGTGGGCACAACGTATGTGACTGCGCCTAACGGCTCGCCGCTGGGCTATCGCATCGGTGTCGGAGAGTCGTCGGTGGCGGCAGTCAAGGGCGTTTCGCTCCGCGTATATCCTAATCCGGCGACAGAGTCGTTCAGAATCCTTGGATTGGAAGAGACGTCGGGCGTGACAGTGATGTCGGCTACAGGAGCAGTGGTTGTCAGCACGACAGCCGATAAAAACCAAAGCATCGACGTCAGCGGTCTGCCTACAGGAGTCTACTTCGTGAAGGCAGGACAAAATGTGCTGAAGTTTGTGAAGCGATAATATCGTTGAAAACAGAAACAAAATCGGGCAGACTTTGGTCTGCCCGATTTTGTTTCTGCGGTGGGTTGTTGAGGCCGCTGCTATTCGGTTACGAACAGTGGTGTCGACAGATAGCGCTCGCCGGTGTCGGGGAGCAGCACTACGATTGTCTTTCCTTCGTTTTCGGGCTGCTTGGCGAGTTTCAAAGCTGCAGAGAATGCAGCTCCTGAAGATATGCCCACGAGCAGACCTTCCTGTTTAGCCAACTGGCGCGCACCGCTGAAAGCGTCTTCGTTTGAGACGGGGATGACGGTGTCGATGGCGTCGCTGTGATAGTTTTTGGGTTTGAAACCGGCGCCGATGCCCTGGATTTTGTGAGGGCCCGGCTTGCCGCCCGACAGCACCGGCGACGATTCAGGCTCCACAGCCACAGCTTTCACCTCCGGCTTGTGGGCTTTCAGAGCCTCTGCCACGCCGCTTACGGTGCCGCCTGTTCCTACTCCGGCAACGAAGATGTCGACCTCTCCGTCGGTGTCCGTCCAGATTTCCTCGCCCGTTGAGCGTCGGTGCGCTGCGGGGTTGGCATCGTTCTCAAATTGTTGAAGTATCACCGATCCGGGGTTGGCATTGCGCAGCTCCTCGGCTTTCTTGATGGCGCCGTTCATTCCGTCAGCGCCCGGAGTCAGCACCAGGGTTGCACCAAGGGCGCGCAGCAGCTTTTTGCGCTCGTCGCTCATCGTCTCGGGCATTGTCAGTGTCAGTCGATAACCTTTCACCGAAGCCACCCATGCCAATCCGATGCCAGTGTTGCCGCTTGTAGGCTCGATAATCTGAGCACCAGGCTTGAGCGATCCGTCGGCCTCAGCCGCCTCGATCATAGCCAGCGCGATACGGTCTTTTACGCTGCCGCCGGGGTTGAAATATTCCACTTTAGCCACCAGACGGGCTTTCAAATTCTCCGCTTTTTCCACGTGTCCAAGTTCAACGAGGGGAGTGTGTCCCACCAACTTGGTCAAATTTTCATAAATCTTAGCCATTGAAATGGATTTTTATTGTTTTCATCGGCAAAGTTATGAATTATCATACGAAAAACGGTAGAAAATTATTCCGAAAAGGATGTGCCGGTTTAGATAAATTTTCTTGTTGAAAAAAGAGTGTTGTCAGAAATTGTATCCGATGTTTACGCTCCAAGAGCAGTTGCGCAGGCGGTAGTCGGCGCCTCCGTCGAAGTCCTTGGCATTGTTTTTAACGCTGCGTTGGTAATATACGCTGATTGTGTAGTGGCTGAAAAACGCCAGACCCGTTCCCACTTTCAAGCCGGCGTCGAAGCGGTTGACGGCAAGGAAGTCTTTAGGGTCGGCTTTGAAATATTTTTGATTGCTGATGTTGTGGTCAAACACCAGTTGTCCGTCCTCCTCGCCGAATGCAATGTAGGAGTCGGCTTTCTTTGTTCCCGACAAACCGTAGCTGAAATACGGACCTAAGTCGACCGACCATACAGCCTGTGGCAGAATGTTGAAACGCCACGACATAAGCACCGGTATGTGGATATCGTTGTAGCGCACGCGCGTGAACTGGCTTCCCATATAGTCCTCCTCGGCAGTCGCAGCCATCATCGCCGCGTCGTATCCGTGTCGTTCCCAGAACAAGCCCACCTCTATGGCAAGAAACTTTCGGATGCTTAGGTCGGCGATGGCACCAACTTGCACGCCTGAGTGCCAATAAAAATTGCTCTGTATGAGTTCAGGCTGCTTGTCCATATAGTTGGTCGCCACACCCGATGAGTTCATGCCGGCACGCAGACCGAGCGCAATCACTTTGTCGGGGCGCGACGTGTCGAAAAACGGTACAGTTCTCTCGGCGGCAGCCTGCAGGCATCCCGCTGCAATCAATATGGTGAAAATCAGTTTTCTCATATAGTGAATAATTTTCTGCGAAGTTACATAAAAAAATCCTGTGGCGGGGATTTAAAAGGTAGTCTAAAAGTAGGTTTTTATAGTTTCTCTTTCAGAAAGCGCTCCACGGCGGAGAACGACACGTCGGAAGCCACGACCTCGTGTGCGGCATCGAGCACAAAATATGCAGGGACGGTCTCAAACACCAACGCGTCGCCTTCCATCAGCTCGTCGTAGGCGTCGCTGCAGTGCTTCCACGAGTCGGGAAATGTCGCGGCCTTGCGTTTCCAACCGTCGCCGTCTTCAAACATTGCCACGCTCACCACCTTCAGCTTTTTTGCCGTCGTCAGAGAGTTGACCGTAGCCGACTTTTCAATCTGCGCCGCACCTTTGCGGCATGCGTCGCAGTCGGAATTGTAAAGAAACACGAGTGTCAGCTCCGTTTTCACCTGTGCGATGCGGAAGTCGTCGCCGTTGAAGTCGCGCAGACGGAAATCGACAGCGTAAGCCGTTGCTCCGATGACTGTTGCCAGTAGAAATGTAATGAAAATTCTCATATGGCAAAGGTAAGAAAAAATCGTGAAAACGGAAGCCGTATGGCCTTTTTGAATGCATAATAGGTAATGGCTGAAAAAAAATTGCTAATTTTGCATTATATTTATTAACAGTCAGCAAAATGGAAAGAAAAGTCAGAGTACGCTTTGCACCGTCGCCAACGGGTCCTCTCCACATTGGAGGAGTCCGCACGGCATTGTTCAACTACCTGTTTGCCCGCCGTCATGGCGGCGACATCATACTTCGCATCGAAGACACCGACTCCAATCGCTTTGTGCCTGGAGCGGAAGATTATATAAACGAGGCATTCGCCTGGTTGGGAATAAAATTTGACGAGGGAGTCCGTGAGGGCGGCAATTTCGGTCCCTACCGCCAGTCGGAGCGCCGCGACATCTATAGGAAGTATGTCAAGCAGCTGCTCGACGACGGCAAGGCTTATGTGGCTTTCGACACTCCTGAGGAACTGGAGGCGAAGCGTGCGGAAATCAAGAATTTCCAGTACGACGCGCACACTCGCATGCAGATGCGCAACTCGCTGACGCTGCCTGCCGAAGATGTGAAGCGCATGATTGACGGCGGAGAAAAGTATGTGGTGCGTTTCCTTGTCGAGCCAAACCGTGACGTAAAAGTCAACGACCTTGTGCGCGGCGAAGTGGTGATCAACTCTTCGATTCTTGACGACAAGGTGCTCTATAAGTCGGCGGACGATCTTCCAACCTACCATCTTGCCAATATCGTCGACGACCATCTGATGGAAATCACCCACGTGATCCGTGGCGAGGAGTGGTTGCCGTCGGCACCGCTTCACGTGCTTCTCTACGAGGCGTTTGGATGGGCAGACACTATGCCGTCGTTCGTTCACCTTCCGCTGTTGCTCAAGCCCGACGGCAAGGGCAAACTGTCGAAGCGCGACGGCGACCGTCTCGGTTTCCCAGTGTTTCCGTTGGAATGGAAAGACCCTAAGACAGGTGAGATTTCTTCAGGCTACCGCGAGTCGGGCTATCTTCCTGAGGCAGTGATCAATTTCCTCGCTCTTCTCGGATGGAATCCGGGCAATGACCAGGAAATCCTGTCGATGGACGAGCTTATCAGCCTGTTCTCGTTCGAGCACTGCTCGAAGAGTGGCGCAAAGTTCGACTTTGAAAAGGGTAAGTGGTTCAACCATAAATACTTGCAGGAGATGAGCGATGCCGATTTGGCGAAGCTCTATATGCCAATTCTTTCCGAACACGGGCATGCCGACGCCGATGCCGCCTACGTGGCTCGTGTGGTGGCTCTCGTGAAAGGCCGCATCAACTTTGTGCGCGATTTGTGGGAGCAGTCACGTTTCTTCTTCGAGGCTCCGACAACCTATGCCGAGAAGGACGTGCGCAAACGTTGGAAAGACGGTATGGCACAATTGATGGAACAACTTATCGGCGTGCTTGAGGGAATCAGTGACTTCACATCGGCACCGTCGGAAGAGATCGTGCTTAAATGGATCACCGACAACGGCTACCATATGGGCAATGTGATGAATGCTTTCCGCCTCACGGTGGTTGGTGAATGTAAAGGTCCGCACATGTTTGACATCACAGAGTTGCTCGGCAAGGAGGAGACAATCCGCCGTATCCGTCGCGGCATAGAAAACATAAAGCAACCGGAATAAACGATTCTTCAATCAACGCCTTGTGCAGTGTTTGGCTGCGCAAGGCGTTGTCGTTATATACACACAACTTACACCAAAAGGCATGAATCTATTTTACAATCTCGGCATCTCGCTCTATTCCGCAGCCGTGGGGATTGCGGCGACGCGAAACAACAAGGCACGGCTGATGAAGGCCGGTCAGGCGCAGACCTTCGGCATCCTTGCCGAAAAGGTCGACACGTCGGCGTCCTACATCTGGATTCACGTGTCGTCGCTCGGCGAGTTCGAGCAAGGCAGACCGCTGATGGAAATGATAAAAAAGCATACGCCGGAAAAGAAGATTCTGCTCACGTTCTTCTCGCCGTCGGGCTATGAGGTGCGCAAGGACTATCCTCTCGCCGATGTGGTGTGCTATCTGCCGATGGACAAGCCGTCGCTCGTGCGCCGTTTCCTTGACGCGGTAAAGATAGAGAAGGCGTTTTTTGTGAAGTATGAGTTTTGGGGCAACTATCTCTCGGAGTTGAAGCGCCGGGGCATCCCGACATATATCATTTCAGCCATTTTCCGTCCCACCCAGGCGTTCTTCAAATGGTATGGAGCGACATTCCGCCGCATGCTTGGCTGCTACGACATGCTTTTTGTGCAGGACGAGGAGTCGCGCGCGCTGCTCGCCGGGATAGGAGTTGACAATGTGGTTGTTGCTGGCGACACGCGTTTCGACCGTGTGACCGACATCCTTGAGGACCACACCGACCTGCCGGTCGTGGAGTCGTTCTCCCGCGGTGCGTTCACGCTGTTTGTCGGAAGTTCGTGGCAGCCTGATGAGGATTTCATTATCCCATACTTCAACAAGCATCCGGAAATGAAGATGGTGCTGGCTCCGCATGAGATTTCAGAGGACCGCATATCCGGCATTCTGACTGGGTTGAAACGTCCCGTCGTGCGCTACACCAAGACTACGCCCGAAGAGGCAGCCGAAGCTGACTGCCTGATTCTCGACTGCTATGGCATCTTGTCGAAGAGCTATCGTTTTGCCACGGTGGCGTATGTCGGCGGAGGATTCGGGGTGGGCATCCACAACATCAACGAGGCTGCGGTCTACGGTATTCCGGTGGTGTTCGGACCGAAGTACGGCAAGTTTAAGGAGGCACGCGATTTGATAGCCCTTGAGGGCGCGTTTACGGTGTCGGGAGGCGATGAATACGCGTTGGTGATGAACCGCCTGCTTTCCGACGGCGAATACCTTAAGAAGCATGGTGAGATTGCCGGCGGATATATCCGCGACAATCTTGGCGCCACACGCCGCATCTATGACGCTATTTTTAAATAATAACTTATAGAGCCGACTGTGTGTTGTGGTCAATGCGCGGTCTGTATAAATATTTGAGAATGAAAAAAATCTGTTGTATCGGACATATAACGCTCGACAAGATCATCACGCCGAAATCGGAGGTGGAGATGCCGGGCGGCACATCGTTTTATTTTGCCCACGGCATTCACAATCTCAACCCTGACGCCAATTTCCAACTCGTCACGGCGGTGGCGCAGTCGGAGATGAAGTCGGTCGACGACATCCGCGCTCTCGGAGTCGATGTGGTGGTGCTGCCCACTCGCCACACCGTGTTTTTTGAAAACAAATACGGCGAGAACCAGAACAACCGCACCCAGCGAGTGCTCGCCAAGGCCGACCCGTTCACGGCGCAGTCGCTTCAGGGAATAGAGGCCGACATCTATCATCTCGGTTCCTTGCTCGCCGACGACTTCTCGCTCGACGTGTTCGAGATGCTGTCGGCAAAAGGCACGCTGTCGGTCGATGCCCAGGGCTATCTGCGCGAAGTGCGCGGCGAGAAGGTGTATCCAATCGACTGGAAGAACAAGCGCGACTATCTGCGCTATGTCGACATCCTTAAAGTGAACGAGTATGAAATTGAGTCACTCACGGGGCATACCGACGTGAAGGCGGCAGCGCTCACGCTTGCGGAGTGGGGCGTGAAGGAAGTGTGCATCACGCTCGGCAGTTATGGTTCTGTGATTTATGACGGCACCGAATTTGCTATTGTTCCGGCATTCCCGACGCGGGAGGTGGTCGATGCAACCGGTTGTGGCGACACGTATTCCACAGGTTATCTCTACAAGCGTGCTTGCGGGGCTTCGATAGCCGATGCCGGATGCTTCGCAGCCGCGATGTCGTCGCTCAAATTGGAGCATTCCGGACCATTCAGCCGTACGGAGGCAGATATAGAGAATCTGTTGAAAACGAGCGGGTTGACGGCACGGATTGAAAAATAGTTTGAAAAAACTTGCTGAAAAATTTGCACAATAGAAAAAACGGTATTACCTTTGCACTCGCAATCAGGAAACTGATTGACGTTAGAGGGAGATTCGCTAGCTCAGCTGGTAGAGCACATCCCTTTTAAGGATGGGGTCCTGGGTTCGAACCCCAGGCGGATCACAGAACAAATCGGCAAGATGCCGCAAATCGCTGAAACTAAAACAGTTTCAGCGATTTTTGTAATACCCCTATCCGGCAGAATAGTGAACATTGTGAGGTGTGGCGGTGTGCAATTCGTGAACAGCCTCCGGCGTGAACAGTTTTGTTGGGTCAGTAGAAATTTATCCCCACTAAATTTCTACTGACCCGTATTTTCTTATTCTAATCAACATACATCTTTTTTATTGGATAAAAAACGCACTATTTTATCCAGTACAGTGGATTTGTTGGATGAAATTGATTATCTTTGCAGTCTAATACGACTGCGGAATGAAAAATATAATCCTCAATCAAAGGGCTGAGCGTGATGAGCTGATGGCACGTCCCTATCAGCAGCGAGACACCAGATATAATTTTGATGAATTGCTCTCAAATCCGTTAATCAAATTGATTACGGGTCCTCGTCGCGTCGGTAAGTCTGTGTTTGCATTGCTCATGTTGCAGGGTAGGAACTTCGCCTATCTCAATTTTGATGATAATCTTCTGCTTGAAAACTGGGACGAGGATTTGGTAATGCAGATGCTTGATGATGTCTATCCGGGCTATGAATACCTGTTGCTTGATGAAATCCAGAACCTGCCTGATTGGGATTTATGGGTCAATAAGCTGTATCGCCGAGGTAAAAATTTGATTATTACCGGTAGCAACGCCAAGATGTTGAGCAGTGAGATGGCAACGGTATTGACAGGTCGGTATCTCCAGATTGAGATGCTGCCGTTCAGCCTTGAGGAAACGATGCGCTGGAGGAATGTCAACCCCAATCTTGAAGAGCAGTCGGCACAGGCTGTTGTCGTTGCTGACGATTATATGCGTAACGGTGGTTATCCCGAAACTATTCAGTCTCGCAACATTACTAAAAGCTACCTGTCAACTCTTTTCGACTCCATATTGCTGAAAGACGTTGCCAAACGCCATAAGGTCAGGAACACGACTGATTTGTATAATCTTGCCACGTACCTTCTCTCTAACTTCTGTAATCCGATTTCGGCGAATGAACTTGCTACGGAGTTGGGACTGTCAAGCGTAACGACAACTAAAAAATTCTGTGATTATCTGGCAGAGCCGTATCTGTTCTTCTATCTTCCACGTTTCAACAACAAGATGAAGTTGATGAAGAAAGCACCAAGTAAGGTTTATGTCGTTGACAACGGCTTTGTGCAAAGCACGGCTTTCAACCTCAGTGAAAACCTCGGCAGACTGTTGGAGAACCAAGTGTTTGTAGAGTTGCTTCGTCGCGGATATATTCCAGGCAAAACTCTATTTTACTACCACACACGTAACGACAAAGAGATTGATTTCGTCACCCGAAAAGGCTCAAAAGTAGAACAACTCATACAAGTCTGCTACGATATGTCCTCCGAGAACACTCGGAAACGCGAACTCGATGCCCTCGTCGAAGCTGCCGAAGAACTCCATTGCGACAACCTCCTCGTCATCACCAACTCCCAAGAAGAAAAAATCGAGAGGAAGAACAAAACATTTGAGGTTATTACTTATAATAAATTTTAATATCAATAAGATGACCGATTTCAAAGATATTATTCTTGCAGTATTAGCGATTCTCATTCCTGCAATAGTTGCCATTTTGGGCTATGTGATACATCGTAAAACGGAGCGTATAAAAATAATGGAAAGCCAATTGTCCGATAAAAAATACCATGCATATGCAGGGCTTGTAGATATGTTTTTTAAAATTCTAAAGGATACTAAGAGAAACAACGTGCCAAATGATAATTTAGCAGAACAGATGGTTGATTTAAAGAAAGATATTCTTTTGTATGGTTCTGATAAAGTATTTTTTGCCTACAATAATTTTTTTGATATTTCTACTAATAATCCTGAAAGCCTTAAATCATTAATGGATGCTTGGTTGAATTTGATGCTTGAAATTAGGCAAGATATGTGTGGACATTCTTCCAAAATCACTAAAGATGACATATTGTTTAATTTAATGCAGAGCCGAGATGAAATGAATAAGTATTATGCATCATTGTAATACGTTAAAAAAATATCTCTATATTGTCATTCAATATAATTTTACTTGTCTTTGTACTACCCAATGGAAACAATGGGAAAGAACATTGAAATTGTGCCGTGTGCAATTCGTGAACAACGGATAGAACGGTGTTACAATATTCTGAAAACGATTTAGTTACAACGATATTATCCAGCCCCAGGCGGATCACCAAAGGGTCGCAATTTGCGACCCTTTTTTTATTCACTTACCTTCTTAATACGGCTCAATTTAAAAAAGCGTTGTTGGAATGGCGGAATATATTGCACTTTGCGCCAAAAGACAATGTCAACGTTGGCAGGCTCCCTTCAGCTGGCGGGCATGCCTATGCCAGCGGCGGCGCTCACGCGGTCGGATGCCGTTTCTGACATTCCAAGCGGTTTTGCTGTTATTATGCTGCATAAGGTACTTGTTTTTCGTATTGACAAAAAAACGGACGGCATGTTGCTGAAACACGCCGTCCGGCATTATCGTGATAAGGTTATGTTTGATTGTCGCCCTGCTTATCTGGCGATGATTTTTTCCACTTTTGAACCAGTGCGGCGAATGTAGAGGCAACCCGGTGTCGGATTGTCAACACGCATGCCCTGCATGTTGTAATATTCTGGAGTGCCTTGCTCGTCAACGGTTATTTCGTCGACTCCGTCCTGAGCAGGAATCGTTACAAGAAACTTGTTGTGCGTGTTGCCGTTCATTGGTACGCCCTCAAGATAGTTGGCGAATGCAATCTGAAGGTAGTACATCTCGTTGTTGGGGAAGGTGATTTTCCCGTCGGCGAGTTTGCCGAACTCGATACCATAGTCGGGATTGAGAAGATCCTCAAATGTGAATATTTCACTGTGAATATACAGACCTACCATGCAGCTGACAGACACGCCGCCATAGTTGCTGACACTGAAGCCCATGTCCTGCCATTCCATCCACACGTGTTCTGGGTCTTCAGCGTGGATGTAAAGGTCGTTGGCTTTAAAGTTGTTTTTGTCACCGAAGTAGGGGCAATTGCCGTTGCCGAACGGGTTGACAAGGCGATAGTAGCCAGGGGTTGTTTCGCTCTCTTCTATCTCCACATCCCATGTGGCGAGGAAGCTTTCGTCAATAGCCGAGAACATGTCGTCACAGAATGTGCCCGTGCCCAACTGTTTCCATCCGTCCTGTTTTTCGCGTGCGCCGACTGAAAGTGACAGGATAGCAAACAATGCAACTAAAAGGTAGTTTTTTCTCATACAAAAAAGATTAATGTTATAAAATAATTATCAGCGTTACAAACTTATATTATTTGTATGATATATGCAATAGATTTTCACAAAAACTGCATAAAAAATCAAAGGATGGCTTCCAGATTTGAAAACCATCCATTTTTTTGCTGTTGTGATTGACAAATGAAAGTCGGCGCTATTCGTTTATGATGTCGAGCGGGCCGGAGTAGTCGAGGTCGGGGATTACGGGGACAACAGAGCCGTAGCCTTGGGCGTTCCAATAGAGGTCGGTGTCGGTGGCTTCGGGTTCGTGGTTTTCGTATTTTCCCGTCAGAATGTAGAACGGTTTCCCTTCCGGACTTGTGTAGTGGGCATATTCTTCGGTCCATCGGCCGCGGCATGCGCGTGCGCGTCGGAAGCCTTTCACGACACCTCCTTTGGGGAAGTTCACGTTGAGGCACACGCCGTCGGGCAGTCCGCGCTCGATGACACGCCGTGTGATTTCGGTGACGTGCGGCATGCAGGCGTCGAAATCGGAAGCCGAAGGGTTGTGAGTGCAAACGGAGAACCCTATGCTTGGGATGCCTTGCAGACAACCCTCGATTACGGCACCCATCGTGCCTGAATAAATCACGGAGTTGCCCGTGTTTGAGCCGTGGTTGATGCCAGCCAGCACGAGGTCGGGTTGCTTGTCGACGATGGCGTTGAGCGCAAGTTTGACGCAGTCGGCAGGGGTGCCGTTTACAGACCACATCTGCGCACCGTTGTAGTCATCAATCCGTTTCGGCATAAGCATTGTGTTGCAGGAAATGGCCGACGAGCCGCCGGAGCGTGGGCCGTCGGGAGCGGCGACAATCACCGTGCCGAGCTCCGACACAGCGTCGACAAGACGGTGGATGCCTTCCATCGTTATCCCGTCGTCGTTTGAGATGAGAATGAGTGGCATGAAATTTTATTTTACGAGTTCCTGGGCATGGCGGAAATCGTCGGGCGAGCCAACGTCGAGCCATGTTCCGTTGATAGGGTGGTAGATTACTTTGCGCCCGTCGGCAACGAGCATCTCTATGAGGTCGGTTGCGTCAAAGACGGTGTCGTCGGGGATGCGGTCGAGCAGCGCACGCCGCACGATGTAGATTCCCGCGTTGGCGTAGTAGTTGTAGGTTGGCTTTTCCTCCAGTCCGAGAATGCGGTTGCCTTCGCTTCTGAATATGGCGAGCGGCACCGACACCATGTATGGAATCGCCGCGATTGTCATATCGGCCTGTTCCTCGATGTGCTGCAGGAACATGTCCTCATAGCTTATTGTGGTAAATAGGTCGGAGTTCATTATCAGCACATTGTCGTGCGACAGCCCGTCGACAAGCTTGGCTGCTCCGATTGTGCCGAGTTTGCGTGGTTCGCGCACGCAGCGCACGTCGACGCCGCCCACCGGACGCGAGAAATGCTCATCGAGCTGCTCTGCGAGGTAGTTGGTCGTGACGGCAATGTTTCTCACCCCGTTCCTGGCAAGAGCCTCCACGTTGTAGTCGATGATGCACTTGTCGCCGATTTTGAGCAGCGGCTTCGGGGTGGTCAGTGTCAGCGGTCGCAGCCTCTCTCCGCGACCGCCAGCCATCATTATGGCGTCGAGCGGCAGGATGGAGTGGCAAGAAGTGAAGTCGTAGACCTCCACGATGCGGCATTCGCTGTCGAGGCACGGCACGAGCGTGATTCCCTGTCGGCGCACCTCGCGCACCTTCTCCACGCTTATTTTGCCTTGTTCGAAGCGTCGGAAGTTGCGGTGCATTATCTCGCGGACTGTCACGTCGAGCGAGCGTTTGGCAATCAGAAACCGTCGCACGTCGCCGTCGGTCAGAGTGCCTGTCATGCGTTGCTTGTCGTCGACGGCGAAAAGCACCATCGATTGTCCCGACAGCCCGTTTATGCGCTCTATTGCCTCTATCAGAGAGGCGTCTTGGCTGATTATGTGTTTGCTGCAGTCGTACATTTGAAAAAAAACTTATTGGAGTCCGAAATTATAGATAAAAATCGTAACGGGCAAATTCTGAAAGATTATTTGATTGCAAATTGCGTAATCGTCGGGAAAAAACAAGCGCGGAAGCTTGAATTTCTACAAACTTCCGCGCTGTGTTGTAATTGATGCGTCGTGTTATTTTCCACATTTTGCCTTGATGGCAGACTTTATGCGGTCGAAAATCTCATCAACGCTTCCCATGCCTTCGATGGCGAGGTATTCGCCTCCGTCCTCGTAGAATTTCTGCAGGGGCTGTGTCTGTGAGTGGTACACTTTCAAACGACTTTTGATGGTCTCGAGATTGTCATCGCTGCGTCCCGACTCCTGTCCGCGTTTGAGCAGACGTTGTACGAGTTCGTCCTCGTCGACGTGCAGGCCGACCACGGCGTCGACTTTTGCACCGCGCTCGGCAAGCATAGTCTTCAGAGCCTTTGCCTGCTCGATAGTGCGTGGAAAACCGTCGAAAATCACGCCGTCGCGTGCTTCCGGAGTGTTGTCGAGGATGTCGGCAAGAATGCTGATCATCAACTCGTCAGGAATCAATTGTCCTTTCGAAATATAGGCATCGGCAGTGCGGCCGAGTTCCGTGCCGCGTGCGATGTGGTCGCGCAGCACTTCTCCTGTAGAGATGTGGTGCAGGCCATAGTTCTTGATTAAGTTCTCGCTCTGAGTGCCCTTCCCGGAACCCGGAGCGCCAAAAATAACGATGTTGAACATAACTAATTGTAGATTTAAATGTTCGGGCTTCACCGTTTGCAATGATGAAGCCCGAAGATTATAGGGTTATAAATTACTTTCAAGGATGTATATATCCTTCAAGTTTCGGGCTTGTTCGTCAAGGTCGAGTCCGTAGCCGATGATGAATTTGGTCGGAATCTCGAAGCAGCAATAGTCGACGTTGACATCTACTTTTGCAGCAGAAGGCTTGCGCAGCAATGTGGCGAAACGGATTTCGGCAGGGTTCTGCTTTTTCAGTTCGGCAACGAGCTGCTGGGCGGTGTAGCCAGTGTCGACGATATCCTCGACAATCACAATTGTGCGTCCGGAGATGTCCTGGTCGAGTCCGAGCAGTTGCTTTACCGAACCAGTCGATTGCGTTCCGCAATAAGACTTGAACCTGATGAAAGAGATTTCCGATGGGAAATCGATCTGACGGAATAGGTCGGCGGCAAAAATAAATGCGCCGTTAAGCACGCACACAAACAAAGGGTTCTTGCTTTCGCAGTCTTTCTTTATTTCAGCTGCTACTTCTTTGATTCTTGCTTGAATCTTGTCGTTTGTAATGTAGGGAACAAACGTTTTATCGTCGATGACTACCTTGTCCATAAAGGGTTGGAATTTTAATAAATTGCGCAAATTTACGAATAATTAATTGTATTGCAATGCGTATATAGAAAAATGTGTGGACAAAATTACAAAGACACTTGAATATTGCGTTCTTTCATCAGATGTTCGGCGATGAGCCAGTCGAGCGGAGTGTCGAGGTCGATTGATCGGCCGGCATCCATCGGACACATTCTGCGGCGTTTGAACTTGCCGAGAGGCATCTGTCTGAGGCTTGTGGTGTTGATGACGTAGACCGCGCCGTTGTATTCCCACGCTTTCGGGGCATCCTGGCGCCGGGTGAAAGTCCCGTCGCCTTTCGAGATTTGCAGAAAACCGTCGTCGCCTTCCTCGAAGCAGTTGTAGTAGGGGTTGCTTTCCGCCTCTTTTACGGTCACCACCATGTCGATGTCGGGCGTGTAGAGCTCGAGTGCGCGGCGCACGTCGTCGGCGGTGCGCATTGGCGATGTTGGCTGCAGAAGCACGAGTCTGTCGTAGTCCACGCCGCGGTTATGGTAGAAGTCGAGGGCGTGCAGCATCACCTCGTATGAGCCGCTCTTGTCGGTGGCGAGGCTGTCTGGGCGCAAGAACGGCACGTCGAGTCCCATTTTCCGTGCGGTCTCGGCGATTTCCGGGTCGTCGGTCGAGAGGCAGATGTCGCGGTCGTCGGCAAATTCGCGTGCCACGTTGATTGAGTATCCAATCAGCGGCAGTCCGCAAAGCGGACGTATGTTTTTATGCGGTATGCCTTTGCTTCCGCCGCGGGCAGGGATGAGATACAGGGTTTTCATTGCAACCAATGTGTTTGTAAACCAAACGGGGCTGTATCGTAGATGATGCAGCCCCGCTTGTATTTCGGTTTTTTTGTAAATCTTATTTTGCAGGAGCCTGCTGAGCCGGAGCCGCTGCAGGAGCCTGGGCTGTTTTAGGAGCCTCTTTCTTGGCGGCAGGAGTGCCGAAGTTGGCCGGAGCTGTTGTCTGGGAAGGAACGTCCTGTGTGCGTGAAGCCTGTTCAGCCTTTGTCCCACCGATAAAGAAGGCGGAAGCGATGCTGAGCACGCAGATTACGATTGCGAGAGTCCAAGTTGCTTTTTCAACGAAACTGTTCGTTTTGCGAACGCCGAGGATTTGGTTTGAACTTGCGTAGTTGGAAGCCAGACCTCCACCTTTGGATTTCTGGATCAAAACGATGCCAATCATCAAGATTGAGGCAATCACTATGAAAATTACTAATGCTTTAAACATTTCTGTTATTGTTTATTTTGTTTATATTTCTCGTTTTCAATCAGTTTCTTGAGGAAACGGATTTGGTCTGCAAAGTAAATACTTTTTTCTGAATAATTCAAACTTAATGATTGAATAATTTCTAAAGCCTTTGCGAATTTATGCTGACGGATGTATATTTTTGCGAGACTCTCGCTCAGCAGCGACGGGTCGTCGTCGGCGACTGGGGCTGTTGGCTTTGGTGCGCGCGCCACTTCCTCCGCCACTTCGTCCGCCTGTCTGTCGGCATCGTTGTCGGCAGTCGACGGGAAGCGTCCGCTTTGCTGCCGGCTGCGCGTGATGAATTTGTTGATAAGACGGTCGTGTTCGCTTTCCTCTCCGTTCTCTTCGGGCTCGCTTTTCTCCTCCTCTTTTGCCAGCAGCTGCGCATAGTCGGGTGTAGGGTTGAAGATTCGCTGTTCGAGGGCGCGTGTCTCGGCGGCGTCGTTGTTGCCGAATGTGTCGAGGAAGTGCGATATTGTGTCCATTGTGGATTTTGTCTTGTTGTCTGTTTCAGTGTTGTGAATGCGTATTGCGGAACCGTCGTTGCCTGCGAGATAGAAGAGGTCTTCGCGGTTTCCGATGGTTGTTGCCGCGCCGGCAAGCAGTTGCTGTCGTTGGCTGTCGGTCAGAGAGCCGTCCTGCATTCTCATCACCATTGCCGGAAGGAAATATGGGTAGTCGGCCATCAGCGAGCAGAATAGGCTGTCGTTGATGGCTGCACCGTTGGCAATGGCGCGGTCGAGACATTTGACGCGGTCGGTTTTCTCCATTTCTATATTGTTTGTAAGCTTACCAGTTGCCTGCTGTGGCATTGAAAATCAGCATTACGAGTTCCTCGGTTATTTCCTCGCAGAGTTGGTCCTGGACGTTGGTCAGCATCTCAGAAGAGTCGAAGTCGCGAAACGCCGAGAACGACTGGTCGATTGAGTTCTTCGGCTGCTTGTGGTCGGTGTATTTCACGCGCACCGATATTGTCAGTCTTGTCTTTGATGCGTATGCGTCCTCGGTCACCGCCTGCGGGGTGAGCGAGTAGCCTGTAATTTCTCCCTCGACGCTCAGATCGGTGTTTGAACTGTCGACAATCCGCAGTCGTGTCTGCTTGGTGTATGTGTCGGTGAGCTTGTTCTCAAACATCGGCTGCAGCGGAGCGTAGACCATTGCCGCTCGGATAGGAAACTGCCCGACGTTGATGGTCTTGTAGATAGAATAGTCGATGGCGGCGCCGTTCAGCTTGTAGCTGATGGTGCATGCGCTCAGTGCGACAATCATTGCCGCCACAATCCAGATGTATTTTAATTTGTTCATTCCAGTCCGTACTCTTTGATTTTTCTGTAGAGCGTCCGCTCGGATATTTTCAGTTCCTCGGCGGTTTTCTTCCGTTTGCCCTCGTTGCGCTCAAGCGACCGTTTTATGGTTTCGCGCTCGGTGTCCTCAAGGGTCATTGTCGCGTCGTCGTGCGGCTCCGCGTTGATGAATTCCGCCTCGTTGGGCTGGCTTGCCGGCAACGCATGCTGCGGCAGCATAGCCTGCGGCGCGAAATTTTTCTGCAGGTTCTTGATGGTTCCTATGTTTTGGCGTGGCTGCCCTTGTGCCAGATTCTCGATGTCGTCGCGCAGATTGTCGATTTCCTTGCGCATCTCGAAAATCATCTTGAAGAGCATCTCGCGTTCCTTTTCATAGGAGTGGAGCATCTCTCCCGGCGCCACAGCCGGCGTGAATTCGCCACCGGCGTATGGCAGATATGCTGCGACCTCGTCGGCAGTGATTTTCCTGCCGGCGTCAAACAGCGAAATCTGCTCAATCAGGTTTTTCAGCTGGCGCACGTTTCCCGGCCATCGGTAGCTCAGCAGGGCGCTTTTTGCCGAATCCTCAAACTCTATTGCAGGCATACGGTATTTGTCGGCGAAGTCGCGGCTGAACTTCCGTGACAGCAGGATTATGTCGTCGCCCCGGTCGCGCAGCGGCGGCACGACGATGAAGATTGTCGACAGTCGGTAGTAAAGGTCTTCGCGGAAACGTCCTTCCGCCACCGCCTTCTGCATGTTTACGTTTGTGGCGGCAACAACGCGGATGTTGGTCTTCTGCACCTCCGACGAGCCGACTTTGATGAATTCTCCCGACTCCAGCACTCGCAGCAGCCGCGCCTGTGTGGTCAGCGGCAGTTCCGCCACCTCGTCGAGAAAAATCGTGCCTCCGTTAGCCTCCTCGAAATAGCCTTTTCGTGAAGAGATGGCACCTGTAAACGCACCTTTCTCGTGTCCGAACAGCTCGGAGTCGATAGTACCTTCAGGGATTGCTCCGCAGTTTACGGCGATGTACTTGCTGTGCTTGCGCGAGCTGTAGGCATGGATAATCTGCGGGAAAAACTCCTTTCCGGCGCCGCTTTCACCGTTGATAAGCACCGACAGGTCGATCGGCGCCACTTGCAGGGCGCGTCCCACAGCCGCCATCAGGGCTGGGGAGTTTCCGATGATTCCAAATCGTTGTTTGGCTTCTTTTATTTCGGGGGTTATTTCGATATTCATATTGCAGTCTCCATACATTAAGCCTACAAAGATAGCGTTTTTTATGCATACGGATGCTTAGGAGACGGTTAAAATGCACTAACTTTGTGGAAGCAACAAGAAGGAATATGGATGAAAAAATGGAAATAGCGATTGTGCAGCATGATATTGTGGCTGAATCAGTGGAGCGAACGCTCTCGGGAATAGAGAGTCTGCTTGCCGGTGTCGAGGCGGTCGACCTGGTGGTTCTGCCAGAGATGTTTGCCACTGGATTTGACGTCGACGACGCGTCGGTGGCGGAGCCGGCATCGGGCGGCGCCGTGCTGCAGTGGATGCAGAGTCTTGCAGCCGCCCGGCGGTCGGCGGTGGAAGGCAGCGTGGCTGTCGACGACAACGGCCTCCGCAACCGCCATTATTTTGTGTATCCCGACGGCACATACCGCTACTACGACAAGCGTCATCTTTTCAGTTTCGGCGGCGAGAACCGTCTTTACCGGCAAGGCGTAAGCCCCTGTGTGGTGGAATATAAAGGAGTGCGCCTGCTGTTGCAGACGTGCTACGACCTGCGTTTCCCCGTGTTTTCGCGCAATTGCGGAGGCTGCTACGACGTGGCGGTGTATGTTGCGAGCTGGCCTAAGTCGCGCATCTCCGCATGGGACACGCTCCTTCAGGCGAGAGCCATAGAAAATCTTGCGTATGTCGTGGCGGTAAACCGGGTGGGAACGGTAGGCAAGTTGGAGTATGACGGCCACAGCCGTGTCGTAGACTATCTGGGCCGCACTGTCACGGGTGTAGCCGACAGCGAAGAGGGCGTTGCCGTGGCTGAAATAGACTTGTCGTGTCTGCGCGCTTTCCGCCGCAAATTTCCGGCACTTGACGATGCCGACCGCTTCACTGTCGACTTGTGACGGCCGCTGCGGTTGTAATGCTTGATGATGAGCTGATAAAATGTTGCGTAAATGTGAACAATACAGCCTTTGGCTTGTTAAAACAATTGTGGGCGGTTGACTGCGCTGCTGCTTGCTTTTTCTGGATTCAGACAGCTAAAATTCGGAGATGCAAGTTGCACATGCGTAGAAATTGCAAAATGTTTGCGTTGCAACCTTACACGGTGTGATAAAATGATGTTAAAACAATTAAAAAAGTTCCGCAAATAGCGGCCGTTGGCTGAATAATATATTATTTTTGTAGTGAAAATTAAAATTGAGAGGTGAGAACTAATGAATATCTACAATTTGGAAATTCATAAACAATGTGGTTTGTATAGTTTGCCGGAAGACGGTTCTATAAAAATCATGGACCGGAAGGAGGAGACGGAAGTCTTGTTCCTCGAGGAAAAATTGACCTATTCCAAACTGCTCTTCGTGTTGGAGGGAAAGGTCAAGTTGAAAATAAATAAGTTGGAAGTGCAGGTGGTTGGTCCTGGCAATGTGGCATTAGTGCCATGTAATTCCTATCTAATCGCGTCGGTAGAACCTGGAAGTTATCTTTTAATGGTTAATTTTACAGAAAAAGAGCCGTTTTGCTCGCGTTATTCGCTCGTGAACCTTATGCACGATGCCGATTCTGTGGAAGACAGTTCCCGTCGGGTGGGAGTCAGCCTGCCAATCAACGAGAGAATCAAGACATTTGTCGACTCAGTGGTTGCCTGCATGGACGACGGAATATCCAATAGTGTTTATTTCAACATTAAGAAGCAGGAATTGTTTTTGTTGATGCTGTCGTACTATGACAAGAACGATCTTGCAGAATTCTTCTACCCGCTGTTCTGCTTCAACCGCAAATTTGAGCAGCTCGTGATGAGCAACTACGAGAACGTCACTGACGTCAAGCATTTTGCCGCACTTCTGCACATGCCAGTGACCACGTTCCAACGCAAGTTTAAAAAGCATTTCAAGACATCGGTAAAGCAATGGCTTCTTGACCGCAAGGCAGAGCGTATGCTCTCCGACATCAAGACCACCAACCGGTCGATAACCGACCTTTCTAAGCGTTATGGCTTCTCTTCGGTGTCGTATTTCTCCAATTTCTGCAAGCATTATTTCGGCAAGACTCCTACGGAATTGCGCGCGGAGGGAAATCTTGATGATTAGTCGATGACAACAATTTGACAGACAGAAAATTCCATAAGATAATAGGCGACATCTCCGGCATCTCTGTGCCGGAGATGTTTACGTTTCCGTTCTGCTACACTCCTCATCCTCTCGTGGAGATGGCGGCGGGCTGTCTGCGCTCCTATCTCGACAAGCGGGCAGACCTCGCTGATGAATTGCAGTCGGGCAAGATGATGGGAGTGCTTGTTGTGGAAAATTCAGCGGGCGAGGTGGGCTATCTTGCCGCATTCTCCGGCAATCTCAGCCATTCCAACGACCACGATTTCTTCGTTCCGGCAGTTTACGACATACTCTGTCCGGACGGCGAGTTTAAGAGACGCGAGGCGGAAATCACGGAAATCAATCGTCGTGTCGACCAGGCAGAGCGTTGCGAGGCTATGGCTGATGCGCGCAGTGCGGTCGACGAAGTCAGGATGCGTGGCGAGAAGGCAGTTGCCGACTACCGCGCCTATATGGCGCAGTGCAAGGCGGAGCGTCAGCGCCTGAGGGCCAATGGCGGCGACACTGCCGCACTTGTCGCCGAAAGCCAGTATCAGAAAGCCGAGCTCAAACGTCTGCGCCGTCGCGTGGATGGGGAAGTGCGCCTTGCCGGCAGCCGATTGTCGGCACTTGAGGCGGAAGTGGCGACGCTGAAAGAAGAACGCCGGCGCCTGTCTGAATCGCTTCAGCGGTGGATATTCAACCGCTTCGTCATGCTTGATGCCAAAGGCGACCGGCGCATGCTCACGCAGATATTTGCCGATGCCCGCGGCGAGCTGCCACCAGCCGGCGCCGGGGAGTGTGCCGCCCCGAAGCTTCTGCAGTATGCCTATGTCAACGGCTATCGTCCGTTGGCTATGGGCGAGTTTTGGGTCGGCAAGTCGCCCGTCGGCGAGTTGCGTCGCGACGGCTGCTTCTACGGTGCATGCAAGGGCAAGTGTGAACCCATACTGAACTATATGCTTCAAGGACTCCGCGTGGAGCCCAACCCTCTGGAGTCGGCGCATAAAGAAGAGTTGCGCACGGTTTATGAAGACGGCAGCCTGTGGGTTGTCGACAAGCCGTCGGGAATGCTTTCCGCTCCGGGCAAGGTGGGCGGCGTCTCGGTTGCCGAGATAGCCCGGCAGCGTTTTCCCGAGGCTTCCGGACTGATGGTGGTGCATCGGCTGGACATGCACACCTCCGGGCTGCTCGTCGTGGCCAAGACGCGCGACGCATTTGTAGCATTGCGGCGTCAGTTTGAGGCAAAGGAAGTAAAGAAAACATACACGGCGCTTCTCGACGGCAACGTTGCCTCCGACGAGGGCAGCATCAGCCTGCCGCTGTCGGCCGACTGGCACAACCGTCCGCGGCAGAAGGTAGATTATGCCGACGGAAAGGAGGCGGTCACGCTTTATCGGGTGTTGGGGCGTGGCGGCGGCATGACAAGGGTTGAGTTCAACCCCGTCACCGGGCGCACACATCAGTTGAGAGTGCATGCGGCGAGCGCCGACGGCTTGAATGCCCCGATTCATGGCGATGCATTGTATGGCACTCCCGACTCAAGACTCTGTCTGCATGCAAGTTGCATAACCTTTCGCCATCCCGACACTGGTGAATGGATGACGCTTGAAAGTACTCCAGAATTTTGAAAAGTATTGTTAAATCCCTAAAAAGATGTTATAAAACATATTTTTTAGGCAGAAAATGATGCGTGAATCAAATAATGTGTTTATCTTTGCAGTGTAAAAAAGATTTTTAGTGTATTAGAAGAGTTTTTTGTTAGGTTTGTTTTTTAGTTTGGGAATTGATTAAGTAAAGGTTGAAAATGTAATAAGTGGTTAAGTCCACGGCATCACAAGTTTCAAGTAAACTTGTTTGATAAAGTAATAAGGAAAAAGTGGTTTGGAAGCGGCGTCGTGGTGACGGTCGCTTTCTTTTTTTATGTAATTTTGCAGTGTGGAAAATCAGAAATTGCGGAAAATAATACATATCGACATGGACGCATTTTTTGCGGCAGTCGAGCAGCGCGACAATCCGGAGTTGCGCGGCAAGCCCATTGCCGTAGGCAACGAAGGGCGTCGCGGAGTGGTTTCGACCGCCAGCTATGAAGCCCGTCGTTATGGAGTCCACAGCGCGATGTCGTCGGTCGTTGCTCTTCGCCGCTGTCCGCAGTTGATATTCACACCGGTAAGGATGAGTGTGTATAAAGAGATTTCCGAGCATATCCACTCAATTTTCCATGATTATACAGACGTCATAGAGCCATTGTCGATCGACGAGGCATTTCTTGATGTGACAGAAAACAAGCAGGGCGTTGAGCTGGCTGTCGACATAGCCAAAGACATAAAGCGCCGCATCCGAGAAGAACTCAATCTGACGGCGTCGGCAGGAGTGTCGTACAACAAATTTCTGGCGAAGATAGCCTCCGACTACCGCAAGCCCGACGGACTTTGCGTGATTCATCCCTCGCAGGCACTTGATTTTATTGCCCGTCTGCCCGTCGAGGCATTTTGGGGAGTCGGCGCTGTCACGGCAAAGAAAATGCATTCGATGGGAATCTATAACGGAGCCGTGTTGCGGTCATACTCCAAGGGCGGGCTGATAAGCGCGTTCGGGAAGATGGGGGCCGTGTACTACGACTTTGCGCGCGGCATCGACGACCGTCCGGTGGTGGTCGACCGCGAGCGCAAGTCGGTAGGTTGCGAGCGCACGCTTGAGGAAGACCTCACTCGCCGTTCGCTGCTGTCGGTGCATCTGTATCAGTTGGTGCTTGAGTTGGTGGAACGGTTGCGCAAAGGCAAGTTTGAGGGCAACGTGTTGACGCTTAAAGTGAAATTCTCCGATTTCACACAGATTACGCGCAGCCGCACCGTGGCGCAGCCGCTGACGTCGAAAACCCGCATCCTTCCGGTGGCAAAGTCGCTGCTTGCCGACATTGACGTTGAGCATATGGCAGTGCGTCTGCTCGGCTTGTCGGTGTCGAAATCGGCGGCAGGTTTCCATCGGCCCGTCGCAGTGCAGCTGGAGTTGGATTTTTAGAGCGTAGAGATGGTTTGTCCCGACACCGCGCCGCATTCAGGCAATGCGAAAAACAGGCATGCGCTGGCGACGGCTTTGTCGATGTCGCGGCACACGATGGCGTTGACCGTAGCGTTGGGGATTGCCGAAATCTCCGCAGTCTCCGAACCGATGACCACAACCCTGCCGTAGTCGGGCTCCATGGGAAGAGCTGAGCGCAGCGTGCGCCAATGACTGGTGATTGCCGGCGCCATGTCGGCGGTGCAGATTACAATCTCAATGTCGCGCCAAGCCTTCATCACCCGGCTCATTGCTCGGCACAGCGTCTCGGCGCATAACTCATTGACCGGGTTGAACTGCGCGCCTACAGCCTCGGCGTATGCCTGACCACCGTCAATGTCTGTGCCGCAGAAAGCCACCTGGCATCCGGCATTGCAGAAAGCCTCAATCACAGCGTCGGCATCGGGAACCGCCACCACTACACGGCGGCGAGGAAATTTAAACTCCACGACCCCCTGACGGTTTCCGGCTGGCGACAGGCGGTGGGGAGCGCGTCTGCCCGCCTTTGCGGCGGCATATTCTTCAAATTTCTTTTCCAGATAATTGTCAGCCATAGGGTTGCGGTTATTCGTTCACATCGGTCGCCTCGCCACGAGCGGCGGCGTTGAATGTTGCGATGTTTGGATAAGTGATTGTCGCCGCATCGGTGCCGTCGGCAAGCTCTACTTCAATTTCAATTCCGGCTTCCGCCCTTTCGATAAGCTCAGGGAGGGCACGGTCGATTTTCTTGATGTTTACAAGGTTTAGAATCTCCTGTTTGCGTTCAGCGGCAGAAGCCCAGGCGATGTCGCCTGCTGTCACGTCCCACACAAAAGTGATTTCGACCATGTTCTTGTCGTCGTCATAGTCTATTTCATCGACTTTCATCACCGAAGTGATTTCCTTGGGCATTTTATGCTCCAGTTGGTCGATTCTGTCTTCAAGTTTATGCCTGTCGAGCATCGAGCACGACGTAGCCCCCGCCATAAGGCAGATTGCAATGATAAGTATGCGTAGAGAAATTTTCATTGTCTTGAATGCTTTTGATGTGCAAAAGTAAGAAACTAATCAATAAATCAACCCATTGACGGCATTATTTGCATATTTTGTCGGATATGGGCAAAAAATATGCCCGGTGTTTTGCGACCTTTGTACAAGAAAACAAAAGAACAAGCAGTGTTATGATAATCGAGACAGGAAAAATAGAGCGAGGCGACCGCGTTTACGCGTCGATGATTAAGTCAGGAAAAGTGTTGGCAGAATTGCGGTGCGACACGACAGTTTCCGGAATGACCGACGTCTACAAGGCATTGTGCCGCTTGTCGCCGATGGTCAAAGGATTTGTCAAAGTGAGCGTAAGCAACCGCACACGCGGCTGGTCGAAAACATTGTCGCTGCTTGTAGGCAGGGAAATGCCGTCGACAAGCCATAAAGAAATGATAGCCGCCGGGCTTATGGAGCGCGACGGTCAATTATGCATCCCTTTCAACTAAGGGTTTAGCATATCTTTATTGAAAAATTCGAGAATCTCGAGCGAAGCCCTGTAAGCCTCTACGGCAGGACTGTCGGGGTTGAGGCTGATTGCCTTGCAATAGTCGTTGAGCGCATTTTTCCAACTGTTGAACTTGCGGTAGGCATTGCCCCGCAAGTAATAAAGTTCGTCAAGTTCCGGACACAACTCTATCATCACATCCAGTTGCGCAATCGCGTTTTTCACCTCGTTGCGCTCAATCATATTTTTGACATCTTCGATTGTAGCCATATTCTTTAGTTTCGCTGTTACGTTGCAAAGATAGTGCAAGGCGAGAGAAGAGCAAAACAAATTTATTTGAATTTGCTTTTCCGAGACGCCGCCTATTTTATGAAAAGATAGTGCAAGGCGAGAGAAAAACATTCAAACTTGTTTTGTTTTTCTCTCGCCTTGCACTACCTTTGGGCATAATAATTGGAGATATGAAAAAACTTTTATCATTAATGTTGTTGCTGGCGCTTGCAATTCAGGCGTCGGCTTTTACTTATAAAGAAGGACGCTCGACGCTCGGGCCGTATCCAACCGACCGCGTTGTGCGCACGTTTCCCGACTCGCTGACACCTGTTTTCGTAAATCACGTGTCGCGTCATGGCTCGCGCTACCCGGCAGGCAGTTATTTCACACTGTTGATGAAGCACGCTCTCGATCGTGCCGACTCGCTGAATACCATCACTCCGCTCGGCCGCCGGCTTCTTGCCGAGGTTGACGCTGTCGTGGCGTCGAGCGAGGGCCGATGGGGGCAGCTCGACTCAATCGGCGAGGCAGAGCATCGCGGCATAGCCGCCCGTCTTTACCGCGCCTGTCCGCAATTGCTCGACAGCGCACGGGTTGTGGCACTCTCGTCGTCATCGCCACGGTCGGTGATGAGTATGTATTCGTTCACCCACCAGTTGTCGAAGATGGCGCGGCATATCGACATCACGGCAATGTCGGGAGAGCGGTTCAGCCCGTTGATGCGCAATTTCGACCTTGACGAGGAGTATAAGGCATACCGCAAGGATTCGTCGTATCTTAACACCTACGGCAGGTTTCTGGCTAAAAACGTAACCATTGACCCTTTGCTCCGTGTGCTTGGCGAAAACTATCCGCTCGATTACGACGAAGCGCAGAATCTTGCCATGGCGGAATATTATGTTATGGCAGGAATGGACGCCATGGGGCAGGAAAGCGACCCGTCGGCATATTTCACACTGAAGGAGTACCGGCAACTGTGGTCGGTGTACAACTTCCGCGAATATCTGCTTTATTCAGCCAACACCCTGTCGTCGCGTCCGGCGGAGATTGCCGCGCCGCTGCTTCTCGACCTTGTGCAGACAGCCGACAGCGTGGTCTCGGGCAAACTTCATGCAGCAGCCAAATTGCGCTTCGGGCATGCGGAGACAATGATGCCGTTGCTGGCGCTTATGCGCGTGCCCGGTTGCAACTATCTGACAAACTATTTTGACACAGTGGCAGACAATTGGCATGCTTATGCCACGGTGCCGATGGCGTGCAATCTGCAGATGACGCTGTTCCGGTCGGGCTCAGGCAGAATTTATGCGCGGGTGGATCTCAACGAGCGCCCGGTAAGGTTGTTGCCAGGCCAGACATCCGACTATGTGTTGTGGGATGAATTGCGCGTTCATTTGCTAGAATTGTTGCCGGTAGAATAAAAAATGCTTGCCAAATGTTCTTGATAAAGCTATGTTTCGTGACAAAATGAAAACAAAACAGCCTTGAAAACGGCAAAAATCAGTTTGATGTTGTTAAATGATGTTATACAACATATTTTTTAGATGAAAAGCTATTGCTGGGACAAAATTTGTCAGTACATTTGCATCAAGTTTTTCATGGTATTAAATTTTAAGGTGAAAGGATTATTTGTCGGGAGATAAATAATCTTTTTTTATGTCCCTGTTTCACGGCCGCCCCCTTGTCGGCACAGCATACCCCGTCTTCGCTGGATTGACACAAGAGAGAATAAAAGGATTGTTAATATGTGTTTTGTGAATGGAGCTTTAAGGGTAGTGTATGTTAAAAGATGTTTTAATATAGGTAAATTATGTCTCAAAAGTATGTTTTATAACATATTTAGCAGTACATTTGCATCAAGTTTTTCATGGTATTAGATTTTAAGGTAGGAAGGTTATTTGTCGGGAGATAAATAACTTTTTTATTTTGTATGTACTTGAAAATGATGGAGAACGGCAAAACATGTTTTTAAACATATCATTTTCTTAGTCAACTTGTTGGAATAATCTATACATTTGTAACCGAAAAGAGACCAAAGTAGTGTTACCATTATTGTCGGATTCCTTAACCGATGATAATGAGAATTTTGGAAAAAATCTTTAGTTGTTGTTACAAATGTAATAGTTGAATGGATAGAGCAGGAACGCCGACCGGCGTTCCTGCTTGTTTTTAAGGGGGAGCTGAGGGGCAGTAGAAATTTAGGGGCTTTAGGGGCTTTAAGGACTTTAAGGTCTTTAGCGGAAGAGCAAAATCAAATAAATTTGTTTTGCTCTTCACTCACCTTGCACTATCTTTGCATTATGGAGAAAGAAAAGATGACGGCAGGGCCGATTGGCGTGTTCGACTCCGGCTATGGTGGATTGACCATATTGTCGGAGATGCGCAGGCTGATGCCGCAATATGACTATATTTATCTTGGCGACAATGCGCGCGCACCTTATGGCAGCCGTTCGTTCGACATTGTTTATCAGTTCACGCTACAGGCTGTCCGCCATTTGTTCGACAGCGGATGCCGGTTGGTTATTCTGGCGTGCAACACGGCGTCGGCAAAGGCGTTGCGCACCATTCAACAGAATGATTTGCCTAAAATCGACCCTACGCGTCGTGTGCTCGGCGTGATACGTCCTACGGTTGAGGTGCTCGGACAGTTGACCCACACCGGCAATATCGGAGTGCTCGGCACCGCCGGCACAATCCAGAGCGGGAGTTATCCGATGGAGATTGCCAAGATGTATCCCGACTATCACACCTACGGTCAGGCGTGCCCTATGTGGGTTCCGTTGGTGGAGTATCGTGAGGCTGACGGCGACGGAGCCGATTATTTCGTCAAGAAATATGTCGACATGTTGTTTGCCCAGCAGCCGGCCATAGATACGGTTGTGCTTGGATGCACGCATTATCCGTTGCTGTATCAGAAAATCAAGCGTTATATCCCAGAAGGAGTCAGCATCGTGAAGCAGGGAACCATCGTTGCCGACAGCCTTAAAGACTATCTTTCGCGCCATCCCGAGATGGAGTCGCGCTGCGCGAAAGGCGGCGGATGCGAATATCGCACCACAGAGTCGTCAGAAAAATTCAGCACGATGGCTTCGGTGTTTCTTTCCGACAATATTGAAGCAAAACATATAACATTTTAAAGAATTAAGAAGATGAAACTTACGGTTAAGAATTTGATTTTGATATGTGGACTGTTGGCAGTGTTGCCTATGACTTCGTGCTCCGACAACGAGCCCGACAATACGGTAACTGTCAATCTTGTCAATACAAAATTGACATATAACGGCGATGGCGAATGGGCCGACGCTCTCAATACAGAGGTGCATGGCATCGATTGCCAGGGCGTTACATTCTCCCACACAGCCACAGCGAGCGAGTGGGGCTCATACTGGTCGGGATTCTGCGCGTCGCGCGTCACAGACGTTGATGACTACACTGCTGAAAACACATGGCTCGACCATCAGTATGCTTCAATGTCGGGCGGCGGTGTCACAGGCTTGGGCACACCGTATCTTGTAGGCTATTGGAATTCGGCTGAAGGAGAGAATCCAGCAAGCCCGTCGTTGGGAATTTCGATGACCGACGGTTCTACATTCACCGTCAAGTCTGTGTATCTGAACAATACGACCTACGCATTCTACACGATGCTCAACGGCTCGTCGTATTCAAAGAAATTTGCCGACGGCGACTGGATGAAGGCGTCGTTCTATGGCGTTACAGCCAATGGCACTGTCGTGGGTCCGGTGGATTTCTATCTTGCCGACTACCGCGACGGAAAGCACACATTGGTAAAGGATTGGACAATGGTCGACCTGTCGCCGCTCAGTGCCGGCAGCGCGTTGAAGAGCATCTACTTGCAGATGGCTTCGAGCGATTCCGGACAGTGGGGCATGAACACTCCCGCTTACGTGGCGCTTGACCGCTTGACATTGAACCCCGGCAAATAAAACCGGACAAACATACAGACAATGAAAGATACTGTAAAAAATCTTGAGGCTTTGCGCCAGGCAATGCGCAAGAGCCACGTCGATGCGGTGATTATCCCAGGCACCGACCCTCATCAGAGTGAGTATACAAGCGCGCATTGGAAACTGCGCGACTGGGTTACAGGATTTACTGGATCAAACGGTACGGCAGTGGTTACACTCACCGATGCAGGACTGTGGACTGACTCTCGCTATTTCCTTCAGGCAGAGCAGGAGCTTGAAGGCACCGGCGTGACAATGTATAAGGAAGACGGCGGCAACGATCCGACAACGACCGAGTGGCTTGCCGAGAATCTTGAGGAAGGCGGAGTGCTTGCAGTCAACGGACTGCTTTTCTCCGTGGTTCAGGCATCGCGTCTTGAGGCGTTCTGCGGCGAGAACGGATTCCGTTTCGCCACCGACTTTGATCCATTTCCTGAAATTTATGCCGACCGTCAGGCATTGCCTCTCGATAAGGTGTTTGTGCATGAGGAGCAGTATGCTGGCGAAAGCACGCAGAGCAAGATAAAGAAAGTGCTTGACAAGGCAGCGGAGCACGGCGCCGACGCTACATTGCTGTCGGCACTTGACGAGATTGCCTGGACGCTCAATGTGCGCTGCTCAGACGTTGAATTCAATCCGGTGACAATATCTTATGCCTATCTGTCGGACACTGTTAACGTGTTTTTCGTGGATGAGCGCAAAATCGATGCCGATGTGCGTGCGTACCTCAAGGAGTGTGGTGTAGAGGTTGCACCATACGACAGTGTGGAGAAATTTCTTGAGAAAATCAAGGACGCCACAGTGCTTCTTGACCCCAACAAGACGAGCGACACGATTGCCCGCAGCCTGCTCAATTGCGGCACGGTCTATGCGCAGTCGCCGGTAGCATTGCTGAAGGCAGTGAAAAACGATGTGCAGATCGAGGGCACGCGTAAGGCTATGGAGCGCGACGGCGTGGCTCTCGTGAAACTGTTTATGTGGATTGAGCAGAACGTGGCTTCTGGCAGCATCACGGAATATGACGTGGTGCAGAAGGTTCAGGAGTTCCGTGCAGCCAGCCCGCTTTACCGCGGCGAAAGCTTCGGTCTTATAGCCGGCTACAACGAGCATGGTGCCATCGTGCATTATGAGCCAGAGAAGGAAACGGCGTCGACGCTGCACCCGGAAGGAATGCTGCTTGTAGACACTGGCGGCCAGTATCTCGACGGAACAACCGACATCACGCGCACCGTTGCTCTCGGCACACCAACCGAAGCACAACGCCACGACTATACTCTCGTGCTGAAGGGACATATCGCCCTTGGCTCGATGATTTATCCAACAGGTACCCGTGGCAGCCAGCTTGATGTGCTTGCGCGTCAGTTCCTGTGGAAGGAATGTATGACATACTGGCACGGAACAGGCCATGGCGTCGGACATTTCTTGAACGTGCATGAGGGACCGCAGAATTTCCGTTTGAACGAGAATCCTACGGTGCTTGTGCCGGGAATGATTACCAGCGACGAGCCGGGACTTTACAAGACCGGAGAGTATGGCATCCGCATCGAGAACCTTGTGCTCTCGCGCGACTATCGTCATACGGATGATTTCGGAGACTTTATGAACTTCGAGGTGCTGACCCTGTTCCCTTACGACAACCGTTTGATAGACTTGTCGATGCTTTCAGCCGAAGAGCTGGCGTGGGTCAACAACTATCACGCCACAGTGCGCGAGCGACTCATGCCGCATCTTGATGCAGAGCAGAAGGCGTGGCTTGAAGAGAAAACTAAAGAACTTAAAAAATAATTCTAATGGCACTTATAAAATCAGTTAGAGGATTTACTCCCAAAATCGGCAAGGACTGCTTTATCGCAGAGAATGCCACACTTGTCGGCGATGTGACGATGGGCGACGAATGCAGCATCTGGTTCAGCACCGTGTTGCGTGGCGATGTGAACACCATCACCATCGGCGACCGCGTCAACATACAGGACGGCTCGGTGCTCCACACTCTTTATCAGAAGTCGGTTATTGAAATCGGCAACGACGTTTCGGTGGGCCACAACGTGACAATCCACGGAGCCAAGGTGTGCGACTATGCGCTTATCGGCATGGGCAGCGTGCTGCTCGACGGCGTCGAGGTGGGCGAGGGCGCCATCGTGGCAGCCGGCAGCGTTGTTTCGCCAGGCACTAAAATCGGAGCGCACGAACTGTGGATGGGAGTGCCTGCCAAGTTCAAGAAGATGGTCGATCCGGCACAGGCAAAGGAGATGAATGTGAAGATAGCACACAACTATCTGATGTATTCAAAATGGTATGAGGAAGGCAAATAGCCGATTCTCCATATAAAGTTACGGCGCTGACCGACATGATGTCGATTCAGCGCCGTTTCTATTTTCAGGTTTTAATATAGAGCTATTTCTTTACAAACGGGATGCGGGCAGTTCCGTCGGCGGTTGCGACAACGGCGATGTAGTAGCCTGCCGGCAGATGCGCAACGTTGACAGAGTCGGCGTTTGAAGCGTCGGCAACAAGTGTGCCTCCGGCGTTGTATACGTCAATTCTCAGGGCCTCCACGTTGACGTGGAGCACGTCGACAGCAGGATTAGGATATGCCTTAACATTGACCGCGTTGACATCGTTGATGCCTGATGTCGCGCCGTTGAATTCGTATGGCTCTCCTAAAATATATGATTCACCTTTGCGGATGACAGGATAGGCAGCGTAATGGGTTTCCTAATTTCAACACACTTGCCATTTGTTTACATTTGAATTTTGTTTGATTGCATTCTATGCGAACAAGCATAGATGAACACACCATGCTCCTTCTTTGTGTGCAAACCCTTTTTCTGTTTGAAGAAGATAAGGGCCGCTCCAGTGCTGAGAGAAATAGCAAGAACCACGAGACCGACAACAAAACCGAGAATGCAATATGCTATGATAAAGCCGAGGATGGCTCCACCAACGGCACATGCAGCCCAAGTGATGTAGCGTCCCTGGAATCCCATAAATTCAAGTGGCTTCTGGAGACCCTTGAACATGGGATAGCTCACGTATTGATTTTCGTTTACTTCTACTGGCATGATGTATTCCTATTGCTTGAACGATAGATTAGAGACCGAAGAACAAAGGCAGAGCCTGAGCTGCAGCAACGAGGAAGATACATGCGCCTACAATCATCATGATCTTCTTCTTGAAATCTTACTGATTGCTCGTAATGCACTGATAATCAACACTAATTGAAATAGTAAAATGACGAAAGAAACAAATTAGGAACAACAAAATCAAGAAACCCCAAAATGAAAGGATAAGAAAACAAAAATTAACATGGAAAACAATGATAAATTTCCGATTTTGACATTAGAATGTGCTATCTGAGGCTGACTGATTTCTTTATTTAAGTGGTCGTTTTTCATCTGTCACAGATGTAAATGTCTTCAAAAATGCAGCAAGATTGAATAAATATAGCATTAAATACTATATTCTAAATATTATTTTGTATCTTTGTGGCAAAATTGAGAAAAATGAAGTTGAACAGAATAAAAACAGTCTTGGTCGAAAAGGATTTATCACAGAAATGGCTTGCGGAGCAACTTGGAAAAAGTTTTAGTACGATAAATGCTTATTGTTGTAACAGACAGCAACCCAATTTAGATACATTATACAAGATTGCAAAATTGCTATCTGTAGAATTAAAAGACTTGATTGTTGACAAAACTATAGAAGAAAATGTTGAATGATGTTTTAAGGTAAAGTAGAAATAATAAGCCCTTATGGAAAACGTATTTAGAGATTATGGTAGATTTGAAAACGAATCCAACAATCAAATCATCTGTTTTAATGTAACACGCACCTATTTAAGCGGAAAAAGACCCAGTTTGTATGAATGTGTAAGAAAGTATTGGAGATTGAATGGGGAACGAGCTAAAAAGGCAGAATACGTTTTTGCCATTTGTTCTGGTTACATCGTAGGGGTATTTAAGCCAACCCATTGGTTCCTTACAGATTCAAATGAATATGTAGGTCGATGGGAATTTGAAGGTGTAGAGATTTCAGACTCTCCGTATTTACATATGGATATTTCTCAACTTGTAGGAAAAAGACAAAATCCAGTATCATACATTAATATGTAATCATCATGAGAAAAGAACAATTACTTAACATATACGAAGATAATGGGTTATATGGAGCAAAAGACCAAAATGGACAGATTGTTATTACCGCACAATATACGGAAATGTATCAATTTAGTTGTGGACTTTCATTGGTTAGAAATAGTCAATATCAGTATGCTTACATTGACTACGATAATAATATTGTTATTCCATTTGGTGTATATTCTTGGTGCGAACCTAGGTTTGTTTGTGGCTATGCCAGAGTGTTAAAAGATAAATGGGGTATCATAAATACAAGAGGGGATTTAATTATCCCATTAAAATACGATAAAATATGGGCATTAAACGAAGAATACTTATGTTCCATAAAAGCATATGATGGTACACAAGAAACAAGTATCAACCTGTTAAAGCTAACATCAAACAATATGCTATTAGACGGACTTACCTATATAGCAACATATTCAGTAAACGATTTTAAAGAGCTGTCTAATTGCAGTCATGTATACATTAAAAAAGATATAGAAACCAACCAATTATTTTTCACTTATGGAACAAATATTGGAGCTGTAGCTATAAATTCTATTCCAAAAGAACCAATGTTTTCAATTGTCAGCAATAGCAACGGAAAGATATTTGTTTTACTCACAGAAAAATGCGATGTAGGAAAGACCTCATTTCCACCTTCATCTATAGAAATAAATGATGACAGTAACAAAAAAGGAAAGAAACTGGCTTCAAATTATCATAAAACTTCATTTTGGGATTATGAAAACGAGAAAATGAATGATTACGATAATTGGAGTGACCCTTTTGGTGACGAGAGAGCGTTTTATGACGGTTGGTCTAGAGAGGACGTAGAATCAGGTTTGGCTGATGCCTATGAATAAATAAAAAGAATACATTAGTGTCCGTTAAGACTGAAGGTCTTATTTGTTCAGATGGGACTACATAAAAGGAACCGACTGATTTTAGGCTAAAGCCCAAGGTCAGTCGGATTGTCATTTTCCACAACTCTGTGCAATCATCATTCCTATACCTCCAGCAACCATAAAGATATCTATCGTGAAGAAGAGCCAAAAGAACCACTGTGCATAGTGACCGAGATAGCAGCCATAATATTCCTTGTAGCGTTCACGGACTTTTTTCCGTTCAACAGCAAACATGGAATTGACCTCACGGATATGCGTCTGCTTCTGTGCGGGCATACATTGGCGTTCTTTAGCAAACAGTTCTTGTATTTTCTTGACTTTGACAGATTTTGAATACTAGTTTTGTATTTGTGTGTAAATTAGGTAGAAATGATTTTTGGAATGTCCGTTTTTGGTGTCCCATTGTCGAAGTCAGCAAATAGCCAATTCTCCATATAAAGTTACGGCGCTGACCGACATGATGTCGATTCAGCGCCGTTTCTATTTTCAGGTTTTAATATAGAGCTATTTCTTTACAAACGGGATGCGGGCAGTTCCGTCGGCGGTTGCGACAACGGCGATGTAGTAGCCTGCCGGTAGATGCGCAACGTTGACAGAGTCGGCGTTTGAAGCGTCGGCAACAAGTGCGCCTCCGGAGTTGTATACGTCAATTCTCAGAGCCTCCACGTTGACGTGGAGCACGTCGACAGCAGGATTAGGATATGCCTTCACATTGACCGCGTTGACATCGTTGATGCCTGATATAGCACCGTTGAATTCGTATGGCTCTCCTAAAATATATGATTCACCTTTGCGGATGACAGGATAGGCAGCGTAATGGGTTCTCTCATGGAACTTTGCCGGGTCGATAAACACAGTGACAGGCACAGTCTGTTGCTCATAGGCTTTTAGGATTATTCCGTCCACCTGAGCCAAGCCTATTCCATTGTTGTCTTGGTCTACGAAATACATTCCAGCACTGATGGTCTCCGACTTGTCGTTCTTGTTCTCAAGATCGAGATTGAAAGTGCAGTTTGTGCCGATGGTAGGATATGATTCCGGAGCGGCGCTGAAAGCCACTTCATCTACCGGGTGCAGCACAGTCACATCCGAACCGTTCACGCGGAAGTCGATATGGGATGAATTGGTTGTATACAGCCAGTCAGGGAACAGGTATTCCTTGCGAATTTCCCGGCTGACGGTTGAGAGCCGGTACACACCGTCGCCGGCTGCCGTCGCAATCGGCAATGCCTTGAACGGGGCATTGAGTTGGGCGTAGTAAGCGCCTTGTGGGATATCTACGGTCTTAAAAATCGCTGAATACCATTTTGAGCCAGTGTGCAAGTTGTAGGTCTCAATGCCGATGTATCCCATGTATGTTTCCTTGTTGGCATTTCCAATGCAGTTGATGCTCACCATTGTATCGTCGGTTTTGCTGAAATTCTCATTGGAGACAGTCATACCAAAAGGATTGCCGTTGATGTTGAAGAACGTCAAACTGTTCTGCACTTCTGCGTTCTCGACAATAGAGAAACTCAAAGGAATGGCATTGTTTATCGGCAGAGTCTTGCCGTCGGTTGTCTGGAATCCGGTGAATGAGATGTTGTAAGTTTTGCCAATGACGAAGAAGTCGGATGTTGTCGGGAACGATATTCTTGCCTTGAAGTCGCAGTTGTCGTAGACAATTGCCCGCAAGGAGCCGCTGAGAGCATCGCCCGTTTCAGAATCAGTCACGGTAAACATGATGCTGCCGTCGACCGGTATTGACGAGCTGTTGTGGACAGTGACGTCGGCGTTGAACGAGAAACCTTTGTAGGTGGCAGTGTCATAAGATCCGATTCCGACCATTGATATATTTGGCGTCGGAGCAGACAAATAGACCTTGCCGTCGGCAACCGTCATGTTCAGACAGTCAGTAGAGGCGAATTTCCGCCATACGTCTCCATTAGCTTTCGACATAGCTCGTACGATGTAGTTTCCGTCGGCTATTCCCGCGGTGTTGAGAGTCATTGGAAGGTCGACGGAATATAGGCTGCCGCTTTGAAATTCCAACAGGTCACCGTTATTGTTCTCTATGCGCTCTTCATTTCCCATAGTCACCAATGCGCCCGAATCGTCGAACACACCCACATTAAGGCTGCCGAAGAACGACTCCCCGCTCAGGTTTGCCGTATTGCGCAGCAAGATAGTCACAACGTCGCCCTTGTTGACAGGCATTTCCTGCTCGCAGAATATGCCGCCTTTAACGTCGTCGTAGGGCACGAAGCATAGCTGCTGTATAAATTCATACGGTTCCACTCCGTCTTTCAGCGGACGGGCGAGCACGATGCCCTGGTTCCATTTGAAAGCGCCGCTTCCGCCACCGATTCCGAGACCCGCCGGGTCCATATAGTTCATGTCGAAATAGCCGTCGCTGTATCCACCCCATCCCCAGTTTACGTGGAGAAAATAGTTGGTGTCGTATCCGTCGACCACGAAAGCGTGTCCGCCATCCTCGCCGGTGCCGCAATAGATAATCGGGCGTCCCTCCTGCAGCTCGTCGGTGATTATTTTTGTGAATTCCGCAGTCTCGCACCCGCTGCGGTTTACCGTGCGCGACGAGTAGCGGAAGTAGTTTTTAAAAGCCGGTGTGTAGCTATAGATTGAAGCGCCGCTCACTGGACCGTAGTTCATGTTCAACGACACGCCGCAGTCCTTCATCAGCAACGCAACGGCATCAGCCTGCACGTTGGAGTATTCCCCGTTGTTGTATCTGTCAATCATATTCGTCCAGTCGTAGACGTGCTCCGAGAAGTTGGATGATATTGTGCCGAATGACTGATGCTCATAAGAGTAATGTCCGACACCCTGTTCCGGCCAGTTGTGGAATTTCATTATCTGTGCCATCGCTGTAGCTGCGCATCCCGTTGCGCATCGCTGCGTGTTGTTGTCGTCGTCAGTGTATTCTGGAGCGAAGTTGTTGAATGGCGCATCTTGGTTCCATTTGGTGGTGACCAAAGGCTCCACCACAACCGACGGCGAGTCGGAGAGCAGAATTTTTCTGGCTTTAGCCTTTCCGCTCTGCACCGCAGCCACATATTCAGCATATCCGTCGAGCCACAGCTGCATTTGAGGCGGAACATTCTCAGCGTCGAAAAAGCCGTTTTCGGCATATCCCACAAGTTCTGTCATCTCGTTGTCGCCGCTGACGATGACATAGCCCTGCTCGAGATTGAAAGCATAGTATGGAGCGTTGTTTGTCTTGTCGCTTCGCAGATTTTTTGCGGGCGCGACTTGTCCAGTTCTGGAGTATTTGCGCGCAGCCGAAAGGGCTGCATTCTGGGAAATCTGTTTTCCATTGGCGAATAATGCCGATACACAAATAGCGATAAGAATAGTCGTAGTCCGTTTCATTTAGTCAAAAATTATAGGTTATGGATGTAAAGATAAGCAAAATAATTGAAAAAACAACAAAATTAAAAAAAATAAGTGCAGATGGCAAGATTTTTGTTTTCAGCAAAGTGCTTGCAGATGAACGCTAAAGGTTGTAACTTTGCAAGCGCAAAACAAGAAAATACGAATTAAAAAAATACGATAACATTATGGGTAAGAAAGCATTGCTGATGATTCTCGATGGATGGGGAATCGGCGATCACAAGAAAGATGACGTAATCTATTGCACCCCAACGCCTTATTGGGACTATTTGCTAAAAACATATCCGCACTCGCAGCTTCAGGCAAGCGGTGAGAACGTAGGATTGCCCGACGGACAGATGGGCAACTCAGAGGTTGGCCACCTTAACATCGGAGCCGGCCGTGTGGTTTATCAAGACCTCGTTAAAATCAACAAATCGATAGCCGACAAGTCAATCCTCAATAACAAAGAGATTGTTTCGGCATTCACATACGCCAAGGAGAGCGGCAAAGCCATCCACTTCATGGGACTTACATCAAACGGTGGCGTGCACAGTTCGCTTGAGCATCTTTATGCACTTTGCGACATCGCCAAAGAGTATGGCTTGACAAAAGTTTATCTCCACTGCTTCATGGACGGCCGCGACACCGACCCGAAGAGCGGCAAGGGCTTCATCGAGCAGGTGCAGCAGCACTGCAGCCAGTCGGCAGGCGAGATAGCCTCAATCGTAGGCCGTTTCTATGCAATGGACCGCGACAAACGATGGAACCGCGTCAAGGAAGCCTACGACCTGCTTGTAGACGGCAAGGGCAAACAGGCGACAGATATGGTTCAGGCAATGCAGGAGTCGTATGATGAGGACGTTACCGACGAATTTATCAAACCTATTGTCAACGCCAAAGTTGACGGCACAATCAAAGAAGGCGACGCCGTTATTTTCTTCAACTACCGCAACGACCGCGCAAAGGAGCTCACCATCGCGTTGACACAGAAAGACATGCCGGAGGAAGGCATGCACACAATCCCAGGGTTGCAGTATTACTGCATGACACCTTACGACTCATCGTTTACAGGAGTTCATATCCTCTTCGACAAAGAGAATGTAAAGGACACCCTCGGCGAGTATCTTGCAAACAACGGCAAGCACCAGCTTCATATAGCCGAGACAGAGAAGTATGCCCACGTGACATTCTTCTTCAACGGCGGTCGCGAGACACCGTATGAAGGCGAGGACCGCATCCTCGTGCCATCGCCAAAGGTAGCCACCTACGACCTCAAGCCAGAGATGAGTGCATACGAGGTCAAGGACAAGCTGGTAGACGCCATCGGCACAGAGAAATATGACTTCATCGTAGTCAACTACGCCAACGGCGACATGGTTGGCCACACAGGTATCTATGAGGCTATCGAGAAAGCCGTTGTCGCTATCGACAATTGCGTGAAAGATACAGTCGAGGCAGCCAAGGCCCACGGTTATGAGGTGGTTATCATCGCCGACCACGGCAACGCCGACCACGCCATCAACGAAGACGGCACGCCAAACACGGCACACTCGCTCAACCCAGTGCCATTTGTCTACGTTACAGAAAACAAGGACGCGAAGGTTGAAAACGGCATCCTCGCCGATGTAGCACCGTCAATCCTCAAGATTATGGGAATGCCGCAGCCATCCGATATGACAGGCAAGGCATTGTTCTAATCCGTCAGCAAGCCATAACACAACCGCGCCCGCAGGAGCAATCCTGCGGGCGCGGGCTTTTTTGTTTGCCGCTAAAATGCAAAACTTCGTAAGGCATTTTATTATTGCGTTTTATGCAATCGGTTCTATTTATTCTTATCTTTCTTCTATAATAGCGGGCTATGAAAAGTCCGGTCCTTCCAGGTATTGTTTGGAGGATTGGACTTTTCTATTTACCTTTACGTCAAATTCATAAAAGGAAAAGATTATGTCACGAAAACTATACCCTATCGGCATACAGACGTTTGAGCGTATACGCAAGGAGGATATGCTGTATGTAGACAAGACTGAATATGTCTACCATATGACGCATACCGATGGCAAATGTTTTTTCCTGAGCCGTCCGTGACGGTTTGGCAAGTCGTTGCTCACGTCAACATTCCGCAGCTATTTCGAGGGACGTAGAGATTTGTTCAAGGGTCTTGCTATTGAACGGCTTGAAACGGAATGGACTGAATATCCAGTGCTGCATTTCAGTATGGCTGGAGGAAAACACATGGATAAGGACCAGTTGGAACGCTATCTTGACCGCCGATTGGCAGAGTATGAGGAAGAGTGGGGAATTAACATTCCCGCAGCAGACGCAAATGACAGACTGTCAGCACTCATAATGACAGCATTCAACAAGACGGAGCGACAGGTCGTTGTCCTGGTCGATGAGTATGATGCGCCGTTGCTCGACGTGGTGCATGAGGATGAGAAACTGCCGTTGTTGCGCAACGTGATGCGCAATTTCTACAGCCCGTTGAAGGATTGCGAACCCTATCTTCGTTTTGTGTTTCTTACAGGGATAACCAAGTTTTCGCAGATGAGCATTTTCAGCGAGTTGAACAACATGGTCAACGTGAGTATGCGTAATGATTATGCCGGTATCTGCGGCATAACGAATGAAGAACTTGAAAGTCAGATGTCGGCCGATGTCGACGCGTTGGCTGCGCGGCTCGGCATGACCAGGGAGGACACGTTGACGAGACTGCGAGAATATTATGATGGTTATCATTTTGCAGCCCAGTCGCCCGACGTGTACAATCCGTTCAGCCTTCTCAACGCGATGGCGTCAGGTTGTCTTGACTATTATTGGTTCTCCACGGGCACACCGACCTATCTGATAGAGATGCTCAACAAATACCATGTCATGCCGTCGGAGATAGGAGGCGGCGATGCCGACAAGTCAGAGTTTGACGCTCCGACGGAGCGAATGACCACGATAACGCCGTTGCTCTATCAGAGCGGCTACATCACAATCAAGGGCTACGACCCCGAGACCGATCTGTACAGGCTCGATATCCCGAACAAAGAAATCCGCGTAGGGCTTTACCGCAGCCTGTTGCCCAATTACATCGGGATGAACACAGTCAAGGGAACAACCACAATAGCCAAGATGTCGGCGTTGATTCGTCGCGGAGATATGGACGGTGCGCTCAAGATGCTTCAGGCATACCTTGCTACGGTGCCTTATTGCAGCAACGCAGACTCAGAAGGGCATTACCAGCAGATGATGTATGTGATTTTCTCCATCCTTGACAATTACGTCGATGTTGAGGTGCGCACACCGCACGGCCGTGTCGATATGGTACTGCGCACGGCAACGCATATCTATTTGTTCGAGCTGAAACTCAACCGCGATGCCGCCACCGCGATGCGGCAGATAGATTTGAAGGAATATCCACAGCGGTTTATGCTTTCAGGACTGCCCGTTGTGAATGTGGGCATCAACTTCGATGTGGAGCGGCACAATATTACCGACTGGGAGGTGCGTGACGCAGGAACTGCTGCCCAATAGCCAGAATCAATAACTGAGGCGCAGACCGACGGCAAGCTGGAAGCTGAAGTCGTTGCGGCGATGCACCGGCGATGCACTGTCGTCAGACAGGTCATAGACCAATTGCGGCTCTGCGAAAATGCCGTAACGGTCGGTGATGTTCAGCTGCGCGCCGACACCGGCGTTTACCGACCCCTGCCAAGGACGCGTGTCGAGCGTATTGTGTCGGGTGGCTTGCTTCTGCTCCTGACCCGACGCGACAACGAAATCCTTGCGCGTCGTTTTCACGCATTTCTCCACCTGTCCTCCGGCAAGAGCGTAGAGCGACACGTAGCGCGATGACAGAAACGTGTAGCTTACAGTCACAGGAATGCCGATGTAGTGCATACGGATTTTTGACGAGTAATAGTCGGATTCCGAACCCGACCGCCGTTCGCTTGTTGCGTAGGCGTATGAAATTCCGGCATTTATGCCCCAGTGGTCGGTGAGCATATAGCGGAACGAAGCCGAGTATGACACAGGAAACGAAACAATGTCGTCGGTTGCTGTAGCCTCGTCAATGTTGTTGGTCGTCGCTTTGAGATAAGTGGCGTCGAAAGCCGACGTCCCGACCGAAAGCATATGGCTGTGGGCGGGGATATGGTATAGCGGAGAGAATCCACCCTCCGACGCACTGCTGCCCTGACCGAACGCATTGTTGGCGGCAAGAGCAATGTGCCAGCGGCGGTTGCCGTTGTCAATCCGCTTTGCCGTCGGTGTGTTGGCTGCACTCCTGTGGGAAACGGCAGTCGACGCGGCGGGCATCGCTTCGAGAAACTCGCGCGTCGTGGCGCGGGGTCTGTCTTCCACAGAGTCGGCCGGAGCGACGGTGCAAACCGGCTCCTCGTCGATAGAAACGAGAGGCGCGTCGTCGGTCATCGCCATCACCGCCTCAGCGCGGGGGCGAGGAGTGTGGTCGTGGGAGGCGGCGATAAGCTCAGCCGGTGTGACTATGCCGGCAGAAGCCGACGTTGCCGAAGTCTTCGTTTTTGTGATGACAGGAGAAACTCGTGGAGCGACATTCCCATTGTCGGGATTTGACATCAGGAAATAGGCGCCCACCACCAGCGCAAGGCATGCCGCCGCAGCCACCGCCCTCCAGACAACAGTAAGCGTTGGACGGCGTCGAGCCGCCGCAGCGTCGCGCTCAATGCTGTCCCAAATGCCGGGGCGCGGCTCCACCTCGAACCCGTCTAAGGATTCGCGCAGCGATTCAAGCCATTTGTCATTGTCGTTTTTCATATTTCGTCGTTTCTTCTCAAGTAATCGTTAATCATTTTTGTGAGCATAGATTTCGCCCTCGACAGTTGTGACGACGACGATTTCTCGTTTATGCCCAGTCTCGCAGCAATCTCCTTATGGCTGTAGCCGTCGAATGCATACATATTGAGCACCGTTCGGTAACCATGGGGCAGCGATGCGACCATGCGAAGAATCTCTGCCGCCGGCAACCGGCAAGTGTCGGGCTCCTCGCCGGGAATGTCGCCCACCGACTCAATGTCGGTCGATTCGGCGTGTTTGTTGCGTCTCAGTCTGTCGAGCGCGGCATTCACCATCACACGCTTCATCCACGCGCGCAGCGAACCCTCACCTTTGTATGAGAACTTGTGGAAGTTTGTCAGCACGTTGACAAAGACATCGTGCAGCAAGTCCTCCGCCTCGTCGCGGTCGGCGAGATAGCGAATGCCGATGGCAAGCATAGTCCCGCTGAAGCACGTGTAGAGCTCGCGGCGCGCTGTAGCGTCGCCGCGTCTGCATCCTTCGTATATTTCCTCCTCGGTCACGTCTGCTGATGTTCTGACAATTAAACGGAATGATTGCAAAAATACTGCATCACAGTGAATTTTTAATTATTGGCGAGCAGTATTTTCGCTGTCCGGACGTTTTAGAGATGAAAGAAAGACAGAAATTATGAAAGAAAACAAGCGAAACATATTGGTTGTGATGATAAGTATGATTGCGGCGATGCTGCTGTTCATGTCGTGCAAGGAAGACGGCGATTACATGACATGTACGTATCCGACAAACAACTCCACAATCGGCTCGTTTGAGAAAGAGTCGGACGAAGCCTATTATATAGACAGCGACAAAGGCAATAAATTCTATGTAGCCAACTATGGCGATATGCTTGACAAGGGTTATAAACCCGGTCAGCGAGTCTATGCCGAGTTCAACACGCCTGTCGGAGAACGTCCGTATGTCGGTCAGATAACCGTGTTGCTGACATATCCTGTTTCGGTAAAAGAAGTGTCGGCGCTGGATGAAAATATGGGCGACGACCCCATTACCGTTGTCAATCTGTGGAATTCCAAAAATTTTCTGAACGTCCAATATATGTTTGCCTCCAGCAGCACCTATGTGCATAGCCTTGACCTCGTTGCCGTGCCATCGCCCAAAAAGTCCAAGCCTGGCTATCAGTATCTTGAGCTCCGCCACAGTTTGAACGGCGACACCCCGGTGACCAACATCGTGGGCATCATCTCGTTTGACATAAGCCACTATCTATCCGATTCCAATCTGAAAGGCTTCATAATAAAAGTGAACGACAGACTTGCCGGCGACACCTTCGTGCGGTATGACATAGATAAATAAATCTCTTTTTTACGACCGCCGCAAGGCTTATGAGCGTAACTTTGCCGAAAAAAGAAAATGCTATGGAAAACAACGGAATGATTACGCTTACAAAAGCAGAAATGCTTGAAGAATGGAAGAAACGCAAAGGCTTTTACAGCGGAGTGCGGTCGTGTGATGTGGAGCGCGAGGACGGCGTGGACCTTGACGGCGTGTTGCAGCGCGAGATGGACGATTGGTACAACAAGATGCTCCGCGAGGCCCCGTCGGAGATGCTCCCGATAGAAAACATCGCAAAGGACTGCCCTGCAACGGTCGATGCCCGCCGAGCCGTCACAGTGGATTTGCCAGCCAGGTGTGTGCGGGTGCTTGCGTTGAGGCTCGACTGCTGGGCAGCCGACGTGACGCAGTTTGCCGCTCCCGGCAGCGATGATGCAGAGGCGCAGCGCAGCGAGTGGACGCAGGCAGGAACAGAGCGTCCGGTGGTTGTGGCAGGAGTGCGCCGCTTGACGGCATATTCAGCCGCGGCAACAGACAAAGCGTCGATAGCCAACCTCCTGGCAGTCTGCCGTCCATCCGACGGCACCTACCGCTTCCGGGCTGACGCCTGGACATGGAAAGACGGAGAGTTTGAGAAAGTTTAGCGGTTTATCGGCTGCGAGAACGCCGGGAGCTGAACAGGTTCTCCCGTCTGGTCAGGGTAGACAATCATAGTAGAGCAGTTCCCGAAATATTGAGCGAGCATATCGGGCAACTTTTCAAAATCAGGCAGGTAAGACACACCGCCCGGCCGCGAAGCCGCCGCAATCAGCAAATGGTCGTAATTAACCGAAGCCGAGAGCATCATAAACTCATCCCATGAATCCATCTGCTCGATGCGCACCTTGTCGGAGTATCCCTGACGGTCGACAATCAGCCGCACGAACATCGCCGTTTCATGCGAGCAGTGGAAATGAATTTGGCAACCGAGAGTCCGGCCAACCTTCAGCACCTGGTTCATCCATTTAGAGAAACCCGGTTCGAACTGTGCTTTCGGCGGAACCGCCACAACGATGCGCCGCAGCGTGTTGAACGGCATCAGCATCTTGATCATCACCACCTCCCTGTGCAGCCGCGACAGGAACGCCTCGGAATACGGGCCGCTGTGAGAGTCGGCGGCAGTGAGTTTGCGGTGTATTCCAAGAATTATTGTTGTGGCCTCCTGCTCCTTCGCCGTGTGGATAACGCCCGTGGCAACGTCGGCACTGTAGCGGCTCACCGTCTTCAGCGTCATGCCCGAGCCAGACGCCGCCTGAGCCGCCATCTCAAGGAAGCGTTTTCCCTGGCGGGCACTTCTCGCCACGTTGCGGTTGTCGGAATCGCTCACCACGTTTACGGCAATGACATTGTCGGTGTTTTTGGAGTCGCGTATAAGCACCGCAAGGCTGACCAGCTCGAAAAGCGTGTTCGGATTCGACACACTGATAAGCACCCGTTCGCCGTCGGACGTCTCAGGCTCAGCCGCCTCCATCTCATGGAGCGCCATGCGTCGCGACGCCCGTTCGGTGACGATGCTGCTCACCACGCATGTGATAAGAATCAAAGCGATAGCTCCGTTCAGCACCTCATTCCCCAGCAGGTGAGACCCGTCGGGAAGAATTATGTTGTAGCCCACAAGCGCCACCGCCAGCGTAGCCGCGGCACGCGAAGTGGACAGACCATACATCAGGCTGCGCTCAGAAACCGACATGCGGCATAACTTCTGTGTCAGCCACGCCGTGATCCATTTAGTCACAATCGCCATCACCACCATCACCACCAGCAGCTCCACAGCCTCCCAGCCTCCAAAGAACACCCTCAGGTCAATCATCATGCCCACGCCGATAAGGAAGAACGGGATGAACAACGCATTGCCCACAAACTCAAGGTTGTGCATCAGCGTAGACACGTTTGGAACGAGTCTGTTTAGCACCAGTCCGGCGAGAAACGCTCCGAGGATACCCTCCATGCCGACGATTTTCATCAGACCGGCACTGAGGAACATCATTCCAAGCACAAAAATGTATTGCAGCACACCGTTGCTGTAGCGGCGGAAGAACCACCGTCCGATGCGCGGAAAGAAAATGATTACGCAAGCCGTCAGCAAAGCCACCTTCACCACAAGCCACAGCCACAGCAGCGAACCGCTGTCGGCGTCTTTGTACAAACCGCCGAGGATGGCAAGCAGAAACAGCGTCAGGCAGTCGGTGATTGCCGTCGCCCCCACCGAAATGCTCACACTGCGTTGCCTCGCCATGCCGTAGCGGCTCACGATAGGGTAGCTCACCAGCGTGTGGCTCGCATACATGCTTGCCACCAGCATAGCCGGCACAGCCGCATATTTCAGCAACATACTGTTTACGGCATATCCCATTGCCATAGGCACGATGAAACCCAACAGACCGAACACAATCGCCTTGTTCCGGTTCTGCTTGAAGTCGTTCATGTCCATCTCCATGCCCGCGAGAAACATGATGTACAGGAGTCCGACGTTGCCGAAAAGCTGGAAACTACTGTCGCGGACAATGATGTTGAGTCCGTGTTCGCCGATGACCATACCCGCGAGAATCATGCCGATTATGTGCGGGATGCGCAGCTTGCCGAATACTATAGGCGCAAAAAGGATTATGCCCAACACGATGAAGAAAATCCATGTAGGGTCCTGAACTGGGAAATATCCTGCTATGTTGCGAATCAATTCAGTCATAATTAAGAACAAAATTAGTTATTTTTCCTAATTGTATATATCCGTACTAATGAAAAAAGTTATAAATTTGCACCCTACAATCAAAATAAGGATATAAGAGAAATGAAAATTGCAATTGTTGGTGCCAGCGGCGCCGTAGGTCAAGAGTTTTTGCGAGTGCTCGACGAGCAGAATTTCCCCGTCGACGAGTTGCTGTTGTTCGGATCGAAACGCAGTGCCGGACGGACATACAAATTCCGTGGCAAGGACTATGCCGTGCGCGAACTTTGCCACAACGACGACTTCAAAGGAGTGGACATTGCATTTACCTCGGCAGGCGCCGGCACATCAAAAGAATTTGCAGAGACAATAACCAAATACGGCGCGACGATGATTGACAACTCATCGGCGTTCCGCATGGACGACGACGTGCCATTGGTAGTGCCCGAAGTCAACGGTGACGACGCATTCAACGCGCCCCGCCACATCATCGCCAATCCAAACTGCACGACGATACAGATGGTCGTTGCGCTTAAGCCCATCAACGACCTGTCGCCGATAAGCCGAGTACATGTTGCGACCTATCAGGCTGCCAGTGGCGCCGGTGCCGCCGCCATGGACGAGCTCGTCAACCAGTATGCCGAACTCGGAGCAGGAAAAGACGCCACTGTTGAGAAATTCGCATATCAGCTTGCATATAACGTAATTCCTCATATCGACGTGTTCCAAGACAACGGATACACAAAGGAGGAAATGAAAATGTACAACGAGACCAAGAAGATAATGCATGCCCCGAAGCTCGATGTCAGCGCCATGTGTGTGCGAGTGCCAGTGATGCGCGCCCACAGCGAGGCAATCTGGGTTGAAACAGAACGCCCGATAAGCGTAGACGAAGCCCGCAAGGCATTTGAGGCGGCTGAAGGAGTCGTTGTTATCGACAATCCGGCAGAGAAACAGTATCCGATGCCGCTGTTTACGGCAGGCAAAGATCCCGTTTACGTTGGACGAATCCGCAAGGATCTCGCCAATGAAAAGGGCTTGAGTTTCTGGGTGGTAGGCGACCAGATAAAGAAAGGCGCCGCGCTCAATGCCGTGCAGATAGCACAGCATCTCATCAAGAAAGACTAAAAGAATAAGGAAATATAGAATATGACTGTAGGCAAGGACACTTGCCTACAGTCTTTTGTATTGGCTTGGAGTCATACCCGTGTGGTGCTTGAAATACTTCCCGAAAAACGACTGGTTTGGGAAATTCAGGCTATAGGCAATCTCCTGCACGTTCATGGTTGAATATTTTAGCAGGTTTTTCGCTTCGAGAATCACGTAGTGGTTTATCCAGTCGGCAGCAGTCTGTCCGCTTGCCTTCTTGATCAGAGTGGTGAAGTATTTTGGCGACAGGTGCATCTGTTCGGCGTAGAACCCCACGCTTCTCTCCTTCTTGTAGTTTGCGCCGAGCAGCAGCATAAACTCCTTGAAGTAGCCCGCATTTTTGCTGAACGCCTCCTGGTCAAGCTTCTTGGTCTCTCCGGTGTTTTTGTCAACGGCGCGTCCCACCTTAAAAAACAAAGCGGAAATCAGACATCGCAGAATGTCGTTCGACAGCGCGTCCTCCTCGTTGTTGCGGATTTCGTCGGCTATGGAATCAATCAGGCATTTCGTTTCTTTGAAAGCCTCCGGCTCGAGTTGCATGCACTGCGCGTATTTCAGCGCCAGCAGTTTCTGAGCCATCGGCTTCACATCGAGACTCATGTCGCGAATCAGGTTCAGATCGATCACAGCCACCTGCACCGCACAGTTGTCGACGCGCGACGCCCGCATTATCTGTCCCGGGAAATTGATGTAGAGCGTTCCCGGTTTCAGGTCGAATTCTTCAGAATTGGTGGAAATGGAAACCTCGCCCCTGTCGCAGCATATCAAGATGAACGCATTTACGCTGAACGGATGCACGAAAGAGATGTCGGCATGTTCGCCGCCGACAGCCGAGCGCCGACCGATAAGCAGGCCGTGGCGATAGACATCGTCTTTGTCCGGCTTGAAAATCGACATCAGCTTGTCGAGCGGCAGACATGGGATTTCCTTTATCAGTTCCTTTTCCATAGATTTATTTGTAATTGTCAGCGATGTTGTAGATAGACTCGAATATAGCCTTGTCGTCGTCGGACAGCGTCACGTCACGGCGCGCCATCATCCGTTTTGCCGTGTCGAAGAACTTGTTGACCGACACGTCGGAATAGCCCGCCACGCTGCCTTCGGAGAACGACGCCACAAAGTTGCGCGGGAATCCGGCACCGTGCACGTTCACGCCCACACCGATTACGGTGGCAGTGTTGAACATGCAGTTGATGCCAGCCTTTGAGTGGTCGCCCATGAATAGTCCGCAGTGTATCAGCCCCGTCCGCATAAACCTGTGTGTGCGGTAGTTCCAAAGCTTAATTTCCGTGTAGTCGTTTTTCAGATTAGAGGCATTTGTTCCCGCTCCGATGTTGCACCACTCACCAATCACGGCGTTTCCCAGATATCCGTCGTGCGCCTTGTTGCTGAATCCCAGCATCACAACGTTGCTCAGTTCGCCACCCACCTTGCAGTGTGGTCCGATAGTGGTCGCTCCGTAGATTTTCGCGCCCATGTTCACCTGCGCGTGGCTGCAAGCCGCAAACGGCGCGCGTATGCACGAGCCCTCCATCACCACAGCGTCCTTACCTATATATATAGGACCATCGTTTGTGTTCAGGTATGCCCCCTCTATCGACGCGCCCTCCTCGATGAAGATTGATGGGAGTCCGTCGTCGAGCATCCTCGGTCCGATTACCGTGCACGATTCGGGCAGCGGCTGCGATTGGCGTCCGGCCGTCAGCGTTTTGAAGTCGCGCTTTATTTCACAATCGTTTTTAAGGAAAATGTCGTAGAGGAAGTGGACAACGGAAAACTCAGAGTCGTATCTGCATATTGTTGCGAAATTTCTCGCATCGAAATCGCAACGGCATCCGCAGAAAGCCAAAAGCTCGTCGCCCGCCATCAAGGCCGTCCCCACAGGCAGGTTGCCGATGGCTTCCGCCAGCGAGTCGTCGGGAAGTATGTGCCCGGCGATGAATGTAGAGCAATCAGCGTCGGTGGTGGGGTATTTCTTTGAAAGATACGGCATTGTCAGAGCCGACACGACGGCATCGGGGAAGCGCATCTGCCATTTCTGGCGTATTGTCATTATGCCAATCCGGATGTCGGCGAGCGGCCGCGTATATGTGATTGGCAGCAAGTCGGTCCAGACGTTTTTGTCGTCGAATAATATCAAGTTGCGCATAGTCGTAATAGTTTGAGGTTGCTAAGATACAAACTTAATTCGTACTGCTCAAATTTTGCCCTGTGAAATTAGAAACCGTCCGGATTCTCGTCGGGAATAGTTAAAAATATATAAAACTATACATCAAACCCCCATAAAATGGCAAAACCGCGGCGTAGACGCCGGAAAAATGATGAAAATGGGTCAAAAACATTTGGCAGTTAGCAAATTATGGAGTAACTTTGCAACGCTTTTCGAGCGGAAAATGCGTCCTCATGGCTGTAATCACCTAATAATAAAGGGTGTAGAGCCGGCGAGCGGTAGCGCCGCCCGATTGAAAATGCGAAAAAGAGATTAATTAACAGTAATAAAAAAGAAAAGAACTAAAATGCCTACTATTCAGCAATTAGTAAGAAAAGGGCGCGTAGTTTTGAAAGACAAGAGCAAATCGCCGGCGTTGGACAGCTGTCCGCAGCGTCGTGGCGTTTGTGTGCGTGTCTACACAACTACTCCAAAAAAGCCTAACTCGGCAATGCGTAAAGTTGCGCGTGTAAGATTGACAAACGGTAAAGAGGTGAACTCTTACATCCCAGGAGAAGGCCACAACTTGCAGGAACACTCAATCGTGATGGTTCGCGGCGGACGTGTGAAAGACCTTCCAGGTGTGCGTTATCACATCGTACGCGGCACATTGGATACAGCCGGTGTTGCAGGCAGAACACAGCGTCGTTCGAAATACGGAGCGAAGCGTCCTAAGGCAGGTGCAGCCAAGAAGTAATATCTAAACAGCACAAAGAGATAAACAAAACGAGTCGAAAAACGAGTTTTTTGTTTATTGGATTATTCGGCGGAGTAAACACGGCAAGAGAGCCGCGTTGAAGATGCAAAGAGCAACCAAACGAACAAAAACGAATTTATTAGAAAAATGAGAAAGGCAAAACCTAAAAAAAGAATCATCTTGCCGGATCCAAAATTCGGAGACACAAGAGTTACTAAATTTGTGAATCACTTGATGTATGACGGAAAGAAGAACACCGCATACACAATATTCTACAGCGCATTGGAGACTGTGAAGTCGAAATTGCCTAACGAAGAAAAGACAGCGCTCGAAATCTGGAAAGCAGCGCTTGAGAATATTACACCACAAGTGGAGGTTAAGTCTCGCCGTGTAGGTGGTGCTACCTTCCAGGTTCCTACAGAGATCCGTCCGGATCGCAAGGAGTCAATTTCAATGAAAAATCTAATCATTTTCGCCCGCAAGCGTGGAGGCAAAACGATGAGCGACAAGCTCGCAGCAGAAATCGTTGACGCATTCAACGAGCAGGGTGGCGCATTCAAACGTAAGGAAGACATGCACCGTATGGCTGAGGCCAACCGTGCTTTCGCACATTTTAGATTTTAATTTGAATAAATAAACAACAATGGCTACTAATATAGACGAAAAGTTAAATCTGACGAGAAATATCGGTATCATGGCCCACATCGATGCCGGTAAGACAACAACCTCAGAGCGTATCCTGTTCTACACAGGTCTGACCCACAAGATTGGTGAGGTGCACGATGGTGCAGCCACTATGGACTGGATGGAACAAGAGCAGGAGCGTGGTATCACAATCACATCAGCCGCAACAACAACATTCTGGAACTATGCTGGCAACAAGTATAAAATCAACTTGATTGACACTCCGGGACACGTTGACTTCACAGTAGAGGTTGAGCGTTCGCTCCGCGTGCTCGACGGTGCAGTGGCAACGTTCTGTGCGGTAGGTGGTGTTGAGCCACAGTCAGAGACAGTATGGCGTCAGGCAGACAAATACAATGTGCCTCGTATCGGTTACGTCAACAAGATGGACCGTTCGGGAGCCAACTTCTTTGAGGTAGTGCGTCAGGTGCGTGAAGTGCTCGGTGCAAATCCTGTAGCAATCCAGGTTCCAATCGGTGCAGAGGAGACCTTCAAGGGTGTTGTTGACTTGATCACAATGCAGGCTTACTTCTGGCACGACGAGACAATGGGTGCTGAGTACAGCCGCGAAGAGATTCCAGCGTCGTTGAAAGACGAGTGCGAGTCGATGCGCGACAAGATGCTCGAGACAATCGCCGAGTTTGACGATGACTTCATGACAAAATATTTCGACGATCCTTCGACAATCACAGAAGACGAAATCCGCCGCGTAATCCGCAAGGCTACATTGGCAATGGAGATCGTTCCTATGATCTGCGGTTCTTCATTCAAGAACAAGGGCGTTCAGTGCTTGCTCGACGACGTTTGCGCATTCTTGCCAAGCCCAGAGGACTCTGGCGAAATCGTAGGTAAGAATCCAGACGATCCAGAAAAAGAAGAGCGTCGCCGTCCAATCTTCGAGGACCCGATGTGTGCATTGGCGTTCAAGATTGCAACCGACCCATATGTAGGCCGTCTTTGCTTCTTCCGCGTTTACTCAGGTCAGATCGACGCCGGCAGCTACGTTTACAACACACGTTCACGCAAGAAAGAGCGTATCAGCCGTTTGTTCCAGATGCACTCAAACAAGCAGAACCCGAAAGACTTTATCGGCTGCGGTGATATCGGTGCCGGAGTAGGATTCAAGGATATCCGCACAGGCGACACACTCTGCGACGAGCAGCACCCGATTACACTCGAGGCTATGGAGTTCCCGGATCCAGTGATTGGTATCGCAGTAGAGCCTAAGACTCAGAAAGACCTTGACAAGCTCGGTGTAGGCTTGCAGAAGCTTGCAGAGGAAGACCCGACATTCCGCGTAGAGACAAACGAGGAGACAGGCCAGACAGTGATCAGCGGTATGGGTGAGCTTCACCTCGACATCATCATCGACCGTCTGCGTCGTGAGTTCAAGGTAGAGTGCAACCAGGGCCGTCCACAAGTAACATACAAGGAGTCTATCACCAAGCCGGTTGAGCTTCGCGAAGTGTTCAAGAAGCAGACAGGTGGTCGTGGTAAGTTTGCCGACATCATCGTGCGCGTTGAGCCGGTTGACGAAGGCTTCGAGGGCAACCTTCAGTTTGTTGACGAGGTCAAGGGCGGTAACATTCCTAAGGAATTCATCCCTTCAGTACAGAAAGGTTTCACAACAGCGATGAAGAACGGTGTTCTCGCCGGCTATCCAGTGGAGCAGTTGAAGGTGACTTTGATCGACGGTTCGTTCCACCCAGTGGATTCAGACCAGTTGTCGTTCGAGCTCTGTGCTATCCAGGCGTTCAAGAAAGCGTGTGAGAAGGCAGGTCCGGTTCTCCTTGAGCCAATCATGAAGATCGAGGTTGTGACACCGGAAGAGAGCATGGGTGACGTTATCAGCGACTTGAACAAGCGTCGTGGTCAGGTAGAAGGCATGGAGACCAGCCGCAGTGGTGCCCGCATCGTTAAGGCGAAAGCTCCGTTGGCAGAGATGTTCGGTTACGTAACAGCATTGCGTACAATCACATCAGGCCGTGCAACTTCCACAATGACTTTCAGCCACTATGCAGAGGTTAGCGCATCGATCGCCAAGGGTGTTCTTGAAGAGTGTCAAGGTAGAACAGATTTGTTGAAATAATTATAACTAAATACAATGAGCCAAAAAATCAGAATCAAATTAAAATCTTACGATCACAACTTGGTTGACAAGTCTGCCGAGAAGATTGTAAAGACGGTGAAGGCAACAGGCGCAGTGGTCAGCGGACCAATTCCATTGCCAACTCACAAGAGAATATTCACTGTCAACCGCTCGACTTTCGTAAACAAGAAATCGCGCGAGCAATTCCAACTCTCATCGTTCAAACGCTTGATCGACATCTACAGCTCGACAGCTAAGACAATCGACGCGTTGATGAAGCTTGAGCTTCCAAGCGGTGTAGACGTAGAGATCAAGGCGTAAGTAAGTAACCAAAAAGAATTTGAAACAATTAAAAAATTAGAGAAATGCCAGGATTATTAGGAAAGAAAATCGGAATGACATCCGTATTCAGTGCCGACGGTAAGAACGTACCGTGCACTGTTATCGAAGTAGGTCCTTGTGTTGTTACTCAGGTTAAGACATTGGAGAAAGACGGCTATGAGGCATTGCAGTTGGGCTTCGAGGACAAGAAGGAGAAGCACACAACCAAGCCGGAGCAGGGTCACTTCAAGAAAGCCGGTGTAGCACCAAAGCGCCACTTGGCCGAGTTCAAAGGTTTTGATGAAAGCTACAAATTGGGAGACGAAATAACCGTAGCGATGTTTGACGGCGTTGAGTTTGTCGACGTTATCGGCACATCGAAGGGTAAAGGTTTCCAAGGTGTTGTAAAACGTCACGGCTTCGGCGGTGTAGGACAGACCACTCACGGTCAGCACAACCGTCTCCGTGCTCCGGGTTCAATCGGTGCATGTTCTTACCCAGCCAAGGTGTTCAAGGGAATGCGCATGGCAGGTCAGACAGGCAACGAGCGTGTGACAGTCCAAAATCTTAAGGTGGTAAAAGTAATTCCGGAACACAACGTATTGATGATCAAGGGTTCGATTCCGGGAGCAAAAGGTTCAATCGTTTTAATTGAGAAATAATGGAAGTTGCAGTATATAACATCGAAGGAAAAGATACAGGCCGCAAAGTGACGCTCAACGACAGCGTATTCGCTATCGAGCCAAACGAGCATGCCGTATATTTGGACGTAAAGCAATATCTTGCCAACCAGCGTCAGGGCACTCACAAGTCAAAAGAGAGAAGCGAAGTGTCGGGCTCAACCCGCAAGCTGCACAAGCAGAAGGGTGGCGGCGGCTCGCGTATCGGTGATATCAACTCTCCGGTACTCGTCGGCGGAGGCCGTATTTTCGGTCCGCGTCCACGCACATACGAGTTCAAGCTCAACAAGAAAGTTAAGCAATTGGCCCGCAAGTCAGCGTTGTCAGTAAAGGCTCAGGACAATGCAATCATCGTGGTCGAGGATTTCGCATTCGAGGCTCCGAAAACTAAAGAATTCGTAAAGTTTGCTAAAAATATACAAGTAGCCGATAAAAAGGCAGTTATGGTTTTATCAGACCAAAATAAAAATGTATATTTGTCAGCTCGAAATTTGCCCAATGTGGAAATTGTAACTGCTTCGAGCTTAAACACATACAAAATCATGAACAACCGTTCGTTGATTTTGAGCGAGAGCAGCGTTGCAGTGATTAACGAATTTTAAAAGTAAGGAGGAATAAAAAATGGAAATAATGATCAAGCCGATTGTTACTGAGAAGGCGACAGCGACTAGCGAGAAGCTGAACCGCTACACATTTCGCGTATCTCCTGATGCCAACAAGGAGCAAATCAAGAAATTGATTCAGAACATGTATGGCGTTAAAGTTGTGTCGGTCAACACGACCAACTATGACGGCAAAAGAAAGCAGCGCTACACAAAGACAGGCTTGCAACGCGGCAAGACAGCAGCGTTCAAGAAAGCTTATGTCAAGGTAGCAGAAGGTGAAACTATAGATTTTTATAGCAATATTTAATAGAAAATGGCAGTAAGAAAATTGAAGCCCACAACACCGGGGCAAAGACACAAGGTTATTGGTGTATTCGATGAAATCACTGCACGTACACCAGAGAAATCTCTTACAGTCGGAAAAAGATGCACAGGCGGACGCAACGCCGAAGGTCACCGCACGACACGCTATGTCGGCGGCGGCCACAAGCGTAAATTCCGTTTTATCGACTTCAAGAGAACAAAAGACGGTGTGCCAGCGACCGTAAAATCAATAGAGTACGATCCGAACCGTTCGGCTCGCATCGCATTGCTCTATTACGCAGACGGTGCAAAGGCATACATAATTGCACCCAACGGATTGGAAGTTGGCTCTACAGTTATGAGTGGAGAGGACGCCGCACCAGAGGTGGGGAACGCTCTTCCACTGAGCAAAATACCTGTTGGTACTTTAATTCATAACATTGAGCTGCGTCCAGGCCAGGGAGCCTTCATGGTTCGCTCGGCAGGAACATTCGCACAGCTGACCTCACGCGAGGGTGACTACGTAATCATCAAGTTGCCTTCGGGAGAGACTCGCAAGATTTTGGCTACATGCAAAGCAACAGTAGGAGTGGTAGGAAACTCAGACCACGCGTTGGAGCGTTCGGGTAAAGCCGGCCGTTCACGTTGGTTGGGCCGTCGTCCACGCAACCGTGGTGTTGTAATGAACCCGGTTGATCACCCAATGGGTGGTGGTGAAGGACGTGCATCAGGAGGACATCCACGTTCGCGCAAGGGCTTGTACTCTAAAGGTCTCAAGACACGCGCTCCTAAGAAGCATTCTTCAAAGTACATTATCGAGAGAAGAAAGAAGTAACCAGTTAAATCAAAAGAATTATGAGTCGTTCATTAAAGAAAGGTCCATACATCAGCGTGAAGCTCGACAAGAAGGTTGCAGCAATGGAAGCCAGCGGCAAGAAGTCGGTTATCAAGACTTGGTCGCGCGCGTCAATGATTGCACCGGACTTTGTAGGCCACACGTTTGCTGTGCATAATGGAAACAAATTTATCCCGGTTTATGTAACTGAGAACATGGTTGGACACAAGTTGGGCGAGTTCGCCCCGACACGTATCTTCCGTGGACACGCAGGCAACAAGAAGAAATAGTGAGGGATAAGAACTATTTTGAATTAAAAAAGAATTAAATACAATGGGTGTTAGAAAAAGAAACTCAGCTGAAAAAATTAAGGAAGCTCGAAAGACTTTGTATTGCGCAAAGCTGCGCAATGTGCCTTCTTCGCCACGCAAGATGCGCTATGTAGCCGACATGGTACGCGGTATGGAGGTATTCAAAGCTTTGGGAGTACTTAAGTTCTCTAATAAGGAAGCTGCTGCGAAGGTTGAGAAATTGCTTCGTTCGGCAATCGCCAATTGGGAACAGAAAAATGAGCGTAAGGCGGAAAACGGTGAGCTTTATGTCACAACGATTTTCGTTGACTGCGCTCCAATGTTGAAACGTTTGCGTCCGGCTCCACAGGGCCGTGGATACAGAATCCGCAAACGCTCGAACCATGTTACATTGTTCATCGGTACAAAAGAAACTAACGCTAAAAAGGAAGCATAAGAAATGGGACAAAAAGTAAATCCAATAAGCAATCGCTTAGGTATCATCAGAGGTTGGGATTCTAACTGGTATGGTGGAAGAAAATACGGTGATTCTTTGCTTGAGGACTCTAAGCTCCGCAAGTATCTTAATGCTCGCCTGGCTAAAGCAAGTGTATCGCGTATCGTAATTGAAAGAACTTTGAAGCTTATCACCATCACTGTCTGCACATCGCGTCCGGGACTTATCATCGGCAAGGGCGGTCAGGAAGTTGACAAGCTCAAGGAAGAGTTGAAGAAGATCACCGACAAGGATGTACAGATCAACATCTATGAGGTGAAGCGTCCGGAAGTCGACGCTCAGTTGGTGGCGAACAATATCGCCCGCCAGATTGAGGGCAAGATAGCTTACCGCCGCGCTGTCAAGATGGCTGTCGCATCGACGATGCGTGCAGGCGCAGAGGGCATCAAGGTGCAGGTGAGCGGACGTTTGAACGGAGCTGAGATGGCACGTTCGGAGATGTTCAAGGAAGGCCGTACGCCGCTTCACACATTGCGCGCCGACATCGACTATGCACTCGTAGAGGCATTGACGAAGGTAGGTATCGTAGGCGTGAAGGTTTGGATCTGCCGTGGCGAAGTCTATGGCAAGCGCGACCTGGCTCCTTCGTTTGTCAATACAGACAAGGGCGGCCGCAGCAATGGCCCACGCGGCAAGAAGGGCGGATTCCGCGACAAGAAAAACAATCGTTAATCGACTTGAAATTACAGAACAATGTTACAACCAAAGAAAACAAAATTCAGAAGACAGCAAAAAGGCCGCATGAAGGGTTTGGCTCATCGCGGCAACCAGCTTGCTTTTGGTTCGTTCGGCATAAAGTCACTGGAATCGAAATGGATTACAGGACGTCAGATTGAGGCCGCCCGTGTGGCAGTTACCCGCTACATGCAGCGCCAGGGACAAATTTGGATCCGCATCTTCCCGGACAAGCCAATCACAAAGAAGCCAGCCGAGGTGCGTATGGGTAAAGGTAAAGGTAATCCTGAGGGATTCGTATCGCCAGTTACTCCAGGCCGTATCCTCATCGAGGTTGAGGGCGTAAGCTACGATATCGCAAAAGAAGCATTGCGCCTTGCAGCACAGAAATTGCCTGTGACTACTAAGTTTATAGTAAGACGAGATTATGACCCAACTCAAAACGTGTAATTAGGAAATGAAGAAGGCAGAATATAAAGAAATGGACACTAAGGATTTGCGTGCCCGTTTGGAAACAGCAGAGAAGGAATACCTTCAGACGAAAGTCAACCACTCAATCTCTCCTTTGGACAATCCTGCAAAGATTACACAGGACCGTCGCATGATTGCCCGAATGAAGACAGAGTTGCGAAAAAGAGAACTTAACGAAAAATAATCCCAAAGGCAATGGAAAAAAGAAATTTAAGAAAAGAACGTGTTGGGGTTGTTTCCAGCAACAAGGGTGACAAGACAATCACCGTGGCTGTAAAGTATAAGGAAAAACATCCAATCTACGGCAAGTTCGTCAACAAGACGAAGAAATATCACGCTCACGACGAGAAGAATGAGTGCAATGTAGGCGATACAGTGCGTTTGGTAGAGACTCGTCCTCTGAGCAAGACAAAGAGATGGAGATTAGTAGAAATCATTGAAAAAGCTAAATAATAATGATACAGACTGAATCACGATTGACTGTAGCGGACAACAGCGGCGCCAAGGAAGCGTTGTGTATCCGCGTATTAGGAGGCACAGGACGCCGATATGCTACCGTAGGCGACGTAATCGTCGTAACTGTAAAGAGCGTCATCCCGTCATCTGACGTGAAGAAAGGTACTGTGTCAAAGGCTATTGTTGTAAGAACGAAGAAGGAAATCCGCCGTGCAGACGGCAGCTACATCCGCTTCGACGACAATGCGTGTGTGTTATTGAATAATGCCGGTGAAATCCGCGGCAGCCGTATCTTTGGCCCAGTTGCGAGAGAGTTGCGCGCTACTAACATGAAGATTGTTTCATTGGCTCCTGAAGTTCTTTAATCTCGAAAAAAAAAGCAGTAATGAGCAAATTACATATCAAAAAAGGAGATACCGTTTACGTAAACGCTGGCAACGACAAGGGCAAGACCGGCCGTGTGCTCCGCGTTCTCGTTTCGAAGAACAGAGCCGTAGTTGAAGGTCTGAATATGGTATCGAAGAGCGCCAAGCCGAGTGCCAAGCACCCGCAGGGCGGCATCATCAAAATGGAAGCCCCGATCCACGTTTCAAATTTGAATCTTTTGGATCCTAAGAGCGGCAAGCCGACACGTGTGGGCCGTCGCAAGAACGAAGAGGGTAAAACAGTACGTTATTCTAAAAAATCAGGAGAGGAGATTAAATAATGAGCAGCACAACTCTGAAAAAAGACTATACTGAGAGAATTGTACCGGCTCTTGAGAAGGAGTTCAAATACACTTCAGTGATGCAGGTGCCTCGCCTTACTAAGATTGTCATCAACCAGGGTCTTGGTGCGGCAACGCAGGACAAGAAGGTGATTGAGACAGCGATCAACGAGCTTACAGCGATTACAGGCCAGAAGGCTGTTCCTACTTTGTCGAAGAAGGACATCGCGAGCTTCAAGGTGCGTAAGAAAATGCCTATCGGTGTCCGCGTGACATTGCGCCGCGAGCGCATGTACGAGTTCTTGGAGCGTCTTGTACGCATCGCACTTCCTCGTATCCGTGACTTCAAGGGAATCGAGAGCAAGCTCGACGGCCGTGGCAACTATACGCTCGGCATCACAGAGCAGATTATCTTCCCGGAGATCAACATAGACACAATCTCAAAGCTTGTAGGTATGAACATCACATTCGTGACTACCGCCAAGACCGATGAGGAAGGTTTCGCATTGTTGAAAGAATTTGGTTTACCATTTAAACGCTAAAAACAGATATGGCAAAAGAATCAATGAAAGCGCGCGAGGTTAAGCGTGCGAAACTCGTAGCCAAATATGCAGCAAAGCGTGCGGCGTTGAAGAAGATTGTAAACACCGGCGAACCAGCCGAGGCTTTTGAGGCAGCTCAAAAGCTTCAGGCTTTGCCAAAGAACTCCAACCCGATCCGTATGCACAACCGTTGCAGCCTGACAGGACGTCCAAAGGGCTATATCCGTCAGTTCGGCATTTCGAGAATCCAGTTCCGTGAGATGGCGTCTGCAGGATTGATCCCGGGCGTTAAGAAAGCAAGCTGGTAAACGAGTAAAAACAGAAAGAGTATTAAATATTGTCCGGAAACTCCGGATCAATTTAAACCAAAATAATATGACTGATCCAATAGCAGATTATTTGACAAGATTGAGGAATGCAATCAAGGCACAGCACAGAGTTGTAGAGGTGCCTGCCTCAAACTTGAAGAAAGAGATCACAAAGATTCTCTTCGAGAAGGGCTATATCTTGAACTACAAGTTTGTAGAGGGAGAGGTAGCCGGTGGTACTATCAAGATAGCCTTGAAGTATGATCCAGTAGACAAGGTAAACGCCATCAAGTGCTTGAAGCGCGTCAGCCGTCCTGGTCTTCGTCAGTATACAGGCTACAAAGATATGCCGAGAGTGTTGAACGGACTTGGAATCGCAATCATCTCTACGTCGAAAGGCATCATGACCAACAAGGAAGCCTTGGCGCAGAAAGTGGGTGGCGAAGTTCTATGTTATATCTATTAATAAGGAGGAATTGCAATGTCAAGAATAGGTAAAGCTCCGGTAGTGCTCCCAGCAGGAGTGACTGCAAAGGTAGAGAATAATGTAGTGACAGTTAAGGGTCCTAAGGGCGAGTTGCGCCAGGAGTTCCACTCAGACCTTACTGTAAAGGTAGAAGAGAATCATATTGTAGTTACCCGTCCGAGCGACGACATCGAGCACCGTTCACACCACGGTCTTGTACGCGCGTTGATCCACAACATGGTTGTCGGAGTATCGGAAGGCTACAAGAAAGAAATGGAGTTGGTAGGTGTAGGTTACCGTGCGGCAGCGCAGGGTCAGGTGCTTGAGCTTTCGCTTGGCTACTCACACGCCATCTATTTCAAGCTTCCGGCAGAGATCAAGGTCGATGCCAAGACAGAGAGAAACAAGAATCCGTTGATTACTCTTGAGTCGTGCGACAAGCAGCTTCTTGGCCAGGTATGCGCCAAGATCCGCAGCCTCCGCAAGCCTGAGCCTTACAAGGGTAAGGGTATCAAGTTCGTTGGTGAGATCATCCGTCGCAAGTCGGGTAAATCGGCAAGTGCTAAATAATAAAGGAAGACGATTATGGTAACGAAACAGGAAAGAAGAAATAAAATCAAGACACGCATCCGTGGCAAAGTTTCGGGCACAGCCGAGCGTCCTCGTATGACAGTGTTCAGAAGCAACAAGCAGATTTATGTACAGCTTGTAGACGACAGCGAAGGCAAGACACTTGCCAGCGCATCGTCGAAGGGAATCGAGGAAGGAACTAAGACCGAGGTGGCAGCAAAGGTAGGCCAGGCAATCGCTGAGAAGGCATTGGCAGCCGGCATCACTGAGGTTGTATTCGACCGCAACGGTTATTTGTTCCATGGTAGAGTTAAATCATTGGCTGACGCTGCACGCAACGGAGGACTTAAATTTTAAAGAACATGGCAAAGAGAAACAACAGAGTAAAATCAACGAACGATATCGAATTGAAGGACCGTCTGGTTGCCATCAACCGTGTCACTAAGGTGACAAAGGGTGGACGTGCATTCAGCTTCTCTGCAATTGTAGTTGTCGGCAACGAGAACGGCATTGTAGGCTGGGGTCTTGGTAAGGCGAACGAGGTGACAGCCGCCATCGCCAAAGGCGTGGAGGCAGCAAAGAAGAACCTTATCCGCGTACCGGTTCACAAAGGCACAATTCCACACGAGCAGGCAGCCAAATTCGGAGGCTCGCGCGTAATCCTTAAGCCGGCGTCTCAGGGTACCGGTGTGAAGGCCGGTGGTGCAATGCGTGCCGTATTGGAGAGTGTAGGCATCACAGACGTGCTTTGCAAGTCAAAGGGCAGCTCTAACCCACACAACTTGGTTAAGGCAACTTTCGGCGCACTCGACGAGATGCGCAGCCCGATGACAGTGGCTCAAAACCGTGGAGTGTCGTTGGATGTAGTGTTTAATGGTTAAAAAATGAATGTTCATGGCAACTATTAAGATTAAGCAAACAAAGAGCAGAATCAACTGCCCTGCTGTGCAAAAGAGAACACTCGACGCACTTGGATTGAGAAAAATGAATCAAGAGGTTGAGAAGGAAGCGACTCCTCAAATCTTGGGTATGGTTAAACGAGTTCGTCACCTTGTAGAAGTAACGAACGCTTAAACACAATAAAAGACTATGGATTTAAGTAATTTGCAACCGGCTGTAGGCTCGACATCTTCACGCAGAAGAATCGGCCGTGGACCGGGTTCAGGAATGGGAGGTACTTCTACACGTGGACACAAGGGTGCCAAGCAGCGTTCGGGCTACTCTCGCAAGATTGGTTTCGAGGGCGGTCAGATGCCGTTGCAGCGCCGTGTGCCTAAATTCGGATTCAAGAATATTAACCGTGTAGAGTACAAGGCAATCAACGTAGACGTGCTTGAGAAGTTGGCGGCAGCCAAGAATCTTACGAAAGTAACGGTTGACGATTTGGTGGCAGCAGGATTCATCAATGGCAAGCAGAAGGTGAAAATCCTGGGCAACGGAGCGTTGACAGTGAAATTGGAAGTTGTGGCTCACGCATTCTCGAAGAAGGCGGAAGAGTTGATTGTAGCCGCTGGTGGCTCTATCGAAAAATTGTAAAAGATGAGATTAGTTGATACCATAAAAAATATTTGGAAGATAGAAGATTTGCGCAAGCGTCTTGTCGTGACTTTTCTATTGATATTGGTATACCGGGTGGGCTGCTATGTAGTCCTTCCGGGTATCGATCCGAATCAGCTGGCTGCGATGAAGAGTTTCACCAGCGGTGGCTTGATGCAGTTGCTCGACATGTTCTCGGGCGGCGCGTTCAGCCAGGCATCGATATTCGCTTTGGGTATCATGCCTTATATCACGGCGTCGATCGTGATACAACTGTTGGGCATGGTTCTTCCTCAGTTCCAGAAGTTGCAGCGTGAGGGCGAGAGCGGACACATGAAGATCAATCAGTACACCCGTTATCTTACGGTGCTGATTCTCCTTCTTCAGGCTCCTGCTTATCTGTTCAACCTTGAATATCAGGTTAACTCCGCAGCTCACGGCACGATGGCCTTGACATGGCTTGACAAGACCTATATGACTGTGATTCTGGCGGCCGGCAGTATGTTTATCATGTGGCTCGGCGAGCGCATCACAGACAAGGGTGTTGGCAACGGTATATCGTTTATCATCCTTATCGGTATCATCGCGCGTCTGCCGGGGGCATTCATCGAGGAGTTCATGGGCCGCATCTCGTCGGCACAGGGCGGCTTGGTGATGCTTGTAATCGAAATCGTGCTTTTGTTTGCAGTGATTCTCGGTGCAGTCCTTTTGGTGCAGGGCACACGCAAGGTGCCAGTGCAGTATGCGAAGAGAATTGTCGGCAACAAGCAGTATGGCGGTGCGCGCCAGTATATCCCATTGAAGGTTAACGCAGCGGGTGTGATGCCTATCATTTTCGCACAGGCAATCATGTTTATCCCGTTGACATTGGCAGGCTTCGGCTCGCGTGGCGAGGCAAGCTCGATTGTCAAGGCATTGACCAACATGGAGGGTTTCTGGTATAATTTCATTTACTTCTTGATGATTGTGGCGTTTACATATTTCTACACGGCCATCACCGTGCGTCCGACACAGATGTCGGAGGATATGAAGCGCAACAACGGATTTATTCCGGGAGTGAAGCCGGGCAAGAAAACGGCCGACTATCTCGACTCTATCATGTCGAGAATCACCCTTCCGGGATCAATCTTCTTGGGTATTGTTGCGATCATGCCGGCGTTCGCAAGAATCTGCGGCGTGACACACAGTTTTGCACAGTTCTTTGGAGGAACATCGTTGCTGATTATGGTGGGTGTCGTTCTCGACACGCTTCAGCAGATTGAAAGTCATCTGTTGATGCACCACTATGACGGACTGATGAAATCCGGAAAATTAAAAGGCCGTACCACAGGTTCGGGTTATTAATTTGGGTCCAGGATGATTTATCTGAAGACAGATGAAGAAATAGAGTTGATGCGTGTGAGTAATCTTCTCGTGGGGAAGACGCTCGGCGAATTGTCGAAGTGGATTGCTCCGGGGATTACCACGCTGAAACTTGACAAGATAGCGGAAGAGTTCATTAGAGACAATGGAGGCGTTCCGGGATTTCTCGGGTATGCTGGCTATCCCAACACACTTTGTGTTTCGGTCAGCGAGACGGTTGTGCATGGGATTCCGTCGAGCGCCACGTTGCGGGAGGGCGACATAGTGTCGATTGACTGCGGAGCCGTCGTTGACGGCTACAATGGCGACTCGGCATATACATTTGCAGTCGGCGAGGTGGAACCGCGTGTGCGGGAGCTGCTGACGACTACGAAGGAAGCTCTTTACCTCGGCATCGCTCAGGCGGTGGAAGGCAACCGCATCGGGCATATCGGCAATGCCGTGCAGGAGCACTGTGAGAAGCGAGGCTTCTCGGTGGTGCGCGAGATGACCGGGCATGGAATCGGGCGCAAGCTCCATGAGGAGCCGGCAGTGCCCAACTATGGCCGCCGCGGCGTCGGACCGTTGATCAAGGAAGGGATGTGCATAGCCATCGAGCCAATGATCAATATGGGCAGCCGCAACATTGTGATAGAACGTGACGGCTGGACTTGCCGCACCAAGGATCGCAAGCCGTCGGCTCATTTCGAGCATACGGTGGCAATCAGAGGAGGCAAGGCCGAAATCCTTTCTTCATTTGAATTTATTGAGGGTGAGAATCAGCAGTAACAACAACGGATAAACCAAGGAAAATAAGAAATATGTCAAAACAAGCAGCAATAGAGCAAGACGGAGTTATCGTGGAGGCGTTGTCCAACGCAATGTTCAAGGTAGAACTTGAGAACGGCCATCAGATAACCGCCCACATCTCCGGAAAAATGCGTATGCATTACATCAAGATCCTTCCGGGAGACAAAGTCAGGGTAGAGATGTCGCCCTATGACCTTTCGAAGGGAAGAATTGCTTTTAGATACAAATAAAAAAAGAAATACAATGAAAGTTAGAGCATCAGTAAAGAAGCGCACGGCTGACAGCAAAATTGTCAGAAGAAAAGGTCGCGTGTACGTAATCAACAAGAAAAATCCAAAATTAAAACAACGTCAAGGATAATTTTATTATTTTTGCAAAAAAAATATAATAGTATATGGCAGTACGTATTGTAGGTGTAGACTTGCCCCAAAATAAGAGAGGAGAAATAGCCCTTACATATATCTTCGGCATCGGCCGCAGCTCAGCCAACAAGATTCTGGCAGCAGCTGGCGTTGACAAGGATATCAAGGTGCAGGATTGGACCGACGCTCAGGCAGCAGCCGTGCGTGAGGCTATCGGAGCAGGCTACAAAGTAGAAGGTGATCTCCGCAGTGAGATTCAGTTGAACATCAAGCGTTTGATGGATATCGGTTGCTATCGTGGCATCCGTCACCGTAACGGTCTTCCAGTGCGTGGACAGAGCACAAAGAACAATGCCCGCACACGCAAGGGACGCAAGAAGACAGTCGCTAACAAGAAAAAAGCTACTAAATAAAATTAAAGTATGGCAAAAAAAACAGTCGCAGCAAAGAAGAGAAATGTTAAGATCGACGGAGTCGGTCAGTTGCATGTACACTCATCTTTCAACAACATCATTGTGTGCTTAGCAAACAGTGAGGGACAAGTAATCTCATGGTCGAGCGCCGGCAAGATGGGATTCAGAGGATCGAAAAAGAACACACCGTATGCAGCCCAGATGGCAGCACAGGATTGCGCTAAGGTTGCTTACGATCTTGGATTGCGCAAGGTTAAGGCCTACGTGAAGGGACCGGGTAACGGACGTGAGTCGGCTATCCGTACGGTACACGGAGCAGGAATCGAGGTGACAGAGATCATCGATGTTACACCGCTTCCACACAATGGATGCCGTCCTCCAAAAAGAAGAAGAGTATAATCTCTGAATAAACAAAACTAAGGATCCAGCCGATGTGAAATAGATTGCACCAACAACCACCTCTCTGCAATCGCGGCTGCACTAAGCGGATTCGATAAAAACTTTAATTTTTAAAAGAATAAAAAATGGCAAGATATACCGGACCAAAAAGTAAAATTGCAAGAAAATTCGGCGAACCCATTTTCGGTGAGGACAAAGTTCTCTCAAAGAAGAACTATGCTCCTGGTCAGCACGGTGCCAACAAGAGAAGAAAAACTTCAGAGTATGGCAAGCAGTTGCTCGAAAAACAGAAAGCCAAATATACTTACGGTGTTTTGGAAAAACAATTCCGTAACTTGTTCGCCAAAGCAGAGCGTACCAAGGGTATTACGGGTGAGGTATTGCTGCAGTTGCTCGAGGCACGCCTCGACAATGTAGTTTACCGTTTGGGCATCGCTCCGACACGTGCGGCAGCGCGCCAGTTGGTTTCTCACCGTCACATCACAGTGAACGGCTCAGTGCTTAACATCCCTTCTTACAGCGTAAAGGCAGGCGACGTTGTTGCAGTGCGTGAGAAATCAAAGTCATTGGAGAACATCGCTGACGCGTTGGCAGGCTTCAACCACAGCAAATACCCATGGCTTGAGTGGGATGAGAGCATCAAGGGAGGCAAATTGCTTCACTTGCCACAGCGTGAAGACATTCCGGAGAACATTAGAGAACAGGCTATCGTCGAGTTGTATTCTAAACAGTAAAATTGTAAATATCCATGGCTATTTTAGCATTTCAGAAACCTGATAAAGTATTAATGCTCGAGGCAGACAACCGTTTCGGAAAGTTTGAGTTCCGTCCGTTGGAGCCGGGTTACGGAGTAACCGTCGGCAATGCCTTGCGAAGAATATTGCTTTCTTCGCTCGAGGGTTATGCTATCTCGTCTATCCGTATAGACGGAGTGAAACACGAGTTTGCAACTATTCCTGGTGTTATAGAGGATGTTACCAACATCATCTTGAACCTCAAGAAAGTTCGCTTCAAACACCTCGTGGAGACAGATGAGCCGACCGCGGGCAAAATCAACGTATCGGGCAAAGAAGTCTTGACAGCCGGTGATTTGGGCAAGGAGCTGAGCGGGTTTGAGGTGTTGAACCCTGACTTGGTGATTTGCCATTTAGATCCAACTGTGGCTTCGTTCACGATGGACTTTACAATCAATAAGGGTCGCGGCTATGTACCAGCCGACGAGAATGTCCAACCGACAGACGCTGTCGACGTGATAGCCATCGACTCTATCTATACTCCGATTGTCAACGTGAAGTATGCGGTAGAGAACTATCGTGTAGAGCAAAAGACTGACTACGAGAAATTGGTTCTTGAGATTTCTACTGACGGATCTATCCATCCGAAGGAGGCATTGAAAGAGGCAGCCAAGATTCTGATCCATCACTTTATGCTGTTCTCTGACGAGAAAATCGCGTTGGAGACAACAGAAACTGACGGCAATGAGGAATTCGACGAGGAGGTGCTCCACATGCGCCAGCTCTTGAAGTCCAAACTTACCGATATGGATCTTTCTGTCCGTGCGCTCAACTGCTTGAAGAGCGCGGAGGTGGAGACTCTCGGCGAACTCGTTCAGTTCAACAAGACAGATTTGTTGAAATTCCGCAACTTCGGTAAGAAGTCGCTTACGGAACTTGACGAACTGTTGGCAAGCTTGAACCTTTCGTTTGGAATGGATATTTCAAAGTATAAATTAGATAAAGAATAATTACAATGAGACATAATAAGAAAATCAACCACTTAAGCCGTAAGAAAGCGCACTTGGACGCAACATTGGCGAATATGACCATTTCGCTGATCATGCACAAGCGCATTTTCACCACTTTGGCCAAGGCTAAGGCTTTGCGCATCTATGCAGAGCCTATCATCAACCGCGCTAAGGACGACACTACGAACTCTCGCCGTGTTGTGTTCGGTTACTTGCAGAACAAGAATGCAGTGACTGAGCTGTTCCAGGAAATCGCTAAGAAAATTGCAGACCGTCCAGGTGGCTACACTCGTATCATCAAGACTGGCAACCGCCTTGGTGACAACGCTAAGACTTGCTTTATCGAACTCGTTGACTACAATGAGAACATGCTTAAAACAGCAGGCAAGAAGAAAACTACCCGTACACGCCGCTCTCGCAAGGCTGCCGCTGAGGCTCCTGCTGCTGAGGCACCTGCAACTGAAGCTCCTGCTACAGAAGAAAAGGCTGCAGAATAATCGAGTATTTTCAGATACTATTATAGGGCGAGACAACACGCAAAGTGTTGTCTCGTTTTTTTGTTTTGTAGCCATCCGGAATCGACCGCCGTCAACGGTCAGTTTGCAGCCTAAAAAGCTCCGCGACGAAATGCGCCTCGGTGGATGCCTCTGCAACCGCCGAAGGACGGTTGTATAATCGTAGCCCCAGGTTGGCTTGCCTACCTGGGGTCAGTTGAAGGATGAAGAATCTACCGCCGAAGAGCGGTTGTATAAATTATTTGCGTTTGTGTTATTGGATTTGCAAACCGACCATGAGTTGACATCTACAACCGCTCTTCGGCGGTTTTCCGCATGGCAAAGTGCGTTGTTTATGGGGAAGTGGCGTGCCTCCGGCACGCAGTTGAGAGGGAGATGCGCTGAGTCCCGGCACGCTGCCGCTTCGCTCCGCGTACCGGGTTACGTGAGGGTGTCGTCGCTTCGCGACGAAATGTGCCTCTCTGGGTGCCTCTACAACCGCTCTTCGGCGGTTTCCCTCGGCGTCATTTGCGAAGCCTTTGCCTGAACAAAAAAAGCTGCCCGATTCTCTAATCGCAGCAGCCCAATGTACAAATTATTCATTGGTGCTTCCATGGCATTTCAAACTAAAGGACAAACAAATAGAAACGCTGTAAACATCGATGTTTACAGTCACAAAATTAGGGAATAAATAAGAATTTGCAAATAAAGGATGCCGAATTTGTAAGTTTAATCTACGAAACGGCGAGTTTTGCCGTTGAGTCATGAATCTGTCCGTGTGTTGATATTTTTTGGTAAAAACAGGCGGTGGAAAATGCGTCTTTATTGCGGGAAAATTCGTATATTTGTACGTTTAAAGGCTAATTGAAAAGAGAATGACTGAAAACAAAGAAAACTATAGTGCCAGCAATATCCAAGTGCTTGAGGGCTTGGAGGCTGTGCGCAAACGTCCGGCCATGTATATTGGCGATACGGGACCAAAAGGACTGCATCATTTGGTTTATGAGGTTGTTGACAACTCCATCGACGAGGCTCTTGCTGGGTATGCCACTCATATAGAGGTGGTCATTGGCGAGGACAACTCTATTACGGTTGTCGACAACGGTCGTGGTATCCCAGTCGACAAGCATGAGAAGCTTCACAAGTCGGCACTCGAGGTTGTCCTGACGGTGCTTCATGCCGGAGGTAAGTTTGATAAAGGCTCGTATAAGGTTTCCGGTGGTCTGCACGGAGTCGGCGTTTCGTGTGTCAACGCGTTGTCGTCATATCTGCGTGCCGAAGTGCGCCGCAACGGGCATGTCTATATGCAGGAATACGCTTACGGACATCCGAAGGCACCGGTTGCGATAGTTGGCGACACGGAAGAGACGGGAACGAAGGTGCTTTTCAAGCCAGACCCAAGCATATTCCAGGAAACGACAGTATATAATTACGACACCCTCGCCAATCGTCTGCGCGACCTTGCGTTCCTTAACCAAGGCATTCATCTGACGCTTACAGATATGCGCGAGAAAGACGAGAACGGCAATCCAAAGAGCGAGGTGTTCTACTCAACGGAGGGCTTGAAGGAGTTTGTCCGCTATATCGACCAGTCGAAGGAGCATCTTATCGACGACATCATTTATATCAACACTGAGCGCCAGGGCATCCCGGTGGAGGTGGCGTTCACCTACAACACGGCGTTTAACGAGAACATCTATTCGTTTGTCAACAATATCGACACCATCGAGGGCGGTACGCACCTTACGGGTTTCCGCCGCGGATTGACGTCGACGTTGAAGAAATATGCCGACGACTCCAAGATTCTTGAGAAGGAGAAGGTGACAGTCGATCCTGCCGACTTCCGAGAGGGGTTGACAGCGGTTATTTCGGTAAAAGTGCTGGAGCCGCAGTTCGAGGGTCAGACAAAGACAAAACTCGGCAACAACGAGGTTATCGGAGCCGTTCAGACGGCAGTCAGCGAAGCGTTGGGTATATATCTTGAGGAGCATCCGAAGCAAGCCCGCACCATCGTTGAGAAGGTGGCGCTCGCAGCCCGTGCGCGTCAGGCAGCCTACAAGGCCCGTGTGAGCATTCAGCGCAAGTCGCCTCTTGGCGGTGGCGGATTGCCTGGCAAGTTGGCCGACTGTGAGTCGAACACGGCAGAGGATTGCGAATTGTTTATCGTCGAGGGAGACTCTGCAGGCGGTTCGGCAAAGATGGGCCGTGACCGTGTGCATCAAGCCATCCTTCCGCTGCGCGGTAAGATTCTTAACGTTGAAAAGGCGATGGAGCATAAGATTTTCGACAATCAGGAAATCACCAACATTTTCCGTGCGCTTGGCGTGACCATCGGAACAGAAGACGATCCGAAGGCACCAAACATCAGCAAGTTGCGCTATCATAAGATTATCATCATGACCGATGCCGATGTCGACGGCGCGCACATTGCCACGTTGTTGATGACGCTGTTCTTCCGCCGTATGCGTCCGATTATCGAAAATGGTTATCTCTATCTTGCCACACCGCCGTTGTATAAGTGTACAAAGGGCAAGACCGAGCGTTATTGCTGGACAGATGACCAGCTGCGCAGCTTCATTCAGGAGTTTGGCCGCGGCGATGAGAAATCGGTGAATGTGCAGCGTTACAAAGGTCTTGGTGAGATGATGGCAGAGCAGCTTTGGGAAACGACAATGGATACTGAAAACCGTTGGCTCAAGCAGTTAAACATCAGCGATGCCGCTGCCTGCGACCGTATATTCTCGATGCTTATGGGTGAGGACGTGGCTCCGCGCCGTGAGTTTATCGAAAAGAATGCCACTTACGCCAATATCGACGCATAGCGTTGTCAAGGCTACATATAAAAATCAGCGCCGCGGGCAATCTCCGCGGCGCTGATTTTTTGTTGACAGAGGCTAAAGCGTGACAGAGTCGAGGTCGTCGGGCACGACGATGTGTCCGCTGAAATTCAGCGCAGCCTCGGCAGCGTAAGCCTTTTGTCTCAACGGCAGCGAGTCGTCTTCAGTGTGGTATATGATCAGGTTGCGCGCATGCAGCGTCGCGGCGGTTTCTCCGGCGTCGAGCGCCGTGCTGTGGTGCTTTTCGTAGGGTTTATACCTTTCCGCCTCGCTGTGCAGGCATAACGCCTCTGTAAGCAGCCAGTCGGCGTTTTGTGCCACGTCGCGGTTTGCATCGTTCAGCGGCTCGTCACCGAGACACACCACGGTTTTTCCTTCCGGCGTCACCGCACGGAATCCGTATTGCTCCTCTTTAGTGGAGTGGAGGCTGAAAAACGTTATGTCCATATCGGCAATCTTCCGCTGGCAACCATCGGTCAGCACGTCGATAACGATGCGTTTCTGAAATATGCCGAAGTCTTTTTTAGAGAACGTCAGCCGGCATATCTCCGTCAGCACGTTGATTACGCGTTTGTGCCCGTAGATGTGCAGCGCGCCGTCGTAAGCCTGTTTCTTTACCGCGTTGACCACAGCGCGTGCCACCCATACGGCACCAATGACGTGGTCGGTGTGCGCATGAGTCAGAAACAGGTGGCCGACGTCGGCAATCGCCACGCCCGCCTTTTCAAGTTGTGTCAGGATGCCGTTGCCTCCACCGGCGTCGACCATCAGCCGCGACACACCGCAGTCGATGATGAAGCACGTGTTGTAGCATCGCGTCACGAAGGCGCTTCCCGTGCCGAGTATGGTAATCCTCTCTGCCATCAGGTTGTTATTTCTTCTGTTTGCAGCAGTGCTTTTTCACTTTGCAGCAAGTGGTGTCGGCTTGCATGCGCGTCTTGCGGCAGGTGGTGTCGGCCTGCACACATGTTTTTTTGCATGCCGTGTCGGTCAGCTCTCTCGCTTTGCAGCAAGTTTTTTGTGAGCGTTGACAGCACAATTCGGTTTTCTGCTTGCAGCAAGATTTCTGTTTTCCGCATTTCTGTTGCGCGGCGATTATTCCCGCGCCCGCCAATGCTATGGCGGCAATGATTACAAATTTTTTCATAACAGTCTATTTTAATTTTGTCGGTTTGGCAAGTTCAATCACTTCGAGATCCTTTATCGTTCCGCAGTCCACATACAGGCGAATCAGTGTGCGCACCGCCTGCCAGCCGTAGACTCCCGCCGCTCCCGGGTTGATATGCAGCAGCCCGAGTTGGCGGTCGTAGATCACTTTCAGAATATGGCTGTGTCCGTCAACGAAGATTTGCGGACGCTTCACCTCGAGTTTGAATTTCACCCCAGGCGCGTATTTTCCGGGATATCCGCCGATGTGGGTCATTGCCACGCGCACTCCGTCGGTTTCCCAGTCGCGCCAAGTGCCGAGAGTGCGTCGCATCGGTTGCCCGTCGATGTTTCCAGCCACAGCCCTCACCGGAGCGATGGCGTTCAGACGCTCGAGCACCTCGTCGGTTCCTATGTCGCCGGCATGCCAAATTTCGTCGCATCCTGCGAAATGCGTAGCGTAGCGGTCGTCCCAATATCCGTGGGTGTCTGAAAGTATGCCAATTTTCTTCATTACTCAAAAATACAATAAAAAATGGAGAAAAATATGTTTTTAAACACTATTATAGAAAATGAAATAAAAAGTTTACATCTTTTTATTTAAAAAGTCTTGCACGTATCAAAATCAAGTGTTATATTTGAGGTGTGAAAGGAAAAGTCAAGGCGACTTTTCAGTTCTCCCAATCTTGATTCTTTGGATCAGGTGCCGTGGAAATAAGAATTTATTACCTGAAGAAAAACCGCTTTTTTCGAAATATACATGTTTTTATAGATTGTAATTTATAGATGGCCACTGTTGTGAAACAACGGCCATTTTTTTGTGGTATGCTCGGCATGAGCTTATTCTAATGGGTGCAAGTCCCTAACAAG